>Ga0265313_10001178_pt1 | contig 24976 bp, 31 predicted proteins | sample 4123metaG_FD_203122 | JGI IMG/M metagenome (GOLD analysis project Ga0265313, IMG submission 203122) | Rhizosphere microbial communities from Carex aquatilis grown in University of Washington, Seatle, WA, United States - 4-1-23 metaG | ecosystem: Host-associated > Plants > Roots > Rhizosphere >...
AGCCAGTTTCCCAGTATCGTGCAGTGAATGGGATCGATTCGCTCCTTACAGTCAAACCCGCTTTGTTCCGCAACGCCGACTGCTAGAAAGATGCCATCGGCTTGCCCGATGGAGTCTCACGTTGGCCACTAAAATAGCTCGCCCCTGCTGTACTTTTTCCATTCCCCGAGGACCGCCGTCCCGCTCGCTGCTTTCAGCAGCGAGCGGGACGGCGGAGCAAGGCAGGTGGAGGGCGCGGCACGTCTTTCTTAGCAGCCAACGTCACAGACCACCGGGCAAGCCGGAGGCATGACAGCATCCACGATTTGGCGGAACAAAACGAGCATCAACGGCAGCCAGTACGGTAAGGTGATTTCGCGCATGCCCGCCCCGCCCTACGGGCAATCGTCGCCCCTCAAACCAATGAAAAAACACCCCAAGCCAGTTTCCCAGTATCGTGCAGTGAATGGGATCGATTCGCTCCTTACAGTCAAACCCGCTTTGTTCCGCAACGCCGACTGCTAGAAAGATGCCATCGGCTTGCCCGATGGAGTCTCACGTTGGCCGCTAAAACAGCTCGCCCCTGCTGTACTTTTTCCATTCCCAGAGGACCGCCGTCCCGCTCGCTGCTTTCAGTAGCGAGCGGGACGGCGGAGCAAGGCAGGTGGAGGGCGCGGCACGTCTTTCTTAGCAGCCAACGTCACAGACCACCGGGCAAGCCGGAGGCATGACAGCATCCACGATCTGGCGGAACAAAACGAGCATCAACGGCAGCCAGTACGGTAAGGTGATTTCGCGCATGCCCGTCCCGCCCTACGGGCAATCGTCGCCCCTCAAACCAATGAAAAACACCCCAAGCCAGTTTCCCGGTAACGTGCAGTTAATGGCGAAATCGACTTCACCAAGGAGCAATCCATGAAAATCGTGATGAAGAAACTCTCGCAAATCACTCCCTACGAGCAGAATCCGCGCGTCAACGACGATGCCGTGGCCGCTGTCGCGGCAAGCATCCGGCAATTTGGCTTCCGGCAGCCGATTGTCGTCGATGGCCAGGGCGTGATCATCGTGGGCCACACCCGTTTTAAGGCGGCCCAACGACTCGGGCTCGACAAAGTGCCGGTGGTCGTGGCCGCCGACCTGACGCCCGATCAGATCCGCGCTTACCGGATCGCCGACAACAAGACCGGCGAATTGGCCGATTGGGATATCGACCTGCTCGCCGACGAATTGACCGAGTTGAACGAAGCCGATTTCGATACCAGCCTGCTGGGCTTTGCCGAAGACGCGCTGGCAAGGCTCCTCGAGCCGCCCGTCGCGCCCGACGGCGCGGCGCCAAAAGCGGCCGATATTGCCGCTGGCGCCGGTCGACGCGGTCGCGGGCGCGCCGCCACGCCGCGCGACGAGGCCGCAAACCGGCCCTGCCCTCCGCCCGAGCCGACGACCAGGCCGGGCGATGTATGGCTGCTGGGCGAGCACCGCCTGCGCTGCGGCGACGCACGGCGGCCGGAAGACTTTGCGGCGATTTTCGACGGCCCACCCGCGCATCTGATCGAGCGCGACCCGCTTCGGTGCGACATCATCATCAGCCACTGGGAACAGCGCAGCGGCCGGAAGGCGGAGCGGTTGGAGGTGACACCATGAAACGAAATTCCGCCAAACAACTGGTGCTCGCCCAGCGCCGCAAGGAAGTCGCGGAGCTGCGCTTGCAGGGCTGGACGCAGCAGGCGATTTCTGACCGGCTGGGGGTGCCGCAAACGACGGTCTCGTTGGATCTGAGGATCGTTCACCGCCAGTGGCAGAAGGAGGCGCAGGACGACTTCAACGCGCTGCGGCTCGAGGCGCTGCAGAAGCTCGAACGGCTGGAGCGCGAGGCCTGGGCGGCTTGGGAACGTTCCCAGAAACCGGCCCAGTCGGCCGTCGTGGACGACGGCGCCAAGAAGGGGACGCGCAAAACGGTGAAGAACCAGCACGGCAATCCTCGCTTTTTGCAAGTGATCCACAATTGCATCGATTCGCGGCGCGCCATCCTCGGGCTCGACGCGCCGAGAAAGCTGGCGCCCACCGACGTGGACGGGCGGACGATCACGCTCACCGACCTGCTCGGCCGGATCCGCCGCGCCGGGCCCGAGCCGCCCGCCGCGGCGCTGGTCGAGCGCTCCAACGTATTCGACCTCGCCGCCGAGTTCGCGCGCCGCGTCGCGCCGGAAGGATCCAACCACCCTCAACCTTGAACGGACGGTTGGCGTGTTGACAGCGAACGTGTCTCACGAGGGTTGTGATCGGTTGCCGGTAATGTCGCCTTTCGCTGCAGCGAAAGTACGCCATTTCGCTCCAGCGAATGTCGACGAACGTTACCGTTCGCAAGCGGCCAGACCCCGTCGAGCTTGTCTCGATGGTGAACCAGATGGCGTGCTACGAAACCGAGCCCGCACCAATTTACTCCGTCCGCCCTTCCGCTGCCTTGGGCGGCGGAAGGGCGGACGGAGCCGCGGGCGGGTGCCACCGAAGCGCGTGGCGTTAGCACGCCATCTGCTTCACAACTCCGGCAAGCGGGGTTGGGTCGCAATCTGTCCCAGCACAGCCACCCAAGCCCCAAATTCCAAAAACCCCAAACCCCGGTCTGCCTCCCATGCCCAAAGACCCTTTCTCAAACGACAATTTCGAACGGCTCCAACGCACCTGGCAGGAGTACGTCAACCGGCCCCTCGAATTCGTCACGCGGTTCTGGCCGCAGATCACGCTGGCGCCCTACCAGGCCGAGATCATCGAGTCGGTCGTCAAGAGCGACGAAACCTGGGTCCACTCGGCCAATGGGATGGGCAAGTCGTTCATCGCCGCGCTCACCGTCGTCTGGTGGTTCTGCACCCGCTGCGCCAAGGTGGTTACTTCCAGCACCACCGAAGAGCAGCTCCACCACGTGCTCTGGGGCGAGATCGACCATCTCCTGCGCACCGCCAAGGACAACGGCGATCCCTACGATTTTCAGTTGCAGCGCTCGCAGTTGCGGCTCTGGCTCCCCAGCCAGGGGCGCGACCGCGGCCCGCAGCGCAAGTTTTACACGCTGGGCCAGGTCGCCGCCCAGGTCGAGTCGTTCCAGGGGCACCACCTGCCGACCTTGGACGACGGCACCGGCACCGTACTCTTCGTCTTCGAGGAGGCCAGCGCCCTGGAAACCGAGTTCTACGAGGCCGCCACGAGCCAGGCGCACCGCATCCTGGCCATTGGCAACCCGCTGCGCAGCACGGGCATTTTCTACGAGAAGTGCCGCGCCGGCGACCAGCGCCACCCCGACGGCTCGGGCCGTTTGTACCGCAAGGTCATCCATGTTTCTGGGGAGCAATCGCCCAATGTCCTGTTTGCTCGCTCGCACATCGCCGCCGGGCGCGCCGGCCCGCCGCCGGTGGTGGCCCCCGGCATCCTCACATACGCCGACTTCCAGGCGCGCCAGGCGAACTTGCCCCCCGACAAGGTGCGTACGCGGCTGTTGGGGCTGTTTCCCGACGAGGCCGACGAACGGTTGTTCCCCTCCGAGTGGCTCGACATCGCCCAGAAACTGGGGGCCGAGCTGCAACGGCTGATAGCCATCGTCGAAGCCGAGCGCGCGGCGGTGAACGAGCGGGACGACGATGGGTTGCCACGTAGCCGCTCGGGCATCCACTATCGATTCGACCACCCCTACTCGCTGGGCATCGACGTGGCCTCCGGCGGCGGCGACGAAACGGTGTGGGTGGTGCTGGGCCGATATGGAGTGCGCGAAATCGTGGCCAAGCGCACGCCGGACACCTCCGAGATTACCGGCGTAACGTTGCGGCTGACGCGAAAGTACCACATCTGGCCCGGCGCCGTGGCGTTCGACGCCGGCGGCGGAGGCCAGCAGATCGCCGACAACATCTCGGACCGCGAGAACTGGGGCCTGAGGATTGTCGCTTTCGGCGAAGCCGCTCGGAAGCCGGCCATGTACCGCAACCGCCGCGCGGAGCTCTACGGCGAGCTTCGCAACGCGCTCGAACCGAAGCGCCGCGCGCGGGCGATGCTGAAGTTGCCCGCCGAGCAATGGCCGCCCAAAAAGCGTTTCCTTTCGATACCCCCCGACGACGCGAAGCTGCGCGAAGAGCTGGCGGTACTGCCCAAGAGCTACGACGGCGATGGAAGGCTGCGGTTGCCGCCGAAATCGCGTTCCCGTGGCGGCGACCGCCGCGAGCCGGCGGTCCGCGAGCTGCTTGGGGGCCGGTCGCCCGACCGCGCCGACGCGCTGGTGCTCGCCTTGTACGCTTGGGATTGGGTGCGCGCGTACGTGGACGCCACTCGCATCACGCGCCCGCTTATTTGGTAGGTCTGTCGACCCTCGCCTCGGCGCCGGATTCGAGCCTGCGGCGACCGCCGTCGCCGTAAGTCCTTGCGCCACGGCCGGCAGCGCCATTCAACAGTGAACCCGTTTCGCGAGCCCGGAATACAGTCGTTGGAATACAGTTATTGACACCCAGATTTACAAAGGGGTTTCGGAAAAACCCGACGGTTTCCCCTGACAAGCAGCGAATCAGGGTCAACCGGAATCACCACCCATTCCCGGGTAGTGGGTAATCAGAGTGTTGCTGGCTTTTTTGGCCGGGTAGGCGTGCCTAATTCTTGGGCAGGCGATTCAAGGCGTCGTGAGATTGAAGATGAAGATGTTGGGGCCGTATTTTGTAACCTCAGCCGTCAGGCAAGGCATCTCTACGTTATCATACCGCTCTGGGGTCACGAGCGTAGCTCCCGGCGGCGGGTCGTTCATCTCCCATTTCGCGATCACCACCGCGTAGGAGCCTGGGTAGCAGCCAGGCATTGGGCGAAGCCCCATGATTGGGATCTCCAATTTGAATTTTCCGGCAATGTCTGTCGTCATGGCGCGCGCCGCCATTCCCGGCCGGAAAGTGACACCGGAATCGCCGAGCGGCACGCTTTCAATCGGAACGAAACCGACGGAGGCACCGTCGAGCGGGACGCCGTCAAGCGTGACGGTCCCGCGTACTGGCACGGGTCGCGTCGGCAGTGGTGGTGGCGGACGTCGAATCCAATGCCCAACCGGCAGGGCAATGGCTGCCACGGGCACGACTGTCAGCAGAAGAGTCCGCAACCGGAATTGAAAGGGCTTGTCCATCTCCCCATTCTACCGGGGCTTCCGCGAGGGGAGGAAGGGGCGGCGGCGGGTGGTAGTGGCTGCCGGTTAGTGGGACATCGGCTGCGTTGCAGGCCAGCCGCTATGTAGTGTCCGGTTCTTGGGTGGTCGTGCTTGATCCGGGGCACGGATAAAGGTCCTCAAGCAGACTGTGCGGTACGCAGTTTCCGCGCGGGCCGTTTTGGATCGCCTGCCAGACGTCCAGCGTTGGGTCAGGCGGATAAAGCACGATTGCCACCTCGCAGACGATCGGCGGCCCGACAAGGCACCCTACGGCGACGATTGCCGTGAGAATGAACAAGGAGCGCAGGCGGAATTGTCGGGGCATAGGCTAGCTGTGGTCGTCGTCGCGAGGTCGCTTGCCCACGGCCGCGACGAGTAAGACGACAACCACGGAAATAACGATGAGGGCGAAAGCAGCAACGCAGAGTAATTGAAGAGGATTGACGGCTATTTGAGCTATCATCGCCAGGCCCTCATCCCCCCGAACCAGCAGGCCACGGCCGCCGTGATCCAGAGCAACGTCGAAAGGCGGAATTGGGGGCGGGACATGTGGGTACTGTACCAAGTGCGACACGCGGTCATTGGATGTCATCAAACGAATACTCAATCCGTATGCTGGCATCGGAGCCCGATGGATCGATCACAATTCTCTCGTCTTTCCCGATTTGGCACCACCTCATGAGTCGCAGCGTAAGTCTGATTTGATTGTCCGACAATTCTTCAACTGACGAAACTCGTCCGACCTCATTGCCATGCATCGAAACTGAGGTTCCCTCACGAATGCCCGCGACATGCGGCACGACGACCTGCATCGTGTACGAAGGCTGGAGAGCCCAAGGCAGCCGACCGAAGAGCAAGTACAACAAGCCCAAAACACCGATCACGACGCCAATTCGACGACGGCCGACAAGCGAACCCACGGCGGCACCGAATGCGAACGGAGTCGCCATGGTCGCAATGACCAAGAGCACGCGGATCGAATCTGCGGCATCGTGGATTGCCCCGGTCGCCAGCGCCCAACGCATCACGCCCAGACCGATACCGGCCAGCGTCAGGTAGCCGAAAAAGGCTCGCAGGCTAGTTTGTCGGCGATTCTGGCCTGTGCTCATCGGGGCAACCGGAACTGAAAGCTGGGGCGTGGCATGGGGGTGAAGTTGCGTTGCCGAAATTTATTTGCGGAGGAGGTCTATGATGGGAATTGCAAAGGTTCCGGGCACAATTAGCAGAAAGGGCTCATGGATGGCTATCCAGACGATGCCATTCCAGGTTGGCGGCACAATGACACACCCAACGGCGACGATCGCTGTCAGCAAGAAAATCTTCCGTATCCCAAATTGAAATGGTCCGTCCATCGCCCCATTCTACCGGGGCTGCCTTGTGGGGAGGAAGCCTGCCCGCCGGCCACGCCGGACCAGCCAGGAATGGCGCCCTTGCCCACCGCCCGCCGGCGCGAGATGCTGGTGGGCATGGCCAAGCCGATCGCCAAGCTCGTTCCCGTGATCACGCCGAGACGGCGAACGAGCGAAGCAATAATTCCGCCGGGAACTTGGCCGAACCTTGATGAAATGGCACCATTTTGGAGATCGACGATGCGCCCAACTCGTAAGTATTCGGTTTGTCTGGTGACGATCAGCGTGAGCTGCGTGGCACTGCTCGTGTTTTGCAATTCCGTCTGGTCGAAGGAAACGGAGACAGCTAACCCCCGCATCAAGGAACTTCGACAGAATCGGTTGGCGGTTTTGGAAAAGATTCACGATGTCGCGAAGCAAAGCTTTGCAAATGCGCGTATTTCATACGAAGAAGTCCTGGCAGCAAAACGCGAGCTCATTACCGCGCGCCTCGAATATGCTGACACGCAGCAAGATCGCATCAAAACGTGTGACGAGGCGGTCCAGGAAGCTCTCGAATTGCAGCAGGTCGTTCAGGCAATGGTCGAGTCCAGTCGCGCTTCAGGGCTCGCCAAGTTGAAGGCCCAGGCCTACTTGCTCGAAACTCAGATCATGCGGGAGAACGCAGAAACAGTCGAGTAACACCGGGGAGGATTCTTGCAGGAACGTCGGACAACCGTCCCGAGCCGAGCTGGACCGCGGGGCGGGTTGGCGGTGGAAATCAACACTAAGGAGCAAGGCCCGCAACGATTACGCCGGCCAATGGGTGCATGGGGAAGCACTGCACCGAGAATCCCAAGTGTTCCAGCATTTGCGCCAACGTGTCGGCCGTTTCTGGCAGGTCCGTGTTCGGGTCATAGCCCACCAGGGAGAATTCGTGTTCCAGCCCAACCGGCGGCTCGAAGAACATCAGATCTCCCAGAATGACGTTCCCCCGCACCGCTCGGACGGCGTTCGCCATGCACGCCAAGGCACGGCGCTTCTCCTCCCGCGGCAGATGGTGCAGGGCGTACGTTTGCATCACGACATCGGGAGCGCGGTCGGTCGGCCAGAAGGTCCGAGTCTCCAGATCGAGAAAAGACCCGAAGTGGAATTCCAGGTTGCCGCATCCGGCGCTCGTGGCGTTGCGCCTCGCTACGTCCAGCATTTTGGGGCTGACATCAAGGCCCGTGCCAGTCGTTATCGTCTCCGAGAGGGCAACGAGGGCTTTCCCGGTTCCACACCCCACGTCCACGACGATTCGGGGCTTGAGCTGCCTGATTAACGCGACGGCCTCTTCCCGAATCTTGGTCCGGATCTGGTTTTGCTCCTGGTTCTCGTCGTAGCCAGGCGCGAAGGAATCGAATCGGAGGCCTTCGGCAATTTCATGTTGTGCGGGCATGGATGACTCCGCAAGGAAGTGGTGGAGCTTATTGCGAATTCGTCGTCCCAGCAAGTGGCTGTCGCAACGGAGCGTCGCCTTTGACCAGGCCACCGGCGCCAGGAGCAAAGCGGCAAGCGGAGCCCGAGCCGAGGCTGGGCCGCGGGCTGGCTGGGCTGGGCTGGGCCTCGCATCGGCGCCTCCCGAAATTGCTTGGTCCAAAGCCGGAACGTGGTGGTCCACGGCTTTAGGAAATTGCCGTGGCACTATCGAGCCAAGAATCCTCGACACAGGTCATTGATTCGCGCCGCGCCGAATTCAGTCCGACTGAATCGGCTTCTTCAAGTACCATGACTTGGGCGGCTGAAAGAATCGCTCGTGTTCAGGTTCGAACTCGTCTGGACAGGCCACCAAACAGAGATCGTTTACGGCCTTCCAACATCTTGCGAACTCCATTCGATGGGGCTTCGAATTCATCCACGTCATCTGGCCCTCCACCCAATAGAGCATCTGCTCGGTTTCACCGATGGCGATCATGATGCAGTCTGTCGGCATGTCGGGTCCCAGATAGCAGTGGCCTTTCAAGTCAAAGACACCTGTGCCGATGAGCGCTTTCTTCAGGAGGGCCACTCGATACGCTGCGATTTGGCCACGGAGCAATGCGTGTCCCCACTTGGCTGCGTCTTTTGCGAAGACGACTCGCCCATCGTCCCAGATCGCGACGCGCAAATAGGGGGCGTCTGATTTCGAAACGAATCCGTCGTCATCCCTCCAGATGGCAAGAAAGGGGCGATCTTGGTCGCTTTCTTCGGTCCGTGACGGTTCATCCTCGGGACGGGCCACACGAATCGAAAGCGATGCAGCCGAAACCAGCACCAGATACGTAAGCACCAGCCACGTTCGGGACCTCATTCTGCTCATCCTCATTCGCGTAGCGATGCGACTGACTTTCAGCGACTAAGGCCCCTTGGGAATCGTGCGCCGATGATTCAGCTTATCAGAGGCCGCGGGTCGCTGCAAAGAAGGTTAGGGAGCAACAGGAGCAACCCGCCGGCTTCGCCGGACCAGCAACAGGTATGCCCTTGCTCTCCTCCCTCCGGCGCGAGATGCTGGTGGCATGGCCAAGCCGATTGCCAAGCTCGTGAACATGCTGACGCCCAAGCGGCGGTGGGCGCAGTTCTCGCTCGCGACGATGTTCCTGCATTGACTCTTCAGAACGTAGCGATGGGGTTCACGGGCGAACCGGTGCCGCCCTCGACGGCCCAGGGAGCGACCGTCAAGAGAAACGTCCAGCGCCCCAACTCATTGGCTTGCTCGCTCACTTTCTCAAGGTCGCAGTTGTCAAGGATCGGCATGCCCATCGCCACAATGGAAACCCAGTGGACCGGCAATTCGAAACCATCGACACCCGACGGCAGTACGTCGAGAGCCAAGTCGCTTCCCACGACGGCGACGTCCCGCTCTTTCAGCCATGGGAGGCAAGAGGCGTGCAGCCCGGCCGAACCCTTCATCACGTCCCACTCGCCGCCGACACGCCTGCGCATCCAACACCCCGTGCGAATCAGCACTGCGTCGCCGCTTTCCACCTTCATGCCGCTCTTGTTTTCCCACGCATCCAAGTCCTCGGGATAGATCGCGTGCGCGCCCTCCAAGAAACGGACCCCGAGCAAGCGCGGCACGTCCATCAACACGCCGCGAGTGAAGATCCCATTCTTGAGCTGACCAACGCCAAGCTTCATGACTCCGTCGGCGGTCACCTCCCGTTGTGAAAACCCGTTGTACATTTCGCCCTTGTAGCACATGTGGCAAAGTGCATCGATGTGCGTCAGAGCGAAACCGTGGTACTGCACACGGTATTCGTCGCTGGCCGCTGCGATCTCGACTCCTGGCTTGGGCACGCTCATCATTCTCTGGACAAACGGTGCGGTCTCATTGCCGCGCCGGTCAGGGACGACGTCGGCCGCCAGCGAGACGGCTGTACCTTGTTTGACCAGCGCAGCGGCTTGTTGCCGCTTGCGCGGCGTAATCAGGTTCAGTGCGCCGAGTTGGTCGTCCTTCCCCCAGCGTCCCCAATTCGAGAGCGACTTCATCATCAGCTCGATCTCGGACTTCGGCAGCTTCTTGGGGGCCGTCACGGGCTCCGCCGCACCGTCGGCTTGGGCAAGGCAACTGACTCCAATTCCGCCCAGCACTTTTAGGGCGTTCCTCCGAGTTTGCATGATGTGGACTCCACGGGGCTTTGCAGTTGCGATAAGTTCGAAGAGTATCAGAACCATGACTCATGTCAGTTCAAATGTAGCAATGCGATGGCACTTGGTCACGTAGCTCTACCTCCGATCCGGCGATGGCCAGGCCGTCGGCGCCAGGAGCCAGCGGCAAGCGGAGCCCGAGCCGAGGCAGGTCGCCGACGAGGTGGGCTGAGCCAGGCTCCCGCCAAACGACGGCACGTATGACTTCGAAAACACGCGTGAAAGCGCGCTTGCCGATCGCCAAGGGATCGGGACACGGTGTCTGGACTCGCACGAATTCGAAATTGATGTCGAGCACACGCATGGCCCAGGCCGTCGGCGCATTGAGCATGCGGGACGCGGAGCCCGAGCCGAGCTGGGCCGCGGTGCTGGACCGCGCCGCTTTCCCGCGCCGCCCAGAGGTGCCCGCGCCGTAAGAAAACGTTCGCGCTGCCGTGACTAGAGGTTGCAAATGTGAACTGCAACCGTCAGGCTGGAAAGCCTGATATACGGAGCGAGTCCATTGCCTGACAAGCGTTCCCACCGCGGCGCCAACCCCTTGGATCACGACCTGTTCGCCGCCGACCGAGTTCCGGCACTATGCGAAGCGACATGCGACCTGTCGTGGCTACTCTCGCGAGACTACCCGAGCGCTTCAGCGCTTAAACTGGTTGGAGATCGTCACCGTCTGGCCCAGCGGCAGCGCGTCGCCGTCGCGCGTGCGGCTTGCTCCAACAAATCGCTACTGCGGCGACGCAAACGGCAAGCGGCCATCGAGCAACTCACAGGCCGGCTGCTCTTGATCGACGGCTACAACCTCTTGATTACCGTTGAGGCGGCTCTGGCGGGCGGGGTGGTGCTGCGCGCACGCGACGGCACGTATCGCGACATGGCCAGTGTCCACGGGACGTTCCGCAAAGTCCAGGAAACCGTGCCAGCCATCGAGCTGATCGGCCGGTTCCTCGCCAGGCACGGCGCGACGCAATGTACTTGGTATCTCGACAGCCCGGTGTCGAATAGCGGCAGGCTCAAGCGCACGTTGCTCGACGCCGCGGCATCGCAGTGCTGGCCTTGGACCGTCGAACTGGTGCCCGATCCAGACTCCCTATTGGGCATTGCCACGGACCTTATCGCATCGGCCGATAGCGCAATTCTCGACCGTTGCTCCCGTTGGGTGAACCTCGCCACCGAAGTGATCGCCGCCTGCGTGCCGGGCGCGTGGCTAATTGACCTGGGATCAACGAATTGTTAGCCGACGTCGGTCCTCACAACGCGGCCGGTTGCCGAGCTGCGCCGGCGCAGCCCGTCGGCGCCAGGAGCAAGCGGCAAGCGGAGCCCGAGACGAGCTTGGCCGTGGGGCGGGCTGGGCCTATTCGGTAGGCGGCGGTGCCGGAAGGTTGGCTGGAAGCTGGGCAGCACGCCAAGTGGTATATCGGTCGATCGCGATCCTCGCCCTCTCACGTTGATACTCCCGGTATCGTTCCAAAACCAACCTCCCGACCAGGCAACCCACAGCAACCCACATCGTCAGTGCGGAAGCTTCTTCGACTGCTAGGCATGGAGGGAAAGCGAATGGTAGAATCGTGGCCGCGGCGTGGGGGCATCGACGGTAAGCCATAGTCTCAGGGCTTTTGAGGAGATTCCGTATGTCCGTTCATTGGATTTCGTGGCTTAGACCGAAGTGGTTGTCCTTGGTTGCTGCTTTAGTGTTCTCGCCGACTTTCGACTTCGAGCGCATGTACGCTGACGAAGCCAATTCGGACGCGGCGACCGAGATCAGCAAGCGGCGACTTGAGCAGATGCACAGTCGCGGAAAGGCCACGACGGTCCGATTTGCGGATGGAAGACCGAAGCGAACCGTCGAACTCCGGCCAGAGCCGATCCTCCGCTATGACGATCGGCTGCGCGGTTTTCGTGACGCCTCGGTATGGTTATGTCGCCAGAGTCAGACACCCATCATTGTGCCGGTCGTAAGCCAATGACTCAATGGGCTTTGCGTCATCGGCTTTCGCGGGCGCTTGGCCGCCGAAACGTGCGCATGCCGTGAGCTTCGGCGGTTTCGCGCCCGAGAGCGGTTCCATGTACCGCAACCGCCGCGCGGAGCTCTACGGCGAGCTTCGCAACGCGCTCGAACCGAAGCGCCGCGCGCGGGAGATGCTGAAGTTGCCCGCCGAGCGATGGCCGCCCAAAAAGCGTTTCCTTTCGATACCCCCCGACGACGCGAAGCTGCGCGAAGAGCTGGCGGTGCTGCCCAAGAGCTACGACGGCGATGGGAGGCTGCGGTTGCCGCCGAAATCGCGTTCACCTGGCGGCGACCGCCGCGAGCCGACGGTCCGCGAGCTGCTTGGGGGCCGGTCGCACGACCGCGCCGACGCGCTGGTGCTCGCCTTGTACGCCTGAGATTGGGTGCGCGCGTACGTGGACGCCACTCGCATCACGCGCCCACTTATTTGGTAGGTCTGTCGACCCTCGCCATCCCCCTTGCCGCCTGGCCACGCCGACATTAGCACGAGACGGATATACGGCGAGCACCAAAAAGCAGCTCACCAGACGCACAGCCGAGGGGAATTCAGATTAGGGCGCGAATTAAGTTGTCGTTCGGCGCATCGGTCGATGTGACCGAGGCAGCACCGTGCACGAACTGCTGGGCCACAAGGAACTTCGGGTGGGGATGATCGAATTGCGCGTTTTGAACCAGGACAGACGCGGTGTCCGCAGCCCAGCCAAGGGGCTGGCTCGCAGGCCCGATGAGCGCTAGCCGGAAACGTCCTTGGACGCCGGACATTGGATGACAAGGAGACAACGGATTGATACGATATGGGTTACGACAATTGACCGCCGCGCGATGGGCCGGACATCGGCGGCCTACGGGTGATAGGCAAATCGTCCTATGAACATGTTCGCCGGGGTCGAGACCGCATGTACGGTACCGTTGCAACATTTTTTGGACTGATGGTGCCCCACGGCAAACTCGCCGCGTGTATCGACCAACTCGAAGAGGCGATGCAGGCTTTGCGCAGGACACCGTACCACGAAGTTCTTGGTCGGAGTTTCCTTCATCAAACGAACTCGGCCGCAGAGTACATCACCGAGTTCCACCGAAAGGCGAGCAAGAAGATCAATGTCGCGGCGATGTACTTCGAAATAAACGGTTTCACGATCAACCCCGATCGGTGGTACTTCGATGGATTCGCTTACAGGGCGGCCGGCGACATTTGGGAATTAGAATGGCTGGCTCACTGGGATGCCGACACAGGCAACAGTCAGTTTACACTGACCGGAATGGAGTCTGTGCAAGAAGCGTTCCAGAATTGCTACTGCGATGAGGATCAGCCCCTCAGCGTCAAGATGGCCGCAGAGCTCACGGATCATCTTGTAAATGCCCGATACATGGAGTTGATAGCCACAGCGCACGCCGCCGCAAAGCAGAAATCCAGGGCGCTAGACGGGTTGCCCGTTCTTGCGACCGCTCATGACTGGGATACAGCTCATCGGACGGAGTAGCCGGCGAACCAGCCATTGCGCCTGACTGCGGCGGCATGACGTCTTGCAGAATCTTACGTTCACCGAGCCGGCGTAGCGTTGAACGGTGTCGATAGTGGTCGCCTCATTGTGATCGGCCGCGTTCGCAAAACGCAATTGCGAAGACTGCTCCGGTCCGACACTCCGGGGGAAACCGCGTTGTTCACGCCCACCTGAGGAGCATTGCGACGGAGAATTCGCAGCCCGACGATCCGGTTTTACTACGTGGAGAATCGCGGCCAAATAACCGCTTCCGACAACTCTGCAACCTCGCGGGGATCACGCCCAGAAAGAACATTGAGACGGGAGGGGGCGAGTCCTGGGAACTCAAAAACCTCCGGAAGACTTGCGCGACGTTTTACGACGAGCACGGCCCCGAATCGTCGATCGAATTCCTCGGCCATTCGGTGAGCGGCATCACGTACCGCCACTACGCGCACCGCGCCCCCTTGGCGTTCAAGGCGGTCATGACGCAGCCGTCGGCGTTCGCGGCGCTGGTTCGAGGGATTCGACGGCAAATGCCCGTTCTGCCGGCGCCTATTCGCCGATCGATCGTAAGCACCGGTCGATGTGACCGGTGCTCGCCGGCAGATGCGCTCCAGAACGTTGGGTGCGCGACCTGTCGCACAACGTCACTCGAAAATCGACAAAGTGGATCGACTTCCGCCAGCTTCGGCCTGCTGATCGCCCGTCAGTAGGTCTCCGGGAGTTGGCCTCGCTGTCGTTTCGCATACCAACTGACTTCGATGCCATCGCGACGGGAGTTACTTGGCGGTCGCAGCCACCTGAGATTCGGCAGGTCTTCCGGAAATCCTGCGAGTCGCTCGTACACATGACTCGCCATCTCTTGAGTTTGGGCGAATTCAGGTCAAGCTGTTGTATAAGCCGTTTTGTTTGAGGCAGATCGCTCGCAACGACGCCATCCGGAAGGACGACGATGGATTCCGACGAGAATTCCACCAGTGGATCATCCACCGACTGGTCGAGCTTCACCGAGTTGCAGCGGCGACAGGCATAAACGAGGTTGAAGTAGTCAAGACTGAGATTGGGAGCGAGCGATTGTGGCTTGAAGTGGTCCAGCTCGAACTCACCGGTTACCTGTCCCCACGTTTCTCGCTTCAGGCAGTAGACACAGCGAAATGTGAATTCATCACGCAACCACGGTCGAAAGGACTCGTACGACGCGTACCCCGCAGGCCCATGAACACGTTCTGAACGCGATTGCGGATAGTCAAAGATCACTGCTCCGAGTCCGTCGAATCTGATTCAAGTTCCGCAAGACGCCGATGCAGCTTTCTTGCTCCTTCAAACGGAAGGTTGACTTCGGAATCCACGTGCTTGCGCATAAGATGCGTGAGTCCGGCCAGTTTGATTTGCTCGGCTCGACTGAGCGTGCCTTGAATGTCGCAGTCGATAAGTTCGAATCGCCTCTTATTCAGTTCGGTATTCCACACGGGCTCATCGGCCACACCTTTCTCTTCGATCGCAATCTGCCCAAAAAGATTGACAATCTCCTCATCGTCGACGCCGGAATCGCGTAACGTCAACTTCACGGCGCGCATGGCAGCAAGGCGCAATTCCGCCGAGTCCGAGTCAGAGCGCAGGGCTTGCCCTGTTTCTGCCATGTTGATTTCGAGGAGCTTCAGGAACTGACGAAACCAGTCATTCGCAGACTCGCAGAGTTCCCCAGCGCTGGATTCAGGCTGCTTCTTGACTGTCATCGCTTGAGCGCGTGTTGTGCACTGCGGTCGCCAATGCTTGCACCGCGAGCGTCGCGGCTTGACGGTAATGGTTTAGTGTGATTAGGCCGGGTGGGTTGCTGTTTTTCGCCAGTTCTTTTGCCTGCATGGCAACCTGTTCTGCAAAAAATGCCTTCCATTCGGCCAGTGTTTGCGCGGCTTCCGCCTGAATCCGATATGATTGGCTCTGCACCATTACGACCTCCTTGTCGTATGTTTTTGGCGCAGTTTACCGCATTTTCCGCCGATCGAGAATCCCAGTTTGCGTATTCGGATGGGCGTGCTTCGGACCGACATTCGAAGCAGCGGAGTTCGCTGGGAAGATGAAGATATGGGATGCCGCGCGCGGGAGATGCTGAAGTTGCCCGCCGAGCGATGACCGCCCAAAAAGCGTTTCCTTTCGATACCCCCCGACGACGCGAAGCTGCGTGAAGAGCTGGCGGTGCTGCCCAAGAGCTACGACGGCGATGGGAGGCTGCGGTTGCCGCCGAAATCGCGTTCACCTGGCGGCGACCGCCGCGAGCCGACGGTCCGCGAGCTGCTTGGGGGGCGGTCGCCCGACCGCGCCGACGCGCTGGTGCTCGCCTTGCACGGCTGGAATTGGGTGCGCGCGTACGTGGCCGCCACTCGCATCACGCGCCCTCTTATTTGGTAGGTTGTCGACACTCTCCATCCCCTTGCCGCCTGGCCACGCCGACATCATCACGAGCCGGATCTACGACGAGCACCAAAAACCAGCTCACCAGACGCACAGCCGAGGGGAATTCAGATTAGGGCGCGAATCAAGTTGTCGTTCGACGCATCGATCGATGTGAAGTCGATGTGACCGACGCGCGCAAGGCGCGGCGGGCCGCCGTCTCACAAACGGTGGTTAAATCGGATTGCGCCAAGCAAAGCTTGGGAGAGGAGGTAGTGATGTAGGAAGCAGAACGAAGTCCTCTTACAGGAACCCTGTGGGTCGAAGCCCGCCCAGGAGAGTTTAACCAACGACTGGAAGCGCGTCTTGCGTGGCGTCGGGGCAACCCGCACTGCGAAGCGTAGACAGCGAATCCAAGTGCCATGCTATTGAGCTCCGATATAAGCAACGCCGGCGCCCTTGCGTTTCCGATATTCCAAGGATGGCAAGGTCGTCTGCTTCTTCCAAAGCGCGCAGAAGTTCCAAACGAGGTACGCGACGTTGGGCTTCATGCACGAGGCGAACCTCGACGAAGGCGCCATGTGGCCGACGGCCTTCGTGCTGAAGGAGTTGACCGCCACCGAAGAGGCCAGGATCGGCGCGTTCGTGAAGAAAGCGGTGAGCTGAGATGGCGACGCAACTGGTTCGGCCTCGACCCAGGAAATGTCTAGCAAAACGAACGAGTGATGACTGAGCGCAAGGCGAAACCAAAAGCCAAAGGCGCGTCGCGCGCAAGCAAGCCACGCAAGTCGGTCACCAGGTCCAAGTCGACGTCGAAAGCAGGCGCGAAGGCCAAGCGCGGTGCCGAACCTAAGCGCGCGAACGAGAACGCGGCCTCTTGTCTCATCGACGAGCGGATTGAATCTTTGGGTGGCTGGCGCGCCGAGACCCTGGCGGAGGTTCGCCGCCTGATCCACGAGGCGGACCCGGACATCGTGGAGGAGTGCAAATGGATCAAGCCCACGAACCCATTGGGCGTGCCCGTGTGGTGCCACGCTGGGATCGTTTGCACCGGGGAGACGTACTCGAACGTCGTCAAGCTGACGTTCGCCCGGGGGGCCAGCATCCCAGACCCATCGCGCCTCTTCAATTCGAGCTTGGAAGGCAACACACCAAGGGCGATCGACATTCACGAAGGAGAGAAGGTCGACGCGGGCTCGTTCAAGGCGCTCATGAAGGCCGCAGTAGCCCAGAATGGCCCGCCGGTGAAGAGGTGATCTACCGGCTCGAACGCGACAGTGACGGTGTCGATCATCCTGTCGGCGCCGCTGCTGACGTCTAGGTGGTTACTCCGTGGCGGGCTCGCCTCCCTCGGGCCGGCAGATGGCGAGGCGGCGATTCAAGAATTCTCGATCGGCGCGGGCAGTCGTAAAGCACAGGGCTTCCCGCCAGGCACGCTCGGCGGCGGAGTGTCGGCCGAGACGGAAATGGAGTTCGCCGATCACCGCGTGCCAAGGGGGATAACGGGCGGGCACGCTTTCCGGACAAACTGCGGCCAAGCGCTCGAGGCCGGCTTGCGGGCCGTGCAGGAAAGCCTCGGTGACCGCTCGGTTCAGGGAGTGCAGCGGCGACGGCGCGATCCGATCGAGCGTGTCGTACAGTTCGGCGATCCGTCGCCAATCGGTGTCGGCGAAGGTCGGCGCGCGACAGTGCTCGAAGGCGATGCCGGCTTCCACGTGATAGCGCGTCAATTCATCGCCCGCGGCCGACCTGGCGAGCCACGCCATGCCTTCACGCACGTCGTTCCAATTCCAAGCGGAGCGATCCTGTTCCTCGAGCAGGACGACGGCGCCGTCGAGAGCGACGCGCGCGTCGAAGCGGGCCCCGTGGAAGCACATCAGCGCGAGCAACGCATAAACCGCCGGAACGTCGCCGATCGTGTGGGCGGCGAGCATCCGCGCCAGCCGGCGGGCCTCATCGCACAGGTCGCGGCGGATCGGCATGTCGCCATGGGTGACGTGGCAGCCCTGACTGAAAAGGAGATAGACGACCGCCAGCACCGCGTCCAGACGAGCGCGAAGTTGTGCCGCGTCCGGCGTGTCAAAATCGACGTCGAGCTCGCGCAGCCGCTCCCGCGCCCGCTCGACCCGCTTCTGGACGTTGGCCTCTGTGGTGAGCAACGCGCGGGCGATCTCCGCTGTGCTGAAACCGCATAAAGTCCGCAGCGCGAGGGCGACGCGCGATTCGGTCGGCACCGCTTCGTGGCAGCAGATGAAGAGCAGCCGAAGCGGTTCGTCGCCGATCTCGTCGGCGAAATGCGCTTCGAGCGGCGGCAATTCCCGCTCGGCGTCTTCGGCCAGGCGCGGCAATGCCTGAGCGTGGGTTCGCTCCCGGCGCAGCGCGTCGACCGCCAGGTTGCGGGCGGTGCGGTAGAGCCAGCCGGCCGGCTCTTCAGGCACCCCGCGACGAGACCAGGTTTCCAGCGCCTGCACGAGCGCGGCTTGAACGACGTCCTCGACGAGGGCGAGACGGCGCACTCCGAGCGACCGGGTCAGCACGGCGCAGAGCCGGCCGAACTCGTGGCGGAAAAAGTGCTCTACCAGCTCGCGGGGTTCATTCATGCGTATCCGGCCAATTCGCGGATCTCGATCACGTTGTCGCCCGGACACTCCCGGGCGATGGCCACCGCCGCATCGTAGTTGTCGGCCTGGATCAGGCTGAAGCTGGCCACGAATTCCTTGGCTTCGACGTAGGGGCCGTCGCTCACGATTCTCGCCTTGAGTAATCGGCCGCCCGGTTTCAAACCATCGCCGCCGGGCAGGATCGACGCGCTGAACTTCTGCATCCAGGCGTACCATTGGCCCCCCAGGACTTGCATTTCCTCGGGAGAAGGCCGCGATTGGGGATCGGTGGAGTGGCGGAAAATAAACAGAAACTTCGGCATGAGACGGTCCTCCAAACGGTTTTCGTAAGTGTTAGCGAAGGCCCTTCCTCCGCCTGATGCGAATATAACGAACAAGCTGCAGCCGTTCGGACACCGGTGCGGGAAAAAAATCGACGCGCCCGCTCAAAGGCTAGGATGGCCGACACGTCCCGGCAGCCCCCGTAGCCGCGGCACTCCGTGACGGGGGCCGTCAGGCTAACGACAAAGCTCACCCGCGGCGGCAGCTGATGAGACGTTGGTGGCCAGTTGATTACGGCAAAATCTTGAATCCCCTCACTCCGAGGTCGAGCCGGAAGAGTCCGCCTTTGCCCTTCTTTCCGTCGGGCGTGAGCGCGATGCCATTGGGATACGCTAGCCCTTGGTCGATGGGGTGCGTTTTCCCTTTGGCATCGAAGTTGCCGTCGGCGGAAAGAACATCATAGATCGTTGGCCGAGAGATTGTCGAGATGCATGACCAGCGCGGCGGACTTTGGTCCAGACGCTGTCCGGCGGATCTAGCCGAGCCATGGGCGAAGCAGCGGTTCAGCTCGCCCACGGCCGGGTCGGCGGGCGACTCTTTTCGTGTGATGCCTGTCTGTGGGTTCGCAGCTCGGCTCGCGGCGGAGCGTGGCCCAAGCGCTTTCGGCAGGTACGAGAGCAATTACCCGACGACAACCGGCCGTCCGCCTTGACCCGCGGCGCTGGCCGTGATAACCACATGAGCGTCGCACCAACTTACATATTTGTCAATTCGTTGCGGACCTGCTCCAGCAGCTTCTTGGTGGCCTTGATTCCCTCGGGCTCGCCCAACTCCCCGCCTTCGTACTTGATGCCGACGTATCCATGATAGCCGGCGTCGACGACGATTTTCATCATCTGCCGATAATCGGTGTGCGTTTCATTGCCCTGTGCATCGAAGTCGTCCGACCTCGCGCTGACGGCCTTGGCAAATGGCATCAACCCGGCCACGCCTTTGTAGCGATAGTCGGCGTCGACTCCCTCACCGCGACCCCACCCCGCGAAGTCGGGCAATGTACCACAATGCTTCATTCCGACCTTGTTGACCACGGCGGTTAAGAACCCGCCGAGCGACGAATACCGGCTTTTTAACGTGTTTTCGACAAGGACGTTCATATCATGCTTCTCGGCAAATTCCGTCAACATGCGCAAGCCGTCGGCCGCGCGATCGACTCGCTCGCCGAAATTCCCGTCGCCAAAGGTGTTGGCGCGGATGGAATGGCACCCCAACATCTGCGCCGCCTCGACCCACTTGTAATGGTTCTCGACCGCCTGTGTGCGCTTTTGCTCGTCGGCGTCGCCCAGCCTCCCTTCTCCGTCGATTACGATCAACAGACTCTTGACTCCCAGGTCTTCTGCACGTTTCTTCAACTCGATGAGGTAGCTCTTGTCTTTCGCCTTATCTTGGAAGAATTGGTTGAGGTACTCGATCGCTTCAATGCCGAAGTCGTTCTTGGCGACCTTGGCAAAATCGCGGTTATCGAGCTTGCCCTGCTGCAAAGCGCGGTGCAACGACCATTCGGCCAGTGAAATCTTGTAAAGCGGCTCTTGCGGCTCCGCTGCAACGAGCCGATTGCTAAGGAATTCCGCGCCCACTCCGGCCGCAGAAAGTGCCGATACTTGCTTGAGAAACAAACGGCGATGAAGTGCCATGTTGCAACCTCGACTGCGAGGGAAACGACGGGCAGCACCCAATGGGAGCATTATTAATCACGGCTCGATACGCTCGCAAGTAGGTGCGCTCTGGGCTTCTCATGGACTAAGATACCCCAAAATACGGTTTGTACATTGCGGATAAAAGGCGGCCGGCCCGGTTCGTTTTCACAACCCGCCATCCCGCACCGATGTGACCGACGCAGGATCTCTGCCAAGAGAATCGCGGAGCGAGCGTGTCCGCCCCGACGCTCCGCGGTTCTGTTCAACGGGGTTTTATCGGTTAACTCCTTCGCCAAGGACGAGGAGTACTTCCGGCTGCTGATCGTGGGCCTGTTCTGCTTTTCCGACGAGGCTGAGCAGCTGTTCGGCGGCCCAATATCCCGCTGATCCCATGACAAACCCGCAGATCGAAGATCGGCGGGTGACAATTCGCGCTCACGTCGGCGCGGGTTCGGCGGCGGCCACGTCGTCGCCTTGTAACAGTCGCCAGTTCTCGGCGAATTCCTTGCGGAGCTGCGAGATGCGGCCAGGGGAAAGCCGAAAGCGGTTCGCGACGGCCTGTGCCGTTCCCCCAAGACCCAGAATGATGGCGATCCCTCGGTTCCTGCGAGGAAGCCGAGATAGCCAGTGGGCAAAGTCAATCCGCCTGGCATCAACTACTGGGTGGGCCTGATGACGAATCCCCGACGAACCAGCCCGAGACGCGCGTGCTGTATCCCCACTGATAGTCGTTCGTCTTCTCATTTGATTCGAACGACGCGGAAGTTGTCGAATCGCACCCAGTGCTCTTTGTCTGTCGGTCCGCCGTACGCTGACAACGCAAACCCCCGCCTATCCGAATCTCTGTTCAAGGCTCTCTCGAATAAGGTCAGGTACTTTCCTTCTTTGGTAGGTCCTACCTGAAAATATCCCTGGTGGCCCCCCGTGATGATTCGAAGGGCCCCAAAGTCAGCGTTCGCAGGCCAGAACTTCACGGCATAATCCCGCCGATTGCCTTCTTCGGTTCCTGGTTTGCCAATAAACACCAGCTCCGGTGGCGAAAAGACAAAGTACCCGTTCGCGTTGGTTTTCTCGGCATGAAATTCCGTGCGATCCTCGTCCAATAAGCAAAGTCCCGCAGCTTCGCCAGGCTCAGTGAAAGGTTCGAGCGGCGTCATCTCAACTGATGCTTCTACGCGTTCGAAAGTGTTAAACGCCAACGCGACTCTCAACACGGGCATCTCCTCGTTCCGCGTTCCAGGCCGGACGCGCATTTCGAGGCCGCCATCCTTAATGCGGTAGTCCTGCTTCTTCAAGCCGACAACGCTCCACTTCGGTGAGAGTCCCTTGTCAAAGTTGTCCTCGAACAAGACTTCGTCGTCCGCGACGACGATTCGTACTGCGACGACAACGATCAAACCCACGATGATCGGAAGATTAGGTCGCAACATGGTTTCTTGATCTCACACGGGACTCAGTGCCGGGCCGCATGCGGAATCAACGACGCCCGTTCGACCCGTCAGTTTACCTGGACACGATTTCAATGTCACGCGGGTTGCCGGACCTCTCGTTTGGCATCGACATTAACGACATCGAGCACTGCTGGAATTGGGTGCGCGCGTACGTGGACGCCACTCGCATCACGCGCCCGCTTATTTGGTAGGTCTGTCCACCCTCTCCATCCCCCCTTGCTGCTTGGCGACGCCGACATCAGCACGAGCCGGATCTACGACGAGCCCCAAAAACCAGCTCACCAGACGCACAGCTGAGGGGAATTCAGCTTGAGGCGCGAATCAAGTTGTCGTTCGACGCATCGGTCGATGTGAAGTCGATGTGACCGACGCGCACAAGGCGCGGCCGGCCGCCGTCTCACAAACGGAGGTATTACGGGACGTCCGACAAAAGGTATGAGTAAATGAAACGGCGACCGACGAGCGAGGCTACCCGAACTGAAACCTTTCATTCAGTAAGTACACCAAAACATCTGGGGCGCACCCCCCTGCATCCTCCGTGATGTGTCGATCGCAAACAAACCGCTCCGCCATCGGGCTACGGCAGCTCCGGTCTCTGCTCCGCAGACGCTCTTTCCGTGCCTGCGCCCGATGGCTCCGTTCCCTTGACTGACCCCGCCTCCGGCGAGACTCCAGACGGACTCAGGGCCAGGCGAAAGCTGTTGACGGTCGCGCGGACCGTCGGCGCGTACGCAAATGCGATGCGCCGACCGGCAACTCGCCGCGTCGTCGTACCAGCTGCCGCTACAGAGCACCCGAACCGAGCCCCCTTTGGCACCGAGCGGATCGGTGCTCGCTTCGACGCCATACTCCCTATACCAGTCGTGACTCCATTCGAATAGATTTCCATGCAGGTCGAACAGGCCGCGGACACTCGGACGCAGTTCTCGCGGCGGATGAACGTGCTTACTGCTGTTTTGCACAAACCAGCCAAATCGCCCCAGCACGCTCACGTCGCTGCCATAGCCGTAGGTCGTCCGAGCGCCGGCCCGACAGGCGACCTCTCGACGATCTCGGTCTGCACGCATCGCCACGCTGGATCAGCGGCCTCCAAGATCCTGACCGGCTGGCTCACTGGCTGGGCTGAACGGAACTGCGGCAACGCGAAAGCCTAGGTAGAAGTGCCGGGACGTTGGCAGGATTGGGTTGCGGGTCGCCGTTCGACAGAACGCAGCTTCGACGATCCAGCCGCCGCCCCGGAACACCCGGTTCGTGCCCTCCGCCGGCCCCGTCGGGTCTTCGGCACGCGCCTCGGCAGTGAACTCCCCGTGCCAGTCGTGGCACCATTCGAACAAATTCCCGTGAAGATCAAACAAGCCACGCGCGTTGGGCCGCAACTGACCAACCGTGTGTGACCGCATGACCGAGTTCTCCTGAAACCATTCGTAACGCCCCAAGAGTTGCGCGTCGTTGCCGAACGAATACGCGGTCTTCGTACCTGCTCGGCAGGCTATTTCCCACTCCGCCTCCGTCGGAAGACGAAAGCCCCGCTTCTCCAGATTCAATGGCCAATTCCGTGGCACCCCGCCAGCCTGCGGATCAGGGTCGGTGGGAAACCGCTCGCGGTCCAACGTCGCGGGGTCGCCGTACGCCTGATCGTCCTCGGCCATGCCCGCGCACTTCGTCAGCCAGCGGCAGTAAGCGACCGCTTCGTACCAGCTCACGGTGAACACTGGCTCCCCAGGCGTGAATGCACGCCCGAGCTGCTTTTCCAAACCAGCGTGTCTTCCACCACCTTCGAGCGAATCGTACTGTTCCCAGGTGATTTCGCGATCGCTGACGGCAACTGGTCGCGTCAACTTGACCGCGAGACGTTTCTCGTTGAGCTGCTGGTCGGCTTCATTCGGCGCCGAACCAATCAGGTACTCGCCCGCCGGAAAAACCACAAAGGTCATAAAAAAGGTAGGTTCTTGCGATTCATTTCCAAGAACGCCGGCCCTATTGACCTTGATCTCCACCGTGTACCATTCGCGCCCCAGAGCGTACGGTACGGGCGTGTTGTCGACCTTTCTTGCCAGTTCGTCCTGCTTCCAGTGTCGCAACAGCCAGCCTGTCGCCCCATGGATGGCGGAACTGGGGTCGCCGGCGTACCAATTCGCCAGTTGCTCAACGAAGCCATCGCACTCGGCCTCCGGCAAATCGGCCAAATCGAATTCACCCAGCGCCAAGAGCAGCCCGTACAGCGCGCCGTCTTCGGTTCGTCGCTCCTGGCCAATTTTCGTGTCGCGCGATTTTTCGGTCGCATCCACACATTCGAGCAACTGGGCCGCCGTAACGCCTCGTGCTCGCGACCGATGAACGAACTGCGTAAGCGACTCCGGGTCGTCGTGAACGCGAAGCGCCGCAAGGGCCGACTCGCGCTCGCCTTGCCGCAAGAGTGTAATGGCCGCGCCGGCACGACGCTGGCCTAATGCCACTCGTTCGACCTGGGGAAGGTCGGCCCCGGGCGCTTCTCGCACCAAGGCATCGAGGAACGTCCTGGCAGCACCGTCGTGAGTCTCCACTACGAGCGGGTAGAGAATCTCGTACTGCCCGGGCGTCGCGGCCGAGAGTAGGCGCGCGAGCCGCACTGCATCTCTCGCGGCAAAATCAGCCAGAGCGTTAGCGGCGCCGAGTTGATGGCTTTCCGTTGCATTGGTATCCACGAAGTTGCGTTCCAGGTCGACCAGCAGACGGTTGTCGAGCGGCCGCAGGTATTCCCGCAGCCGCGGTTGTTGCTCGGGGTTTGCGGCGACCAATCGCTCGACCAGAAACGTAATGTCGGCGGGCGTCCATTGTTCGGAGGCCGTGGCATACGTCGCCAGAGCCAGTCCAGCCCGAAATCGTCGCGCGGGATCTTTTGTTGCACCAGTGCCTTGGTCGCTGCGCAGCCCGACGCCAGAAGCACTGTGCAACAACT
>Ga0265313_10001181_pt1 | contig 24963 bp, 26 predicted proteins | sample 4123metaG_FD_203122 | JGI IMG/M metagenome (GOLD analysis project Ga0265313, IMG submission 203122) | Rhizosphere microbial communities from Carex aquatilis grown in University of Washington, Seatle, WA, United States - 4-1-23 metaG | ecosystem: Host-associated > Plants > Roots > Rhizosphere >...
TCAACAAGATCAAGCAGTTCCGGGGCATCGCCACCCGATACGACAAAGACCCACTCAACTTCCTCGCCGCAGTCAAATTGGTCGCGGCGAGGATTTGGTGTCAGCGGTAATGAGTCTACGGCCTAGCGCCGGCAACGCACGGATGGGTGCGGGCGGCCGATCTGCCTTGGGCGCTAGTTGACCGTAGAGAGCATTCAGGCGTATGAGCCGCGCCTGAACCTCGGCGAATACGGCGCCGTTGGCGCGGCCGATGTGATTTACGATCTCGCCGACGAATCGGAGCGCCGTTTGCCAGGTCTGCTCACGGTCGATGCCCTCGATGGCGCTCTCATTGCGCAGTTTGGCGAGGAAGCCGCCGAGCACGGCTTCCAGTTCGTCAAAGTCAAGCGTGGCGATAATCAGGTCTAGGCAATCGCCACCAGTCTGGTTGGCGACCGACTGATAGAGCTTCTCGACAGCGGCTAAATGGCTACCGCGCGTCGATTCGGCCACGCCGCACAGAAGAATGTCGGCCCACACGGTGGCCCAGAGCCTCGGTACGCCGAGGTCATTGACGGCTATCCAGCCGGTCAGCGATTTCGGAAGTTCGGCGTGGCGTAGACGGATGCGCGGCATACGGCAACTATCGAACGGAATACCCAGTGCGGCAACCAACCCAAACCGGATAATATCGCCCAGTGGGTTGCGTTGACTGGCCGATATGGACCCACCAAAATGCAACACTTATGAAACCGGGCGGCCTCGCCATAATATACATTATGCGACATTAGCATGTGGAAATTTTTAGCCATCCCATTGATTATAAGGAATTATTTTCCTTACCCCCCTATTTGTCGTCGGCAACCATCAGATCGCCGAACTGCCGCAATTCGCTGGAGTTGAGGTCAGACACCGCCCAATGGGCCACGCCCTTGCGCGTCCAGTTCAGCACCGCGTAGCCGCGATCCTCGCGCAGTCTCGGCCCGTGATCGGCGCCATGGGGTTCGGCCAGCACGAAGAGATTGATCACGTGCTGGCGGCGCTTGTAGATCACCACGGCGCTACGCCGGTGATCTAAATAGTCCAGCCGCCCTCCGATCAGCTCGAAGCCCTGCGCGCCTAAATCAGGGGTTGGCGGCGCCACCTCCAGCTTGCCGTTGAACCAGGGTCTAACGGTATGCTGGTCGGAGGATGGCACATCGACTAAATGGTCCGGCATCAACAGCGAGCGCAAGTGGCTGCTGACCACTTCATCGGCCAGCCGGTCCTGGGCCGTAGGCATGGAAAGGACCAGGAGCAGACTGGCGGCCAATCCCGCCAGAGAGGCCACCGGCAGAGCCACGCGACGCCACCATTTCGGCCGGATCACCACCTGCTCCGCCCGCCGGCGCAACGCCTCGTCCAGACGGTCCCGCAAGGCTGGAGATGCCAGGAAGCGGCTAGCCCCCTTCAGCGACCGGCTCAGATTGCCCAACTCCTCCGCCAGGGCCCGGCAGTCGGCGCAGCCTTCCAAGTGGTGCTCCAGCTCCGAGGAGGCGTTGGCATCCAGTTCGCCATCCAGCCAGAGGCCAATGTGTTCGGCGGCCCGGTCACATGCCATGACCGCCCTCCCCACCCAGCATTCCGCGCAGCAGCCCCCGCGCCCGCGCCAGCCTCGACATCACGGTTCCCATGGGAATTCCGACGATTGCGGCGATCTCCTTGTAGGACAAATCCTCGAACTCCCGCAGCACGATAACCTCACGGAACTCTAAGGGAAGCGCGGCAACAGCTTGATCAACATGGGATTTTTCATCATTGCGCAGGGCTGCCCGTTCAGGGTTGTCGCCATCGGATTCCAAGCGTTCCAGCACCGTCTCACCGTTGCCGACCATGGCCGCCGGCCGATTGCGGCGCAGCCAGTCAAAGCAGGCATTGCGCACGATGGCCAGCAGCCACGGCCTGGCGTCCTCGCCGCTTTCGAAGCCGTGGAAGAACCGCAACGCCCGCACCATCGCCTCCTGGGTCACGTCTTCGGCATCAGCGGCATCACGGGTCAGCCAGCGCGCCAGATTATGCGCCGCGTCGAGATGGGGCATCACGAGCCGTTCGAACTGTCTGATGCTGGCGCTGTCGGTCAAACCGAGCACACTCCATGGGTCGGGACCGACAATGGTCAGCCTAGGTCATACCGCCCTGCCCGCCATTCTATTCCCGAAAATATTTTTGTCCCCAAGGGAATAACCGACCTCCCGGCACGGTCTCCTCTCCACATGACATCATCAAGGGAGATACGAGCATGGGACCGAAGATCACCCGCCGCGACTTTGCCCGCCTGTCCGCGTTCGGGGGCGCGGTGTTCGCCTCCGGCCTGTGGCAAGGTGCCGCAGCTACCCCACCGGCCGAGGACTTCTATTTTGTCCAACTTTCCGATCTCCATTGGGGCTTTGAGGGCCCTCCCAATCCCGAGGCCAAGACGACCCTGAAACGGGCCATTGCGGAGGTTAATGCGATGCCAAAACCTCCTGATTTTGTTGTCTTCACCGGCGATCTCACCCATACCACCGACGACGATGCCGAGCGCCGGCGACGCATGGCCGAGGTCAAGACCATTATCGGCGGCCTCAACGTCCGCGATATCAAATTTCTGGCGGGTGAACATGATGCGTCCCTGGATTGGGGCGCAGCCTTCAAGGACCATTTCGGCCCGACCCGTTACACCTTCGATCACAAAGGCGTTCATTTCATCGCCCTCGACAACGTCTCCGACCCCGGCGGCCAGATCGGCAAGGAACAACTGGATTGGCTCGCCGCCGATCTCGGCGCCCAACCCAAGGCCAAGCCGGTGGTGGTGCTGACCCACCGGCCGTTGTTCGACCTCTATCCACAATGGGACTGGGCCACCCGCGACGGTGCCGCCGCGATCGAAATCCTGCAGACCCACCCGAAGGTCACGGTGTTCTATGGCCATATCCACCAGGAGAACCATTTCATGACCGGGGCCATCGCCCATCACTCGGCCAAGTCGCTGATCTTCGCCCTGCCCGCGCCCGGCTCGACCCCAAAGCGCACACCGGTGGCCTGGGACCCCGCCGAGCCGTTCCGTGGTCTGGGGTTCCGCTCCATCGAGGCCGAACCCGAGACGGCCGGCTACGAGCTCTACGAGATGGGGATCAAGGCATGAGGCCGATCATCGTCGCCACGATACTGCTGTGCCTACTGGGTGCCGTCGCCTTGGCGGCGACACCTTCCGAGCGTCATATCGTCATCAAGGCCAGCCGTTTCTTCTACACTCCCGCCCGCATCGTTCTGAAGACCGGCGAGCCGGTGGTGCTGGACCTCACCGCCTTGGACCGCCTGCATGGCTTTGATATCCCCGACCTCAAGGTCCGCGCCGATGTCCTGCCCGGTCAGGTCACGTCGGTGCGGATCGTCCCGCCCAAGGCCGGTAGCTACGAATTCCACTGCGACAATTTTTGCGGAACCGGGCACGAGACCATGGCGGCGGTGATCGTGGTCGAGGATTAGGCTTGAGCCGCTAGGCCGAAAGCCTAGCGGCTCTTCTCTTTCCCCGGGACGCCCAGGCGCCTATTCTGGGCGTCCCGCCACCGGAAGCGATGCCCTCCCCGATGAATGCCGCCGAGATCGATCCCGCCGCCCTTGCCCCCGCCCGCTTCATTCAGTCCGACGATCCCGGCATCGTCGCCTTCGCCGCCGAGGCGACCGGCGAGGCCACCCAGCCGCGCGCCAAGGCGCTGGCGCTCTATTACGCCGTGCGCGACCGGGTGATTTACGATCCCTATGTCCGCTTCAATGCACCCGAGACCTATTCCGCCGCCGCCGTGCTGGCCCAGGGCAGCGGCTTTTGCATCCCGAAGGCCGCCGTGCTGGCCCAGGGCAGCGGCTTTTGCATCCCGAAGGCCGCCCTGCTGGCCGCCTGCTGCCGCGCAGTGGGACTTCCCGCCCGGGTAGGATTCGCCGATGTCCGGAACCACCTCGCTACCCCCAAGCTGATCGAGAAGAACGGCAGCGATATTTTCCGCTGGCATTCCTTCGCCGAAATCCTGCTGGGCGGGGAGTGGGTCAAGGCGACACCGGCCTTCAACCTGTCGCTTTGCGAGAAGTTCGGCGTCCATCCCCTGGATTGGGATGGCATCACCGATTCGGTGTTCCACCCCTTCGACAAGCAGGATCGCCGCCACATGGAATATGTGGAGCAGCGCGGCAGCTTCTACGACGTGCCCTTCGAGGAGATCACCGCCTGCTACCGTGAGCACTGCCCCAAGCTGATGGTGGATGATCCCTGGGGCACCGGCGCCGATTTCGCCGCCGAAGCGGTCAAGGCCTGATATGCGCCCCATCGACCGCCTGCTCGGCATCATGGCCAAGCTTCGCGACCCCGAGGGCGGCTGCCCCTGGGACCTGGAGCAGACCTTCGCCACCATTGCGCCCTATACCATCGAGGAGGCCTATGAGGTGGCCGACGCCATCGACCATGGCGACATGCCGGCTTTGCGCGACGAATTAGGCGACCTGCTGTTCCAGGTGGTGTTCTATGCCCAGATGGCCAAGGAACAGGGCAGCTTCGACTTCGACGCCATCGCCGATGCCATCGCCGACAAGATGATCCGCCGCCATCCCCATGTCTTCGTCGAGGCCGATGGCCGCGATGCCCAGGGGCAGGTCGCCGCCTGGGAGGAGACCAAGGCCCGCGAACGCGCGGCCAAGTCCAAGACCGAAGCCGCGCCGGGCATTCTCGATGGTATCGCCACCACCCTGCCGCCCATGACCCGGGCGCTGAAGCTGCAGAACCGCGCCGCCCGCGTCGGCTTCGACTGGAGCGAGGCCGTCACCATCCTGGACAAGCTGGCCGAGGAAGCCGGCGAGATCGCCCATGAGATCGCCACCAACGCCCCCCACGAGCGGCTGGAGGACGAGATGGGCGATGTGCTGTTCGTCTGCGTCAATCTGGCGCGCAAGCTGGAGATCGATCCGGAACGGGCGCTGAAACGCGCCAATGCCAAATTCGAACGCCGTTTCCGCCATATCGAGAGCGAATTGGCCGCCGCTGGCCGCTCGCCGGACAGTGCCACCCTCGACGAAATGGAAGCGCTGTGGCAGGCTGCCAAGCATCTTGAAAAGGCTGGGGGTGGCGAGTGATGCGGGACTGGCTGAAGCGACTGGGCGTGCTGGCCGCCGTCCTGCTGCTGTCCTCGTGCTACATCCCTGACAAATTCAAGAGCGAGCTGCGCCTGTCGCGCTATGGCGACTACGCCCTGACATATAAGGGCGACCTGATGTTCGGCCCCATCCTCGATGACTATCGGAATCACACCATCAAACCCGAGGACGAGCCCGAGCGGCTGGAGAATATCCGCCGCGACCTCGCCCGCGACATGGCCGTGCACAAGGTGGAATCCCGGGGCAAGGGCCGCTTCGCCGTCGATTACGAACGGGCCGGCCGGCTGGAGCGGGTTCAACTGATCGCCCTGATCCGCCGCGACGCCCGCATGATCTCCCTTCGCTCGCTGGAAAACGGCGCCATCGTCATCGCCGCCAATTCCATGAAGCCCTCCGATGCCCAGATCATGGCCGAGCTGGGCCTGACCATGGAGGGCGAGTTCCGCATCACCACCGATGCCAATGTGGTCGAAAACAATGCCACCGAGGTCCGCCAGTTCGGAAAGGCGAGGGTCTATATCTGGAAGATCGAGAACGCGCTGTCGACCATGCCCCATCTGGTGATGATCCGCGATGACGATCCCCAGCGGCCGCTGGCGCCCCGCGTCTCCAATATGAAATAACCACGAGGTCGATCATGTCCGCCCATTGGAACCACCGTACCGTCCTGGTCACCGGCGCCACCGCCGGTTTCGGTGCCGCCATCGCGCGGCGCTTCGCCGCCGCCGGCGCCCGGCTGGTAGTGTGCGGCCGCCGCCAGGACCGGCTGGACGCCCTGGTCGCCGAATTAAAGAGCCCGGTCCATGCCGCAATTCTCGACGTCCGCGACCGCGCCGGCGTGGCCGCCTTTGTCGAATCCCTGCCCGCTCCCTTCGCCGAGATCGACGTGCTGGTCAACAATGCCGGCCTCGCCCTCGGGCTGGAGCCGGCCCAGTCGGCCGATCTCGACGATTGGGAAGCCATGATCGATACCAATATCAAGGGGCTGATGTACCTCACCCGCGCGGTGCTGCCGGGCATGGTGGCCCGCAATTGCGGCCATGTGGTCAATATCAGCTCGGTGGCCGGCACCTATCCCTATCCCGGCGGCAACATGTACGGCGCCACCAAGGCGGCGGTCAGCCAGTTCTCGCTCAACCTGCGGGCCGATCTGGTCAAGACCAGGGTGCGGGTGACCAATATCGAACCCGGCCTGTGCGGTGGCAGCGAATTCTCGGTGGTCCGCTTCCATGGTGATGTGGAAAAGGCGGCGAAGGTCTATGAGGGCACCACGCCCCTGACCTCGGAAGATATCGCGGAATCAGTGTATTGGGCGACGTCTCTGCCCGAGCATGTCAACATCAACCGCATCGAGATGATGCCCAGCTGCCAGGCCTCGGCGCCCTTCGCCATCCATCGCGAGGGCTGAGAGGCCCCCCTATTCCAGCAGCAGATGTAAAGACCGCCAGCTACCTTCGCTGGAGGTCAGGAGCATGGCACCGTTACTGGCGACCGGCCGATAGGGCTTGCCGTCCATCATGCGGCCATACCCACCGGCCTCTGCATGGATCAGGACCCCGGCGGCATGGTCCCATGGCATCAGCCGCTTGAAATGGGCAAAGTCCAGCACGTCCGTTACGAGATCGATATAGTCATGGGCGGCGCTGCCTTTGCGCCCGATCCTGGCCACCCGGGAGGTGAGATGGGCAGAGCGTTTGACCGAGCCGCACATCTCCGCCAGCGGCCGAGGGCGCCGCACGGTCAGGCGCCTGTCGCCCAGCCAGGCCCCCTCGCCCTCTGTCGCGATGATCATGCGGTCGGCCATTGGGTCGAAGATCCAGCCCCGCCGGGTCACCCCATCGACCACCAGGGCCAGGATGACCGCGAAGCGGGGATTGCCCTTGGCGAAATTGGCGGTGCCGTCCACCGGATCGATCACCCAGACGGCGCCGTCGCGCTCAAGCGCGGTCAGCATCCCGGGATTGCCCTCTACCGCTTCCTCCCCGACCACGCTGCTCCCTGGCAGCAAGTCGAGCAGGCGGCCGGTCAGCACCTTCTCCGCCTCCACGTCGGCCTCGGTGACCAGCTGGCCCGGCTTCTTCTCGCGAATCTGGCCGGCGACCAGATTGTTGAAACGCGGCAGGATTTCAGCGTGGGCCACTTCGCGGATAAGGTCGGCGACCGTGGCGGAGTCGATCATGAATGGCCCCTCCCCTCGGCCTGACGCTGGTGAAAGCGCTTGATATCGGCGGGATCGAGCTTGACCCGCATGAAGGCGTGGTTGTCGTCGTCGCGCCGGGCCACCACCTCGCCATGGCGGTACAGCCAGGAGATGGAGGCGCCATCGGCCAGCGACAAGGACAGATCGATCACCTCCCGTGCGGCGCCCAGGCGACGATCCAACTCGGCAAGCAGATCGGCCACTCCCTCGCCGGTCACCGCCGACAGGGCTACGGCATCAGGCCGCCGGCGGGCCTGATTGAGCAGCTCCTCGTGCCGGTCTGCGCTCAAAAGATCGATCTTGTTCAGAGCCTCGACCAGACCGCGATCCACCACCTCGGCCAGACCTAGCTCCTTAAGCACGGTCTCCACGTCGGCGGCCTGAGCCTCGCTGTCGGGATGGGAGACGTCGCGGACATGGACCACCACGTCGGCCTCCAATACCTCCTCAAGGGTCGCGCGGAAGGCCGCCACCAGCTCGTGCGGCAGGTCGGAGACGAAGCCCACGGTGTCCGACAGGATGATCTTCCGCCCCGATGCCAGCACCAGAGTGCGCATGGTCGGGTCCAGGGTGGCGAACAGCATGTCTTTGGCCATCACCTCGGCACGGGTGACGGTGTTGAACAGGGTCGATTTGCCGGCATTGGTGTAACCCACCAGGGCGACGATGGGGTAAGGCACCCGGCGCCGCGCCTTGCGGTGCAGGTCGCGGGTGCGCTTGACGTCTTCCAGCTCGCGTTCGAGCTTGATGATACGCTCACTGATCATGCGGCGGTCGGCTTCGATCTGGGTCTCGCCGGGACCGCCGAGGAAGCCGAATCCGCCGCGCTGGCGTTCCAGGTGGGTCCAGGACCGCACCAGCCGCGAGCGCTGGTAGCTGAGCGCCGCCAGTTCCACCTGCAAGGTGCCTTCCCGGGTCCGGGCCCGGGCGCCGAAGATTTCCAGGATGAGGCCGGTGCGGTCAATGACCTTGCAGCCCCAGGCATTCTCCAGGTTGCGCTGCTGCACGGGCGACAGGTGGCCATCGACCACCGCCAGCCCGATCTCGTGCGCCTCGACTTCCTCTGCCAGGCGCTCGACCGCGCCCTTGCCCAGCAGGGTGGCCGGCCGCGTCTTGGCTACCGGCACCGCCTCGGCCAGAATCACGTCGAGATCGATGGCCTCGGCCAGCCCCACCGCCTCGGCCAGCCGGGCTTCGGGCACGCGCATGGCCTCCCCGCCCTTGAAGGCGGGATGAACGACCATGGCGCGCTGGCGCAAGGAGCCCGAGGATTCCGCCAACTTACTCTTCGCCGTTTTCCTTGATCGGCGGCTCGAACAGCGAGATCGGCGTCGATGGCATCACGGTCGAGATGGCGTGCTTATACACCAACTGTGTGTGGCCATCCCGGCGCAGCAGCACCGAAAAATTGTCAAACCAAGTCACGATTCCCTGCAGCTTGACGCCGTTGACCAGGAAGACTGTGACGGGGGTTTTGTTCTTGCGGATGTAGTTGAGAAACACATCCTGCACATTTTGCGACTTTTCCGCGGACATGGGTCAGATCCGTTCTTATTGCCAGTTTTGGCTTTTAGGGGTGGGGCCGAAGCCGTCCCCGGTGGAGCCCATTTCGTTATCACCAATTCGACGAGATGGGAACCTATAGTTCACGGACAAGATCGGACAAAGCGCGGCAATCGGGCAGAAAACGGGCCGGCGGATGGGCGAACTCACCTTCGTATGGGGGGTGCGGACGCATCAGGATCGGGATGCAACCCGAGTTGACGGCGCAGTGCATGTCGATGGGCGAATCACCGACGAACCAGACCTCCGGCCCTGGCCTCACATTGCTTCCGTCCAGGGCCATGTGCACCGGAGCCGCGTCGGGCTTGTCGGCATGGGCATCGTCGGCCCCCACCAGGGAGGTGAAGAACCGGCCCCAGCCCAGGATTTCGGCCTCCTTGCGCAGAAAACCGCCCCGCTTGTTGCTGACGACCGCCAGGACCAGACCGGCAGTCTGAAGCTCGGCCAGCATCTCGCCCGCCGCGGGCAGCGGCCGCAGATGGTCCAGATGAATGGCCTCGAAGCTTGCGGTGAAGACGTCGCGGGCCTCGGGCCAGCGGTCGCCGAACATGGCGGGAAAGGAATCGCGCATGGAGGCGGCGACCCGCAATTGGGTTTCGGCCATGTCCCACTCCGCCATGCCGAAATGGCGGAAGGTCATGTTATAGGATTCCTGGATGCAGACCCAGGAATCCACCAGGGTATTGTCCCAATCGAAAACCAGCGCGCGCGGCCGGGCCAAGCCGGACATCAGAAATACTCCAGCCGGACCGAGAACATCTTCTCCACCTTCTTCACCGCATCGGCGGTGGCGAACAAGATGACACGGTCGCCGGGCTGTACCACCGTGCTGCCACGCGGCGAAATCACCTGACCGTTATGAATGACAGCGCCCAGCAATACGCCGGTCGGCAACTTGACTTCCTTCAGCGGCTTGCCCACCAGACTGGAAGTCTCCAGAGCGTCGGCCTCGATCAGTTCGCCGAAGCCCTCGTGCAGAGAATGGACGGCATGGATCCGGCCGCGGCGGACATGCTGGAGGATGTTGGAGACGGTGATGGCGCGGGGGGAAATCACCACGTCGATACCCAGCGGCCCCACCAGGGCGTTGTAGGTGGTCTTGTTGATGAGCGTCATGGTGCGGCGGCAGCCATAGCGCTTCGCCAGCAGACCAGCCAGGATGTTGGTCTCGTCGTCGTTGGTGACCGCGACCACCGCCTCGGCTGCCCCGACAGAAGCCTCCTCGAGGATTTCGGGATCGAGCACGTCGCCGTTCAGCACCACCGAACGGTTGAGGGTACGGGCGGCGAATTCCGCCCGTTCACGGTTCATCTCGATTACCTTGATGGAAATGCCGGGATGGGCCTCCTCCAGTTCCTGGGCCAGGAACAGGCCGATATTGCCGCCGCCGAACACCACGATGCGCCGCGCTTCCAGGTCCTCGCGGCCAAAGGCCGCCATGGCCCGGTCCATCTGGCCGGTATCCACGACGAAGAATACCTCGTCGCCTTCCTGCATCTGGTCTTCCGATGTCGGAACGATAGCCTTGCCGTAGCGCACGATGCCGATGATGACGATGGCCAGATCAGGAAACAGCACGGTCAGCTGGCGTAGCGGCGTGTTGATCAGTGGGCATTGTCTGGTACAGCGCACCCCGATCAGCCGCACCTTGTCATTGGCCAACGGAATCACGTCGATGGCGCCGGGCACCCGCAGCCGACGGGTGATGGCGCGCGCCACCTCGATTTCCGGGCTGATGATGACGTCGATGGGCAGGTGCTCGCGGGTGAAAAGGCCGGACCAGATGGGCTGGAGATAGCTCTGGCTGCGCACCCGGGCGATCTTGGTCGGCACGTTGAACAGCGAATGCGCCACCTGACAGGCGATCATGTTGACCTCATCGGCGGCGGTGACCGCGATGATCATGTCGGCATCGGCTGCGCCGGCCTGCTCCAGCACCGAGGGGTGGGAGGCGAAACCCAGGACCACCTGGACGTCCAGGGTATCGCTGACCTTGCGGATCAGGTCCGGCCGCTGGTCGATAACGGTGACGTCGTTATTTTCGCTCGCCAGATAATGGGCGATGTTGAATCCGACCTGGCCGGCGCCGCAGACGATGACCTTCATTTCTTTTCGTCCGTGTTGACACCCAGCAGTTTCAGCTTGCGATGAAGGGCCGAGCGTTCCATGCCGACAAAGGCGGCGGTCCTGGAAATATTGCCGGCAAAGCGATTGACCTGGGCCAGCAGATATTCCCGTTCGAACAGTTCCCGCGCCTCGCGGAGCGGCAGGGTCATGATCTCACTCGACTTCTCCCAGCGCAGAACCGCCGGAGTGATGGCACCGATCTCGCCGGGCAGCATGTCGGCGCGGATCGCCTCGCGGGACTCGCCGGGTGCCATGATCAGCAGCCAGTCGACGACATTGCGCAACTGCCGCACATTGCCGGGCCAATCATAGGCCTGCAATGCAGCCATGGCATCCTCGCCGATCTGCCGGGGGGTGACGCCGGCGGCCTGGGCGGCCAATTGCATGAAATGCCGGGCCAGTGGCGGAATATCGTCGCGGCGGTCACGGAGGCTGACCATCCGGACCGGCACCACGTTGAGGCGGTAGAACAGATCCTCGCGGAAATGCCCCGCCGCCATCTCGGATTGCAGATCGCGATTGGTAGTGGCAACGACCCGGACATCGACCTCCACCCGCTTGCCGCCGCCGACCCGCTCGAAGGTCTGGTCCTGCAGCACGCGCACGATCTTGCCTTGGGTTTCCAGCGGCATGTCCGCCACTTCGTCCAGCAGCAGGGTGCCGCCGTGAGCCTGCTCGAAGGTGCCGATCTTGCGCGGATTCTCCGGGCCGTCCAGACCATGCTCGGTGCCGAACAACTCGATCTCCATACGGTCGGGATGCATGGCTGCGCAGTTCAACACCACAAAGGGGCCTTCGACCCGGCGGGAATGGTCGTGAATCAGCCGGGCCACCACTTCCTTGCCTGAACCGGCCGGGCCGGTGATCAGCACCCGGGAATTGGTTGGCGCCACCCGTTCGATGGCCTGACGCACCTGCACCATGGGAACCGAATTCCCCACCAGATCGGAGGTCGCCCCAGTCTTCAGCCGCAGTTCCTGGTTTTCGCGCCGAAGCTTCGCCGCCTCGATGGCGCGGTCGATGACCAGCAGCAGCCGATCCGCCTTGAACGGCTTTTCGATGAAGTCATAGGCCCCGACTTTGAGGGCCTGCACCGCTGTCTCAATGGTGCCGTGGCCGGAGATCATCACCACCGGCACTTCCGGATGGTCACGTTTGATGGCTTCCAGTACGCCCAGGCCGTCGAGGCGGGAGCCCTGCAGCCAGATGTCCTGCACCACCAGACTGGGACGGCGGGCGCGAATGCCCTCCAAGGCCTCGTCGGAATTGGCTGCCTCGCGGGTCTGGTGGCCTTCGTCTTCGAGGATGCCAGCGATGAGGGCGCGGATATCGGCCTCGTCGTCGACGATCAGGATGTCATACGCCATTGCTAACCGTAGGTAGGTTCGACTATTTCGCTCGAAGGTGACGTCCGCTACTCGGTGGCGGGAAAGATCAGGCTGACCCGGGCCCCGCCCCCTTGAGCATCATCAAGATACAAATCGCCCCCATGGTCTTCCATGATCTTCTTGACGATGGCAAGGCCTAATCCTGTTCCCTTGGTCCGGGTGGTGACATAGGGTTCGGTCAGACGCTCGCGGTTTTCCGCCGGCAAGCCCTTGCCGTTATCCTCAATCACCACCTCCAACCGGCCACTTTCCTGGGAAAGCGTAAGCGAGACCCGTCCCTTGGGCGCCTCGGGATCGTCGCGGCCATGAATGGCCTCCACCGCATTCTTGATCAGATTGGTCAAGGCCTGCCCCAACAGCCGGCCATCGCAGACCAGCGGCACCTTCTCCCCGGGGATGCTGGCGGTGAAGTCCACGTCGGGATTGCCGGTGCGCAGGAGGAACATGGACTGGCGGCAGATGTCGGCGAGATCGTCCGGCTTCATCTGCGGAGCCGGCATGCGGGCAAAGGAGGAGAATTCGTCCACCATGCGCCCGATATCGCCCACTTGGCGGATAATGGTCTCGATCAGCGTTACATAAGTCTCAGGATCACTTTGTATCTCTTTGAGATATTTGCGTTTAAGGCGTTCAGCGGAGAGCTGGATCGGGGTCAGCGGATTCTTGATCTCGTGGGCAATGCGCCGCGCCACGTCGGCCCAGGCAGCCTTGCGCTGGGCCGAGACCAGTTCAGTGATGTCGTCGAAGGTGACCACATAGCCGATGGTCTCGCCGTCCAGACGTTCGGCGGTGACCCGGACCAGAAGGATACGCCCGCGCCCTCCCGGGATGGCCAACCGGACCTCTCGCTGAACCAGCTTGTCAGGGCGGCGCATGGCTTCCTCCAGCGCCTCGGTCAAGTCGGGCAGCACCTGCCGCAGGTCTTGGCCCACCAATTCGTCGAGGGACAGCCCCACCAGTTCACTGGCGGAACGGTTGGGCAGATGGATAAGGCCGTCGCGGTCCAGGCCGATCACGCCGGCGGAAACACCGGCCAGCACCGTCTCGGTGAAGCGGCGGCGCTCGTCGAGCTGCCGGTTGGCATCCATCAGGTCCTGGCGCTGGCTGGATAGCTGGTGAGTCATGCGATTGAAGGCGCGGCTGAGCACGCCGACCTCGTCGGCGGCATCCTCGGCCACCCGGGCACCAAGATCGCCGGAACGCACCCGTTCGGCGGCATCGATCAGGCGGGCGATGGGCGTGGCCAGCCGGGTGGCCATGGTCAGCCCTACCCAGACCGAGGTCAGCACCAGCAGCAGCGCCACCACGGCAAAGACCCCGGAAAACACCATCTCCAGCCCGGTCCGGCGGCCTTCCAGCCGGTCATATTGGGCCACCGCCGCCGAGGTCCGCTCCATATGGCCGATCACCTTGGGATCGACAAAGCGCCCGACATAAAGATAGGTATCGCCGAACATGCCCTGGAGTTGAACCAGGGCCCGAACCCGGTCATCGGATCCGGCGGTGAGAATGGCGACGTCGCCGGAACGGGCCTTCTCGAAGGCCCATTGCGGAATCTGGTCTACATTGGCCTCTGCGGCGAAGATCAGGCCGGAGCGGGCCAGGATGGTGCCGTGGCTGTCGAAGACGATGGCCTCGGTCAGCCCCCTCACCGCCGCCTGGGTTCCCACGAACTGGGCGAAATGCTGGGGCGAGCGTTGCAGCATCAGGCCTTCGCGGTTGATGTCGTTGGCCATGGCCAATGCATCGCCGCCGATGATCTGGCGGTGCTCCTCCAGATAGGCGTGCGCCACCTGGAGCGAGGCATGGAGCGCCGTGCTCACCCGCTCGGAGAACCAGCTTTCGACGCCATAGCGGAAGAAGGCGGCCGAGCCCACCGACATCAACGCCGAGGGCGTCACCGCCACCAGGGCGAACAGCATGATGAAGCGCAGGTGCAGCTTGGACCCGGATGAGCCCCGCTGGCGCGCCCGCAGTACCTCCAGGACCCGGAATCCCACCACGCCACCCAGCGCCAGCAGCAGGATGCAATCCACCACCAGGAAGGTCAGGACCGTGCGGGGGTCAGGTCCTTTGGTCCCGGCCACCGCCATGGCCCAGACCGTGGCCAGCACCGACGGCACCGCCGCGAAGGTCAGGCCATAGGCCAGCTTGCGTGGCAGGTCCACCCGGCGCGCCCAGAGCCGGAAGCGCGTCACGATCTTTTGGCGGTTGATCGCCATCCAGCCCCTCCCCTCGTGTCGGACCTATTTGAGGCCGCGACTGATCTGAATGTCCAGATCACGGATCTTCTTGCGCAAGGTGTTGCGATTGAGACCCAGCAGATGGGCTGACTTGATCTGATTGCCCCGGGTGGCTTCCAGCGCGATGGTGATCAGCGGCTTTTCCACCTCGCGCAGCACCCGGTCATAGACCCCGGCCGGCGGCAGTGAATCGCCGTGATTGCCGAAATAGTTGCGCAGATGGCGCTCCACCGTGGCCGCCAGTCCCTCACCTTCGCCGCCGGAACCGATGGCATCGGCTACCGGGGCGCCGCCGACCAGCTCGGGCTCGATCACCTCGATGGTGATGACTTCCTGCGAATAGAGCGCAGCCAAACGGCGGACCAGATTTTCCAGCTCTCGGACATTGCCCGGCCAGCGATGCTTCTTCAGCCGCTCCATGGCCTGGGCATCGATAGTCTTGCCCGGCAGTCCCTCGGCCGCGGCCTGGGATAGGAAGTGGCGAATCAGCTCGGGGATGTCCTCGGCCCGTTCGCGCAGCGGCGGCAGGCGGATGGGCACCACGTTGAGGCGATAGAACAGATCTTCGCGAAACATGCCCTGGCGGATCAGCTGGGTGAGATCGCGGTGGGTGGCGGCGACGATACGGACATTGGCCCGGATGGGGGTCCGCCCGCCGACGGTGGTATATTCCCCCTCCTGCAGCACGCGCAGCAGCCGGGTCTGAGCCTCGGGCGGCATATCGCCGATCTCGTCCAGGAACAAGGTGCCGCCCTCGGCCTGCTCAAAGCGGCCGGAAGCCCGCTGAGTGGCGCCGGTGAAGGCGCCTTTCTCATGACCGAACAGCTCGCTTTCGATGAGCTCGCGCGGGATGGCTGCCATGTTGATGGCGACGAAGGCGCCATTGCGGCGCTTCCCGTAATCATGCAGCGCTCGGGCCACCAGTTCCTTGCCGGTTCCGGATTCACCGGTGATCATCACGGAAAGATCGGTGCCCATCAGCCGCGCCAGGGTACGGTAGATTTCCTGCATGGCCGAAGAGCGGCCGATGAGCGGCAACTTCTCCTCGTCCTCGCCGTCGGCGGCTTCGGGCGGGACCGAACGCGGCGTTGACAGGGCGCGCCCGACCACCCCCACCAACTCCTTGAGATCGAAGGGCTTGGGCAGGTATTCGAAGGCGCCGCGCTGGGTCGCCTTGACTGCCGTCAGCAAGGTGTTCTGGGCGCTCATGACGATGATGCGCAGATCGGGGCGGATCTTCTTGATCCGGGGCAGCAGGTCGAGGCCGCTTTCGTCGGGCATCACCACGTCGGTAATCACCAGATCGCCATCGCCTTCAGACACCCACCGCCACAGCGTAGAGGCGTTGCCGGTGGTCCGCACCTCGTAACCGGCCCGACCCAGGGCCTGGGCCAGCACTGTCCGGATACCGCGATCATCGTCGGCCACCAGGATCGTGGCGTTCGTCGCCAAATTTGTCACTTAACGTCCCCCTCCTCGACCAGCGGCAGCATCACACGGAACACCGTGCGGCGCGGCTGGCTGTCGAATTCGATCACCCCACCATGATCGCCGATGATTTTGGCCACCAGGGCCAGCCCCAGGCCGGTGCCCGTGGTCTTGGTCGTCACGAAGGCGTCGAACAGATTGGCGTGCAGGTCCTCGGGGATTCCCGGGCCATTGTCCTGGATGCTGACCACCAGGGGCAGATGCCGCCGGGTCTCGCTGCCCGGAGCCGCCAGCCGGATGCCGTGCTGGTAGCCGGTGGACAGGATGATCTCGCCCCCTTCGGCCGGAACCGCCTCGGCGGCGTTCTTGACCAGATTGAGGAACACCTGGATCAACTGGTCCCGGTCGCCCAGCACCGGCGGCAAGGACGGGTCGTACTGCTCGACGAGGCGGATATTACGGGCGAACCCCGCATCGGCGATGCGGCGCACATGTTCGAGCACGCGGTGGATGTTGACCGCCTCGCGGATGACGTTGGGCTTGTCCGAGAAGGCTTCCATGCGATCGACCAGGGCGACGATGCGATCTGCCTCGTCACAGATCAGCTGGGTCAGCATCCGATCATCCTCGCTGGCGTTCTGCTCCAGCAACTGGGCTGCGCCGCGAATGCCCGACAGCGGGTTCTTCACCTCATGGGCCAGAATTTGGGCCATGGCGGTAACCGAGCGGGCGGCATTGCGGCTGGTGAACTGGGCGCCGATCTTGAGCGCGATGGATTGCTCATGCAGGCTGAGAACCACCGAACCGGGCATTTCGGCGATAGGTGAAACCTGGACGGTGACGATGCGATGGCCGGTACGCGGCGTATCTACCGGAATCCCGTGCTCGGAGACCGAGATGCTTTCGTTGCGGGCCTGCTCCACCAGGGACAGGATGGTAGAATCCGGCGGCAGAAAGTCTGTGGCGGGCCGGCCGCACAAATAGGCGGCACCGCAGGAGAACATCTGTTCGGCGCCGCCATTGGCGTAACGGATGACGTTATCGGCATCCAGGGCCAGGACCGCCGCTCCCATGGCTCCCAACACCGTGCCTGGGTCCAGCGTCACCCCGGCGGGACGGCGCTTCAGCGCGGCGAGAATTGGGCGGACCATCAAGCGGCCTCTCTTTCCAGCAACGGGGCGTAGAAGGCTTCCATGGCGCGGCGCACGGCGACGGCGTCACCGAGCCGGTTAATCTCGGAGCGGAACTCCGCCGAGCCGGGCAACCCCTTGGAATACCAGGCGATATGCTTGCGGGCGAGGCGCACGCCCGTTTCCGCTCCGTAATGAAGTAGGATGGCTTCGTAGTGATCGAGCATGATGGCGAATTGCTGCCCCAAGTCGGGATCGGGGCGTCTCTCGCCGGTAGCGAGGTAATGGGCCACCTGCCCCAGCAGCCAGGGCCGGCCATAGCAGCCGCGTCCGATCATCACCCCGTCTGCGCCGGACAGCGCCAGCATGGTCTCGGCATCGTCGATGCTGGTGACGTCGCCATTACCGATGACCGGAATGGACACCGCCTGCTTGACCTTGGAAATGAAGGCCCAGTCAGCGGAGCCGGTATACATCTGATTCCGGGTCCGCCCGTGCACGGTCACCATACGAATACCGCAGTCTTCGGCCACCTTGGCCAGACTGGGCGCGTTCAGGCTGGTGTGGTCCCACCCCATGCGCATCTTGAGGGTGACCGGAATGTCGACCGCCTTGACCACCGCCGACAGGATACGCGCGGCCAGAATCTCGTTGCGCATCAGCGCCGAGCCGGCTTCGCCCTTCAGCGCCACCTTCTTGACCGGGCAGCCCATGTTGATGTCGATGATGGCTGCGCCCAGGTCCTGGTTAAGCTTGGCGGCCTCGGCCATCACTTTGGGCTCGCAGCCGGCCAGTTGCACCGCCATGGGGAATTCTTCGGCGCTGTGTTGGGCCATCTGCATGGTCTGGCGGTTCTGGCGGATCATGGCCTGGCTTGCGATCATCTCGGAAACCACCATTCCGGCGCCCATGCGCCTGATCAGGCGACGGGTCGGCATGTCGGTCACCCCAGCCATGGGGGCCAGGATAACCGGGTTATCCAGGACGACGGGGCCGATTGTGACTGATTTGAGAGGCATGGCACACATGGCTGCGTATTTATTATGCAGTTGGTGCCTAGCGCAATGGCAAAAGCAGATTGCCCGATAAAGCGGCTCAGCCGTCGGCGCTGTTCAACAGCACCTGGGTGACGAATTTGACTCCCGGATAGGCCAGTGTCAGCAACAGGTAGGAGAGCATGACCACCCGCGCCGCCAGCCTGCCGCGCACACCGCAGATCCGGTGGCCGATCAGCAGCAGCCCGATCAACCCGAAGGCCAGCAGCGACAGCAGCACCTTGTGGCTGAACACAAGGAAACTGCCGCTTTCGAAATATTGCAGAGCCATGCCGGTGGCCAGACCGAGACCGAGGATCGCCTCCCCAGCCATCAGCAGATGACCGGCCAGCCTCTCGGCATCGGCAACGCTGGGCAGATGGCGGGTGAGCCGGCTGGGGCTCTTGTGCTTGAGCGCCCGCTCCTGCAGGAAGGTGGCCAGCGAAGCCACCGCAGCCATGGTCAGCATGGCATAAGTCATAACCGAAACGACAATATGGATGTCCAGCCAGGCGGCCGGAGCGCTGACTGCCAGCGGCAGGGGCACCTCCACCCAGCGGACCATGGAGGCCAGCAGGCCCAGCGCAGCCAGGAAGGGCAACAGCAGCGACGCCAGCCGCCAAGCCTGGGTGGTGGCGGCGGCGACAACGGCGAACAGAGCGGTACTGGCGGCGATACTGACCCACAGGGCGGCCGACAGGCTGGTCTGCCAGCCTTCCGATACCGAAGCCAAGGCCCACACACTGGAGCCGGCCACCGCTAGTGCCACGCCAGCCCAGAACGCGCCATCACGGCGGCCGTCGGGCCGCAGCGTGGCCATCGCCGCCGGAAGCAACGCCACCAGGGCGAATAGGTTGAGAGCCAGGGACACCATGACAGGGACTATACCAAACTTTGCCGCAACGCAAAGAGGGCGGAAAGGCTTGGCAACCGATCCGGCCGCGCATAGGCTGCTGCCCCCGATTGGAAGCGGAGACGACAGATGGCGAAAACGGCGGTGTTGGTGGTGGCGGCGGGACGTGGCCGGCGGTTTGGCGGCGATCTGCCCAAGCAGTATCATGACCTCGCCGGCCGAATGGTTCTGCGCCATACCCTAGCCGCCTTCGCCACCAATCCGGAAATCGATGCGGTCCGCGCGGTGATTCACCCCGACGACCGCCAGCTTTACGACATCGCCGCCGCCGGCCTTGCCCTGCTGGAGCCGGTTCCCGGCGGCGCCAGCCGTCAGGACAGTGTCCGCCTCGGCCTGGAAAGCCTCAAGGGCCTCGGGATCGACAAGGTGCTGATCCATGACGGTGCCCGGCCCTTCATTGATGCCGGCTCCATCGGTCGGGTAATCGCCGCCCTGGGCGTCCACACCGCCGCCCTGCCGGTCGTTCCGGTTGCCGATACCCTGAAACGCGGCATGGACGGGCTGGTGACCGATACCATCGACCGTAGCCATTTGTTTCGGGCCCAGACCCCTCAGGGCTTTCGCTTTGACGATATCCTGGCCGCGCATCTGGCGGTGGCCGGCGAGGAGTTGACAGACGACGCGGCCGTCGCAGAGCGCGCCGGCTTCAAGGTCGCCCTGGTGGCCGGCTCCGAGGATAACGTCAAGCTCACCACCGCCTACGATCTCGACCGGGCGCGGCGACTGTTCGAGGGCACCGGCGAGGTGCGCTGCGCCAGTGGCTACGATGTCCACCGCTTTGACTCCGCAAAGAAAGCGGTGTGGCTCTGCGGGGTGGAGGTTCCCCACGAGGCCGGTCTTGAAGGCCATTCCGATGCCGATGTGGCCCTGCACGCCTTGACCGATGCTATCCTGGGCGCCATCGCCGCCGGCGATATCGGCCATCACTTCCCCCCCACCGACGCCAAATGGAAGGGAGCGGCCTCGCACATCTTCCTGGCACATGCCGGCTCGCTGGTCACCGCCAAGGGCGGCCGCATCGTCAATCTGGACGTCACTATCATCTGCGAGCGGCCGAAAATCGGCCCTCATCGCGCGGCGATGACGGCACGGGTGGCGGAAATCCTGGGCATTTCCCAGGACCGGGTCAGCGTCAAGGCCACCACCACCGAGGAATTGGGCTTCACCGGACGCCGCGAGGGCATTGCCGCCCAGGCCATGGCCTCGGTCTGGCTACCGCGTTAGGCTTTCCGCCTGAATGCCGATAGAGCCTAAGCTTTCTTCAGGGTCTCCGCCGCCACCCAGGCGAGGAAGTCGGCGTTGCCGGTGGTGATCGGAACCGCCACCACGCAGGGGCAGGCATAGCTGTGCTCGGCCTTGACCTGGGCGATGAGGGCTTCCACCAGATCGGCACGGGTCTTGGCGATGATCACAACCTCTTGCTCCTCGACCACCTTGCCCTCCCACCAATAGGTGGAAGTGACGCCATCCATCAGATTGGCGCAAGCGGCCAGCCTGGATTCCACCAGCGACCGCGCCAGGGCGGACGCCTGTTCGCGGTTGGCGGCTGTCATGTAAATCAGACTGATCCCCATGGAGGCTCCTTCCTGACGATGAGGGGCCATGGTTGCACAAGCCGGACCGGCAAAAAAGTGGGGCATGTCGCGCCCTGCGGCGAAACCGCCCCACAAAGTCTGTTCCGGTCGTCCAGGAAGAGGAGATGCCCCAGAAAACCGATGACGGTCGCGTACCACGGCACGGCCAACCGATGTCACGGACATAAGGATTCGGCTGTTGGATTTCGATACCCCGGCGTGACAAATCTTGACCGGCCTAACTGCGTTCGCAGCTTCATCATCCCTTGTCCAGGAGGTCCAGCAGGATCTCCGCCGCCTCGCCATTGCCGCTGGCGGTGGTAAGCGGCGGGAGTCGCAGGGAAAACAACGTTCGCAGTAGGCCCTCAAGCCCCTCACCGGCCAGATCCCGCGGGCTGGCTGCCATAGCCCGGGTATTGGACTCGAGCCATTGGTCCAGATGCGGGCATTCCGGCCAGTCCGGCCGCGGGACATAGAGCACCGGAATCCGGCACAGGGCCGCCTCGACGAAGGTGCCGTAGCCCGGCTTGGTCACCACCACATCCACCGAGGCGATGAGATCGGAAAAGCCGATACCTCCCCTAGCCCAGGGTTGGATATCGCGGCGCCCCGACGGCACGGCCAGGGTGGTTAGCCAAGTCCATCCCTCCAGCACCGGCCAAGCGATCAGATCGAAGTCATGGTCGATGCCGCCGAAGGCGATCAGCCCCACCTTACTCCCCTTCCCAAGTCCTAACCTGTCGGCCACCTCGGTGCGCCGCTCGACACCGGCCCGACCCACCGGCCCGACCCGCCGGAGATTATGGAGGCTGGGCATGTCCATGGATGGAGTGACCTGGATGAACACTTTGGCGGCGTTATAGGCTGCGACCATTTCAGCCATGATTCCAGGGGCTTCCGGGCGTTTCCCAAGGTAATGGCCATAGATGTCGGCCCATTCCAGCGAACTGAGTGCCGCCACCGGCAGGCCAGCCTTGGCGGCGGCGGCGATGGTGACATAGGGTACGTTGGCCAGCACAAGATCGGGCCGCGCCGCGACCAGCCGCGCCGCTTCCGCTGCGATCACCGATTGCAGTTGAGCATGAAGGTGGCGATACCCCTCCGCCGACCCGTCCAAATCGATGGAGATGGCCGAATGCATGCGCAGGCCGAAATCCGGCAGCTCGGTGACATGCTCAAAATTCGGCCCATAGCGGGTTTCCAGGAAGTCCCGGGGGATGGAGGTCTGGATGGTCAGCCGCAGATCGGGCCGTGCCCGGCGCATTTCCTCGATCACCGGGGCGGTCATGGCCGCATGTCCAAAGCCATGGGGGGTCAGCGCAAGCCAAAGATGGGGAGAATTCATATGCCATGCCTCGGACGAGTCGGTGCAGGAGAATACGAGTTGTAACGCGCGGTGTCTTGCCTGTTCGCGCCGGTCGGGCTAGCCTTCTCCCGTCCGGTTTCGACGGCCAGCAGCAAGGAGCGCCTTCCCATGGACCTCACCACCCGCTATCTCGGCATGAGCCTCAAGAATCCGCTCGTGGTGTCCGCCTCGCCCTTGGGTCTCGACATCGGCAATATCCGCCAGTTGGAAGACCTGGGCGCCGCCGCCATCGTGCTGCCCTCCATCTTCCAGGAGGACATCGAGAACGAGATCGACGAGATGGAGCGTCTGGTCGCCGAGGGCAATTCCGAGGCCTTCTCCTATTTCCCCGCCCATCTCGCCGATAATGTCGGGCCCAAGAACTACCTGAACCTGATCCGCAAGGCCCGCGCCGCCGTGGAGATGCCGGTGATCGCCAGCCTGAATGGCACCACCCGGACCGGTTGGGTCGATTACGCGGCCCAGATGCAGGAAGCCGGCGCCAATGCCCTGGAACTCAACATCTATTTCCTTCCCACCGATCTCGATCTGAGCGGTGCGGAGGTCGAGGCCCGCTACCTGGAAATCCTGCAGGCGGTGAAGAAGACCGTCAGTATCCCGGTCTCCATGAAGCTCAGCCCCTATTTCAGCTCTCCCGGCCATATGGTCCAGACCCTGGACAAAGCCGGCGCCGACGGCTTCGTGCTGTTCAACCGGTTCTACCAGCCCGACATCGACCTGGAGGAGCTGTCGCTGGTGCGCGACCTCAAGCTCAGTCACAAGGGCGAAATCCGCCTGCCCCTGCTCTGGATCGCCACGCTGGCGGGCAAGATCAAGGGCTCGCTCGGGGCCAGCTCCGGCGTACAGACCGCCGCCGAGGTCATCAAATACCTCTATGTGGGCGCAGATGTGGTGATGACCGCCTCGGCCCTGCTGCGCCACGGCGTCGGCTATATGAAGACCCTGCACGACGGACTGATCGCCGATCTGACTGTTCGCGAGGTGTCGTCACTCTCCGAAATCCGCGGCCGTATGAGCCGCGGCGCCGTCAGCGATCTCGCCGCCTATGACCGGGTGAACTACATCCGCATCCTGCGCGGTGGCGTCTACGGGAATTAGGCCGGGGCAGCACCCTTCAGGTGCTTGTGCACGGCCTGGCGTGAGATACCCAGGGCCTTGCCGATGCGGGCCAGCGACCAGTCGGGGTTTTCCGCCTTGAGTCGCCGGGCCCGCTCCTTGGTGCTTTCCTTGGGCGCGCCACGGCCCCAATCGGCGGAGACCGCCGCCAAATCGGCTTGCAGCAGGCCATAGCCGGTGCCGTCATCGCCTCCCCGGCCTGCCCAGTAGTCCAGGCGAGCGCTGAAATCCGCCAGGGTGCGAGCGGCGATTCCTCGCCGCCATAGGTCCTCTACCAGCTTGCGCCGGGCGGCGCAGGCGGTAGGCAGCACACCGTCACCGGCGGAAGTGCCGTAAAGGATTTCGAGATGGCGCAGCCGCTGATCCCAACGCTGGCATTCGTCGCGGGCGGCGGCGACGGTCTGGGGCAGCGGATGGGCGCGGGACACCGCCTCGCTCAGTGCCTCAGGCAGGTCGTGCCAGGGCAGGTGCCAGCCGGCCAGCGGCGCCTGGGCGTCGACGCAGGCATCTTCGCCGGGTTCGGCCAGATGGGCCGTGGCCGAAATGAAAATGAGTTCCCAATCGGTGGGAGCCAGGGCCGCCGCCTCGCCGCCATAATGGGCGACCACCTGTTCGCGCTCGTCGAGCCGGCCCTGGGCGCGGCGGCGATCCAGCCGGATGGCGCGGATGATGGCGCCGGGCTCGTCGCCCTCCTCGCGCAGGCGGAGCGCCCGCATGGCGGCTTCCACCGGGTCCTTGGACCGGGACTCGATTCGCTGGGCCAAGGCCTCAAGCCCGGCGGCATAGCTGCCCCATTCCAGGTCGCAGAAATTCATCGCTCGTTCAAGCGCCAGCCCCGGCTCGGCCTCATCCCCGGACTCGTAACCGGCCAGCATGGTCTCGAGCCGATCCAGCGCCTTATCCTCGCGCCCTTGGCTCATAAGATCGAAAAGATCCATCATCCCCCTCGTCAACGACTGCGTTGACAGTACGGAGTGGAGAGTGGGGCGAGGATCAAGGCGTTGTCAACCATCCGACAGGCAAGATGAATACGGAAAGATGTATCATGTATCATGAAACATTATATTTCTGCCCGGCTCGAAACCCGGCGGGCCGGTGGCCGGGTCAGCCGACGTCGATTTCGGAAGGATTGAGCGGCGGTCCGCCAACCTTGGCCAGCGCGGTCCGGATCAGGCCGGGCGGGGCCGTCAGAAGGGAATGGCCTTCAAGGGCGAGATAGGCGGCGACTGCGGCGAGAAGAAGGCGTGGGATCATGGCGACCTCCGTCATTCCGACGGCAAATTAAATTCCAACACTCCCATGGTACCGCCATGCCGTGAATATGCGGTTAATTCGCAAGTGAAATCCCCTCGCCGTGTCAGCGGATACGATAATGGGCATGACACATATTGCAGGCTGCCTGGACCTCGCCGATGGTCGCCGTCACTTTCCTCATTCGAAAATAGCTGTGCTCGGTATTGGCCTTGCGAACCGCAACCGCCAGCCGCTTGCCAGCCTCGCGCAAGGATTCCCGCGCGTCCTGCATGGCGGGAGGGAAATAGGCCGCGGCATTTTCCTCTGCCTGTGAATCGAGGGGACCAATGGGTAAGTGCTCCTCCGCCAGCCGCGCCGCCTGCTCGAAGCGCTCGTTGGCGATAAGGGACAGGATGCTGTTGAAGACGGTCATGTGATTAAGCATGCCGTCCAGGAGTCTCTGCCGAACCTCGTCGGGCATTGCCACCAATTCCCGGGGGTCGCCTGCG
>Ga0265313_10001183_pt1 | contig 24958 bp, 25 predicted proteins | sample 4123metaG_FD_203122 | JGI IMG/M metagenome (GOLD analysis project Ga0265313, IMG submission 203122) | Rhizosphere microbial communities from Carex aquatilis grown in University of Washington, Seatle, WA, United States - 4-1-23 metaG | ecosystem: Host-associated > Plants > Roots > Rhizosphere >...
ACATTAAGCAGCACGATGGGAAGACTCCATTGATGAATGCGTCGGAGAACGGCCGCGCGGACGTAGTGCGCCTGCTGCTCGCCGCAAAGGCCGATGCAGGCGCAGCGGACGACAACGGCAAAACAGCTTTGATGCTGGCTTTAGAGAATGACCACCCAGAAGTGGCAAAACTGCTCACAAGTGCGGCCGCCGCCCTTCCCGGGCAAAAGTAGCCCGGCAACCGTAAGTTTATCGTCTACTCCCGCGCGACGTGCTCCCCATACTCGACGCCAACTAAGAACAATCCCCTCGCGGGAGCCGACGGGCCCGAGGGAATCTTGCAGCCGGGCTTTAGCCGAGCCTCGATATCAGCCGTGGTCAGGTTTCCCTTGCCGACTTCCAGCAGCACTCCCACGATGTTCCGGACCATGTGCTTCAGGAATCCGCTGCCACGGACCCGGTAGATCAGCCGGGCATCCTCCCGATCTTCTCGCACCAAACATGACGAAAAAATGCGGCGCACCTTCGAGCGCCCTAACCCATCGATCGGATCCGCCGCCGCGAACGCCGTAAAGTCGTGCTCGCCCTCAAGCAGGCGCGCGACCTGAATCATTCGCTCCTCATCCAGGGGATAAGGGTAGTGATAAACGTAGCGGCGATCGAACGGGGGGCAGATCTCGGCCCGCAGGATGCGATATTCATAGGTCTTGGCGACAGCCTCGTAGCGGGGATGAAAGCTCTCGTGTGCCTCGGCCACTTCCGTCACTCGGATATCGCGCGGCAACAGGCGATTCATCGCCTTCTTGAGATTCGGAAGCGGTATCGGATTAGCCAGCCTGAAGGCCGCCACCTGGGCCAGAGCGTGGACCCCGGCATCGGTGCGGCCGGACCCATCTACATGGACCCGGTCCCCTTCGATTTCCGACAGTACCTCTTCGAGCGTCCGTTGGATCGTCGCTACGCCCGGCTGAACCTGCCAGCCGTGATAGTCGGTGCCATCGTAGCTAACGATAATCCGAATCCGCCGCTGCTTTTCTTGAAACAAGCTTAGGCCACAGCGCGTGAGCCGGGCTTTTCCACCGGCAGACCCTGCTTGCACAGGGGGCATTCCTCCGGCGTCCAGGCGACCGCATCCAGCGTCGCCAGGGCTACCCGGGGGACCCCCAGATCGACGCGCCCGCCGCTGCGGTCGATGACGGAGCCCACTCCTAGAACGTGGACCCCGGCAGCCCGCAACAGTTCGATGACTTCCCGGGTGCTGCCGCCGGTAGTGACCACGTCCTCGACCACCACGGCGTTCTCGCCCGGAGTCAGGAAGAACCCCCTGCGGAGGGTCATATTGCCCGCAGGGTCCCGTTCGGTGAACAGGAAGCGGGCGCCCAGGGCACGCGCCACCTCGTGGCCGATGATCAAGCCGCCCAGGGCAGGCGAAACAACGATCTGGACCTGGTCTTTCGGCATACCCTCGGCCAGCTTGCGCCCGAGGCGTTCAGCCAGCTCAGGATGCTGGAGAACCAGGGCGCTCTGGAGATATTCGCTCGAATGCAGGCCGCTGGTGAGGCGAAAGTGACCCTTTAAATAGGCTCCCGTCTCACGAAATGTTTGCAGGATAGTGTCTGACACGGTTTCTTCATATATAATAGTCCGAGTTCGACTTAACAATCTTGACAGGATACCCCCTGTAACAACAGTACCGTCTCCCGTCGTCATTTCTAGTCGAAGACAAGAATCTTGGGGGAGTAGTCTACTACGATGAAGAAGCTTAAATGGCTCCTGGGCTTAACCTTGCTAATTGCAGCGTTGGGTCTGGCCGGCTTCACCTATTACACGCGTTCGAAAAAAGTTGATTATCTGACGGCCAAGGTGCAGCGCGGCGATCTTGAATCGGCCATTTCCGCTACCGGCTCGCTCGCGGCGGTGATTTCCGTGGCGGTGGGCAGCCAGGTATCCGGCAACGTGTCCCATCTGTACGCGGATTTCAATTCCGTGGTGAAAAAGAACCAATTGGTCGCGGAAATCGACCCGGCGCCGTTCCAGACCAAGGTAGATCAGGGCAAGGCCAATCTGGATAGCGCCAAGGCGCAGGTCACCAGCGCGGAGGTTGGGGTCAAGAAGGCGGAGTTGGATATCGCCAACGCCGAGCTGAACATCACCAACCAGAAGGCCGCTCTGGTTCGCGCCGATTCCCAGGTCAAGGATGCCCAGCGCAAGCTGAACATGCAGGCCAAGATGTTCGAGGATAAAGTCGGGACGCAGGACGCGCGCGACAGTGCCCAGGCGGTCTATGACCAGGCCATCGCCAGCTACGACTCGGCGGTGGCGCAGGTGAAGTCCGCGCAGGCCAATCTGGAATCGGTCAAGGCGGCGAAACAAGTGGCGGAAACCGCGAAGGTCACGGCGGCGGCGCAGGTCGCCACAGCGGATGCCAACCTGCAGAACGCCCAGTTGGATTTGGATCACACGCGGATCAGTTCACCGGTGGACGGCGTGGTGATCGCGCGCAGCGTCGACATCGGCCAAACTGTACAGGCATCCTATTCGGCGCCCACGCTGTTTACGATTGCCCAGGACCTCTCGAAGATGCACGTGGAAACCAACATCGACGAGTCCGATATCAGCCGCGTCAAGGAGGATCAGGAAGCCACATTCACCGTGGATGCTTATCCCGGGACAGTCTTCCGCGGCACGGTGATGCAAGTGCGCCGCTCGCCTGTAAACGTCCAAAACGTGATTACCTACACGGTTGAAATCGCCGTGGATAATCCGGATGGGAAACTATTTCCGGGCATGACGGCAAACGTCCGGTTGGTCACCGACCACTTATCGGGCGCGATCAAGATCCCTTCCGCGGCGCTTCGTTTCCGTCCGCCGGATGACCTTATGCCAGCCGACGCCAAGAACACCGACAAGAAAACCGGCACCGGCACGAGTGACGGCAAAGTCGATCCCAGTCAGGCTAAGGGCGGCGACGGCAAGTTTGATCCCAGCCAGTTCAAGGGCCGAGGCGGCGGTGGCGGCTTCGGCGGTGGTGGCGGCGGCTTCGGCCGTAACGGCGGCGGCGGTAACGGCGGCGGCGGTGGCGGCGGCGGCCGAGGTGGCCAAGGCGGCGGCGCAGCCCGTCCCCAGTTCCAAACCGTCTACACCCTGGATGACAAGGGCCAGCTCAAGGCGGAGCGCATCCGCACGGGCATCAGCGACGGAAACTTCGTGGCGATGACTGGCGGCAACCTCAAGGAAGGGGACCTGCTGATCACCGGCATCGAGGGTTTGCGTTCCGGCCAGAACCAGAACAAGAACAATCAGCCGGGATTCCCGGGCCAGAACAACAACCAATTCAAAGGCCGGGGCGGCCTGCCGTTCTAGGGCGCGAGCGAGGACGATTCGTGGATTCATCTCTTATTCGCATCGAGCACCTGCACAAGACGTATCACATGGGCGACAACCATGTGCATGCTCTGCGTGGCATATCGCTTGACATCGCTCGCGGCGACTTCGTATCGATCATGGGTGCTTCCGGTTCCGGAAAGTCTACGCTGATGAACATTATCGGCTGCCTGGATAAGCCCAGCAGCGGCAAATACTACCTGGACGGCGTGGATGTCGGCGCTCTGGATCGTGACGAGCTGGCCGACATTCGCAACCGCAAGGTCGGCTTTGTGTTTCAGCAATTCAACCTGCTGGCCAGGACCTCGGCTCTCGAAAACGTCGAACTACCCCTGCTCTACAGCGATAACGACAAGAGCAAGTTCAAGGAGCGCGCCATGGCGGCGCTTACAGCCGTGGGTCTCGAGAAACGTTACGATCACCATCCCAGCCAGCTTTCCGGCGGCCAACAGCAGCGCGTCGCCATCGCCCGGAGCCTGATCAACGATCCTCAGCTCATTCTTGCGGACGAACCCACGGGCGCCCTGGATTCGCGGACCAGCATTGAAATCATGGGCATCTTTCAGAAGCTGAACCGGGAAAAAGGTATGAGTATCGTGGTGGTCACCCACGAGCCCGACATCGCGCACTATTCGAACCGCATCCTCCAGTTCAAGGACGGTCACCTCATGCTCGATGAGGCTGTTCCCAACCCGCGGAACGCCGAGCGGGAACTGGCGGAAATGCCCGAGCTGGAAGAAGAAAAGGAACCCGTCGCATGAACAAAGTTTTCCAGAGCATGAGAATCGCGTTCCGCGCGCTGCGCGTGAACAAGCTGCGTTCGGCACTGACCATGCTCGGCATCATCATCGGCGTCGGCGCCGTGATCGCCATGGTCTCGGTGGGTAGTGGCGCGACCGACCGCATCCATCAGCAGATCGCATCCATTGGCAGCAACGTCATTATCATCCAGCCCGGCAGCCAGAACACCGGCGGAGTCAAGAGCGGCAATGGCAACTCGCAGACGCTGACGGAAGAGGACGCCGAGGCTATCCCGCGGGAATGTCCCGACGTGGTTTTTTCCACGCCGATCCAATCGAACAATCAGCAGGTGGTCTACGGGAGCAATAACTGGGGAACAAAGATTTACGGCGTTTCGCCCGACTATATGACCATTCGGGATATTCGCATCGAAGAAGGCGAGCCCTTCACTGCTGACGATGTCAAGTCCACCAACAAGGTCGCGCTGCTCGGCAAGACCGTGGTCGATAACATCTTCGCCGGAGAGGATCCGATTGGCAAAACCATTCGCGTCCGCAAGGTGCCCTTCACGGTGATTGGAACGCTGGTTCCCAAGGGCCAGAATTCCAGCGGACAGGACCAGGACGACATGATCCTCATGCCGATCACCACAGCCAAGAAGAAAGTAATGGGCGGCGGACGGGCCAACAGCTGGCAGCAAATCGGCCAGATCATGGTACAGGCCCGCGATGGACGCAATAACGCCGCCATGGACGAGATCGAGGCGCTTCTGCGCCAGCGTCACCGTCTGCAGGCGACCGAGGATAACGACTTCCAGGTCCGCAGCCTGGAAGAAATGGCCGCCGCGCAGGAGCAAGCGACCCAGATCATGGGCCTGCTGCTGGCTTCGATTGCGTCGGTGTCGCTGATTGTCGGCGGCATCGGGATCATGAACATCATGCTGGTGTCGGTGACCGAGCGCACCAAGGAAATCGGCCTGCGCCAGGCGGTGGGAGCCAAAACCAACGATATCTTGTCGCAGTTCCTGGTGGAAGCCGTTTCGCTTTCCTTGCTGGGAGGCTGTCTGGGGATCGGCATGGGGGTTTTAGCCAGCTTCGGGATCTCCTACTTCGCCGGATGGAACACGCTGGTGAGTCTGCCTTCGATCATGGCGGCGTTCTTCTTCTCGGCGCTGGTGGGCGTGTTCTTCGGATTCTACCCGGCGCGCAAGGCGGCCTTGCTGGATCCTATCGAGGCTCTGCGCTATGAGTGAAGCTTCGCGGTATGCGTAATTCCCCCGCGGGGCAACCCGCTTTCGCACGCTGGAGTTCCAAAACCGGACACCGCGGACATATCGACAAGGCTTCTTTTCAATACTATAGCGCTGGCGTTCGAGATGCAGCGCTGGAACGAGCATCCCCTAAGAATCGTACGTAACTTTGAGGTGAACCTAAGCCATGAAACCATTGAAAACCTTCATCGCGTTGCTGTGCGTGCTGCTGATGGCCGCGCCCGGCATGTATTCCCAGCAGCTCAACGACCGCGGTCCCAGTTTGAGCGGCCAAAACGGGCACTGGTACACCGGACTCGCGCACGATTACACCGCCAGATCTGTTCCGCCTATCGAGGTTTCCAACAGCCGGCGTGCCGACCAGTTGATCCGGGCCGGCAATCTCTATCTGTCGCTCTCCGACGCGATCGCGATGTCGCTCGAGAATAATATCGACATTGAAGTTTCACGGTACGCGTATCCCCTGGCGGACGCCTCGTTACTAAACGCTCAGTCCGGTAACGGTGCCGGGGTGAGCTACGATCCTGCCGTCACCAGCACCGTCAATTGGGGCCACACCGCAAGCATCAACACCAATACCATCACGGGCGGCGGAACTGCCACCAATATCATCGATTCCCGCACCAGAAACTTCGGCCTTCAGCAGGGGTTCGCGACAGGTGGGACAGCAACTCTCGGATTCAACAACCAGACGACGACGTCCAACAACACGAACTCCATTTTCTTTCCATCCTACACATCCGGCTTAAGTCTTCAGGGCAACCAGCCGCTGCTGCAGGGCTTCGGCCTGGCTTTCAACACCCGCAACATCCGGGTCGCCAAGAACAATATCCGCCTGACGGACTATCAGTTCGAACAGCAACTCAACACGACCTTGGATACCGTGATCTCGACGTATTGGAACCTGGTCGCCTCCGCCCTGGCGGTGGACGTTGCGCAGCAGACACTGGACGAGGCAAACCACCTTCTGAGCGACAACCAGAAACAGTTGGACATCGGGACCATGGCGCCGCTGGACGTAATGCAAGCCCGTTTGCAGGTCTCGAGCAGCGAAGCTAGCCTCATCACCGCTCAAACCGCGGTGGAGCAGCTGGAAGTGACGTTAAAGAATCTGATCAGCCGGAACGGCCTGGCCGACGCCAGCCTTGCGGCTGTGCACATCATTCCGACTGACACCATCATGGTTCCCCCCGTAGAACCGATCCAACCGGTGCAAGATGTGGTGGCGACGGCGCTCGATCGCCGCCCGGAACTGGCGCAACAGCGCATCCAAGTCGAGAATTCCAAGATCAACCTCACGGGAGCGCACAATGCGCTGCTTCCGCAGTTAAACCTGGTGGGCAATGTCTCGAACCCGGGCGCCGGAGGAGTTTTTAATACGGCCCCGTATATCAATCCGGTTACGCAGCTCGCGGGAACGCGTCCGCAGCCGCTGAATCCCGATCTAATCGGCGGTTACGGGAACATTCTGAACCAAGTTTTTGGCGTCCCTAATGTGAACTATACTGTGGGCTTCACGTTGAACATTCCTCTACGCAACCGCGCCGCGCAGGCTGCCTACATCCAGCAGGACCTGCAACTCCGGCAATCGGAGCTCGGCGTACAGAAGGAAGTCAATCAGATTCGTATGGATGTCCAGAACGCTCTGATCGCCGTGAAGAACGCCCGGGCGCGCTACCAGTCCGCCACGGTAGCCAGCGACGTCGCGCAACAGGTCCTGGACGCGGAACAGAAGAAGTACGAGTTGGGTGCCTCGACCTCCTACGCGGTGGTGCAGCACCAGGTCGACTTGGCCAATGCCCGATCGACCCAAGTCCAGGCAGTATCCGCCTATGCACAGGCCAAGCTGCAGCTCGATCTGGCTACCGGGACGATTCTTGAGAACAACAATGTCATGATCGATGAAGTCAAAAACGGCCGCTTGTCGAAGGCTCCCAGTCCGATCCCCGCCGTGCCACCGACGACACCCACCACTCCGGGCCGGGCCGCGATCACGGCTCCGGGCGTCACGCCGCCGGCCGCGAATCGATAGTTTCGTCGATCGGCAGTCGCTTCGGTAACTCTTTCCAGGTTGGAGATGCCAGCGGCAGGAAGCAGCATTGCTTCTTTGTCGCTTTGTCATCAATGAGATAAACGCGAAATTCCAATTCGGCACGCGGATTGCTTTTAAACCTGTGTATATGCAAATGTCGCAGGCTCAAGGAACCCGGCTGCCCCACTACGTTACCTCACAGTCAACCCACTGAACCCCTCCCTTAACCCTCTAAAGCCCCTCTTAGCCGTGGTTCCTGAAGCCTGGCGGCCAGGCTTCCAAAACTCTGTCGAACTGGCTTTCTTTTCGCCCGTCTCGGGTATAATCGAGTAGATCTTATGCGATTCAGAACGGCGCGAAACACCACTCTGCGAGGCTTGGTGGTGTTCTCAACCGTACTGACGCTGGCGCTCGCTCAACAGCCACAGCCCGCCATTAACGTTCAGGTGAACGAAGTCGTGGTTCCCGTGACCGTCACCGATTTGCAGGGCAAGTTCGTGTCGGACCTGGAACAAAGCGATTTCAAAATTTTCGACCAAGGTAAAGAACAGACCATCCGCTATTTCAACCGTGAGCGCAGTCAGCGCATGGTGATCGGTTTCCTGGTGGATCTGAGTAATCAGAGCCGGACCCAGTGGAAGAGTCTGCAGGAAGCCACCATCGATCTGGTGCAGGATCTGCTGCCCGGCGACAAAAAATTTGCGGGCTATCTGATCGGCTACGGAAGCCAGGCCGAGCTGATGGTCAACACCACCACGGACGCCGATCCCATCGTGGAAAGACTGCGCAAAATCTCACCCAGCGGCGGGGCGGCTTTCTATGACGCCGTGTATATGGCTTGCACCAGCCGCAAGCTGGTGGACGGTGAACCCGTGGATCCTCGCCGGGTGATCATTGTGATCGGCGACGGCCATGACAACGCCAGCACGCACACGCTCGATCAGGTGATCGAGCTGGCCCAGCGCTACCAGGTCACCATCAACGCCATGAGCACCAACGCCTACGGCCTCACCAGCGATTCCACCAAGGACCTGGAGCGCATGACCCAGGAAACCGGCGGCCGCGTGGAATACCCCCTAATGAACGTCTACAAGGACGTCTCAGGATTCCTGTCACAGCCTTCCGACGAAGGAAATTACCAGCTCAAGGCCGGAACCGGCGGGTATACGGCGGCGATTCTGGGCTCGATTTACAAGTCGATCCAAAGTCTCGCCGGCGAGATCACCATTCAATATGTGCTTCGGTTTGTGCCCAACGAGGTGGAAGAATCCCGGGTGAAACGCTCGATCGAGGTTAAGGTTGTCGGTATCCCCAACGTCATCGTTAAGGCGCGCCAGTATTACTACCCGTTTAGCCCGTAGACATCGACGCACTGGAGTATGGCATGATTCCCTTTGGGAAGCATGTCCGTCGCCGCCACCCAGCTCGCGCGTCTTTCCATCCTGCAATTGGAGATGCCCGGAAATGCGCCCGTGAGTGCCGGGGTGCTGCTGGAGGACCCTACGAATGATCGTCTCTATCTGCGATTGCGGCGCGATTGGGACGTGATCGCCCCAGCGGAAGCCACTATCCTTTCCGAGCTGGAATCCGATCTGGCAGCGAAGAGTCAGGATCTCGGCGCGGCGCGCTTTCTGGGTCAGCTACAAGATACGCTCTCGAATGTACTGACGATTTCCGAACCGCGCGAAGTATTGGTCGAGGACTTCAGCCGCGCCGTGCCGCGTTTGTATCGCGAACTGGTCCACGCCACGGTGCGCCCTTTTGTCACGCACCTGCCGCGGTATTCGCTGGCGGTGGCTGCGGGCAAGTTTCTGGATAACCACGAAGTCACGCAGCAGGAGGGCGACGAAGGTTGGGAGGAAGCGCCCTCGGAGCTCCATCCAACGCCGGATATGTTTGTGGCGCGTATCGCGGGCCGTTCCATGGAGCCTCGCATTCCCAACGGCAGCCTGTGCGTGTTTCGCGCGGGCGTGACCGGATCGCGCGAAGGCCGCCTGGTCCTGGTGGAAGACACGTCCAGGCGCGGCGGCGCGAACGACCGCCATACGGTAAAGCGTTACCACAGCCGCAAGCGCCAGCGTCCCGACGGATCTCCGGGCGCAATTTGGGAACACGAGATGATTCGCCTGGAGCCGCTCAACCCGGAGTTCGAGGCCTGGGAGCTGAACCCGGAGGAAGATCGTTTCCGCATCGTGGCGGAGTTCGTCCAGGTACTCTATTAGGATGCCCCCGAAGACGCTCGGATCGATTGTGCTGATTCTGTTCTTGGCCGCCGGTGGCTGCGGACGAAAGCCAGGATCGGCGGAACGCTGGGCCCAGGGAACCCTCGCCACGCTGGCTCCCGGCCACTACGACGATCAGGACCAGCGGATCGAATACAAAGGCAAATGGTGGCCCGACCGTCAGTTTCCACAGTCCTCAGGCCAGTCCATAACCTACTCCGATAAGCCCGGAGACACGTTCCGTATCGCCTTCACCGGCAGCGCCATCACGTACGTGTTCACGCGAGCCCTCAATCGGGGAATCGCCGAAGTGAAGATCGACGGCGGCCCCGCAGTCCGGATAAACCAGTATTCTGCTCCCACTCAATGGCAGGAAAAGCAACGCTTTGCCGGACTGAGTCCGGGCGCCCATACTCTGGAAGTCCGGGTCTCGGGGGACAAAGATCCCGCATCCGGCGGGTTATTCGTGGACCTGGATGCGTTCGAAGTGGAGCCTTAACGGCGAACGGGTCTAAGATATTGGGTATGCGGTACGTTTTCAGCATCTTGCTCTTGACGGCCCTGGCCGCCGGTGCGGACGATTATTCTGGCCCGCGCCCGCCCCAGGCGGACGTGCTCTATCTGGTCCATGCCTCCAACCTGATTCCCACGGAGGCGACCGAGGCCACGCAGGAAGGCAAGAAAGACGACACCACGTTTTCGGTCGCCGGCGCGGCGTCGCCCGTCCGCACGCCCCTGGCCGAGCCAATCTTCCTGCTGCGTAGCGACAAGATTAAACCGGACGCGCTGGAGTTGTACCGTTTCGAAATAAAAGGCGGACGCAGACAGCTTACCTTGTCGCACAAACGGAAGGACAGCTCGGGGCCCTTTCATCTCTCTATCACCAAGCTGGACAAGGACCTGTACAGGGTCGAAGCCGACGAAGCGCTCGAGAACGGGGAGTACTCGCTGTCCCCCAGCGGCTCGAACGCGGTATTCTGCTTCGAGGTCTACTGAAATCGCGCGCTCAATAGTAACGCCCGGACCTGCTAAAATCACCTTTACGTCTGTTGCCGGAGTACCGTCGCCTGGCCCTTCCTACTGAACAAGCTAAGTCGCTGCCCCAAGCGGAGTCGTCTGCGCTGTTTGGGCGCGTCTTTAAAGCCTTCCAGTTCCGCGACTTCCGGATGATGTGGACCGGCGCCTGCACCTCTCAGATAGGAACCCAGATGCAGACCGCCGCGCAGAGCTGGCTGGTCTACGATCTATCGAAGCACTCCACGGCATTCCTGGGCATCGATAACTTCCTGGGGACGTTGCCGATTGTATTGCTCTCTCTGCTGGGTGGCGTGTTCGCTGACCGCCATGACCGGCGGAAGGTTCTCTTGGGATCGCAGTATATGCAGACCTTCTGCGCGTTCCTCCTGGCCACGCTAGTCTTCACCGGAGTGGTTAAGGTTTGGCATATCTGGTGTATCTCATTTACCGTGGGAGTGGCGCAGGCCTTTGGCGGTCCGGCATATTCGGCGTTGGTCCCTTCGCTGGTCCCGAAGGAACATCTTCAGAACGCCATTTCGCTCAATTCTATCCAGTTCAACTTGGCTCGCGTGATCGGCCCGGCGCTGGGGGGCATCGCACTCGTTAAGCTGGGGGCGGCTTGGAATTTCACCTTCAACGGAATTTCCTTTGTAGGCGTGATCATCACGTTGTATCTGATCCAGACCGCGTTTGTTCCGGCCAAATCGCGCGAACCGATCTTGACCAGCATGAAACAAGGCATCCAGTTCATGCGCAATCAGCCGGGGATGGAATCGCTGATCGTGCTGGCGTTCTTGATGACGACGTTGGGATTCCCGATCATCACGTACCTGGTCGTGTTCGGAGAGGACGTGTTTCACGGCGGGCCGCAGACCTTCACCCTGTTGCTGACCTGTCAGGGCGCGGGTGCGGTCACTGGAGCGCTGGTGGTGGCGGGGCTAGGCCGCCTGAGGCGCAAGGGCACCGGTGCGTTGGTCATGCTGGGCGTACTGGGCGTTTTCACCATGGCTTTCGCGCAATCGCCAACGGTACCGGTCGCCTGCGTGATGCTGTTTCTGGCGGGGGCGTCCTTGATGGGGGTCTTCTCGATGCTAACTACGCTAGTCCAGATGATCATTCCGGACAACATGCGCGGTCGTGTGATGAGCGTATATAACCTGGCCCTGCGGGGCGGCAGTCCCGTGGGTGTTCTCCTGGTGGGCATTATCATGATTCCGCGCTTGCACGCGCCTCTCACGTTCACCATCACCGGAGCGTTGCAGATCCTGCTGGCGATTTACTTTCTTACCGTGAATCGACGGGTGGCGGTGCTGTAGCCGCACGTCTGCTACGCTTCTCCTCAGGGATGTTCTCATGCGAATCCCGAAAGTCTTGTGGCCGGCAGCGGGCGTAGTTGCCCTGATCGGAAGCCTCCACGCCTTCCAGCGCCCTTTCCGCGAATTCCCCGGCATGGAGTACAACGATTTCCCGTTGCCCGCCGACTATCGCCAGCCAACTGAGTTCGTTTTTGCCCGGCTGATGTATCCCGAAGTCCGCTTCAGCGTCGGATTCGGCCGCCGCACCAACGGAGACTGGCGAGAGGGTTACACCTACTGGACGCAAGACTACCCTCGCGCGGACCGCCATTTCCTCACGGCTTTGCGCCGTTTATCAAGGATCGACGCGCGCTCGGTCGAACAGCCCGTGAACCTGGATGATGAAGACGACGTCTACAACTGGCCGTGGCTGTACGCGGTCCAGCCGGGTCACTGGGAACTGACGGACGCGCAGGCCGCCCGCATGCGCGATTTCCTGCTGCGCGGCGGATTTTTCATGGGCGACGACTTCTGGGGCGACGACCAGTGGGAGGTCTTCGCAGCCAGCATGAAAAAAGTTTTCCCGGATCGTGAGATCGTCGATCTGCCGGACAGCGATCACATATTTCATTCGGTCTATGACCTCAGCGACCGTTACCAGGTTCCCGGAGCGCGCTACCGCTACACCGGCGTTTCGTATAAGTGCGAGGGTTGTCCCGCAAAATGGCGCGGCATCTACGATGACAAAGGCCGGGTCATGGTCGCGCTGACTTTCGACTCAGATTTGGGCGACTCCTGGGAGTTCGCCGACGATCCCAGCTATGACGAGAAGTATTCGGCGCTGGGGATTCGGATCGGGCTGAACTACATCATGTACTCGATCACGCACTGACCACATGCGGTTCTTAGCTGTATTTTTAACGTTGGTCGTCGCATTATGTGGCGCCCTTCCGGCGCGAGCCGACTGGCTCCGCCTGCGCGGAACGCATACGGAACTCCTGACCGACGCCGGGGAGAAAGAAGGTCGGCGCGCGCTGAACCGGCTGGAACAAATCCGCGCTGTCCTGCCTGCCTCGGGCGTCGACAGCGATCGCGAACTTCGTGTGGTCCTGTTTGATTCGGAGAAGGAATTTCGCGAGTACGCTCAGGACCAGACGACGTCAGCCCTCTATCTGAGCGGCCTGGAACGCGACTATATCGTGACCTATGCCGGTGGTGAGCTGCCGCGCGTGGTAACCCATGAGTTCGTGCATTTCCTGCTGAACCAGACGCCTGCGCCGCTTCCCAGCTGGTTTGAAGAAGGCACGGCCGAACTGTACTCCAATACCCAGATCAACAGCAAACGGGTGCGCATCGGAAAAGAGCTCGAGTCGCACATGAACCTTCTCCTGAGCAGGCCGTGGCTCACCGCCAAGCAACTAGCCGCCGACCGGCCGGATGCGATTCCGAAACAGGAAGGTCAGGAACAAGCCGAAAACATGTTCTATGCGGAGAGCTGGGCGCTGATGCACATGCTGAACCTCTCTCCCAACTATCGCGACCACTTGCCGCAGTTCATCACATTGTTAGCCCAGGGCACGGACGCATCCGAGGCCTTCCGCACCGCATTCGGCCGCGATTTCGGAAAAGCACTGGCCGAGCTGCCGGCGTATCTGAAAAAGATTCGCAGCGTCCAGCTCGATATTCCCCCACCCGCACCGTTTGTCGCTCCGCAGGCAGAGCCTATATCGGAAGTCGACGCCGCGCTGTTACGCGGTGACGTCGCGTTGCGCCGGGGGCTGGCGCAGAAGGCTCGCGGCTTATTCGAGGGGGCCGCGAAGGAACATCCCGATTCGGCGACCGCGCAAGCCGGGCTGGGGATGCTCGCCATGACCCAGAATCGTCCCGGCGACGCCCGCCGGTATCTGGAAAAGGCCATCCAGCTCGATGACAGGGACGCGAACATCCTGTTCGAGTACGCGCTGCTCGAGCGCGATGCGGGAGCCGGGACCGAGCGCGTCCGCGAACTGCTGGAAAAAGTGGTGGCGCTGAATCCGAATTTCGGCGAAGCGCAGTTGTTGCTGGGAGTGCGCGCGACTGATGATCGCAACTACGACCGGGCGATAGCGTATCTGCACGATGCCGCCCGGCTTCTGCCGCGGCAGTCGTATGTTTGGAACGCGCTGGCATATGCGCAGCAGAAGCTCGGCAACTATCCTGAGGCTCTGGACGCAGCGCAGCGCGCGGTTCGCACGGCGGCAACCGACGAGCAGGAGCACGCGGCGGAAGCTCTACGCGACGCTCTGCGCGATCAGGTGTTAGGGAAAGCCACCCGTTAGTGGACGGACCGCGCCCGAAGTGTGCCAGATTCGAGCGGATTTCTCCAGAAGGCGACGCACTCAACTCCGCTATTTCATCGCGGCGACCCCGGCTTGGGCGGTGCGGCCGTCCTGATCGCTACTACCGCCGGAAGCGCCAAGGGCCCCGATGAGTTTGCCGTCCACGATAATCGGAATGCCGCCCTCCACCGGAACCGCACCGGTGAGGCGCAGAATGCGGAGGCCCTCCCCGCCCGCTGCCAGCGTATCTTGGAAAGATTTTGTCGGACGGCGGAAAAGGGCGGCTGACTTAGCTTTTTCGATTGCGATTTCGACACTGCCTAGCTGAGTGTCCTGCATCCGTTCGAAATATACGAGGTAGCCGCCGGTGTCGACGATAGCCACCGCCATCGCCCAATTGTTCTTGCGAGCCTCGGCGATGGCCGCGGCCGCTAGTTTTTTCGCCGTGTCGGCCGTGATGGAGACACCGTAGGGAACGTTGGCGGGCGGAACGAGCGGCGTTTGGCCGAAGGCGGCAGCGGTGAGCGCCAGGGCGACTAAGGTTCGTTTGAGAGGCATTGGTTCATTATCGGTCAAATCGGGAGATGTAAATCGAGAAGGCGGACGTCTTGAAGCGCTTTGGCGCGACCGCCTGACAGAGTGTTATATCCTGTTCGGCATGCCCAACAAATCGGCGCGGCTCCTGCCGTTGCTGTTTCTCTTGTGGGTCCTGCCCATCGTTGTTCACGCCGAAGATCAGTTCTTTGACTCGGCTGGTGCAAAAATCCACTACACCATGGACGGAAAAGGCGAGCCGGTCATTCTGATTCACGGCTATGCGGCGAGCATCGCCACCAACTGGGGCGCGCCCGGCATCATCAAAGGACTTTCCGACAGCTACGAAGTGATTGCGATTGATAATCGAGGCCACGGTCAGAGCGACAAGCCCCACGACGCCTCTGCTTATGGAAGCAAGATGGTCGACGACGTCATCCGCCTGATGGATCACCTGAAGATCAAAAAAGCGCACGTAGTCGGCTACTCCATGGGCGGTTTCCTCACGGAGGCTTTGCTGACGGAGCACCCCAATCGCCTGCTCACAGCGACTCTGGGTGGGGCGGGCTGGAGTGATCCGAACGATCACGGCCAGGAACAAATGTTGAACCAGGTCGCCGATTCTCTCGAACAAGGCAAGGGCCTCGGCCCGCTGATCGCGGCGCTGAATCCGGTGGGCGCGCCACCCCTGACGGCGCAGGCGATCGAGGCAGTCAACCAGAGGTTTCTTGCGTCGAATGATCCGCTGGCGCTTGCCGCTGCCGCGCGCGGTCATTTTCCGCCGGTAGCGGAAGCCAAGATTCGGGCCAACAAGATTCCGGTGCTCGCGCTGATTGGCGAGGTGGATCCGTTGAAGGCCAGCGTCGATCACTTCAACGGCCTGTTGCCGCACCTAAAGATTGTCGTGATCCCGGGCGCGAATCACCTGACAGCGTTCGCTGATCCGCTGTTCCTATCGAGCCTGAAGAGCTTCCTGGCGGAACATTCGAAGCAGCACGCCAACACCCGGGCCACGGGAAACTAGGGCGGCATCCCCAGAGAAGCGACCGCGCTGCCCTCCACCAGCGGCCAGGTCCGGATGGAGCACCCTGCGCGTGATTTGTTGCACAATGGTTCGCGGAGAATCCCTAATGCGCTTGTCCCCCGTCCTCGCTGCGGTGTGTGTTGCCGTGATGCCCGCGTTCGGCGCCACCTGCGATCGAGCCTGCCTGAAGGCCTCGCTCGACCAGTACCTGCAAGCCATCCTGAAGCACGATCCGCAGGCTGCGCCTCTCTTTCTCGGGTATCGCCATACGGAGAACGCGCTTCTCGTCAAGCTGGGCGAAGGGGCTTGGAAATCGGTCACCTCCATAGGCAAAGTTGATCGCCGCTACTACGATCCGATCAGCGGGCAGGCGGCCTTCTTTGGCGTGCTGAACGAAGGTGAGGAGCCCACGGTGACCACCGTCCGCATCCGCGTGGAGGATCGCAAAATCACGGAAGCGGAATGGGTCATCGCGCGGCGCGTCGCGGCGGGCATCAACGGTTTCGACGCGCAGGGCAAGCCGCAGGCCTACGCCTTCAGTCCCGACAACCTGGCCCTCCATCCGATCGAGCAGCGCGTCGTGCCGCCCGCACAACGTCTCTCGCGGGAGGAACTCATTGCCGTTACGAATAGCTACTTCGACGGCATCACCGCACACGACGGTTCCATGATCATGGCGCATCCGGCTTGTTCGCGCCTGGAGAACGGACAGACCGTCTCCGGCGACCCGACAGCTCGCGCTGGTTCGCCTCCGCCGCCTCCCCCGGCTCCGGGAGCGCGTCCCGCAAGCTCTTGCGCCTCAGGCCTTCAGAATTTCAATCTGCAAAACGTAGCCGCCCGCCGTTTTCCGGTGGTCGATACGGAAGCGCAGATCGTGCTGGCCTATGCGGTCTTCATTCGCCGCCCGGGCTCCCCATCGCGCCGCAATGCCTTTGCCGAGTGGTTCGTGATCGACACCAACAAGATCCGCCACGTGTATTCGGCCATGTACTATCCGCCCAACGATCTTCCCGTGCCGAATTGGCCGCCTTACGATGGCAACTTCCCGCTGCCCGCCGAGCTGGCTCCGCCTCCGCCGGCGCAGGCTGGACGTGGCGCCGCGAAGCAGTGAAACTCTTCGGGCGGTTGGCAATCTCCGCCTGCATAGAGTAAACTATCGCGTGGAGAATACAATCCAACTATGCGCATCAAGAATATACACGATCTTGTACTTCCCGCAGTTCTCGCTCTCGCATCTGGCGCGCTGATCTTAGCGCAGCAGCCCGCGGGCGGGAAGGGTCCCGGCGGTCCCGGCCAAGGAAAGGGAGGAAGAGGTCCGGGCGGCCCCGTGTTCACGGTCACCTCGCCATCGTTCCCCGATGGCAGCGAAGTACCCGTGAAGTTTTCTTTCTACGGAGAGAACAAGTCTCCCGAATTCAACTTCGTTTGGATGACCGGGGGCAACCCGGGCGCCCCACCCGCAGCCTTGCAGAGCTACGCGGTCATCTTTCACGACATTGAAAATGCGACCGCCAAGGGCCCGGCCGACACGCTCCATTGGTCCGCGTTCAACATCCCCGGAACTGCCAAGGGTTTGCCGGAAGGATTGGGCACCGGTGACTTGCCGGATGGCACACGTAACGGCCCTGGTATCGCCGCCGGCCGTGGAGCACCCGCCTACTTCGGGCCGGGCGCTGGCCCGGGTCCGTTTCATCACTACGTGTTCGAGTTCTACGCTCTGGATACGAAACTGGACTTGCCGGCCAAGACCACGCGGGAGGACCTGATGAAGGCGATGGAAGGCCACGTCATTGGGAAGGCTGCCTACGTCGGACGTTTTCACAACGTGCCACAGTAGCTAAGCGATTTAGGTCCGCGCCATTTAGATCCGCGATCGTCGAGACCCGGCGGTCGCGGATACTGGCTATGGTAGTTGGAGAGTTCTATGAAAACCATTCACACGGCCGCGGTCACGATCTTCGCCACGCTGCTCGCCGCGACCGCCGCACATGCCCAGGTGACTCTGAACTCGGTGCGAGTCGGCGCGAAAGATAGCGTCGCGTTAGCGAAGTTCTATCAGACGGCGTTCGGCATGCAGGAAACCAATCGGATCAATGGACAGGGAGGCCCGGAGGTCTTCGTGAACTTCGGGGCGACGGTCGATAGCGCCAAGGCTAACAAGAGCGAGCCGATCGTGATCATGCATCGCGATTCCGACGACCTAAAAGACCCTGTTCCGCACTTGATTCTCAACGTGAAAGACATGGCGGCGACCGTCGCGGCCATCAAGGCGGCCGGCGGCTCGATGGCCGGCGATCCCAGGCCCTTCGGAAACACGGGCATGGTCATCGGCATCGCGATCGATCCGGCCGGCAATCGCATTGAGATGATTCAGCGGCCATGAGCCGGCGTCACAAAGCGGCTGTCACGGTCGCTTTGGTCATTCTCGGCACGCCCTTCGCATCGACGCAATTGGCCGCTCAATGGGTGCATTATCCTACCGCGGGAGCGCCGCGCAAGGCCGATGGCACTGTGGACATGTCGGCCGCCGCGCCTCGGATGGCGGATGGCAAGCCCGATTTTTCCGGAACCTGGACCAGTGACGAAGTGGATCCGCGCCGGCCGGGAGTCGCGCCGAATCCTCGCGACGCCACGACATCGCGCCGAATGGTGAATCTCGGTGTCGAACTTCCCGGAGGGCTGCCCTATCAACCTTGGCTTGCGCCCCTCGTCAAGGAGCGCACCGCCAACATGGCGAAGGACGACCCACACATCCGGTGCTTTCCGGACAACTTTCTTCGCGCCTACGGGATGCCGCATTTGCTGAAGTTCGTCCACACGCCCGGTCTGCTGATGGTGCTCAATGAATGGAACGCCGGATACCGCCAGGTATTCACGGATGGACGGCCGCTGCCCGTAGATCCGAACCCCTCGTGGCAAGGGTATTCGTCGGGAAAATGGTCCGGCGACACCCTGGTGATCGACACCATCGGAGTCCGCGATCATACCTGGATCGATTGGAATGGCAGTGAGCTGACCGAGGCGGCCAAAGTGCGCGAGGAGATGCGGCGCCCGGACTTCGGACACCTCGTGATTCAGGTTACCGTCGACGATCCCAAGGCTTACACCAAGCCGTGGACGGTCACGATCAAGGAACGCATCATTGCCGATACGGACTTGATCGACGAGATCTGCTTGGAAGATGAGCAGTCCCTCAAGCACATGAAGTGATTTCCGCTCCCGCGCAAATATGACTTCCTGATTGCCGACCAACCGTCACAATCAATGACGGCGCGCACGAAAGATATCCCACCGCTTTCAGCTACACTCACAAGGTGCAGCCGGGTGGATTCTACTACCTAGCACCAAGGAGATGAAATGGCCAGATTTGTCCTCGTGCATGGCGCGTTGGATCTGGGGTCCGCTAATTGATCGCCTAAAGGCGACTGGCCATTCGGTGGACGTGTTCGACTTGCCGGGTTCGGGTGACGACTACACGCCCGCGAGCGGCGTCACCTTGGATGCCTACGCCACCCGTCTGTGTGAGGCGCTGGCCTCCAACTCCGAACCGGCTATCGTGGCTGGCAACAGCATGGGTGGCATTGTCGCGACCCAAGGCGCGGCACGCTGTCCCAGCCGTGTCAGGGCGCTCGTCTACGTCACAGCGTTCCTCCCTAAGGACGGCCAGAGTCTGCTCGATCTGACAAAGCTGCCGGAAGGCTCCGACGATCAGGTCCAGGCAAATATCACCATTGAAGGGGAGCCCCCAGTTGCCACTATGCCGGCCGCGGCGTCGCGTCAAGCGTTGTATGGCTCCTGTACGGACGACGTCGCAGCGTGGGCCATCGCGCGGCAGCGTCCGCAACCGGTCGCGCCGTTCGTGACGCCGGTATCCATCCCACTCGGAGCTCTCGATGGCATTAACCGGTATTACGTGGTATGTACTCGCGATCGAGCTATTCCGCTGGCGCTGCAGCGGCGGATGATCGCCGAGAACGTGTGCGCCGATGTCGTTGAGCTCGACACGGATCACACGCCACACCTGTCCATGACGGATGAGCTGGCTAAGGCTCTCCATCGATTTGCGACGCATTCGTTCCCACTCACGGCGTAGCGTTTAGCTTCGGCTCGATCCTGAGATTGACGGATAAGTGCTGGATGACGGCGCGACCGGAAGTGATCGGGCAGCGAGGGTCCCGCACGCATTGGTGTATGCTTTAGCCGAATGCCATATCTGTTTCGTTCTCGACGCCTAAGCCTGTGTGCTTTGGTCATTCTGGGCACGCCCTTAGCATCGCCTCATTTGGCCGCTCAGTGGGTGCACTATCCCACCGCGGGCGTGCCCCGAAAGGCCGATGGCAAGGTGAACATGTCGGCCCCCGCGCCTAGGCTGGCCGATGGCAAGCCCGATTTTTCCGGAGTCTGGACGACGGGAGAACCCAATCTGCCCCGGCCGGGATTGTCGAGTCCCAAGGAGGCGTCCAGTCCCAGGCAGCCGCAGAATCCCAGCGACAATCCTGGCGACCAAAGTAACATCCGGGCCTCGCGCCAAATGGCAAATATCGGCGTCGATCTTCCGGGAGGGTTGCCTTATCAACCTTGGCTTGTGCCGATCGTCAAGCAGCGCACCGGCAACCTGGCGATAGACGACCCGCACATCCGTTGCTTGCCGGATAACTTTCTTCGCGCCTACGGAATGCCGCATTTGCTGAAGTTCGTCCACACGCCCGGTCTGCTGGTGGTGCTTAGTGAATTGAACGCCGGTTACCGCCAGGTATTCACGGACGGACGGCCATTGCCCGAGGATCCCAACCCCTCGTGGCAAGGGTATTCGTCGGGGAAATGGTCCGGCGACACTCTGGTGATCGACACCATCGGAATGCGCGATGATACCTGGATCGATTGGAACGGTAGCGTACTGACCCAGGCGGCCAAAGTGCGAGAGCAGATCCGTCGCCCGGACTTCGGACACCTGGAAGTTCAGGTTACTGTCGACGATCCCAAGGCTTACACCAAGCCGTGGACGGTCACATTAAACCAGCGCATCGTTGTCGACACAGACCTGATCGACGAAATCTGTTTGGAGAATGAGCAGTCCCTCCAGCACCTGAAGTGATTTCCGTTCTCGTCCCTGGGAGCCCGGAGTTGGACGGTTTGCTCTACCCTTCACCGTTTTGCGGGACCTACGTTTGTGCGCGGACGCATCAATGCATCGCGTTGAATCCACGGGGAGGGTGTGTCAGCATTAGAGAGTGATGAAGTCGTTCGTATGTGCGCTAGGGTTAACAGCTGTATCGGGCGCACTTTGGGCGCAAGAGTTTGAGGTCGCTTCGATCAAGGTCATTGATCAAAAGCGGCTCGAACAGGAGTGCCAGAACGTCCAATCGGGACGCCGAGGCGGACCGGGAACGGAGAACCCTCTGCGCGTTGTCTATGAGTGTCAGCCGTTGCAGTTGTTGGTGCTTGAAGCGTTCGGCTTCGCGGACTCAGAGGCCTTTCGTATTCCCAATCTAGAGGCCAAGATAGAGTGGGCCAACTTCGTCAACGTGAAAGCGATCGTGCCGGAGGGGACCTCGCCTGCTGAGTACAGAACGCTCCTCCGAAATCTCCTCGCGAAAAGGTACAATCTCAAGTCACACGAGGAGACGCGGGTAGGTGATGTCTATGAGCTGTCCGTTTTTTCTGGTGGCCGCAAACTTAAGTCCCATGTGGAGAACTCTGACGAGGCCAAACCCGTTCCGAACGCCGCAGGAAACGCGCGAGTCGGTCCGGATGGCCTTGTTGGATTGGCCCCTGTCCCAGGACAGGTGTTAGCAACCGGGAGACGCGATCATTGGCGCGTTTTGGGAAGCGATGTTCCAATCCAGCCACTAGCGGAGCGGATAGAGGGTATCCTGCACGCTCCTGTCGTGGATAAAACAGGATTAAGTGGCACGTTCGATTTTCAGCTAGATTTCGACCCCGGATATGGCGCTCCGGCCGACACCGGAGTTGGATTCCCCTTGCTGCCCACTGCACTTCGCGATCAGTTGGGGTTAGCCGTGAAGAAGACCAAGGGTCCAGTAGAGATAATTCTCATCGACTCTATCGATCCTACACCGTCAGAAAACTAGTGAGCATTTTGGCGATCCAACGCGGGAGGCGTAGGGCGAGCGGATGATGAGCACATAGGCTTCGGTTTCATAGATCACGATAAGTCGCGCAGTGCTTATCCATCCTGTTTGGAAAATGAGCAGTCCCTCCAGCACCTGAAGTGATGTCAGCGCGGGCATCGGAGATTTCTTCTCGTCACGCGTTACGGATAGAATGTATTGGGTGACATCATGGAACACACAAGAACATCGTTCTCGATTGCGTTAAGAGCGCTGGGTGTTTTCCTTACCCTGGCCACGCCGTCCCTATTCGCGCAGCCCTCGGATCGCCCTTCCGATGTGGTGGGGCTGGCCTTCGTCGGTCACCAGGTTTCCGACCTGGAACGGTCCATAAAATTCTTCGAGGCCATCGATTTTAAAGTGGTTGAGGGGCCGGGCGCCTGGACCGTCGACAAAGAGCTGAACAAACTGGGCAACACACCCGGAGCAGAATCGCGGACCGCAACGATGCATGTCCAGAGTTCCGTGTCCGATGTTCCTTTCACCCTGGTGCTTCGTCAATACCGCGGGATTCCACGCCAGGACTGGAGCAAGCTCAACTCCTGGGATTTGCTAGGCAGCCATATTGACATGACAGTGGACGGCAGCGTCAGCGCGCTGCTGGACAAACTGGAAGGTCTGAATATGCTGAAGATGCCGGAGGTCCAAGGCCTTCCCAATCCCCGCCAACAGCAGGGATTTCGCCGCTTTGCGTTTATCTCGGATCCAGATGGGCTGACCATTGAATATTTCAGCAAACCCATTCCGAAGCCCGGCGATCCGCCCGCTGCCCTCGGCGTTTCCAATTCTTCCGCCACACCCCAAAACATCGAGCGTCTGGGCAAACAGGCCGGGTTCAACCACTATGCCGTGAACGTCGCCGATCCCGAGAAAGGCCGGGATTTCTATGCGAAGGTTCTGGGCGGCGACTACCCGCCCTTCCAAAATACCGGCGCAAACCAGATCATGCAAAACGGCTGGTTCCCACAGGCGACGACCAGCAACAACCTGCGCATCGAATTGGGTTATTTTGTCGTGAATAAAGGCAAGACCGTTCCTCCTATCAAGTTCCAGGACATCAACGCCAACTTCTCCGGTTTCCAGGTCAGCGACATTAAATCCGCTTATGCGAGAGCCAAAGCGAATGGCGCGATCACCGTCTCGGAAGGCGGCATTATCGATTTCCATAAAGGCCGCGCAGCGTTGATTCGCGATTCTGATGTGGGCGGCTATATCATGCTCTGGCAGCCCGCCAAATAAGGGAGTGCGGCAATGAATCGATTGCTTCAAGCAGTTCAGCGAAATCTCGCGCCCGCGGTGGGCGTGCTTATTTTCGCTTCGATGACCACCAGCGGGGCTCAGGCGGCCGATTGTGACCGTGCATGCCTCAAGAGCATGATCATGAAGTACGTCGACGCGATGGTGGCGCACGACCCGTCCAGGCTGCCCGTGGCCAAGGACGTGCGGTTCACCGAAGATTCGCAGGAGCTCAAGCTCGGCGAAGGACTCTGGAAGACAGTCACCAAGAAGGGCGACTTCCGCCAGGACTATATCGACCTGAAGAAGCAGATCGCCGCCTCGCATGTGATGCTGTTCGAGGAGAATGCGCAGGTTTTATACTCGGTGGTGCTGCGGGTCTCTGATCAGGCAGGAGTCCAGAAGATCACGGGGATCGAGACCTTGGTGGATCGCATCACGCCGACTTCGCGCTTCAAGCCGGATTCGCTGGACAATCCGCTACCAGGGATGAGCGCACCGGTGCCCGCGGGCAAGCGGATGCTGCGCGCGGAGATGATCAAGGCCGCGCTGCGTTATCCCGAGGGATTGCAGATCGGGAACTTCACGGACGCCAAGACCCCGTTCGCGAAAGAGGCATATAGAGTAGAGAACGGCACCTTCATCGCCGGCGTAGGCGGCCCCCGCCCCAACGCTCCTGGCATGTTCACGCAGAAGATCATGCTGCATCCGGACGTCAAGGCGAGCGTCGCCGCCGTGGATGAAGAAGAAGGCATCGTGCTGCTGTGGATGAACTTCGGCGATACGAACTCGTATGGTCCGGGCAATGCGCTGGTGACGTTTGAGGCGTTCAAGGTCTGGGGCGGCGAGATTCACGCCATCAACGCATTCTTCCGCATCCTGCCGAAGGAAACTCAGCGCGGCTGGTCCTCCGCGGAGTAGATTTGGGGAGCCCGGGAAGTCCCGTGCGGCAATCTGGTATCCCTTTTACCGGCGAATAGAGTGGTATACGCTGGAAATGCAGATCATGCGAATCATCGCTACATTGGCCGCCATCTCTTTCCCCGTACTTGCATGCGAATGCCACCATTTAACGGTTTGCGAATTAATTCAACTCCCGACGATATTTATCGGAGAAGTGATCGATGGAGGAGTGGCTTCCGTCCGAGACGATCCTTGGTATTCGAACGTCGATCACGTCCGTTTCAAAGTCGTCGAGAGTTTCCGTGGGCTGCCATCGGGGACTCAGACGGTTGATGTTCAGCTGACCCCGACTTTGGGCATGTGTGCGCCGATCCCGTATTACCCGGGGCGAAAGTATCTCGTCGTTCCCAGCAAACGAGACGGGAAATTCTCCGACAGCGTATGCTTCCAAGGCCGCGATGTGGAAGGCGCCGCCGAGGATGTTCGCCAGGTACGGGAATACTTCGCAGGAAAGATGCCACTCAACGTTCATGGACAAGTCGCAGCGGCCGACGATTCATCTTTGGTGGACTTCCTTCTTAACATGGGAGAAGCAAAGCCACTCGCCGGCGTAACGATTTCGACGACGCGAAACGGGCAGACATTTTCCGCCGTAACTAACGCGGAGGGCAAATATACGTTGGCCCTACCCGCATCCGGGGATTACACAGTCCGTGCAGCGCTGGATCCGTACGTATCGGAGCCTGAGGAGATTTCTGTCGCCCGCAGGGGCTGCGCGATACAAGACTTCGGAATGACGGTGGACAATACCATTTCCGGGACGGTCAGAGACGACAACGGTCTACCAGTTAAGAACGCGAGAGTCGGGTTGA
>Ga0265313_10001184_pt1 | contig 24950 bp, 19 predicted proteins | sample 4123metaG_FD_203122 | JGI IMG/M metagenome (GOLD analysis project Ga0265313, IMG submission 203122) | Rhizosphere microbial communities from Carex aquatilis grown in University of Washington, Seatle, WA, United States - 4-1-23 metaG | ecosystem: Host-associated > Plants > Roots > Rhizosphere >...
CCCGACGCAGGGGGATCGGTACCGACATGGCGAACCTCCTTGGTTCGCCACTTGAATCATGTCCAAGCCTCCTTGGGAATCCCCCACAACATGCTCAACGAGTCTCAATCACCGCCGTTTGGTATAAGGCGTTATCCACTATCGGCCATCCCGAAGGGCCGCGATATACGGATAGCGTACTGCTAACCACTCCCCGCATTGGAGGATTCGATGACAGCGCCGACGATTGCTCAGAAAGCCCCCTACATGGTCGACGTGGAGGCCGGCAAGACCTACTACTGGTGCGCCTGTGGTCAGAGCAAGACACAGCCCTTCTGCGATGGATCGCACAAGACCACGACGTTTAGCCCCGTGGCCTACGCCGCGTCAGAAACGAAAAAAGTGGCGATGTGTGGCTGCAAGCGTTCCAACTCCCGGCCCATGTGCGATGGGACGCACAAGTCGCTCTAGCCTAGGGGGCAAGCTTAACCATCATTGGAGCCAAGCCATGATGCGCGCGCCGCACCATAGGCAGGCAGAGCCGCAGGCAATGTGGGACCGGCCTGAGCCGACCCCTTCCCCTTGCCAGCATCATGCTAGGCACTCACCGCGCGACTCTACGGGCAACTGGCCGCCGACATCCAGCTCGACGGCAGCTTGGCTCGAGCGTCCACGTTGGTCTCAGGCCGCCCAGGGAAATATTGGGGAAGTTCTGGGGGATGCGGCGGTGCGTCGCCGCATAGCCCATTGAAACTAATGACGTCCTCTAGGGGATTTGAACCCCTGTTACCGATCTGAGAGGGCGGGTCACCATCGGCACTCTTGAGACAAGGGCTTGCAAATAACGCTGGTTGCGTGCCCAGGATTTGGCCTTTGCAGCCCATTGGCAGGTCAGGGGGCTGGGATGCTGCACCAGACTATATCGTTCGTGACCGGGATCGTGCTTATGGGGCCGCCTACGCTCATCGGGTTCGAGCCATGGGGAATCTCGATCGACCAACCGCGCCGCGATCGCCGTGGTTGTCCGTGCGCGTCAACAATGGCGTGAACCTTGCTGGTCAATCCACCAGCGATGGGCAACAAACCGGCGTTTCGGCATCGTCTGGCCGTTTCTCACTTGGCGAACGTGCTGCTCATAGTCGAAGTGCCGCCTTGAGGCGCATCCTGCCAGCGAGATCGTCATAGGGCATCTGCACAAGGGAAGCCGACATGGCTTCGGCATCGTCGGCGTCCCTTCGGCCGATGGCCTCGGCAAGCTTTCGATGATAGGGCAGCCCCTTCTTGAAGAACTCCAGATTCTCCGTCGTCATCTTAACCTGCATCGACATGAGGGAGCCCACCAGCTTGCCCAGATAAATCAGCAGCACATTGTGGGAGGCGAGGTGCACGAGGCTGTGAAAGACGATGTCCGTTTGGGGAATGTCGTCCGGGCGGGCGACGCAGGCTTCGAGCCTGCCGCAGGCCTCGAGGATCGCCTTGCGCTCCTGCCTGGTCGCCCGCTTGGCCGCGAGGTAGGAGGCGCGGGGCTCGACGATGAGCCGGAACTCCACCAGGTCGAAGGCGTAGCGCAAACGCAGCTTGCTCGAGGCATGCCAATCGAGGACGGCGCGATCGAGCAGGTTCCATTCCGACTTCGGGCGCACGCGCATGCCGGTCTTCGGCCGTACCTCCAGCAGGCCCTTGCCGACCAGCACCTTGATCGCCTCGCGCAATGCATTCCGGCTGACGCCGAGCTCGGCGCCAAGCACCGGCTCCGTCGGCAGCAACCCTTCGTTGCCGAACTCCTCGCGAATGATGCGCAGGCCCAATTCGTCCACGACTTGGTCGTGCAGGCCGCGCCGGCGGAATCCTCCGGCCCCGTTGGCGCGCCCGCGGCCTGGTCGCTTCTCCGGTCCTATGGCTAGTCCCATCTGTCGGTCTTCCCATCGCGATGCCGGGCCCCGTAACGGCGAAGCATTACCCGAATCCTGCCCGAGGTTGCAATCCGGCCGGTCCGGCTTCCCCGAGGCCGAACCCGATGCCGCCAGGGTCCTTCGCCTAACATCGGATCATATGATGTTGCCTCCGAGTCGGGCCGATTGTACCCTTTTCTGACCGGCCAAACTGCGGAATCCAAGCAAGCAATAATAGAGTTCGATTCCGCTCCGGCGTCCGCCCGCGTCTCGTTCGAGGCAGAACCCGCAAACTGAGGATGGAACCGATGCGCATCGAAGCCGCCGAACTGACCTTTCTCAACATGCCCATGAAGCAGCCGGAGCTTTGGGCCTGGGGCCTCAGGGACGGTTACACGATCGGGCTGGTTGAGCTGCACACGGACATCGGCATCACCGGCATCGGCGAGGTCGTGGTCTGCATGGGCCCCGATGCGAGCGTCATCCGGGCCATCTTCGACCAGATGAAGGAAGCCTATATCGGCGAGACGCCCTTCGACACAGAACGGGTCCTGGCAAAGATCATGAGCGCCGGCTGGTACTCCTTTGAGCGAACGGTGGGCCTGGTCATCGGCGGCCTGGACATGGCCTGCTGGGACGCCGTGGGCAAGCAAGTAAAGCAGCCGGTCTACAAGCTGATGGGCGGCGCAGTGCGCAAAGAGTTCGATTCGATGTATTTCGTCCCTGGAAGCAACGACATCGGCGAGATGACGGCCAAGGCCAGGGAAGCCGTCGCGCGCGGCTTCGGCACGATCTATTACAAGGTCGGCATCGAGGAGGAGCGCGACGTGGAGCTCGTCCTCAAGACGCGCGAGGCGATCGGCAACGGGCCGCGCCTCAGAGTGGACGCCAACGAGATCTGGAGCCCTTCGACCGCCAGCCGGATTCTCTCGCGCATGCGCCCGGCCAATCTCGAATATGTCGAGCAGCCTGTGCTGATGCATGACATTGCCGGCCTCGCCCATGTGCGCCGCCATAGCGGCGTGCCGGTGGCGGCGAATCAGGCTTCCTGGGGTCGGCATGCGATCCTCGAGATCATCCGACGCGAGGCCGCGGACGTGATCATGACCGACCCCCATCAGGAGGGCGGTCTTCTGGCGCTGAAGAAGGTTCTCGGCATGTGCGAGGCGGCGGGGCTCGGCTTCGTCAACCACGCCTTCAATGTGACCAGCGTCAACATGACCAGCCACATGCATGTCATGGCCACCTCCTCCGCCTGCATCCTGGCGCTGCAGGGCCATCCGGACTACCTGGCGGACGACTATGTGACCCGGCCGGTCGACTACAGCGGCGGCAAGATGCGGTTGGGCGACGCACCCGGCCTCGGCCTCGAGATCGACCGGGCCAAGGTAAAGGCCTTTCATCAGGCCTTCCTAAAGGAGGGCCAGGCCACCGCCTACGCCTCGGCCAAGGCGGGGGCCATCGCCACCATTCCCCGGGACTGACCGCTGGAGCATTTTCCGCCGATCCTCCCACGCAGCTGCGCTGCCTCGCAGGACCGGCAGAAAACGTGACAAAACCGAAGACTCTAGAGCCGCGGCCTGGCATTGCCGGGATCATAGGGCGACGGGGCGATCACCCGGGCCGGGCGCCGCTCGCCCAGCGCCGATACTTCGAGCGCCGTCCCCTCCGCGTGGAACGGCGCGTCGATATAGGCGTGGGCCAGCGCCTTGGCGACGAGATGCCCATAGCCGCCGGCGGTGATCCTGCCGACCGGCTTGCCGTCCCGGTAGACCGTTTCGTTCTGGTACGGCTCGGTCCCGCCAGCCGCGATCTCCAGCACCGCAAGGTGACGCCTTGGCCCGGCCGCCCGTTCGGTCAGCAGCGCTTCCCGGCCGCAAAATCCCGCCTTTTGCAAACTGATGAAGCGATCGAGCCCGGCCTCAAGCGCGCTGTAATCCAGCGTCAGGTCGCGCCAAAAGGCGCGGTAGCTCTTTTCCAGGCGCAGGGAATCGACCGCGCGCCCGCCGACCAGGGCAAGGCCGAAACCCTGGCCCGCCTCCATGAGGGCATCGAACAGGGCATTCTGATGCTCGATCGGATGGTGCAATTCCCAGCCGAGCTCGCCGACATAATTGACGCGCAGCATGCGCACGTCCGGGGCGAGGCCCACGGCGAGGCGCCGCGCGGCAAACCACGGAAACGACTCGTTCGAGAGATCGCCATCGACCAGCCCGGAGAGCAGGTCCCGCGCCTTTGGTCCGGCGACGGCGAGGGCGCCGAAGCGGGCCGTGACATTGTCCAGCGTGACGCTGCCGTCGCGCGGCAGCGCCTTGGAAAGAACATCGAAGTGATGCCGCTCGGCGACGGTCGGGCCGACGAGATAGAACCGGTCCTCGGCCAGGCGCGTGACGGTGAACTCGCATTCGACGCGGCCCGCCGCCGTCAGCAAATAGCAGAGGGCGGCACGGCCCGGCCGTCCGGGGATGCGGCTCGCGAGCAGGCGGTCGAGCCAACCGGCCGCGCCCGGCCCCGCGACCTCGAACTTGCTGCTGGGCGTCAGATCGTAGAGGCCCACGCCTTGCCGCAGGGCCCGGCATTCCGCGCCGACATATTGGAAGTAGTTGCTGCGCCGGTAACTGTTCCTGTCCCTGGCCTCGACACCTTCGGGCGCGAACCAGTTGGGCACCTCCCAGCCATAGGAGACGCCGAAGACCGCGCCCCGGCGCTTCAGCTTGTCGTAGCAGGGTGTCGTCTTGATCGGGCGGGCGCCGGGCCAGTTCCAGTCGGGATAATTGATGCCGAAATTGTTGGCGAAGGCTTCCTTGGCCTTGATCACCGTGTAGCGTTTGGTCGCATAGCCGCCGAAGCGCCGCGGATCGACTTCATGGAGATCGATCTCCGGCTCGCCGCCGGTGATCCATTGGGCGAGGCATCGGCCGATGCCGCCGCCCATGGCAATGCCGCCGGTAAAGCCCTCGGCGAGCCAGAAATTCTCGAGGCCCCAGGCCGGCCCCACCAGCGGGCGATTGTCGGGCGAGACGGCGATGGGGCCGGCTACGCAGGTTCGGATTCCTACGGCACCCAGCTTCGGCACCCGGGCGAGCGCGCGCTGGAAATAAGGCAGGGTCGCGTCGATGTCCGGCGGCAACAGCTCCCCGGCATAGTCGGCCGGCATGCCGTCCACGGCAAAGGTCGGCGGATCCTCGTCATAGGGCCCGAACATCAGGCCGCGGCGCTCTTCGCGGATGTAGCCCTGCACCGTGTCGTCGCGAAGGATCGGCATTTCCGGCAGGCCCTGGCGATAACGCTCGGCGATCTCCGGCAGCTCCTCGGTCACCAGATACTGGTGCACGATGGGGACTACCGGGATGTCGAGGCCGACCATGGCCCCGGTCTGGCGGGCGAAGCTGCCGGTTGCGCTCACCACATGCTCGCAGAGGATGTCGCCGGCCGCGGTCCGGACTCTCCACTCGCCGCTGCCGGTCCGCTCGATCCCCGTCACCTCGGTCTGACGGCGGATCTCCGCGCCCAGCTGGCGGGCGCCCTTGGCCAGGGCCTGGGTCACGTCGGCAGGCGCCGCGTGACCGTCCTCGGGATGGTAAAGCGCGCCCGCCAGATCGTCGGTCTTCTCGACCAAGGGCCAAAGCCGGCGCACCTCCTCCGGGCCGACGATCTCCGCCCGGACGCCGAAGCTGTCGGCAATGTCCTTGTAGTGCAGGTATTCGTCGAGCCGGTCGCGGGTGCTGGCGAGCCGCAGGGTGCCGGACCGGTGAAAGCCGACGGCCTGGCCCGTCTCGGCCTCGACGCCGGCATAGACCCGATGGGCCAGCTGGTAGAGGCGGCTGAAGGCATAACCGGTGGCGTAAAGCGACATCAAGCCGGCGGCATGCCACGTGGAGCCGGAGGTGAGCTCGCGGCGCTCCAGCAACACCGCGTCGGTCCAGCCGCATTTGGCGAGGCCATAGAGAATATTGGTTCCGACGACGCCGCCGCCGATGACAATGACCCGCGCATGCGTTTTCATGACTGCTGTTCCAATCGAGAGTTGCTCTTCTTACTGCGCTTGGGGCGAAACGGCGGCAGGGCCGCCATCGTCCCTGCCTGCCCTTGTCCCGGCTTGAACGGGACGCAGGTCCCCTGGCGGAATATGGCAGCGATAGAGATGCCCGTCCCCATCCTGCTGCCAGGGCGGCTCTTTGGTGCGGCAGATTTCTCCCAGCAGCCGCGGGCAACGGGTATGAAACCGGCATCCGGCGGGCGGATTGGCCGGGTTGGGGATGCTGCCGGTCAGGCGGATGCGCGCCGGGCGCTCGACAGCGTCGATGCTGGGCATGGCCGAAAGCAGCGCCTCCGTATAGGGGTGGTGCGGCGGATTGAAGACGGCTTCGGCGTCGCCGATATCGACCACCTGCCCCAGATACATGACCGCGATCCGGTCGGAGAGATAGCGCACCACGCCCAGATCGTGGGAGATGAACAGATAGGCGACGCGGTCCTTCGCCTGGAGGTCGGCCAGCAGATTGAGGATGGCCGCCTGCACGGAGACGTCGAGGGCGGAGGTCGGCTCGTCGCAGAGCACCAGCGCCGGGGCGCCCGCGAAGGCGCGGGCGATGGCGACACGCTGCTTCAGGCCGCCGGAAAGGGCCGACGGCTTCAGGTCCAGATGCTGCGGCCGCAGACGGACCGAGGCGGCGAGGGACGCGACGCGACGCTCGATCTCGCCGGAAGATGCATCGCGCGCCAGCAGCCTGGCGGCCCGGCGCAGGATTCGCCTGACGGAATGGCTGGGATTGAGGGCAGTATCCGGGTTCTGAAACACCATCTGCAGCTTGCGGCGCAGCGCCGTGTTCCGCCAGTCGGTGGCGCGTAGAAGCCGATCGCCGTCAAACCGGATGGTCCCTCCGGTCACCTCCACCAGGCCGACAATGCATTTGGCGAGAGTGGATTTACCGCTGCCGGATTCGCCGACCAGGCCCAGCACCTCGCCGGCCTTGAGCTCGATGGACACATCGGCGACGGCCGTCACCTGGTTGCCCCTCGCGCCGTAAGCCTTGCGCAGGTGGTCGATCTCAAGAAGCGCGGCATCGCCGCCCCGGCGTGACGATGTTGCGGCAGCTTCGGCACCGGCCGGAATGTCCGGCACCTCGCCGTGATAGAAGCAGCGGCTGGTCCTGCGTTCTCCGGACGGCAGGCTGGGCGGAGCCTCCTCAGTGCAGCGGGGCCGGACGATCGGGCAGCGCGCGGCATAGACGCAGCCCGCGATCTCGAGGCCGAGCGGGGGCAGCGAGCCGGCGATTGGGTCCAGGCGATGGACATCCTTTCGCATGCCCGCCCGGGGCACGCAGCGCAGCAGTCCCAGCGTGTAGGGATGGCGCGGGCCGGCGAACAGGTCCCGCGAGGGCCCTTCCTCGATCAGGCGGCCGGCATAGAGCACGCCGACCCGCTCACACATCCGGGCGACGATGCCGAGATTGTGGCTGATGAACAGGATAGAGGCGTTGAATTTAGTCCTGAGCCGGGACACCAGGTCAAGGACCTCGGCCTCCACCGTCGTGTCGAGGCCGGTGGTCGGCTCGTCCAGAACCAGAAGATCCGGGTCGGTCGCCAGCGCCATGGCGAACATGATTCGCTGCTGCTGGCCGCCCGAGAGCTCATGGGGATAGCGGCCCATGACGCGCCTGGCATCGGGAATCTGCACCGTGTCCAGCATCGCCGCGGCGGCGTCTCTGGCCTCTTTCCAGGCCATCGCGCGATGGAAGCGGTAGACCTCGGCAATCTGCCGGCCGACGGTCAGCGATGGATTGAGCGCGCTTCCCGGGTCCTGATAGACCATGGCCATGCGATTGCCGCGAAGCTCGCGCAGCTGCCCTTCGGCAGCGGACAGGAGATCGCTGCCCTGGAACAGGATTCGCCCGGCATCGACGCGCGCGTTGGGCGCCAGGTAGCGCATGACCGCCATTGCGACGGTGGTCTTGCCGCAGCCGGATTCGCCCACCAGCCCATAAGCCTCGCCCGGCAGGACATCGAACGAAACGTCGCTCAGCACGCGCGATGCCTTGCCGCGGCGCAGGTAGCTGACGCTCAAGCCCTCGACCTGGAGCGCCCGGCGATCGGCGAGGCTGGAATCCGCACCGGTCATTCTTCGAGCACCTGGCGCAGCCCGTCGGCGACAAGATTGACGCCGACGATGAGCGTGGCGAGCGCGGCGGCGGGAAACAGCACCTCCCAGGGCGCGATCTGCAAGAAGGCGCGCCCGATGCTGATGGTCAGCCCCCAATCCGGAGACGGCTGCTGGATGCCAAGCGCAAGAAACGAAAGCGTCGCCGAGGTGAAGATGGCGTAGCCGAGGCGGATGGTGACCTCGACCGCGATGGGCCCGCCGATGTTCGGCAGGATTTCCGCAAACATGATGTAGAGGTTGGAGTTGCCGAGCAGCTTGGCCGCCGCCACGTATTCCCGTTCGCGCTCGACGAGAACCGCGGCCCTGACCGTGCGCGCCACGATCGGCGCGAAGACGATGCCGATGACCAGGATGACGTTTACGAGCGAAGGGCCCAGGATCGACATCACCAGGACCGCGATGATGATCAAGGGGAAGGCAAGCAGGGAATCCACGATCCGCATGATCACGTCGTCGGCGATGCCACGGTAGTAGCCGGTGAACAGCCCGATCAGGATGCCGCCGATGACGCCCAATGCCGTCGCCGCGGGCGCGACGGTCAGGGTCGAGGCGGCCCCGGCGAGGGTCCGCGAGAAGACGTCGCGGCCCAGGTCGTCGGTGCCGAACCAATGGGCGAGCGAGGGTGCCCTGAGAGTGATCTCGGGGATCATCGCTTCCGGATCCTGGGGGACGACGAGCGGCCAGAACAGAGCGTCGAGAATCCAGAAGGCGAGAATCACCGCGCCGACCACGAAGGTCCTGGATTGCAGCAGGGCAACGAGCAGCGCTCGCAAGCGCCGTCTCCCGGCGGCCGACGCCTCCTCCGCCTCCGATCCGCCGGCGCCGGCCGGCGTGCTTGCCTGTGCCCCCTTGGCGTCCACCGATTGCGTCTCCGGCTGCCGGTTCGCTCGCGCCCGCTAAGTCGAAAGGCGGACGCGAGGGTTGAGCAGCGTGTAGAGCACGTCGGCCGCCAGGGCCAAGATCATGTAGAGGACAGCGACCAAGAGAACGGTTGCCTGGAGCACCGGGAGGTCGTGGCCGATGGCCGAATCGAGGACCAGCTTGCCTATGCCCGGATAGCTGAACAGGGTTTCGGTGACCACCAGGCCGCCCACCAGATAGCCGGTCTGCACGCTGATGACCGTGATGGTCGGCAGCAGCGAATTGCGCAGCACGTGGGTCCAGATCACGGTGCCCCGCGGCAGGCCCTTCAGAATGGCCGTGCGGACGTAGTTGGAACGCAGCGATTCCACGGTGCCCGCGCGGGCCATGCGCGAGATGTACCCGAACAGCACGAACATCAAGGGTATGGAGGGCAGCAGCAGCTGCCGGAACCAGTCCAGCGGGTTGAGGCCGGGCACATGGGAGGACACGGGCAGCCACCCGAGCGCCACGGCAAAAATCGCCAGCACGATGATGCCGGTGACGAATTCCGGCAGCGCGATCAGCGACAGGCCCACGATGGCGATGCAGCGATCGAGCCATTTGCCATAGTTGAGCGCCGCCAGGACACCGAGCCCGATGGAGACCGGCACGATCAGGCAGAGGGCGAAGCCGCCCAGGATGAGAGAGTTGCGCAAGCGGTCGAGGGTGATCTGGGCAACCGGCCGGTTCAGCAGATAGGAGGTGCCCCACTCGCCCCGCACGAATCCGCTGAACCAGGTCCAGTAGCGCTCGTAAAGCGGCCGGTCGACGCCGAGCTGGTGATCGAGCGCCCGCACCTGCGTTTCGGTTGCCCAGGGCCCGAGAATGGCCCGGCCGACGTCACCCGGAAGAACCTGCGCGACGGCGAACAGAATCACCGATACGCACAACAGGGTGACGACGGCCAAGCCGGCGCGTTTGGCGAGGAACTTCCACACGCCTATGTTTGTACAACGGCGAGGGACCGCCCGCTATGACGCGAGCCAGGTCGCGCGCAGATCAATGAAGTTGTCCGGCGCCGCCGGGAATCCCTGGACCGCCTTGGTGGTCGCCCGCTGAGCCGCGATCCAATAGCTGATCATCACCGGCACCTCTTCATTCTGGATCTTGGCGATTTCGAGCGACAGCTGCTTGCGCTTCTGGTGGTCGAGCTCGGCGTTGTAGTCGGCGAACAGCTTATCGAAGTCAGGATTGCTCCAGTGCGCCGAGTTCCACAGCGCGCCGGTCGGGAACTCGGGCACGATGGCCTGGGCGACCGTGCCGCGGGCGGCCCAATCCGTCTCGCCCATGGGGACGACGAGCCAGGGCTGGTTGTCACCCGAGCCATAATACTGGTCGGTCGGCATGACGTTGAGATTCACGTTGATGCCGACCGGCTTGCAGTACTCTCGGATCGCCACCGCATATTGCGGCATTTCGAGATACTGTCCGGTCGTCAGCGTGATGTCGAAGCCGGTAACGCCGGCGGCCGCCAGCAGGGCCTTCGCCTTGTCATAGTCCTGGGTGCGCTGCGGGATTTCGCTGTTGGCAAGCTCGGTGTCGACGTAGACGGGCGCGAAGCTGTGGTCGTTGGCAACGCTCGCGGCGCCGTTGAACAGGGACTTCACCAGGGCCGCCCGGTCGATGCAGTAGGCGACCGCCTGGCGCACGCGCTTGTCCTGGAAGGGCGCCTGGTCGACCCGCATGTGAACCGACCGATAGTCGGCCGAATTGTGGCGCAGGATGTTGAAATTGGGATTGGCCAGGATCGGCTCGCCGCCCTTCAGCGGCACGACCGGATAGATGTCCACGTCGCCCGCCTGCATGGCCAGCACCGTCGCCGATTCGTCGGCGTAATAGATCACTTTCAGGCCGTCGAGGTAGGGCATGCCGCTGGCCCAGTAGTTCGGATTGGCGACATAGTTCGCGTACTGGTGCGGGGCATATTCCTTGAGGATGAACGGACCCGTGCCGATGCCGCCCTTGGTGAAGGACCCCATCTGGTAGTCCTTGGGCAGGATCGCCGACTGGTAGGCGAAGCCCGAGACGAGATAGGGGAAGTCCACGAAGGCCTTGTCGAGATGGAAGCGCACGTCCGTGTCGCTGACTTTCTCCACGTTGCCGAACGAGAGAACGCCGTGATAGACGGAGCCTGCCGAGGAACCGACCTTCGGGTCCAGCAGACGCTGGAACGTGGCGACGACGTCGTCGGTGGTGAGCGGCGAACCGTCATGCCACTTGACGCCCTGGCGGATGGTGAAGGTCCAGGTTTTCGGGTCGGGATCGGCCTTCCACGACGTGGCGAGGCGCGGATCGAGGGTCCAGTCCTCCCGCGGATAGCAGAGATATTCGAGCGACGGCTGGAAGGTGAAGACCTCGCCGGCGTTGGAGGCGGTCACCGATTCCGGGTCCTTGCCCGGGAACTGCGCCGCCAGGCGGATCGTACCGCCGCGCTTGGGCGTGTCGGCCCTCGCGGGGCGCGCGCCGACGAGACTGCCGAAGGCGGCCAGCGAAACGCCCGCGACCGACGCGAGGCGGAGCAATTCGCGCCGGCTCATGCGACCGGCCCGGAATTCATCCATAAGATGGATTTGATAGTCCTTCATAGCAGCCTCCCGTGGTTGCCGGCATTTTGCCCCGAGTTCTGGGGCGCATTTCCCGCGACTTGGCGCAGTTTCAGGATTTAAACGTATCATACCATCATTGCCAGCCTCAAGCCGGGAAAGATTTGCCTGTCCGCATGGCTCCGCTGTAGCCGCGGCTTGCCTCAGCTGGCATCCAATGATAGGACGAAAGCCTTTCCCGGGAGCGCGGTGACCCGATGCCGACGAAGTCCTTGAAGATCATTAAGCTGGAAACTTTCGTCTGCCGCATCGCCTACAAGCATGTCGAGGCGAGCTCGCTCATCAACCGCGGCGGCGTCACCGACGTCATCGTCAAGTTGACGGCCGAGAACGGCCTTGTCGGCTGGGGCGAGTGCACGCGGGCGGCCGACGTGGCCGGGATCGAGAGCGCCGTCAAGGCGATGGACCCGCTGGTGGTCGGCCGCGACGCCTGGGACAAGGAGGCGATCCACCGGGACCTGGGAATCTACGCCGTCTGGGCCTTCCAGCCGATGACCGGCAACTTCGCCTATGCCGGGATCGACATGGCGCTGTGGGACCTCTGCGGCAAGCAATGCGGCGAGCCGCTCTATCGTCTGCTCGGCGGCGCGCAGCGCGAGGAGGTCGACTATTTCTACTACTTGGAATGGGGCTCGCCCGCCGAGATCGCCCGACAGGCGGCCGACGGGATGAGACGCGGCTACCGCGCCTACTACATCAAGGCCGGCGTCGACGAGAAGCGCGAGGAGGCCATGCTGGAGGCCCTGCGCCATGGCATCGGGCCCGAAGGCCTCATTCGCATCGACGTGAACCAAGCCTGGTCCCTGCCCCAGGCGGTCCGGCTTCTGAATCGGTGGCACAAGCGCTTCGACCTCGACTTCGTCGAGGCGCCGGTGCGCATCGACCCGGTCGAGAACATGCTGGACCTGCGCCGGCAGGTCGATGTGCCGCTCTGTGTCAACGAAGGCTTGTGGCGCGAGGCGGATGCCTATCGGCTGATCAAGAGCCGCTGCGCCGACTATCTCTGCTTCAGCCCCTACTGGGTCGGGTCCATCGGCCGCTTTCAGGCGCTGGCCCAGATCGGCCACATGGAAGGCTGGCAGCTTTGCAAGCACACCCATGGCGAATTCGGTCTCGCCGCCGCGGCCTTCCAGCATCTGATGCTGGCGGCGCCCAATGCCTGCCTCGGCCATCAGCAGACGGCGCAGATGATGGAGGACGACATCCTGACCGACCGTCTGCCCATTGTCGACGGACCGCGCTGGGGCCGGATAGAGGGGCCGGGCATCGGCGTGGAGATCGACGAAGCCAAGCTCAAGAAGTATGACGCAGCCTACCGCAGGCACGGCGAGTTCCCGACCTATGCCGGCAAGACCGCAACCCCGACGTGACTCCCCGATTTTTCCGCAACATGAAGGCATCCAGGCCGAAGCCATGAAGATCAGCAAGATCCGCACAACGCCGCTGTTCTGCAAATTCAAGCAGCCCTATCACTGGGCCCAGGGCGTCACTTATGGCGCGCCGGTCATCCTGATCGAGATCGAGACCGACGAAGGCATCACCGGCATCGCCGAATCCGTCGCAAGCCCGACCATAGAGACGGTCCGCGCGATCCTGGCGGATGCCATTCCGCATTTCATCGGCAAGTCGATCTATGACGGCAACCGCACCATTGCCGGCTACTACCAGTTCGGATTCAATGCCCGAGGCACGGGCAGCGCGCCTCGCTATTTCTCCCAGGCGATGGCCGGGATCGAGCTCGCGCTCTGGGATGCCATCGGCAAGGCCGCAGGCCAGCCTCTGCACCGGATTCTGGGCGGCGCGGTCCGGGACGAGATCCGCTACTTCGGATTCGTCCAGGGCGACAAGCCCAGGGAGCTTGCCGCACATGCCAGGGCGCTGGTGAAGCAAGGGTTCGATGCCATCTACGTCAAGGTCGGCCGGGGCGAAGCCCTGGATCTCTCGATCGTCCGTGAGGTGCGAAAGGCGATCGGCCGCGCGCAGTTGCGCCTGGACGCCAACGAGGTCTGGGACGGCATGGAAGCCCGCCGGATGTTCGAGAAGCTGAAGCCCTACGACCCCGAGTTCATCGAGCAGCCCGTCCCGGGCGCGGCTGGATCGGAAATATTGGCGCGCCTGAGAGCGGTGACCGACATTCCCATCGCCGCCGACCAGAGCGTATACACGCCCGAGGACGTCTACGATATCTGCCGCAACCGCGCCGCCGACGTGATCGTATTGGGCTTGCACGAGACCTGCGGCGTCGTCCGCTTTCGCAAGGCGGCCGCGATCGCGGAGGCCGCAGGGGTCAGGATCTGCCTGCATGGCGTGTTCGAGACCGGGATAACGACCTGCGCATCCAACCAGGTCGCCGCCACGCTCAACAACATGGACGATGGCAATCAGATCATGTGGCAGCTCCTGAAGGAGGACATCGTTGAGAGCCCGAGCCTGAAGCCCATCAAGGGAGCGCTGCCCGTAGGCAACAAGCCGGGGCTGGGTTTCGAACTTGATCGCGACGCGGTGGGCCGTGCGGCAGAAGCATTCAAAGAGCAGCGCTAGCCGCGCGGCAGGCTCATCCAGCCGTGGACGCCCCCGCAGTGCGTTGTCCGCGGGCGCGGCGGAGCCACGCGACGGACTTGTACGACGCCCAAGGACTTTTCCCAGGAGTATCGTTTACGACGCGTTGCGCAAGCTCGGCATCGACAACCCCACTCTGCGCGCCGCCATCAAAAGCCCAACCCCGCCGGCTCGCATCGCGGGCTAGGTTTTCACCGTATCCGGCCGGGAAAAGCCGAGGCCGGATTGAGACGAGACGTTGCGCGCCGCCGCAACGCAGTATCACATGTCCCCCCGTTAGCAGGATTGGTAACGATCCGCCTCCAATTTGGCTGATGGGTGATTTTCAGTTTGCTAACACGCGGGGACGTGCCAGTAGAGGAAGCTCTTTGGGTATTACTTGTCGTAAACACGCTCGGGGCATGGTCTCTGATTCAAGGCGTTTGCTCGGGAGGGCGCGGCCAGCTTCGGGTTCTTGCTCGAGCTGTCAACTCAGTCGACCATCATACGCGGCTCGAACCCTTGCGAGCTTAGGCCCTATGATAGTACGATTGATTACCGCGCCCAAAGTCTGGTGGTCCGATGGTAAGCTTGACCTACCGGAATAGAGGAAGTCTCCACACCGAGCAGGGCGAATGGCGTTAGGATTGTAGAGATGGAGAGTAGCAGCGGAGAATGATCGAATAAGGTGGCGATGTATGACATGCACTCAAAACAAGGGGATCCAAATGCGTAGGATGCTGCAACTTGCGTATGGTGCCGCTCTCATCGGTCTCTTGAGCAGCGGCGCAGCGTTGGCACAGGAGGGACCGGCAACAGGCGACACGTCCAAGAAGCGCATCGCCCTGACCGACGGATTCAGCTCCAACAGTTGGGAGCAATCGGCCTGGAATGCCTGGACAGCCGTCGCCAGCCAGGCGGTGAAGGACGGCGTGATCGCGGATCAGAAAATCATTACGGGAAACGACGACCCCGCGCAGCAGATCACGCAGCTGCAGAACCTGGTCTTGGAAGGTTATAACGCCATCGCAATCGACGCCGCGTCACCGACGGCGCTGAACGGCGGCATCAAGGATGCCTGCGATGCGGGCATTATCGTGGTTGTGTACGATTCCCTCGCGACGGAGCCCTGCGCGATCAAGCTCAACGTCGACTACTATGATTATGGCGTCCAGGAAACCAACTATATGGCAAAGCAGCTTGGTGGAAAGGGCAACATCCTGGAAATTCGCGGCGTAGCGGGATCCCAGGTCGACATCGACATCTCCGCCGGCATCAACGATACGCTGAAGAAATACCCGGACATGAAAAAGGTCGGAACGGTCTACGGCAACTGGGACGGCACGATCACCCAGAAGCAGATCGGGACGGTCCTGCCGACGCTGCCTTCGGTCGACGGCGTCCTCGACCAGGGCGGCGACGGCTACGGCGCCTACCAGGCGTTCAAGACCGCCGGCCGCACCATCCCGGTCATCATCATGGGCAACCGCCAGGACGAGTTGGCGCTCTGGAAACAGTTGCAGGCCACCGGCTATAAGACGTTCTCGATCTCCTCCGCGCCCGGCATGTCCACCATCGCCTTCTGGATCGCGCAGCAGGCCTTGGCCGGAAAGAAGGTGCCGAACACGGTGAACGTGCCGCTACTGGCAATTCAGGAGGACACCCTGGATGCCTGGCTGGCGGCGACGCCTGTCGGCACGGCCGCGTCGCCACGGTATACCAAGGAGGACTCGGTAGCGCTGATCGACGCCACGGTCGCCGGCAAGAAGGGCAGCGAGCTGCCGCAGCCGAAACTGCCGCAATAGCGCATGCTTCTGGAGAACGCGAATGGAAGGGAAGCCGGTTCGGCTTCCCTTCTTCTTCTTCTCAGGGGTCTCAGCAAGTCGTTCGGTCCAGTCGAAGCGCTGAAGGGGGTCGACCTCGCCCTAAGCTCGGGCGATCTCCTTGGATTGGTGGGCCATAACGGCGCGGGCAAGAGCACGCTCATGAACATTCTCATGGGCGTGGTGTCGCGCGATTCCGGCGACTTCCATCTGGACGGTCGGCCCGTCACTCAACCGTACAATCCCGCCATCGCGCAGCACCTGGGCATTCGCTGCGTTTTTCAAGAGCTCTCTCTTTGCCCGAATCTCAACGCCATCGAAAACACTCTCGTCATCCATCCAAAGCTCGGCGGGATCGGTTGGGAGCGGCGAGCTGGCCGCCTGATCTCGGCTGCGCTGGCCGATATTTTTCCCGGTCATCAGATCGATACGCAGAGGCCCGTGTTGGACTTGCCGATCGGCGAGCGCCAGATGATTGAGATCGCCCGGTCCTTTACCGAAAGCGAAACGCCGGCGAAGATCATAATTCTCGACGAGCCGACCTCGTCGTTGGATTCGACCGCGGCGACGCAGCTGCTGGCCTATCTGCGCCGGGCCGCATCGAAGGGCCAGGCCTGCATCCTGATCACCCACAAGCTGAACGAAGTGCTCGATCACACGCAGCGAATTGTCGTCATGAAAGACGCCCGCGTGGTTGCCGATGTGCCGGCCTCGGACATTTCGCGGGATCAGCTTTTCGAACTCATGGGTGCCGTCAATCGGGTCGAGGCCGGGACCGCCGCCAAGACGTTCCGGGGGACCAGACGAATAGAGCTGCAGGGGCCCTCGGACGCCGCGCTCAAGGTCGATGCAGGCGAAATCGTGGGATTGGCGGGGCTTGCCGGACACGGGCAGAAGGAGACGCTGCGTGCGATCTATCGCGCATCGCGAAACAGGTCTGCTCCGGGCTGCACCGTCGCCGGCTCCGCAGCCTATGTCAGCGGCGATAGGCAGAAGGAGGGGATTTTCCCTCTCTGGTCGATCGCGCTCAACATAACCCTTGCCAGCGTCCGCCGCCTCGCTCATGGCGGCTTCATCTCCGGCAAGGAAGAAAAGGAACTGGCGGAAGACTGGCGGCAAAGGATCGCGATTCGCAGCACCGACACGGCGCAATCCATCCTTGCGCTGAGCGGAGGCAATCGCCAGAAGGTGATAGTGGCGCGGGCTTTCGCCAGCGAATCCGAGATCATCCTGTTCGACGATCCCACCCGGGGAGTCGACATCGGAACGAAGCGGGAGCTCTATGACCAGATCCGCACCGCCGCCGGTTCCGGTCGATGTTTCCTTTGGTACTCAACCGAAAACGACGAGCTTTTCCTTTGCGACAGAGTCTATGTCTTTCATGAGCAGAAGATCGTCGACGTCATCGATCGGGCGGAGCTGACTGAAGAGAGACTGCTTCGCGCATCCTTCCTCGATGCATGAGTGAATGATCATGGGTCGGGGAATTGTTGCGGAAATCGGCAGAAATCTGAATGCCCTCGGGATACGGCGCTTCGGCCTGGCGCTTCTCGCGTTGACCGTGATCATGGCCACCGTTCTGTGGTTACGGCCGAACATCGCCAGCTACAACGGGCTGCGACTGCTGCTCAGCCTCTCGCCGGTTCTCGTCTTCACGGCGCTTGCCCAGATGTTCGTCATGACCGCGGGCGATATCGATCTCGGGATCGGCCCCTACGTCGGGCTCGTCAACTGCGTCGTCGCGGGGCTCCTCAGGGACCAGCCCGTTCTTGCCTCGGCCTTGCTGCTCTGCTGCCCGCTTAGCTATGGGCTGATGGGAGCGCTGGTTCATGTGCGCCAATTGCCTTCCATCGTCGTGACTCTTGGCGCTTCTTTCATATGGCTCGGCCTCGCGCTGACGGTGCTTCCGCTCCCGGGCGGGAACGTGCCGGTCTGGGTCACGTCCTTCGTTCGGCTGCGCCCGCCGGGAATTCCGCTGCCGATCATCCTCGCCTTTGTTCCGATGGTCGTCGCGCATCTCGTTCTCAACAAGATGTCGTATGGGGTCGTCTTGCGCGGCATCGGCGGCAGCCTCTCCGCCGTCGAGCGCGCGGGCCGTTCGACTTTGAAGGCCCGCATGAGTCTGTATGCCCTCGCCGGCTGCTGCGGACTGTTCGCGGGCCTGTGCCTTGCCGCCGTGACAACCACCGGCGACGCCAACGTCGGCCGCGGGTTGACGCTTCTCTCCATCGGCGCGGTGATCATCGGGGGAGGCGAGTTCGTGGGCGGCATCGTATCGCCGATCGGAACCGTGCTCGGCGCGCTGATCATGCAGCTGTCCGGCTCGCTGCTGAGCTTTGCATCGGTTGCGCCGGCCTGGCAGTACAGCGTCCAGGGATGCATTCTGCTGACCATCCTGGCGCTCCGCGTGGTTTCCTGGAGGCGTGTCCGGATATGAATGCGCTTGGCGGCCGATTGCTGTCTCAACCTTCGTTCTACGCCAGCGCCGGCGCCGTCATCGTCTGGCTGGTCATTGTCGTCTATTCCGGGGGCATGGGTGCCGGTGCTGTCGCCTCGGCCGCATTGAACTATTCCGTCTTTTTCGCGATCGTCGGCCTGGGGCAGATGCTGGTCATGGCGAGCGGCGCCGGCAACATCGACCTTTCGATTCCGGCCAACGTCACCCTTGCCGCCTACCTTTCCACCGGCCAGATGATGGGATCGGATAGCGGACTGATTCTCGGCGTGCTTATCGCCCTGGCGGCCGGCGCGGCAATCGGCGCCGGCAATGCACTGCTGGTGCTGGCTTTCCGGATTCCTCCGATGGTGGCGACCTTGGCTTCCGGGCTCGTGCTGGAATCCTTCACCTTCGTCTACTCGCGAATCTCCGTCGCCAAGCCTTCGCCTCTGCTGGCCGAATTCACCACTGACCGGCTGTTCGGCATACCCGATGTCACGCTGGCCGCGATCGTCGCCTCGCTGATCCTCATTGTCTTTCTGAAGCAATCCTTGTTCGGGCGCTCGCTTTTCGCCTGCGGCCAGAACGAGACCGCGGCGTGGCTTTCGGGAATCAACATCCGGTGGACCAGAGTCGCGGCCTATGTGCTCTGCGGCGTCTTCACGTCGCTGGCGGGAATCCTTTTCGCGGGCTTCGTCGGCGGGCCCTCTCTCAACATGGGCAGCGAGTTCCTCCTGAGCTCCATAGCCGTGGTCGTGATCGGCGGCACGAACGTAGCCGGCGGCCAGGCGACGGTGATCGGCACCTGGAGCGCTTCTCTTTTCTTGTTCCTGCTACTGTCGATGCTCAATGTCTTCCAGGTTGATCCAGGTCTGCGCAATGTCGCCACCGGAGTCTTGATCATCGCCGTCCTGGCGCTGAACAAGTCGAGGCCGGCGCAGTGAGGCCGAAATCCGTTGCCGTGCTTGCGGAAAACATCGGCTCGCCGGAAGGGCCCTGCGTGCTGCCCGACGGGCGCGTGGTCTTCACCAACACCTACAAGAGCGAGATCGTCTCCTGGGATGCCAAGGCAGGGGTTCGCCGCTATGCCCACACCGGTGGCGCACCCAATTCCTGCCTGCTCGGCAGCGACGGATTCATCTATATCGCCAATTGTCCCACCGCCGGCAGCTGGGTTGCGCCGGACCGGCTCCCGGCCTGCATCCAGCGTGCGGCACCCGGTGGCAAGGTGGAGATCGTCGCAACCGAGGCCGACGGCATCAAGCTCGACGGCGCGAACGATCTATGCTTTGGGCCTGACGGCAGACTTTACTTCACCGATTCCGGCGATTGGGCGCCCCGATCGAAGCATCACCCCGGCCGCATCTGCGTTATCGACCCCGACGGGTCGGCGCATGTGCTGGAAGAGCTTGACCACACCTATCCCAACGGGATCGTCGCCGAGGCCGACGGCAGCATCGTCTGGGTCGAATCCTATACTTTGCGGATGATCCGGCGCGCTGCCGACGGAGAAAAGCGGGTGATTCACAGGTTCCCGGACAATCACATCCCGGACGGATTCAAGATCGACGCTGCCGGGAACTTTTGGGTGACCACTGTCACCTCCGGCGGGATCGATATCGTGTCGAAGGAAGGCGTCGCAATGGATTTTCTGGATCTGAATGCCGTGCCGTTGAATTGCGCCTTCGATGGCACCGCCCTCTACGTCGCCGATTTCGGACAGGCCGACACGATGGGCGAGGCGCTGATGGCGGGCCGACTGCTGAGGGTCGAGGTCGGGATTCGCGGGATGCCGGTCTTCCGTGGCGCGATTGCGTGAAGCAAGAACGATGGAGGTGCGCTGCATCCACCAGGCCCGAAGCGCTCTCGCAGAAAGCGCGCTTTGGTCGCCCGGGGAAGGGAAGCTCTATTGGCTGGACCAGATGCGGCCGGAGATCCACCGTCTCGATCCCGTGACCGGGGAAGACGTGAATTTTCCGCTCGACCTTCCCGAACAGCTCGGAGCTCTGGTCCACCATGCCGGCGGCGGGCTGGTCCTTGCAGCAGCGGACGGCATCACCCTCCTGTCCGCCGACATGATGAACCGCAGAGGCCTGGTCAATCCCATAGCCGGCCGCACGCGGCTGAGCTTTAACGACGCCAAATGCGATCGCCAGGGCCGGCTGTGGGCCGGAACCACCGATCGGCTGGAAACCGAGCGCTTGGGTTGCCTCTATCGAATCGATGCCAATGCGGGAGCGGCGCTTATGGCCGACGGTTTTGTCTGCTCCAACGGGCCATCCTTCAGCCCGGACGGCCGGACCATGTATCACACCCGCTCGCACGAGCGGACAATCGATGCCTATGATCTCGACCCGGCTACGGGGAATGTCTCGAATCGGCGAATATTTGCAACAGTCGATCCTTCGGCCGGCGTTCCGGACGGATCTACGGTCGATGCCGAAGGGTACTTGTGGTCGACACACTGGGGCGGCTGGCGAGTCACGCGCTACGCGCCGGACGGGAGCATCGATCGTATCATTGAATTGCCGGACGAAAAGGCCACCAGCTGCGCATTTGGCGGACCGAACATGGACACATTGTTTGTGACGACCGCGTCGATCGAGTTCGACAATGGCCGCTGGATTTTCATGGACGACGCGGCCTTCGATGCGGCGCCGATGATGGGCGGCATATTCGCCATCGATGTCGGCATCGCGGGGCTTCCGGAACCGGGCGCGATTGTTACATGAATGGCGCGAGTCACCGACCTTCGAAAGCCCCACAATGGCCGGTCGACAAAATGCTCGAAATGATACCTGAGGGCCGCCATGCTGTCGCTGATCGATAGTTCCGGATTTGTGGACGCGTTCGGCCATACGGTCTTCAGCTATGCCCATCCGATCTTTGGGGCCCGGTTCACGCTGGTCGGTGACGGCGGGAGCCGACGCCGCCGGTCCAGATTGACGAAACCGGGCGTAACCAACCCGCGGCGGCGGTGCCCGACCATTCACTTCGTCAAAGAACCTTTAGATGTGGGAAGGAAAATGAAACCGTATCAATGGGTTATATGTGAGATACCTTAACTTTAGATATTGGTCCGAAGAGTCAACTGTCGGGGGTTGCGGGCCCCCGCAACCGTCTTGATTTGCTCAGCCAGCCCGGCCGTCGTGGGACCGCCGGGCTTATCGGTCAGGCCACCAAATCCCTTCGCTCATGGTCGCTGACGCAGCACCATCCGTCGCAGTCCCCGCTGTCGACTTCGACCAGGGTTGGACGCTCCGCCGGACGTGCGCATGTGAGAGGTTCTAAGGTTGCGGAGCGGCCTGGGCAGCGCGATCGGTCTATGCTGAATGCGGCCGCAACGAGCAACCGCCCGCCTGGAATTCTCGCCGCATTTCGCTGGCAGCCTCGGGTGGGATGGAACGCTCCTGGGCCGCCGCGTGGACACAGTCAGGCCGGCGCGCAGGATCCGACGTGGGGCGAAGTGATGTCACAGCTGTCGATGGATGGGCACCAGTACTTCTCGATGTGCTCCACGACTAGTTCCGTTCCCCGCTCGTGGGTCACTCCGGGAGACATCAAGGGATTGTAGAGGCTGTCGGTGAGGTCGCGAACGAGAACGACGTTCATTCCTAGCGTCACTAACTGCCTGATCCCGAACGGACGCGCCAGGACACACTTGTTCGTGTGAACGCCCGCAATAAAGACGTTCCCGATGTCGCGCCGCGCGAGGAGACTATAGATCTCCGGACCGCTGTCGGATATCAAGTCTTCCCCGCCTATCAGGATCGCCGGATGCTGTCGGATCCAGGGAACGGAAAATGTGCAAGGCGGCACGTCGTCGCAGCCACCATCGGAGTCATCGATCGGCAGGGCCGGCTCGCGCGCGGCATCGGGTCCGTGCATCCGGATCGGCACGCGAGGCTTCAGCGCGCCAAGGGCTTGGGCGCGAGTACGCTGGGGCATTCCGGCATAGAATGCCATCGTATCGCTGGGCGCGTGAATTATGAGAATGCCCAGCGCACGCGCGGCTTTGGCGAATTCGTTCACTTGCGGGGCCAGTGCCGCGCAACGCCGCGCCGCGCTTTTGCACCAATGATCGTTCCACATATCGCAAATAACAAGCGCAGTTCTCCGCGGATCCCAGTCCATCGAAGTCGTCGTGCTCCCACGGCGCGCGTTAAAGCGAACCCTGCATCGAACCCTGCCGTTGGATGATCGCCGAAATGGCCAAAACATGTGCCCAGGTCACGTCTGATGAACAGGTCTGCCAATTGTAACCCCACGCGGGCACAACTTGTTTGAATTCCTGGCGCGCGAACCCTGCCGCATTGTCGGCGGCCGGACATCATGAAAATCGGATCGCGGACGCGATTATGCGTAATGTAAGAAGGAAGCTCGCCGGCCTGGGGCCCGCTAGTCTGGAGCGCAGATGAGGATCGGATTTATCGGTTTGGGTAGCCTTGGCCTGCCTTGCGCGGTCGCCATGGCGATGCGGGGTCATGACGTGATGGGGTACGACATTGTCCCAGGCCTGATGAAAAGGAATCCCCGTCCCTATCGGGAGACGGGCCCCGATGGCACCGAACCGTTCGCGCCTTACTTAGAGCGGAGCACCTTGCATTTCGGCACGCTGGAAGAGGTGGTGGACCATGGAAAACTGGTCTTCGTCGCGGTGCAGACGCCCCATGAACCTCGATATGAAGGGGTGACCCGGCTGCCGCAGGAGCGCAAGGACTTCAACTACGGTCATCTGGTGCGTTCGATCGAGGAAATCTCTGCTGCCGCCACGCGGCCGACAACTGTCGTGATTGTTTCGACTGTTCTGCCCGGCACTACGCGCAGGCTCGTCGTGCCCGCAGCCGGCCCCCTTCTGCGCCTGTGTTACAATCCTTTCTTCATCGCCATGGGCACGGCAATGCGCGACTTTCTGCAACCTGAATTGGTGCTGCTTGGGGCAGACCACCCGGCGACCTCGACAATGGTGGAGTCCTTTTACGCCAGCGTGACCAACGCGCCTGTTCTCCGCATGTCGATCGAAAGCGCCGAACTGACCAAGGTCGCCTACAACACCTATATCGGCCTGAAGATCGCATTCGCAAACACGCTGATGGAAGTCTGTCACAAGACGCCGCGAGCAGACGTGGACGATGTCACCAGCGCGCTCGGCAAGGCGCATCACCGGCTGGTCAGCCCTCGTTACCTGAACGGCGGGATGGGCGACGGGGGTGCTTGCCACCCGCGCGACAACATCGCCATGTCTTGGCTCGCACGGCGCCTCGCGCTGAGCCATGACATTTTCGATGACCTTATGACGGCGCGTGAGAGCCAAATCGAATGGCTGGCCGATCTGATGTGCGACCACGATCTGCCGAAGGCAATCGTCGGTTATGGCTACAAGAGCGGCACGGGTCGTACCGACGGCAGCCCCGCCTTGTTGCTGAAATCCGTTCTGGAGGAGCGCGGGTTTCAACCATTCATGTATGACCCCCATGTGGACGGGACCGAGCGCGATCTGTCGATGCTGCCGCCCCACGTGATCCTGATCGGCGCCAAGCACCCCGAGTTCACGTCGCTGACTTTCGCCAAGGGCTCTGTCGTAATCGATCCCTGGCGCTATCTATCTGCGCAAGACGGGGTAACGCTTATCCCCGTCGGCGTAGGACCGCTGGCATAACATGCTCGATCTCGCCTACCAGTCGCTGACGCGCGAGGCTGGAGATGCGTGCCTGATCGGCCCAGCATCGGAAGCACCCAATGCGGGTTATGTGTGGCACTACTGGCTTCCATGGATGGCGATCCTCGACCCCGAAAGGCTCCGGCTGTGCCAAGTCGAACAGGCTTTGGTCGAAGGCCGCCCATTCGCTTTTCCGCTCGAATTGCGGTGGGAGTTTATCGAACAGGTCCGTCGGCACAGGACGGCCGGATTCTTGAACCCTCATGTCCCGCCAGGAGTGCTCACGGCCGCGCGTGCCGGCAGGGCCATCATACTGCTGTTTTTCGGCCACGAAGCGCGGCCGCTCAGCTACATCGGCTCGGACCAGCAACTGGGTGCCTATGATTACTTCCTGGGCTTTGTTCTGCGTCACGATCTGCCGCGAGGCGCCCTCTGGTTCGTCAGTGGCAATTTGGCGGGACGGTCGGAATACGAATCCTGGAAGCGCCAGCGCGTCGGCGGTAGCGATGCGCCCGATCCGTTCGAAACGCGCTTCGTCGAGCCATTTTCCTACCTTGCCCAGGCGGCTCTTTGCGTCGAGGAACGGGGCTTTGAAGTGCTGGTCGAGTCGAAGGGCAGCACCGATGCCCATGGCTCTTATCGGCAGGAGGCCATTCGTCTTGCGTTGAGCCCGATAGGGCGCCGGTTCGGCAATCCGGATCCTGATCCGGCGCGACCCGATGGGTCGCTACCGCCCAAACTTTTTCTGTGCATGAACCGGCGGCCGCACGGGCATCGGCGCAAAATTGTTTGTCATCTGCTTCGTCGAGGACACCTGGAGCGCAGTCTCGTCAGCTTCCGCGACGACAAACCCAAGGCAATTCACTGGGGCGAAGCGGCTCTGACAATGGCTTGGCGGCAGCTACGAAAGCGCCAGCCCCTGACCATCGATCGCGAGCTGCCATTGGATTACG
>Ga0265313_10001186_pt1 | contig 24928 bp, 27 predicted proteins | sample 4123metaG_FD_203122 | JGI IMG/M metagenome (GOLD analysis project Ga0265313, IMG submission 203122) | Rhizosphere microbial communities from Carex aquatilis grown in University of Washington, Seatle, WA, United States - 4-1-23 metaG | ecosystem: Host-associated > Plants > Roots > Rhizosphere >...
TGGGCAACGTGGCTCCCGAAACCGGCGTCGAATACGTGGCGGCGATGGATCCGTCCCTCGGGCGCAACGCGTGGACGTTTGCGATCGGTGGGCTGCGCGTAGTCGACGGCCGGCGCAAGGCTTCGATTGTACTGGCTCGCGAATGGCGTTCTCCCAAGGGGAGCAAGCCGTTGGACCCCGCGGCGGTGCTGCGTTCTATTGCTGGCATCTGCGCCGCGTACCGCGTTCGGCGAGTCTGGACGGACCAATTCCACGGCGAGTCGCTGGCCAGCATTGCGTCGCGCACGCAGTTGGGGATCGACGTCGTGGTCGACAAGCCGACATCATCGCAAAGGCTCGAGCGCTACGAGGGAACGCATACGAGACTTCTAGATGATGGTGTCGAGCTACCGCGCGATCCGCAAGTGCGCTCCGACCTTCTCGCGGTTCGTCGACGCGTGACGTCGGGCGCCAACAGCTTCACGATCACCATGGCCGTTTCCGCCGACGGCCGGCATGCGGACTATGCGCCGAGCGTTGTCTTGTGCCTGTCGCAGCTGGAAACCCCTGAGCCCGGGTTTCTCACGTGGATGCGTGAACGGTACGGCTCCCCGGCCGAGCGCGCCCCGCAGATCTCTGCCGCGACCGTCGAGCCTCCCCCCGTTCAAGTGACACTCCGCGTCGCCCCGCGCTTCGCCGGCAGCTCCCACATCTCATCGGTGTCAGGCCGCTACTACGCCGTAGAGAACGGCCATATTTCTGCGCTCGCGTCCGACGTGGCGGACCTCATCGCGATGGGCTTCGAGGCCGCATGACCGCACGCGCGACGCAGGCAGACGCGGTGCTCGACGCGCTGCTAAACGAGGGCCTTGCGCTCGAGTCAAGATGGCTCGGCGATGGCTCGTATCCCGAAGCTCGGCGAAGGCTGGCGAACATCCTGGCGATCGACAGGCAGTGCAGAGTCATGGCGCTACGACGCAGGCCCGAGGTGCACTCATGACAACCGAGCACGAGTTTTTCTTAGTTTGGTCCGAGCTCGGCGCAGACGAGAAGCGCGTCATGCTGGTGCTCGCGAAACGCCTTCTTGCTGGCCTACTGCACTACGGCCGATTGTCCTTATCTACGGATTCCAGAAACTGGCGGCAAGAGCGCGCCGCTGAACTTGCCGACGCCTTGATTTACACGGCATTCGCCGAAGTGGCTGCTACAATCCAAACGAAAGAAACGAGGTAACGCATATGCCCTCAGGAAATACACTCGTTACAGTCCAGCCCGCAGACGGTTCGCAGGTCTCATCAATCAACTGCGGCCCGGCGGGGACGTTCTATCCAATCGCCGGGACCAATCAAATTCAGGTGCCGGCCTCTTTCGTGCCGCAACTGCTGGCCAATGGCTGGCAGATTGTGGTCACCGGCGGAACGACGCACGTGCCCTGACCAGCCCCATTCACTCGCAACCCACAATCAAAGAAAGATAGAGGTATTCCAATGTCATCGTCATGGAAGCACGCATGGTTCGAAAACATGAAACGCATGAGCAAGGACACCGGCGGAGGGTCGAGCGGTTCGCCAGCGAATCTAGGGTTTCCGTCGTCTTCGAAAATTGGGACGGCGCGTGTGTCGCCCGACCAAGATGCAACGTCCGACAGCCAGGACGGCACGTATGATTTGATCAATCCCCTCGTGCTTGCGGCGCTCAAAGACCGCATTTCCGAAGATCTATACGATGACGTTTGCGACGCGGCCGAGGCTCGTGACGTGACCGCGCTCGCGCGGCTGCTCGGGCAAGTTATGATCGAGCTCAGCGCCGCCGGTGGCAGCGAGGAGAAGTCGCTAGTCACGGGTGCGTTGAGCAAAGCGATGGGCGATCTCAGCATGATCGCCATGGTTCGCGCGCGCAGCACTCCCCTCGCGCCCGACGAGCACCAGCTTTCGAAAAACGCGGACGTTCGCGCGGTTCAGGACGCAAGAGGCATCGGGCGGGTTCTTTCACGCGAATCGTCAACCGCTCCGCTCGCCAAGGGGTCCGGCCGGTGACCGAGCGCGAACGGTTGATTTCCAGTGGCCAGCTTCGGCCCGGCGGAAACGTCGGTCGGACAGACCCACGCAGATTTCACATCGCTGGAGACCCCTCGCCCGAACCCACGCGCGACACGCCCACGCTAAAGCTCGACCCCCTCGGCCAGCGTGAAGCGGCGCGCGTACTCGCTGGCCCGCGATGGGTAGAGACCCCACACCAGAGGGAACCGTAATGGGTCGCCAGCTCTCAGTCTTCGCGGTCGACCCGAATCAGCTGGCGACGAACGCCGCTGCGGGACAGCCCGCGTGGACAGGCACGTCCTTCCCGACGTCCACGCAAGCGACGCCCATCCCCATCATGTGGGGCACGCGAAGGCTGTCGCCAAACATCCTTTGGCAGAGCAGTTGGTGGCTCAATTACAACACCAACACCCATCTGTTGGACACGTTTATCGTGGGGGATCCTCACACCCCCGTGGCCACGCACTGGGAGACGGCGTTCACAGACCCAACGAACGGCGGCTTTTACACACCCGCGGGCGGTTCGACATCCGGCATGCCAATCCACGCGCCCATCTGCGCGCGAGCATTCGGCAGCGTGACCGCGTTCGTCGATACGTCGCACGTCGGAATTCAATACGGCAGCGGAGACCCGGCTTCGACGGACTCTCGCTGGTGGGTCCCGGTCATCATGGCGCTTTGCGAAGGCCCGATCAACGCGACTAATCCCATCAACCGCGTGTGGTACGCGCAAGGGCAAGCCCCGTCGACGGTATGGGCTAACGGCTTCTTTCAGACGAGCGCCAACCAGCGCCCGTGGGGGCTCTTCTGGAACATCGGATACGGCACGTCGTCGCAAACCGCCTGGGGTTTCTTCGCCGCCGCCTCCGGCCTAGGCATCTACACCGGGCAAGACCTCGCCTACAATTCGACCGCATACGTCGCCTCAGCCTGGTGCGACTTCGGGCACGACAACAAGCCGCCGCGGCTCGACTTCGAGGTCATCCGGACCCCCAATAGCGCCTACCAGCTGCTCGACTCGTACGCGCTCGGCTACGACTACTCGCTGGCCGATATCATCCCGGACATTCTCACCAGCCTGCAATACGGGATGGGCCTTCTGTCGACCGACATCGACACGGCGAGCTTGCTGGCGTTCAAGCAGTACCAAGCGGCCCCTGGCCTGCACGTCTCTCCCCTTCTTCGAGGTGGCCAGCCATGTCTCTGATCTGCGGTATCCCATTTTCGGGCGGTTTCGTTGTCGCGGGTGACTCCGCCAGCGCGCTCGCACCAGGCCAGACAGGGCGCGCGGTATCCAAGCTGCACCACGCTGGTGGCGTGCTCTTCAGCGTGAGCGGCATCACTCAAATCGTCGAAGGTGCACGCGACGTGTGGAGCTTGGCCGCCGAGGTCACTGCAGCGGCGGGCGCCGCCCTCTCGCCGCGTGACATCCCTCAAGTCGCGCGCTCGGTGGCCCGCTCGCTACAAGCGTGCGCGGCGCACACGTACAGCGGCTTCGCGCCCGAAGAGGACGGTTCGATCGTCTTCGTCTGGTACCAGGGCGCCGTGCAAGGATTCATGCTCAAAGTGGACGGCCCCCGCGTCGCTCTGAACCTCTTCGCAGGATACACCGTCGACCCCAGCGCCCGCGTGGTGCCTGTCATTCATGGCTATCGGGCCGAGCCCCTGATCGACAAGGGCGCGCTTGCCAAGTCGTCCTACACGATCATGGCGAAGCAAATCCGCCACGTCACGGAGGCCGAAGCGAGGGAGCTCGCGCTCGACATCCAGGTGACGACCGCACGCCACGCGCCGGGCATCGTCGGTGGGCCCGTCGACGTCGAGATCGTGAGAGCGCCGGCCCGCAGCTTGGCATTGGTGCCGTCGCCATGAAACCCAAACACAAGCCTCCAGAGGTCTGCGCCCGATGCGGCATCCCGCCCGCCGCGTGGAGAGTAGAGGGGCCCACGGGCCAGCCCTTCTGCTCATGGATCTGCCGGCATATGGCCTTGCTCGGCGAGCTCGACGCAACCCCCCACAAGGAAACAGAAAATCCCCATGCCTAAGAGAATCGTTCACGTCGTTCTCGCGCTCATCGCGGGCTTTTGCATCTCGTTCGTCATCCCGCCGATCAAGCGGTCGCACGCCTTCGGAGGCGGCACGATCGGAGGGAGCTTCAGCACCTCAGGGACCCCGTTCACTGGCACGGCCACGTTCCCCGGCAGCACCGCAATCGTCAACCTAGGCGGCCAGTCGAATGTGGGGTGCCCGAATGGCTTCGTCTCCGTCATCGCGCACTGGTCCGTGACCTCGAACGACACGGGCGGAAACAACAGCGTGGACTATGGGATCACGGTCGACGCGACGACGCCAATCAACAACAACGCGATCATGATGGCGCCGAGCCATGCGGCATTTTCGATCGCGAGCACGACGGACGCGACACGAATCCTAAACGTCACGTGCACGGCCGGCAGCTACCACACGCTGAATTTCCTGGCCAACCTGACCTTGACCCCTGGGAGCTCGCCTCCGCAGATCTCGGTCGAGGCGCTTATCGCTCCGTGATCAGCAGCACTGGTAGACTCGGCCGTTGACCAGCTCGGAATAGCAGCCAGGCCCCCCGGCTGGGAAGCCGTCTGAGCAGGTTGCGATCGGCCTGTCTGTCTGGACCGCACCGGCGGGGCAGCACGCCACCATCCCCCCGCCACACGAAGGGTCGAGCGCCACCATCGCGCACGGCGACCCGGGATAGGTGAACGATCCGGGACCGCACACGGCGGCCCGCTGCGCGGTCATCCCAGCCGCCTGGCAAGTCGCGAGTAGCTGGACGTTCAAGAGGCTCGGGTTGGATGGCAAGCACGCGGCGGAAACGGTCTGATCGAGGCAGAAGGTGGCCTGCTCATTGCCCGAGGCCGGAGCGGGGGGATCGGCGCCGCCGCACGCGGTCGAGAGGCAGAGGAGAAGGCAGAGGGGGAGGGTTCGCATGGGCACAAGCATGCGATTGTCTATGCGTTCGCGCAAGAGGGCTTGACGAACGGACCGCGAACGCATATACGTTACTGGAGGTCTATACAAAGTGAGGCGCACGATGCAATCTGCCCAGGACATGAGAGAGCGACTTTTCACGATGAGAATGAGCGAGGAAGAGCACGTCAGGCTCGAGCGCGTTGCCGTCCACTACGGCTTGAACGCGGCCGGTTTGATCCGGATGCTCCTGAAAAGGGAGGAACGAACGCTCGGGCCCGAGCTCGCTACGCCGAAGCCGGCCAGGGTGAAGCGATGAAGGCGTCAACGTGCCCCGGGTGCGTCGAGACAGCTCGGCGCCAGCAGAGGGGCGTGGTCCGTTGCGCAGAGTGCTCCGCGTGGTGGCACGCGGTAGGCCCGAGCAAGTGCGATCATTGCGGCAACCTGCGACCGCGCTTTGAAGCCGTGCGCATGTCCGACGGGACCGACCGCGCGGAGTGCAAGAGGTGCGGGGGTCAGTCGGAGATGTCGATGCAGAAGGGCAAGCCGGCCCTCACGCGAGAGACCCCCGTCCGCAACACGCTCCGCTCCGCCCTTCTGAAGGGAGTGGAGGTGCTCGAAAAGACGTGAAAGCGCCGCGGCGTGGCTGACACCACCCGCGGCCTGGTCAACCCCGAATCAACCGGAGCCAACATGTACAGCATCGCACACGAAGACTTTGACCCCGAAGAGCTTCCCACCTTGCGCGACGCACTGCCGGCGGTTTTCGTCGCCTCCGTCGACAAGGCCCGCATCCGCCTCGAGGACGCGATCGCTACCTTGGAGAGCGGCGGCAACCCCGACGCGGTACTCGAGGATCTGAAGGCGGCGCACGCGCTCGTGAATGGCCGGGGGTCGCCGTGACCGAGCCCCGCGACACCACCCCGAGCCCCCAGCCCGACGAGACGGAGCTCGCCATCCCCTCGGGCAAGGCGCACCTCTACATCGCCGGTGCGTTCCTGGACGTCTTCACGGCGCTGCACCGACTTGAGGCGATTTGCTCGGCGGTTGCCAGGCAGCTCGACGCAACGACGAAGGCGGGCACGCCATGACCGCTCACCTCACTGCCTCCGCGCTCTTCGAGGGATGCCGTAGCGCAAGACGGCTTGGCATCGCGACGGGCGAGCGCCTTGGCCCGACGGCGCCCGAGCAGATCTGGCCGGCGCTTCGCGACACCCTGGGGCTACCCTCTCGGCTCGACCCCGATCAGGAGCGGGAGCTATTCGAGGCGTTCGCAGCGGCTCATCGCTCGAGCGGAGCCATGCGCGCGGCCCCGCGCGTGGGCGAAGGACAGGCCCTAGACAACCGGGCCACGCAAGTGCTCTCGAGCTCGCGGCTGGTGCTTCCCAGCGTGTCGTGGTCGACCACGGAGGACGATCCGGTCGTCACGCCCATGACCGCACTCGGCGCTCTCGTGCAGAGCGTGCGACGATGGCTCTCCCCCAAACAGTCGGCCGAGCGCGTGGCGATTCGCGAGGCGCTCGCCGCTCTTCTTCATGAGGTGCAGCGCCATCGCCATCGGGTCGAGTCGATTGCCGCCCAGCTCGAGAGGGCGAGGGGGAGACGATGACCGCCTACGCCAAGGTGGCCGTCACGGTGGAGCTCGACCCGATCGTTGTGCTCGTGCTCGACGCAATCAGCAAGACCTTAGAGCTCCTCGCGGTTCACGACCGTGAGGAAGTCTTGGGCGAAGAGCGGGTGCCGGTGCACCCGGAACGACCTTTGTACGGTCTGCGGTTCGGCATCATGACGAGACGGTCGGCAGACGTGGCCCAGAAGAGCTGCGAGCCGCTCGGAGTGTTCGCGATGTCCACCGAGGACAACGTGAAGCGACAGATGATGATGGTCCGTTCCTGCGTTATTGCCTCGAATGGCGTTCAGCAGCGTCTCCCGCGCGTGCGCATCGGTCTCTGGAAACCGGTAGCCGACGAAAACGATGCTATCGGCCTCGCGAAGGGCTTTCGTGGCCATGTCCCAGAGCAGCTTGAAGTCCTTGGCGCCGCGCTGTTTCGATGGACCTGGCGTTGCGATTGCCAACTCGTGATCAGGGCACTTGAGCGCGAAACGGGGATCGTTTGTGATCTCCGCCATGGCCTTGCCGTCACGTCGTCCCATCTTCCGGAAGTAAGGAGATCGGTATCATGAGCAAAGGCGGGCGACCGGCGACGGGCTACGTGGAGTGGAGGCGCAACGCGAAGACGGGGGTCGAGCACTGGCACGTACAAGTGACGCTCGCGGACAAGTCTCGCCCCTTCCTCCCGCTCGACCCGAAGATCCCAGAGAGCGACAAGGCGGCCGCGCAGTCAGGCGCCCGGGCGATGTCCGACTACTCCCGCAAGCACGGCGCCGTGACGGACCGCGACCGGGAGACCGTCGAGCACTACGCCGCGCGCTGGTGCCGCTGGCGCGAGGGGAAGAAGCTCGGATGCGTCGACGGGGACCGCGCGCTACTCGAGCGCCATCTCCTTCCGGAAATCGGCGGTTTCGACGTCCGCTACATCGCCCGCGACGACTTGAAGCGGCTCGTGGGCAAGCTCGACGCGAAGGTGGCCCGCGGCAAGAGCGACGACGGAAAGCCGTTCAGCGCGAAGACCGCGATCAATGCGTGGGGGGTGGCCCGAGCGCTCTTCCGAGACGCCCAGCGCGCCAAGGACGTGAAGCTCTGCGTACGCGAGGACAACCCGGCCGAGGGTGTCGCCGGGCCCGACGCGGGCGCCAAGAAGGCCAAGACGTACCTGTGGCCGAGCGAGTTTGACACCCTCGTCCGATGCGAGCGCGTGCCTCGCCGCTGGCGGCGCCTGTTCGCGCTGGCCGTCTACACGTACACGCGCGCCGGGGAGCTCACGGCGCTTCGGTGGGATGGCGTGGACCTGGAGCACGGTACCATCCTGATCCACGTCGCCGAGGACCGCGTGCGCAAGCGGGGCGTGCGCGCCACGAAGACCGAGACGGCTCGCCGCATCCCGATCGAACCGGCGCTCATGCCCCTGCTCATCGCTATGCACAAGGAGGCCAAGGGCGCGGGGCCGGTGTTCCGCATGCCATCGGTGGGCATCCTGTCGCACAAGCTCAAGCTCTACCTCGGCAAGGCGGGCGTGACGCGCACGGACCTCTTCAAGAGCGACGAGACCCGCAAGAGCCTCACCTTCCACGACTTGAGGGCGACCGGGATCACGTGGATGGCCGCGAGGGGCGACGACCCGCTCCGCATCATGCAGCGCGCCGGGCACGCGGACTTCGAGACCACGAAGATCTACATGCGCGAGGCGGAGAACCTCGCCGCGTCGTTTGGCGACGTCTTCCCTACCCTGCCCGAGACCCTTTGGAGTTTCGCAAACGATTCGCAACCGTGCGAAACCGAGGAAGCCAACGACGCGGACTTATTGAGAAAAGTCGTGGAGCTGACGGGAATCGAACCCGTGACCTCTTGCATGCCATGCAAGCGCTCTCCCATCTGAGCTACAGCCCCAAGAATGGGGCAAGGCGGAGTCTTTACTGAAAGATTCCCTCGTCTGCAACCCGCGTCGGCGGGCCCTTCCACGCGCTCAAGTCTCTTGCTTAATCTGCAGGCGCTTCATCATCTTTTGCAGCCCGAAGCGCGAGACCCCGAGAAGCTGTGCGGCACGGGTCTGATTGTTGCGGGTCTTGGCCAGCGCTTCGACCACCAATTCGCTCTCGAGGGCGTCGACCCGGGATCGAAGGTCGGACCCTGCGCCTCGGGCAGCGCCGGGCCCCCCGCGCACCACTTCGCCGGACAGCTCGTCGACATCGATTCGGCCGTCGCCCAGAACGAGCGCTCGCCTCACTTCGTTTTCGAGCTGTCGAACGTTGCCCGGCCAGAAGAAGCTCGACAGCTTCGCCATCGCCGCACGCGTCACCTTTACGGGGCGGCCTTGGGCGTGCTTGCGGACGAAGTGTTCCACGAGGAGCGGAATGTCCTCGGCTCTTTCGCGCAACCCCGGAACGCGCAACGTGATGACGTTCAGGCGGTAGAACAAGTCCTCCCGGAACGTGCTGGCCGCGACCATCGCCTCCAGATCGCGATGCGTCGCAGCAACCACTCGAACGTCCACTGTTCGCGCCCGCTCGCTGCCCACAGCGCGCACCTCGCCATCTTGCAGCACGCGCAAGAGCTTGGCCTGCATGGCGAGGGACATCTCGCCGATCTCGTCGAGAAAGAGCGTTCCCCCGTGGGCTATATCGAAGAGCCCCGCGCGCGTCGTCGATGCTCCGGTGAACGCCCCTCTCACGTGCCCGAAGAGGGTTGATTCGAGCAAGGTCTCGGGAACGCTTGCGCAGTTCTCACTGACGAATGGGTGGCGCGATCGCGCGCCGTTCATGTGGATCGCCCGCGCGACCAGCTCTTTGCCGGTGCCGCTCTCGCCCACGACGAGCACGGGGACATCGCTTGCCGTCACGCGATCCAGTAGGCGCAGGAGATCGCGCATCGGTTCGCTCCGGCCGGCGATCTCGTCATAGCGGAAGCGGGTCTCGCGGCCGTCGTGCGCGAGCTCGAGCTGTGTCCGCGTCACGTCGAGCTCGGCCTCCCGCTCGCGAAGCATGGCCTCGAGACGCGCCCGAGCGCGCTCAGCGCGACGCACCGCTCGGCGCAGCAGCACAGCATCGCGTGCGTCCGCGATCGCCATCGCCGCCTGCGACGCCACGACACGCACCCAGGCAAGCTCGCGCGGGCCGAACGCCCCTTTGCGCCCCCGATCGTCCAAGTAAACGACCCCCAAGCCCTCGCCGCGCGCGATCAGGGGGAGGGCCAGCACGCTTCGGAGCTTGAGGGCGTGAACGCTCGCGTGCAGGTCGCCCAGTGACGAGAATGCATCGGTTGCGACCACAGCATCGCCCGCCTCGAGAGCGCGCCGCGCGATCGTCTGCGACAGGGCGAGCTGTTCGCCGGTCAAGTCACGCCCCGCAAGGTTGCGGGCCGCGCGCGGAACGAGGCGGCCATCGGGGGCCCGAAGAAGGAGCAGACCGCGCTCGACCCCGGTCCACAGGATCATCGTGTCCAGCACCTGCTCGAGCAGAGGACGCAAGCGGTCGCGTGTCGACAGCGCCCGGACGATCGACTCGAGCTGTGCAACCTGCGCCGGCACGAACCCCACGTCCCCCGCCTCCGCCGCCGAACCGCGCGCCCACCCGACCGACGTCAGCGACTCGCGGTGCTCGGGCGGGGTGCCCGCCCACAACGCGCGCGCCAGAGCGAGGCGAGCCACTTCGAAACGCCGCGCGAGGTCACCATCCCCGCGATCGGTCGCGAGCCGTACAGCGGCGTCGAGGGCGGGGCCTCGCGATCCCAGTGGCGCGGCGAGGTCGATGAGCGTGCCCAAGGCCGAAAGCACGCTGCCGTCGGCGTCCGTCGTACGCCCCGCGAGGATTGCCGACGCACGCGCGCCCCACCATTCCCAACGCGTGACCGGTGGAAGCGCTCCGACCGCCGCGTCTGCGGCGACGATGCGGACGTCGTCGATGCGGTCCGGGGCCCACACGAGCATTCGAGCCGCCACGCGCGTCCGATCGTCGGGCCCTGCCTCGCGCAGTCGCTCGTCGATTTCGATGACCCACGAGCGGGCTAACTCGTCGCCCGGCGCCCGAACCTCGACCTGCGCCAAGCGCGCGAACGCCTCGGCGTGCAGATCGCACGACTCGAGCGCGCGGGCGCGCGCCTCCTCTGCTGCCTCGTTGGCCGCGTGGGCCGCTCCGACGGTCACGAGCATGCTCGCGCGGTCGAGCCATGCGCGCGCCGCCTGAGCTGGCCGGCCAAGCCTCTCCCAAAGCAACGCCGCCCGCGTTGCGCTCGCCAAGGCGAGCGCGACGTCGCCCTCGTCAGTCGCCGCGGCCGCTTCGCTGGTCAGGTACGTCGCCTCGTCGACAACGGCGCCCGCGCGCGTCGCCAGCTCTACGGCACGGCCGAACGCGACCAGCGCCGCGGCCGAGCTTCCGCGCGCCCATTCGAGCAAGCCGCGGACGGCCTCCAGGCGGCCAAGCGCGTCGGCATCTTGCGGCTCGGCCAGTGCTTGCTCGATCGCTCCCAGGCCGAGCGTATGAGCTCCACGGCGCCAGGCGATGAGGGCCCGCACCTCTGCGGCCGCCGGGCCCCGAGCGCCATCGATACGCTTCTCCGCTTCATCGAGATCACCGAGATCCCACGCCAAGCGCGCCAAGGTCGCCTGGGCACGCCAACGATTCGGGGCCTCGGGTGACTGCATGGCGCTACGCGCCGCTTGCTCCGCGCCTGCCACGTCTCCGCAGCGGCGCGCGATCTCAGCTCGCAGTGCGTCTACCTCACCCCCCGTCGCTTCGGCGATCGCCGCCAGCGCTCGCCCGGCCTCCCCGGCTCGCACGAGGGCCGACGCGAGCTGCACGGCGAGCGTGGTCGGAGCGCGGCCCGCCGCGAGGTCGTCTTCCGCGATCGCCAGCGCTTCCGGATTGGGCGCCGAGCGCGCGAGTTCGCGCACGAGCCTCGCGGTCCGATCGTCGCCCGATCCCGCGTCCCACGTCGGCTGGGTCACGGAGCCGGGCCCGAGCACGTCTTCGAGTGTCCAAGACGACGGGTCGCGGCCTCGCGCCAGCTCGACGGCGCGAGCCACGAGCTCCCCTTCCCCGCTGTCGCCGGTCCCGGTTGGCCATGATGCCGCGCTCGGGCCGACAAGCGACACCAGCCAGCGCGCCCGCCGGACCGCTCCGAGGGGCTCGATCGAGCGCGGCGGCTCCGCCCCCGGCGTGCCAACCCCCGCGAGGCGTTCCACCCAGGCCACGGCCCCCTCGAGCCAGCCCCGGGCGGGCTCCGCGATCGAGCGCGAAACGACCGCACCCACTCTCACGTCGCGGCCGCGCTCCACAAGGTACGCGCGCCGTACGCGGTCGACGCGCGCTAGGCTCCGCTCGTGTTCGTCCGGCCGGAGCCCGAGCCACTTGGAGGCGCGACCAGCCACCCAGGCCGCGCTCGGTCGACCGCCCGGTGCCACTGCGACAAGCGCATGCGCCCAGCGCGCGGGCTCGCTCTTCGAGGTGCTCCACGCCTCGAGAATCGCGCCGCGGGGATCGGCCGCCCGTCCGACCTCCGGATCCATGAGCTCCGCAAGCACGATGCCCAGCGCCCACAGATCGGCCGCGACCCCGGCGGCACCCCGCTCGCGCAGCTCGGGAGCGGCATACCGCTGGGTGCCGCCGAGCGCGCCCGCATCGAGGCCCGTGGCGAGCCCGAGGTCGATGAGCGTCGCCCCGCGGTCGTCCGCAGCGTCGCGCTCGGGACGCGCGGTCGCGCGCAGGATGTTTTCGGGCTTCACGTCCCCGTGACGAACGCCAGCCTGATGGAGCTCTTCGAGCGCCCGCCCCACGCCATGAGCGACGATCGCGGCGAGCCGTTCCCGGTCGCCAGGAAACGCATCGTTGGCCGAGGCCGGCACGAGGCGATACCCCTCGACCCACTCGATCGCAGCAAAGCCCGGTCCTGCTTCGACCAGGGCGGGACCCCAACGCCTCCCGACGCGCGCCAGGAGCGTCGCCTCCCGCGCGACGGCCTCCGAGGGGGCTCCCGGTCCCTTTGCCACCTTCAGAGCGACGGTCTGCCCCGTCGGGATGTGGCGCGCCCGCCAGACCGTCGAAGTCGCCCCCTCGCCCGCTGGCTCGAGTGGCTCGGAGGCGCATCCTGGCCATCGAGCGGGGGAAGGCGCCAACTCATCTGGCACCGGTGTGGGGAATTGCATTTCCCTAATTGCAAGCGGTCGGCGCAAGGATCGTCAACTCCGGTGACTACCCGATGGCCGCAAATGCTCCCACCCGTCACGACGGCTGGCAGAGCCGCCCCCGACGTTTCAACGCCGCCGCAGGGCCGAGTTTGGCCCCGTCAGAACTTGATGCCGTTCTCCGCGCGGTGCTTCCACCACCGCCAACCCAGCCAGGCCGTCGGGATGGCTGCGACCACCGCGACCGGCAAGCTCACGGCAGCGCCGAGCGCCACCGTGGCGGCGGTCGCCGCCCCCGCCACGACCCCCTTGCGGCGCGAATCCTCCAGTACTTCCCGTCGGGTCTTACTCATGAAGGCAACGTGTGGCGCGAAGGGGGCCCGCGCAACTCATCTCAACGCCGGCGTGGCTCTCGCATGCGCTCGCGTCCAGCGCGCGACGAGGTCGATGTCGGCCTCCGACAGATCCGAGTCGAAGCGCGGCATGTGCTTCTTCTTCTCTTCGTCGAGCGCTTCCTTGCGGTAGGTGGCTTCGCTAGACGGATTGGCGACTTGGGCCCTGGTCCACGCGATGGAACCGTAGTGCCACAGCTCCGGCGCGTTTCCAGTACCGTCGTCGTCCCCGGTACCTTTGTAAAGGTGGCACGACGTGCAGCGCTCGGCGACGATCTTCTCCGCTGCGGCTCGCGTGCCCGGGTCGACGTCTTTCGTCGCATCGCCGGGCTCGTCCCCTTGCGAAGCCAGGAACATCGCGATCGCCCGCTTGTCGCCGTCGGTCTTCAACATGGGCTTCCATGGCTGCTGCGCCGGGAAATCCTTCGGGCGAACGTCGACGCTGGGCATCTCGCCCTTGTAGGGCCCCGTCCCGAAGAAATGCGGGGCATCGGGGTCGTGCATCATCGCCGCGATCCACTCAGGCGTGCCCCAGCCATCGAGCGTCGGGGCCGTCGCCTTCTGCGGGTCGCCGAGGTCGCCGAGTACGTGGCAGCTCGCGCAGTGCCGCTCGAACAGATCGCGCCCTCGCATCTCGGGATCATGCCGCACCATGTCGAGCGCGCCCGCCGGCGGTACGCCGTTCATCGCGAGGTTCACCGCGGCGTTCGCGAGGGCGTCCGCTCGCGCGAGCTGCTTGGCGAAATGCCCGTCGTGCGAATCTTTGCGCCATGCGACGACCCCCAGAGCTACCGCGCACCCAAAGATCGCGATGACCGGTGCCAGAACGATCAGCCTGCGATCGCGCGCCGCGATGGCCGACCGCGCATCTCCGGACGGCGGGGGATCAAGGAACGGAAGGATCGCGAGATAGCCGCCCGCGGCGGCCGGAAGAAGCGACGTCCCCCAGAACTCCAGGGGGCCGTGGAAGAACTTTCGCAATTGAAACATCGTGAGCAGAAACCACTCGGGTCGCGCCGGGTAGTCGCTCATGGGGTCAGCCGGGGCGTCGAGCGACGATCCCCGGGTAGCCAGAGTGAGCACAGACAGCGCGATGACGACCAGCGCGGCGACTCCCGCCTCGCGGAGAAGGAGATCTCGGTACGTCCCACCGGCCGTTGTGCGCTCGGTCCAGCCGTGGCGCCGCACGAGCTTGCCACGGCCCCACAGGATCGCGCCGATCACGAGCGGCAGGACGACCACGTGCACGGCATACATGCGCGCGAGGCCGAGCGCTCCGAGCTCGCTGCCGCCGAGCATCAGCTGCTGAATGAACGGGCCTGCGACGGGCGCCAGCCCCACGATATTGCCTTCGACGACGCGCGCCCACCAGCCCTTCTGATCCCAGGGCAAGAGACCGCCGGTGATGGCCTCGGCCACGGCGAGCCCGACCACGAGGAGCGCGAGCCACCAGGCAATCTCGCGCGGCTTGCGGTAGCTGCCGACGAACGCGCCCTGTGCGACGTGCAGCGCCGACAGGCAGAGGAGCGCTTGCGACGCCCACAAGTGCATCCCGCGGAGCATCCAGCCGCCGGCGAGCTTGTACTCGATGTAATGCACACTGGCCCAGGCGGACTGCGGCGACGGTGCATAAGCGGTCATCAAGACCACGCCAGTCACCACCAGGACGGCGAAGCACGCTCCGACCGACGCGCCCAGCGCGGACGACCACGGGGCGCCGAGGACGACGTTCCCATCGAGAAGGGCCCGCTGCGACGCGCGCCACCCGACCCGCTCGTCCAGCCACTCTCCCAAATTGCGAAGCCCGCTCACGGTGCTCAACCGACCGACACCTTGGCAGGCATTCCGAGCTGGAAGCGCTTGAACTCCACGAAGACCACACCGTCCTCGACGCGGGTGGCCAGCGAATCGAGGTCGCGCGGCGACGGCCCCGTCTGCCGATGACCTTGTGGGTCGAACGACGAATCGTGGCAGGGACAATAGAAGCCCGGGGCGCTGGCGCTGCGGCCGATCGCACAGCCGAGGTGTGGACAGGTGACGCTCCAGGCGAGCACGTCGGATCCGTTTCGCACGAGCCAGACCGCGCCGAGCTCGACGGCCTTCTCGAGCGTCCAGCCGTCGCGGTGATCGGCGATCATCGCCACGCGCTTCGGTTCGCCGGGAGGCAACGCATCGAGGCGTATTGCGCGAATCCAGCGGCCTCCATCGCCGGCGCCGCGCGCCGGGGCGATGAGGAAGCGCACGGTCGGCACAGCGACCGCCCCGCATCCCACCGCTCCGCCGCCCACTACAAGGGCCTTCATCACACCGCGCCTACTTGTCTTCGGATCGTCCGTCACGCACGACAGCTTACCGCGCGGCCCCCGGAAAAAGGAAGAATCGCGAGGCCACACGCGGACTGCCGGGCCGGCAGGCCGCCGTGCACGCGGGGGTCCGATGCGAGATCGTGTACCCTGACGCGCGATGCGCGTCTTGGTCGGCACGAGCGGCTATTCCTACAAGGAATGGAAACCGGCCTTTTATCCCCAGGACCTCCCCGCCCGCGCGTTCCTTCGTTACTACGCCGAGCACCTGCCCACGGTCGAGATCAACAACACCTTCTATCGAATGCCGACGGGCAAGCTCGTCAGCGGTTGGGCGTCCGAGGTGCCGGACACGTTCACGTTTGCTCTCAAGGCCCCGCAACGGATCACGCACGTCGCAAGGCTGAAAGACGCGGGCCAACCGATCGCGACCTTCTTGCAAGTGGCGGGAGAGCTCGGGCCTCGCCTCGGACCGGTTCTCTTCCAGCTGCCTCCGTTTTTGCGCAAAGACACGCCTCGTCTGATCGCCTTCCTGGAGGAAACCGTCGCGCTGCCCCAGCGGCCCCGGATCGCCGTCGAGTTCCGCCATCCGTCCTGGTTCGACGACGACGTCTTCGAAGCGCTCCGGGCTCACCGAGCAGCCCTATGCGTCGCCGAAGGGGAGGCGCTCGCGTCGCCCTTGGTCGCAACATCGGATTGGGGATATGTGCGCCTGCGGCGCGACGAGTACCCGAGCGATCTCATCGCCGGCTGGGCGCAGAAGATTCGATCGCAGCCTTGGACCGAGGCGTTCGTCTACCTCAAGCACGACGAAGGGAACGCACCGAGCGTCGCCCAACGACTGAGGAACGCGCTGGACACGCTCTAGCCTGAAGTTCCCGCGCCGGGCGAGCAGTCTAGCCGTCCACGCTCTTTCGGAGGACCACCACGTAGAATCCGCCGAAGAACGCGGCCGCGGTGTCCGCGAGCCTCCATTCGATCTTGCGAAGCAGATCACGCACGCCCGGCAGGCGCATCGCACCGGCGCTCGGCGTGACGATGCGAACGCCGCGCACCGCTTCGATATTCAGCGTGGGAGGCAGCAGACGCGGAATGACCCATGGCGCGTCGAATCGCGTGTACACGTCGCTCTCTCGGGCGCGGTGCGAGATGGGCTGGGCCGGCCCGATGCGCTTGACGAGCCCTCGAAGGCTCAAAGGGTTGTAAAATTCTGCGATGGCCACGCCACCGGAACGCGTGACACGCGCCATCTCGGCGAGAGCTCGCCCAATCTGCGGCACGTGAGAAAGCACCTTGAAAGCGCACGTCACGTCGAAGCTGTCCGAAGGAAACGGGATTGCGGTGACGCTCGCCTCCTGCACGTCGAGCCCCCGCGCCCGCGCGCGCTGGAGCATCCCCGGCGACAGATCGATCGCCTTCGCGCTGCGCGCAAAACGCGCGATCCGCTCCAGGAGCAACCCGGTTCCGCAACCGCATTCGAGCACGTCCCCTCCCACGCCGTAGCGCTCGACCAGATCGACTTCCAGGTCGTCCACCAGAGCGTGGTACCCGTCGGGGAGGTTTGGCCGGCGCTCGGATTCGTAGCGCGATGAGAACTCGTCGTAGTAGGCGCGCGTCGCGTGATGATGGTGTCGGTGGTCGGCGGCGGCCATGGGGTCCTATTCGATAGCATGCGGAGAGCAATCGAAACTCGCGTCCAGCGGCCGGCCTGCGGCTTGACGGTTGCGGTCAGCGGCAGAGAAGCCGCTCCAACCAACTGCCGCCGCTGTCGACCCAAGCCAGCCATAGCGCACCGAAGGAGTCGACGGCGACGCCGACGTCGGTCGGGTCTCCCGTCGTTGGAAACACCTCGCGCGTCGCGAAGACGCCCCCGGGCGCGATCTGGCCAAGCTCGAGCACCCGCGGCGACGATGGCTCGGTCCCTCGCGGACGAACGCGCGCAACCCACGTGACCGAGCCGCGCTCGCTGCTCGCCGCGGCGACCGGTGCCGGGTCGAGCCCGTTGGGGTACATCGACCAGACGACCGGCTCGTCGACGCGAGGGGGCTCGTCGATCCGGACGATGGCCAGGCCAAAGCTTCCCACGTCTCGCGCGATCGGCAGAAGCGACCACGCCGGCCCGCTTGGCGGCGCGGAGAACGCCGCTCGCGTGCGTCGATCGCCAGGACCGCCCACGAAGACGACCGAGTCCTCCCCCAAGTGGAGGGCCTTGTCGTACGCGATCGTCCGCGCGTGCATCGCCGTCAAGGCCGTTCGAGCGTCGATCATCAAGGCCAGCGACCCGGCGCCGCGCGGCGCGAGCGCAATCGCCGTGGCCCCACTGCCGTCCTCAGAAACTCGCAGCGGGGGATCATCGTCGACCGCGAGCCACGCCTCACTCACCCATCCTTCGGACGTCTGCCGGCTCGCCAGGTACCCCATAGCGACATGCGCGCCCCCGATCGTCGTGGCGGAAATGCGGGATGAAATACGACTGCTCGCGACGACGTGATCCTCCGCCCCGCCGCGGGTCGAGCGGTAGACCGCTCCCGACCGATCGGGACAGAAGATGTGCGCCGCGGCGACCGCACACGGGATCGCGAGACCCGAGCCCTTGTCGCCTTCGAACGGCTCTCGTCCCGCGGGGACGGGACCGAGGGACACCGGACCGGCCGTCAGCGAGACGACGCGTGGATGCCCGTTCTCGTTTAAGACCGCGTCGACCCCGTCACTGCGGATCGCGAGTGCTGCGGGTACCCTGAGCGGGAGCTCGATCGGGCCTCGCAGCACGCGACAGTGCGCGGCGGATGCGTCCGCGAGAACCGCAGGCGCTTGGATCGGCGGCGCGGAAGGGGCCGCGCTCGGGGGAAGAGGATCGGGAGAAGAAGGAGGCGGGGGCGGCGGGGTCGAAGGCGCGGCCGCGGTCGGCGGCGGGGCCGGTGGAATCGAGCGATCGCGGGGGTCGCTCCTGCACGCGACGAGAAGCCCGATCATCGACGCCACTCGCCACCCGCGCACGACTTCTTCTTACCGTGCCATCCCTGGCTACGAAAGCACCGTCCGCGGCTTGACACAACGTGTGGAGGAGCGCTCGCATCGTACAGCCATGAACCCAACCAAGATCGGCATCCTCGGTACGGGCGACGTCGGTCGCGTCCTCGGCAAGGGCTTCGTCGCGCGCGGCGACGACGTGAAGATCGGCTCGCGAGAGCCGAAGAGCGACAAAGTCCAAACGTGGGTCGGCGAGAACGGCGCGCGCGCGTCGGCAGGCACGTTTGCCGAGACGGCGAAGTTCGGCGAAGTCCTCGTGCTCGCGACGCTGTGGAACGGCACGAAAAGCGCCCTCGACCTCGCCGGGCCGGACAGCTTCGCCGGCAAGGTCGTCATCGACGCGACCAATCCTCTCGATTTTTCGCAGGGCTTCCCGCCGCGGTTGGCGCTTGGCCATACCGACTCGGGCGGCGAGCAGGTTCAGCGATGGCTGCCGAAGGCGCGCGTCGTGAAATGCTTCAATATCGTGGGCAACCCCTACATGGTCAATCCGAAGCTGCCGGGCGGACCGCCCGACATGTGGATCGCCGGGAACGACGAAGCTGCCAAGAAAACGGTCGGTCAGATCTTGCGAGACTTCGGCTGGCCCGATCCGATCGACACCGGCGGCATCGAAGGAGCCCGCTTGCTCGAGCCCATGTGCTTATTATGGCTGCTCCAGGGGGCGCGCACCGGAACCTGGAACCACGCCTTCAAGCTGCTTCGGGGCTGAAGTCCTGCGGCGAGTGCCGAAGCCAGCGCAGAACAGCGTCCGTGGCACGCGCCTCGGCGTCGCGGTGATAAAGGCGCCACTGCTCGCGCGCGCCCGCGCCGACGAAGTTCGCGACCCCGAAGATCGCCCCGAAAGGAGTGGCGAGCGACGCACAAGCGACGGCCACCCCGTACGCCTCTAGATGCTCGACCGCGGCGCCCGTTGCTCGAACGATGCGGCCCGCCGAAGCGTCATCCACGGTGATGGCCAGCGTCGTCGCGACGTCGGCGGGCTTCGCCCCCGTTGCGCGCGCGATGCCCTTCGCCATCCGCCCGTGGGCGTCGGACTCGACTCGCATCGGGTGCGGGAACTGGCTCTGGCCTTCCAGCGCCCCTGGATCGACCAGTCGAACGCGCCGCGCCACGACGACGTCGCCGATGGCAAGGCCGGAACCCGCGTACGCGCCGCACGTTCCCACTGCAATAACGGCCCGCGGGTGTAACTCGCTGATGAGCCTCGCGGCCCCCACGGCCGCCATGGGTAGGCCGATTCCAACGACGCGGGCTGCGATGCGGGTCGTTCCGACGTAGCCGTCGATCGCCTCGCCCTGCGGGCCCGGTCCGTCCGACGTGGCCGACGTGGCCGACGTGGCCGACGTGGCCGACGTGGCCGACGTGGCCGACGTGACAATGTGCGGCCGGAGACCGGCAAGCTCCGGGGAGAACGCCGCCAGAGCGAGGACGTCAAGAGGGAGGAGGTGAGGAGGCCCGGCCACCACCGGCTGGTACCAGAAATGGCTTCCTGAAGCTCTGCCTCCTTGCCCCGGCGGGCGCCGCCGATTAGCGTTGTATGCTTAGTGATGCGTCGCTCTGCGCTCGTGCTTTCATTCATGGTGCCCGCCGCCACCGGCTGCGCTGGCAACGCGATGGGCACCGCGGGAGACGCCGAGGCGGCCACGACGACCAGCGCGGTCGTCGTCGTCGAGCGCAGCGTCGGCGCGACCGAGGGCTCGCGGGCCGAGGCGAGCGCGCGCTTCGTCCGCATCGCCGCGGGCGCATCGGTCGACGACGCGCTGAGGGCCATCGGGGCCGCGCCGGAGCTTCCCGCACGCGGGGTATGCGCGAGCGTCACGTCGCTCGCGGGGGCATTCGCGCGCGGTGAGCCCGCGCCGGTCGTCGAGCTGGTCGACGTGGGGGCGGTCTCGCTCGAAGCGGGCGGCCTCGAAACACGCCTCTTGCCGCGCCGGCTTCCCGACGTCACCGACGTTGTGAGCGGCGTCGTCTATGCCCGAGCCGCCGAACCGGCGCTGCTCCCGGCGGCCACCCGGTACGTCGTTCACGTCGCCGGTGGCCAGGACTTGGGCGCCTTCGATGTGACCGCGTCGGCGCCCGGCGATGCGAGCGCGGTGCGCATCGCCGGGGAGGAAAGCCAGGGAAACCTCGTCGCGTCAGGGCCGACCGTGCACCTCGCCTGGGCGGCCGATACCTCCGACGACCTGGTCTACGTCGACGTGCGCCCCAGCGGGGTGCGATGCGTGTTCGGTAACACGGGGCACGGGGCCATCTCGACCCTCTACTTCGACGAGGCGGGTGCTCTCGTCGTGCATCGCTTGCACCGGGAGCCGTTGCACGCCGCTGGAATCGACTCCGGCGAAGTTCGCTTCGACTTCGCACGCTCGGTCCCCTACACCCGTCGATAAGGGCTGAGCGAGATGCGTGCGGCGCGCTTCGCCCGTTCCTTTGCCTTCCTGGCCGTGGTCGCCAGCGCCGCGGGTGCAATGGCTCAGCCCCCCGCGCGCGCGAAGCGCAGCAAGATTCCCCCGGCCGCACGGCGGGAGCGCGCCGCCGAAGTGGCCTACGTGTCCGGCAAGCAACCGCTGGTCGGCCTGCACGCGCCGTCGAGCAAGGCGGTGCAGCGCGACGAAGGCGGTCGCCCACTGCTTGCGCTCAGCGCCGTCAACCGCGGCGAGTCGATCGCGATCCCGGCCGCGAGCGACGACGGCGGCTTCGCCTCTGCGGACCTCGATCGAGTCGCGTACCTGCTCCGGGCGATGAGCGGCGACGAGCATCCGATCGATCCGCGGACGTTGTCGCTCGTCTACGGCATTCAGACCCATTTCGCCGTCCCGGAGATCAGCGTCATTTCGGGCTATCGCGTCCCGAAGCCAGCGTCGCGATCGAACCATGGCAAGGGACGCGCGATGGACATCATCGTGCCCGGCGTGGCGGACGAAGAGGTCGCGCGGTTCGCACGCGAGGTGGGGTTCGTCGGAGTCGGCGTATACCCGGCGAGCCAGTTCGTTCACGTCGACGTCCGCCCGCGCAGCTACTTCTGGGTCGACTACAGTGGCCCGCACATGAGCAATCGCGAGCGCGGCATCCTCGGCGATCTGGCCGCCAAGAGCGATGCGGCAGCTCTGGAGCGCGGCAAAGCACCCATCGAGCCGTTCGCCGTCGCGACGAACGTCGACTCCGCGCTTCAGGCACGCGGGATGGCGTCTGCGCCGATGGCGCCGGCCGAAGAGGACGAGGACGACGAATAGGGCCGATGGATCCCGACGTCGCCCGGCTCGTCCGCGAGCAGCGCCTTGTCGATGCCGCCCGACTCGCGAGCGATCGGGGCGACCCCCGCAGCGCGAGCGAGATCTACGAGCACGCGTGCGAGTGGAGCAGCGCCGCCGCGGAGGCGATGCGCGCGGGCGACGGTCCCCGGGCGATCGAGCTCGCGCTCTACGCGGGCGATGAAACGACCGCCCAGCAAGCGCTCGCGCTCGTCGGCGATCCGGCGGCAAAGCAGAGCGTGGCCGCCCGCCTCGCGCACCACGGGCGGTACACGTGGGCGGCGCGATTGCTCGAGAGCTGCGGACGAAACGTCGATGCGGCGCGCCTTTGGGAGCGCGGCGGCGACGCGCTGCGCGCGGCGGCCCTTCTCGAGGGCGCCGGGGAGGCCGTCGAGGCGTCGCGGGTGCTTCAGGCGGCGATGCTGCGCGACCCGCGCGCGTGGGGCGTCGGGGTCGCTCTCGGCGCGATGCTCGACCGCCTCGGCAAATGGGAGGCGGCCGTCCGATTGCTTCAGCGGGTACCCCCGGATGCGCCCGAGCGACGCGAAGCGCTCGTCCCGCTCATCCACTCGCTGCAGAGGCTCGGGCTCGACGGCGCCGCGAGCGAGGCGACGACGGAGCTCGCGCGCTTGCAGGGAGGGCCGGCGGCGCCGGCGCAGGATGACGCGCCGGCGACCGCTGCGCGGCCAGCGCAGGCGGCGAGCGTCTTCGGCCGTTACCAGGTCTTGCGCCAAGTCGCGTCGTCACCGAGCGCCAGGCTGCTGGAATGCCTGGACGTCGTTCGCGGCGAGCGCGTCGCGGTCAAGCTGTTTGCCGGCGGGGAGGACCGGGGCGGCGGACGCGACGCCCTCGCGCGCTTCGAACGCGAGGTGGAGGCGATGAAGGCTCTTCAGCACCCGAGCGTCGTGCCGTTGCGCGACTTCCTCCCCGAGGGGCCGGCGCTAGTGCTCGCCTGGATGGACGGCGGCACGCTCGAACGAATGATGACGGAGATGGGACCCATCGCGCCGGAACGGGCCGTCGATATTGCCTCCGCGGTGCTCGCGGCGCTCGGGGCCGCGCACCGACTCGGAATCGTGCACCGCGACGTAAAGCCCGCCAACGTACTCTTCGACGACGGCGGCGGCGCGCGCCTCGGCGACTTCGGGGTTGCGCATTTGGGCGATCTGTCGACCACGGCGACAGCGGGGCTCGGCACCATGGCCTACATGAGTCCCGAGCAGAGGGGGGGGCGTCCGGTGACCGCAGCCAGCGATGTCTTCGCGGTCGGAGTGATGGTCCGCGAGATGCTGACCGGTGAGCGTCCGCGTCCGGACGATCGCCCGAGCCGGCTCCCGAGCGAAGCGCACCGCGGGCTCGACGCGCGACATGACGCCGCCGTCTCGCGCCTGACCGCCCGCGATCCCCTGGCTCGCCCGGTCGACGCGTTCGAAGCCCGGGCCCTCTTGGCGTCGCTTCCTTGGCCACGCTCCGTCGACGCGGAAACCGTGAAACGACACCCGATCTCGACGCGAAGCCCACCCCCGCCCGCGGACCGCCTTGCGCTCCGGCCCGACGGAACGGTCGTGGATAGTTGGACCGAGCGGAGAATCGAGCGCGTATCGCTCACCGAGCACACCCTCGCCCGCGCCCGCGCCTTTGCTGTCGCGGACCATCCGGCCCTGCAACCCGTATGGCGGGTCGATGAGGAAGCCGGAGCCATCTGGCTGGGCGCGCTGGACGACCGGCTGCTCGACCGGCCCCTTACCCTCGTAGAGCGGACGCGGATAGGGGAGGCACTCGACGCCCTGCATGCGGCCGGGGGAGCCCATGGGCGCGTCGATCGGCAGCATCTCGTCGATGCCCCCGCGGGCGTCGTCTTGCGGTTCGGCGCAGCGCACGATGCCGACGCAACGGCCGATCGAGACAAAGCCGCGCTAGCCAAGCTCTAGCCTCTACTGGTCACGATGCCACCGGGTCCTCGCGCAGGGAGCTCTCCTCCTGTCGGCTCCCCGCGTTGTGTCCTCGTCTAGCCGGCGCGGGCGCGCGCTACGACGACGACGGCGACGAGGACGATGCTCGCGCCCAGGATGCTGGTCACGCCGAATCGCTCGCCGGCAAACGCAACGCCGAGGACGACCGCGATCACCGGATTGACATACGCATAGCTGGTCGCCAGCGCGGGCCGCGTGTGCCTCAGCAGGTACGAGAAGGCGGAGAAGCCGACCAGCGAACCGAAGATGCAAAGATAGGCCACGGCCGCGACCGACCGCGCCGACGCTGCACCGAGATGCTCGTGCGTCGCGGAGCCGATGAGCAGCATGGCGCCACCGCCGGTGAGCATCGGCGCAGCCGTCCGCATCATTCCGGGCGGCGCGGGGAGACGCCGGCTCGCCATCGACCCCAAGGCCCAGCCCATCGGCGCGAGCAACGCCAGCGCAGCCCCCGACGGGCTCGCCCGCAGGTCGCCCCCGATGTTCAGGACCGCAACGCCCACCAGCCCGAGCGCGATTCCAGCGATCTCCGCCCGCCCGAGGGGCTCTCCGAAGAGACGCGCGAAGACGGTCGCCCACAAGGGCATCGTCGCGACGAGCACCGATACGAGGCCGGAGGATACCGACCGCTCGGCGAGATTCACGAATCCGTTTCCGACGACGAAAAGGAGCGTCCCGGTCAGGAGCGCGCCTCCCCACTCGACGCGGGTCGGCACCCGTTCGCCGCGCGCACGAGCGAACACGAAGAGCGCGGCACCGGCCACGACAAAGCGGGCCGCACCGATGAAGAACGGCGGAAAGCTCTCGAGCGCGACGCGAATGCCCAGGTAGGTCGACCCCCATACGACGCAAACCGCCGCGTAGGCGAGGAGAACGACGCCGGGCCGCCCGCGGGCGGTCGCGGGCGCTTCGAGGTCATCGGTCGTCGACAATCGAGTACACGATCTCACGTGGCTCGCCGTCTCGGTCGTACGAGACGCGCAGCTCACCGGCCACTTGGAGCGACTCGAAAGCCGTCTGTGCTTGCTCGGGGCGTTCGATGGGAAACCCATTCACCTGAGTCACCACGTCGCCGGGCTTCAGGTCGACTCCGCTCCAAAACTCGGCATCGCGCAGCGACGCGATGCGAAAGCCCCTGAATTTGCCATCGATCCGGACCGGCTTGTCGTCGAGCTCGATCTTCTGCAAGAAAGCCCCGAGCCCTTTGGTGATCGCAGCGCGCACCGCGGAGCGCGTGAGTGCCCGGGTGGAGGGCACCGCCGGGGGTGGTGGCGACGTC
>Ga0265313_10001187_pt1 | contig 24924 bp, 18 predicted proteins | sample 4123metaG_FD_203122 | JGI IMG/M metagenome (GOLD analysis project Ga0265313, IMG submission 203122) | Rhizosphere microbial communities from Carex aquatilis grown in University of Washington, Seatle, WA, United States - 4-1-23 metaG | ecosystem: Host-associated > Plants > Roots > Rhizosphere >...
CGCCCTCTGGCGGCAGCGTCGGCATCGGCTTCGCCATCCCCTCGAATGTCGCCAAGACGGTTGTGGCGCAATTGCGCGATCATGGCTCTGTGACGCGCGGTTGGCTGGGTGTTTCGATGCAGTCCGTGACGCCGTCGCTGGCGAAAGCGATTGGCCTGCCGGACGATCACGGCGTGCTGGTGGATAGCGTGACGTCCGGCTCGCCGGCGGCCGGCGCCGGAATGCGGCAGGGCGACGTCATTACAGTGTTCAATGGCAAGACCATCAAGGACGGACGCGACCTCGCCATGGCTGTGGCCGAAACGCCTGCCGGCCGAAAGGTCGAGGTCAAGCTCTGGCGCGATAATCGCTCTGTGACTGTCACAGTCACTATCAGGGGCCAGGAACAGACCAAGACTGCCGTGCTGTCTGAGCCGGCGACAGAGCCGAAGGTGGGTCTGGCCCTGGCGCCGCTGACCCCCGATGCGCGCGCCGAGCTCGCTCTGCCCACCGGCGCGAATGGGGTTCTGGTGGAAGATGTTACGCCCGGCAGCCCTGCGGAGGATAGCGGACTTCAGCCTGGAGATGTGATCGAGCGTGTCGCAGGCAATTCCGTGCGCACCCCGGAGGATGTGACAAGGGCCATTCGATCGGCCCAACATCAGAACAAGCCGGCGGTGCCGCTGCTGGTACGGCGCGAAGGCGCAACAGGCTATCTGGGGCTGGCACTGCAGTCTTAGTGGCTGCCGTCAGTCCGGCGGCAACAAGAGCCCGCGCGGCATGCTCGATCCTGCCGCGCGGTTTGCCTTCATGCCCGTCGACGGGACATGGCCGCCCGGAATGTCCGCTTCTGGCGCAAAGCGGACATTCCAGTGCCCAGGCCAACCGGCTTCTTTCAGGCGCGAGGCCAAGCCCGCGCTCACCGCCCGATTGCCAGTCGCGCCTGCCGTTCCGGAATCAGTCCGGGAAACTGTTGTGCAAGTTCCCGCTGCTCCCTCGCCAGCGTTTGAATTTTCGTCAGTGCGCGCTTGCTGACGTAGCCGACACAGTCCTTTTCGAGAGTCTGGTAATAAAGCGTGATGGTGCCGGCATTGGGTTTGTCGATGGCGCAGACGTTCGTCGCGGCTTCATGGATGCGCTCCGCCAGCGTCTGAGCTGCCCCGGGCACCCCCATATCAAGGTCGCCGTATATGACGCTGGTCGTGCGCGCCTGGGCGGCGGCGCCCGTTATTGTGAGAATGGCAGCAATCGTGAGCATGCGAATCATCGCTGTCTCCTTGTCTTTTGGCTGTGGGGATTGTTGAAAAGAACTGACGATTGATCATCACGCGCGAAACCACGCTCCTCCATCAGCCGGATATTGCCGCTGCTTGAGGTCGCCAGGCCGCAATTAACGCAGTGCGGTCGCTACTGAAGTGAAGTCCGCCTTCAAGTTCGTTCCGATACTGGTCAGCGCCGTGATCACGACAACCGCAATGAGAGCGGAAATCAGGCCATATTCGATGGCCGTGGCGCCGTCCTCGTCTTTCAGAAAGTTCGCAATAATGTTGCACATGACATCCCACCTGTTTTTATTCGCCACGATGCTAAGGCCTAACAATTAACGGAGTATGTTTCTGATGCCAGCAATGTTAGGCGTCGCGACTAAAATCCCTGCAATAAAATCGGTCATACGGGATTTTTCGAATGTCCGCTTTTGGCGCAAAGCGGACATTATCCTCGTCAACGAAGCGAGGGGATTATTGCGCCAAGAGGCGGGCCATCCCGGGATGGGGCCGCCTGATCAGGCGCTGCGCGGCAATGGCGGCTGCTGCGCCTGGGCGCTGCGGCGCAGGGTGGCGCTTTCCGGATAGGTCTTGCGCTGCAGGGTGGCGGCGGCCTCGAACAGCGCCATGCGCAATTCGTTCTGCCGCGCCGGCGTCATGTCCTCATAGCGCTCCGAGGCCGACATGGCGGCGATGATGCGGCCCTCATTGTCGCGGATCGGCACCGCCACGCAGCACAGATCGGCGCGGGACTCGCGGTCGTCCAGGGCATAGCCGCGGCGGCGCACCGTTTCCAGCTCGGTCAGCAGCACGGCGCGGTCGGTGATGGTGTGCGGCGTCAGCGCCACCAGTTCGCCTTCATGGATGAAACTGTCCAGCTCGCTTTGCGGCAGGGCCGAAAGCAGCACCTTGCCCAGGCCGGATGAGTAGGGCTCAAGCTGGGCGCCGGGCCGCGTATGGGTGACGATGGAAGTGGGCGTGTTGAACTTGGCGACATAGGTGACCATGCCGCCTTCCAATATGCCGAGATGGGCGGTGACGTTGAGCTTGTGCGCCAGCGCCGTCATGGTCTCGCGCGCCGCCTCGCGCAGGCATTCGGCGATGGCGACGTTCTGCGACAGCGACACCAGCAGCAGGCCCGGCCGGTAGCGCCCGCGCTCGCCGCGCACCACCGCGCCGATTTCCTCCAGGGTCTGGATCAGGCGGTAGCCGGACGCTTCCGGCAGTCCGGCGCGGCGGGACAATTCGCTGCTGGTCACCCATTCGTCGGGATGGCGGAAGGACTTCAGCATGGTGAAGGCCTTGAGCACGGACTGGTTCCTGGGCGTCGCCATGGTGCCTCCTCAGGCCTGTTTCAGCATGTCGAGCGCGACATCGGTGATCATGTCTTCCTGCCCGCCGACCATGCGGCGGCGGCCCAGCTCGACCAGGATGGCGCGGGTATCGACGCCGTAATCGTGGGCAGCCTTCTCGGCATGGCGCAGGAAGGAGGAATAGACCCCGGCATAGCCGAGGCTCAGCGTCTCGCGGTCCACCCGCACCGGGCGGTCCTGCAGCGGCCGCACCAGGTCTTCCGCCGCATCCATCAGCTTGAACAGGTCGCAATTGTGACGCCAGCCCTTGCGGTTGGCGGCGGCGATGAAGACTTCCAGCGGCGCGTTGCCGGCGCCGGCGCCCATGCCGGCCAGGCTGGCGTCGATCCGCACCGCGCCGCCCTGGGCTCCGACGATGGAATTGGCGACGCCCAGCGAAAGATTGTGATGGGCGTGGATGCCGCGCTGGGTCTGGGGCCGCAGCACCTTGTCGTAGGCCTCCAGCCGGGCGCGGTAGCCGTCCATGTCCAGGGCGCCGCCCGAGTCGGTGACATAGACGCAGTCCGCGCCGTAATCCTCCATCAGCCTGGCCTGGACCGCGAGCTTTTCCGGCTCGATCATGTGGCTCATCATCAGAAAGCCGGAAACATCCATGCCGATCTTCTTGGCGAAGCCGATATGCTGCCTGGAAATGTCGGCTTCGGTGCAATGGGTGGCGATGCGCACCGAGGTGACGCCCAGATCATGGGCGCGGTGCAGGTCTTCCACCGTGCCGATGCCGGGCAGCAGCAGGGTGGTCAGCCGCGCCTTCTTGACGGTCTTGCCGACGGCCTCGATCCATTCCCAGTCGGTATGGGCGCCAAAGCCGTAATTGAAGGAAGAACCGTTGAGGCCGTCGCCATGGGCGACTTCGATGGCGTCCACCCCGGCCTCGTCCAGCGCGCGGGCGATGTCGATGACATGCTGCACGGAATATTTGTGGCGGATGGCATGCATGCCGTCGCGCAGCGTCACGTCCTGGATATAGAGCTTGTCGGTCTCGACGTTGAACTTGGCCATGGGTTACGCCGCCTGCTTCAGCAGCTTGCGCTGCGCGATCTTCTCGGCGGTCTTGAGGCCGGCCGAGGTCATGATGTCGAGATTGCCGGCATAGGCGGGCAGGTAGTGCGCCGCCCCTTCCACTTCCAGGAAGACGCTGGTCTTGATGCCCTCGAAGCTGCCCAGCCCGGGAATGACCACCGGATTGTTGGAGCCGAAGCGCTCGAACTGCACCTTCTGCTTCAGGCGGTAACCCGGCACATAGCTCTGCACCGTCTTGACCATCTCCAGGATGGATTTCTCGATCGCCGCCTCGTCGGCGCCGGAAGAAAGCGTGAAGACGGTGTCGCGCATGATCATGGGCGGCTCGGCCGGATTGAGGATGATGATGGCCTTGCCCTTCTCGGCGCCGCCCACCAGCTCGATGCCGCGCGAGGTGGTCTCGGTGAATTCGTCAATATTGGCGCGGGTTCCCGGCCCCGCCGACTTGGACGAGATCGAGGCGACGATCTCGCCATAATGCACGCGCGCCACGCGCGACACCGCCGCGACGATGGGAATGGTGGCCTGGCCGCCGCAGGTCACCATGTTGACGTTCATCTTGTCCAAATGCTCCTCGCCGTTCACCGGCGGAATGACATAGGGGCCGATGGCGGCGGGGGTGAGGTCGATCATCACCTTGCCCGCGGCGTTGCAGATTTCGCTGTTCTTCCTGTGGGCGCCGGCGCTGGTGGCGTCGAAGACGATGCCGATCTCCGGCCACACCGCCATTTTCGTCAGTCCGTCAATGCCGTCATGGGTGGTGGCGACGCCCAGCCGCGCGGCGCGCTTGAGGCCGTCGCTTTCCGGATCGATGCCGACGAAAGCGCCCATTTCCAGCACCTCGGAGGTGCGCATGACCTTGATCATCAAATCGGTGCCGATGTTCCCGGAACCGATGATGGCGACCTTGATCCTGGCTCTTTGACTCATGAACGGCTCTTTTTCGCGCGGCGCGCCGGACCCTGAAGACAGGCCGGGGCAAACTCAAAAGCCGCGCTTCGAAAACTCTCAACAGATGAGAGATTTTGGGCCGGTTACAGGGTCCCGTCAATTTACAGGAGCAGGGGCGGTTCCTAAGGATGGACCGAAGCCTGAGAGCGGTGCGAGGCCGTCTCGAAGGATCGATTTTGGCAGGTTTTGCGGCCTTTTCTGCGATTGACGGAAACGGCACAGCAAGCCGCCCCTGGGAGGAATTCATGGTTGCAGTGCGTCATGCCCGTATCCTGTTCGCCGCCACGGCGCTGATCGTCGGCCTGCCGGTGGCGGTCAGCCTGGGTCAGCCCGCGCCGGCAACCGCGCCCGCGGCAACGCCGGCGCCTGCGGCGGACAACGCAGCCGGTGGCGGCCGTGGCCGCGGCGGGCGCGGCGGCCAGCAAGGCGACTACAACGTCTCCAAGCGCACCGACGAAGACAAGGCGCTGGTCAATCCCTACGCCCTCAACCAGGCCTGGTACACCATGCCCAAGGGCCGTTTCCTGGGCTCTTCCAGCGCCATCGACATCGACAAGGACGGCAAGTCGGTCTGGATCGCCGAACGCTGCGGCGGCCAGGATCTCTGCGCCGGCAGTCATGTCGATCCGATCATGAAGTTCAGCGCCGACGGCAAGTTTCTCAAGGCCTTCGGCCACGACATGATCAGCTATCCGCACGGCATTTATGTCGACAAGGCGGGCAATATCTGGGTCACCGACCTGCAGTCCAACATCGACAACGCCGCCCGCGCCGGGCGCGGCAATTTCCCCGCCCCGCCGGCCGACACCAAGCCGGCCGGCGCCCAGGTGCTGAAGTTCAGCCCCGCCGGCAAGCTGCTGCTGCGCATCGGCACGCCGGGCGTCTATGGCTCTGACGAGAGCCATTTCAGCCAGCCCTCGGACGTTGTCACCGACGATGCCGGCAATATCTATGTCGCCGACGGCCATGACACATTGCCGGCCAACAACCGCATCGCCAAGTTCGACAAGAACGGCAAGTTCCTCAAGCAATGGCCGAGCTGCCTGCCGAATGACCGCCAGCTCGATTGCAGCCACTCGATCTTCATCGACAAGGAAGGCGAGATCCTGGTCGCCAATCGCGGCAATGGCCGCATCGACATCTATGACCAGGACGGCACGCTCAAGCGTTCCTTCAGCCAGTTCGGCAAGTCGGGCGGCCTCTTCGTCGACAAGAATGACGTGCTCTATTCCGCCGACTCCGAATCCGGCATCGGCCAGGGCCAGGCCTATGTCCGCGGCATCCATATCGGCGATCTGCACACCGGCGTCGTCACCGCCTTCATTCCCGACGCGCTGGGCAGCCCTGCGCCGTGGAATCCGCTGCGCGGCACCTCCAGCCCCGAAGGCGTGGCGGTGGACAAGGACGGGCGCATCTATATCAGCGCCGTCACCCCGCCGGGCATGGCCCGCTACACGCTGCAGCACAACACCGTGCCGACCAATTCGGCGGGCGCCCCTGCCGGCGGTCGCGGCGGCCGGGCTCAGTGACGGCGGCGCGCCATCAGCTTCCAAGGCGAAATCCCCAACAGGGGTTTTGCAAACTCGGGCCGCGATCCGCTCTGGATTGCGGCTCCTTTTTTTCCCAATAAAGCGGAGGAATTCATGCCTGCCCTGAAAAACCTGATCGCCCTTGGCGCCGCCGCCGGCGTGCTGGCCACGTTCTGCGTCCGTGAAAGTTTCGCGCAAGCCCCCGCCGCTCCCGCGGCGCAGGCGCCTGCCGCCGATGCGGCGGCCGGCGGCCGTGGCGGACGCGGCGGCCGCGGCGGCGGGCGCGGCCCGGCGGAAATGTGGACGGTGCCGAAGACCAAGGGCGGCGTCTACAACCCCCCGATGCGCCCGATCTGGAAAAAGGCCGACCTGCTGGCCATGCACCGGGGCCAGAACAACTGGCAGGAACAGATCATCAAGGACCCGGAACAGGACGCCACCTACAATTCCGGCGCCCCGGGCATGCAATATGTCGCCCGCATCCATCCCGATACGCCGACCGTGTTCGTGGTGATCCAGGGCGAAGTGACCTTCAATGTCGAAGGCCAGCAGCCGGCGGTCGCCAAGCGCGGCGCCATCATCAACATCATGAAGACGACGATTTTCTCCTACAGCGTCACCGGCGCCGAGAATGCGCTGTGGGTCGAGGTCAATCCCGCCAACTACAAGACCGCCTATCCGGTCAGCGTCACCGCGCCGCCCGCGCCTGCCGGGGCGCAGAATGTGGTGGTTTCCTTCGCGCACCGCCCCGCGCCCTATGACCGCGGCAACAGGCTGATGTTCAACACCTTTGACGACGCCATCAATGGCTGCCATGGCGGCGCGGCGGTGGATGACGATCACATCTGGGCCAGCCCGCTGCTGGGTTATGTCAACGCCGCCGACAACAAGTGCAATCCCGGCGCCACCGGCAATATCGGCAGCGGCCCGCTGGCGCCGGACGCGCCCAAGTTCAATCCCAACTCCACCTTCGGCCATATGCATCCCGGCCCGGCGGAATGGTGGATCGTGCAGGTCGGCCAGATTCGCGGCCAGTTCGAGAATATGGGCGAGTATCACGCCGTTGAAGGCGATGTGCTCTATGCCGCGCCGATGGGCTGGCACCAGATGGCGGCGGAAGCGCCCAGCGGACCGAATGTCCGCCTGGCGTTTGGCGGCTATCAGCTGATCAACATGAACAACACCACCGCAGCCGGCCGCGGCGGCCGCGGCGGCGAGTGATCTGAAAGACACCTGCAAATGAGCGCGCCCGTCATTCAGACCCTTGCGGAAAAGCTCGACGCCGCGATGCGGGCGGGCGCGCCCCTGCCGCATTTCCATGTCAGCGAGACCGTCGGCACGCTGGCCGACGCCTATGCCATCCAGACGGCCTGGACGGCGCTGCGCGTGGCGCGCGGCGAGAAAATCATGGGCCGCAAGATCGGCCTCACCGCGAAAGCGGTGCAGGAACAGCTTGGCGTCGATCAACCCGATTACGGCACGCTCTGGCAGTCCAGCTTCTATGAAGCGAAGAATGGCGGCGTGACGGTGCCGGCGGCGGATTTCATTTCGCCGCGCATCGAGGGCGAAGTCGCCTTCCTGATCGGCAAGCCGCTCGATCGTCCGGGCATCACGCCCGGCGACGTGCTTGTCGCCACGGAAGCTTGCGCCCTGGGCGTGGAGATCGTCGACAGCCGCATCGCCGACTGGAAGATCAAGTTCTTCGACACAATCGCCGACAACGCCTCCTATGGCGGCTTCACGCTGGGGCCATGGGACAAAAAGCTGCGCGACGCCGATCTGGCGGCCATCGGCATGACGATTTCCCAGAACGGCAACTTGGTGGGCGAGGGCACCGGCGCCGCCGTTCTGGGCGGTCCGGCGATTTCCTGCGCCTGGCTGGCCAACAAGCTCCTGGAGTTCGGCGTCAGCCTGAAGCCGGGCGATGTGGTGATTTCAGGCGCCCTGATGAAGATGATTCCCTTCAAGGCAGGGGACCGCTTTGTTTTCGATCTGGCCGGTCAATCGCCCCTTGCCGTCACCATCGCCTGAGCGCCCCGCGCGCTCGTTAATGGCCGTTTCCGCCGCTCGTTAATTCGCATCTGCACACAAGCAGTAATGCCCATACTTTATGGCGAAACAGGCTAAAGCGCTGCGCTGCAACGGCATCATGCTGCATCGCAGCGTGGCGTGACATTATTACAGCATTGACGGAAGCGCCAAAGGTTGCCCTATTGTGGCTCGAATGCCCGCGCTCTTTGCAGATGACGGGCGGATAAGCGTCAATTTTTTAGGGGGAAGCATGAATAATCTTCTGAAGAACCTGCTGCTCGGCGGTTCGGCCACTGCGCTCACGGTTGGCGCGGCCTTCACCAGCGCCTATGCCCAGGCTCCTGCCAGTCAGGCTCCGGCCGACGACATCGAGACGGTCAATTCGTCCGCCGGTCGTCTCGACCTTCAGGGCTTCACCCAGCCGACGCCGGTGACGGTCATCGGCCTCGACCAGTTGAACCGCGACGCCAAGGTCAACGTCGGCGACGAAATCCGCGAACTTCCCCAGATCCGCGGCGGCACGTCGATCCAGACCGGCTCGAACACGGGCTGCGTCGTGCAGGTTGACGCCGGCCTCGACAGCGTCGCGCTGCGCAACCTCGGCGCCAACCGCAACCTGGTTCTCTTCGACCATCAGCGCGTTTCGCCCTCCACCATTCAGGAAGGCGTTGTCGACCTTTCGCTGATCCCCTCCGGCCTGGTCCAGCGCGTTGACGTGGTGACCGGCGGCGCCTCCGCCGCCTGGGGCTCGGACGCGGTGACCGGCGTCATCAACATCGTCATCAACAAGACCTACGAAGGCTTCAAGGGCAACGTCACCTATTCCAACAGCACCGAAGTCTCGAACCCGGTCTACAAGGCCTCGCTCGCCTGGGGCACCAGCTTCCTCGGCGGCAAGGGCCACATCGTGGCCGCGGCCGACATCACCCATGCCGACCAGGACCTGTTCGCCGGCAACGTCAACGCCAGCCATGCCCCGCAGAACAAGAGCTTCGTCTACAACTCGGCCTATTGCGCGGGCTCCATCGTCTATACCGGCACCTCGACCGCCGGCGGCACCTGCTCGGCGGTCGCGGCCGGCCAGCCTGCCATGATCTATGCCTACAACACGGCCAACACCCAGACGGTGGAAGGCGGCCTGATCGCCAACAACACCAACGGCACGGCGGGTTCTCCCATCGCCGCGGCCGGCAACCTCAATGGCTATGCCGCCAACAACGGCGCCGGCAACTATCTGAAGGGCGTCTTCTTCACCGGTGACAACTCCACGCCGAACCAGTTCAACTACGGCACGCTCTTCGGCACCACCACCTGCTACGGCACCTGCACGAACAATGTGTTCGGCACCGGCGGCTGGGGCGCTCAGACCAACCCGTACCACAACGGCACCTACTTCACCTACATCAGCTATCAGGTCCTGCCGGACGTGAAGGCTTCGGTGCAGTTGAACTATTCCCGCCTGTCGGCGCGCATCTCCGGTAACCAAGTCTCCGGCTCCAACCGCGTCATCTATGCGGATAACCCCTTCATCCCCGACTCGATCGCGCAGTCCTTCGTCTGCAACACGGGTGGCCTTGCCGCTGCCGGTGGCATCTCGACCGCGGCTTGCGGCACGACGCTGTCGAACGGCTACAATCCCTATACCCACACCAACTATGCCGACGCGGGCAACGCCAGCACCCAGTCGCTGACGCTGGCGGGCCTCCAGGGCCGTCCGACCCAGACCTTCACCGCCAACTTCGAGTTCTCGGGCAACCGTCCGAACCCGAGCCCGAGCTCGACGACCGGCACCGGCGTCTACAACCCGGCCACCACCTTCACGTGGAACAACAGGTGCGCCGCGCTGTACAACAACTGCGGCTGGGCCAACAAGGCGATCATGCGCGGGGTCTTCACCCTGGACGGCAGCATCGGCGACGACTGGACCTGGACCGCCTACATCCAGAACACCGATGTCCGCATCAAGGAAAACGTGCTGCAGGTCATCCAGCAGCGCGTGAACAACGCCCTGGACGCGGTGCGCATCACCTCCGGCAACGTCGGCACCTCCGGCCTGCCGATCGGCTCGATCCAGTGCCGCGCCCTGCTCAATGCCTCGGTGGCCGCGGCGGTCGCCGCCAACACGCTGGGCATCACCACCGCCGGCGAACTGGCGGGTTGCGTGCCGTTCAATCCGTTCGGCAACGGCGCCGCCAGCGCCGGCACCCTGGCCTATGTCTCCCCGGCCAAGTACGACATCACGCCGTATGGCCAGGCGCAGCCCATGGCCACGTCGCTCACCCGCATGCAGCAGGCCGCGGGCGAGTTCTCGCTGCAGGGCGTGCTGCCGTGGAAGCTGCCGGCGGGTGACGTCGGCGCCGCCATCGGCGGCGGCTGGCGTCTGGAGCGTCAGGGCCAGTACGACATTGACGCCCGTTCGCAGTTGAACATGTACCCCTCGGGTAACATGGGTTCGAACTGGGAAGGCCGCCTCCATGCCGAAGAAGGCTTCATGGAGATCGATGCGCCGATCCTGAAGAACCAGATCGTCAACGACCTGAACCTCACTGTCGCCGGCCGTCTCACCAACTATTCGTTCAGCGGCCTGGTCGAGACCTGGAAGGTCGGCGGCACCAGCCAGATCAACGACGACGTCAAGGTCCGCGTGACCTGGTCCTACGACATCCGCCAGCCGGACATCTGGGACCTGTATGCGCCGGGCGCGAACTCGGGCAATACCTGCCCGCGGTTCATCCCGACCAACACGGCGATCCCGGCGACCAATCCGTGCTTCAACATCAACGGTGGTAACTCCCACGCCCAGCCGGAAAAGGCTGACACCATCGCGGCCGGCATCGTGCTGACGCCCAGTTTCCTGGACGGCGTCACGGCGTCGATCGACTGGTATCAGATCCACCTGCACGGCGCGCTGTTCACCCCCGGCCAGACCGAGCCGATCACGCGCTGCCAGAACGGCGACCTCAACTACTGCGCCGCGCTGGTCTTCGCCAGCCAGGGCAGCTTTACGGGGGCCTTCGGTTGCGGCGTGAATGCGGACGGTTCGAACGCGGCAAACCGCAATGGCTGCCCGGGCGCCGATACGCTGACCTCGATCATTTATGTCCATACCGGTCCGGTCAACGCCGCCTTGCTGCGCACGGCGGGCTTCGACTTCGCCCTGGCCTATGGCTTTGATCTGTTCACCGGTTCGGCCGATGTCAGCTTCAACGGCAACTATGTGTACGACTTCAGCCGCGTGTTGCCGACGCTGGTCGGCAGCGCCGCGACGGGCTTCCCGCCGGGTTGCACCGTGGCTTGCAACGTCAACGTGGACTTCCAGGGCGCGGGCACGACCGGCGGTTACTACACCGGCGGCCGCAAGTTCGGCGGTACCCTGAACTTCAACTACCGCGAGGGCGCCTGGTCGTTCGGTTCGCAGGTTCGCATCAACGGCGACTCTGTGGGCAACTTCTTCCAGAACGGGTTGGTGGCTTCGCAGCAGGGCGTGATCGCGAACCTCGTGATCCCGTACCAGACCATCAGCTTCACCAAGATCAATGGTCAGGACGTTGCCATTCCCAGCAGCGGCAACACCTTCATCGGTGAGAACTCGACCAACTACAATCCCTGGGCGATCGACATCGATCTGCGCGCCAGCTACCGCTGGAGCAACAACATCACGCTCTTCGGTGCGGTCGATAACGTCATGGACAACCCGCAGTTCGGCAACGGCGGTCAGCGCCGCCAGTACCGCATGGGCGTTCGCTGGAACTACTAAGCAGCGAGTCCTTCAAGGAAATGGGCCCCGGGGTTACTCCCGGGGCTCTTTTTTTGACCTGAGAGACCCGCCGCCGGGTTCGTTCTGCGCCCTGGCGCTTTCCACGCCGTCACGGCTTCTGTATGGGAGAAGGAATGGGCGCCAAGGTTCAGCGGATTCCGGGCAAGATCGCGCAGGAGGTCGGCGCCGATATCGTCTCCGGCCGCCTCAAGCCCGGTGCGCTGCTGGCCGACGAGATCACCGCCAGCGGCCGGCGCCGGGTTTCCCGCTCCGCCTATCGCGAGGCCATCCATATCCTCGCCGCCAAGGGGCTGGTGCATTCCCGCCCCAAGCTGGGCACCCGGGTCAGCCCGCTGGCCTCCTGGCACCTGCTCGATCCCGATGTGCTGGCCTGGATGTTCACGGTCGAGCCGCAGCATGAGCTGCTGGTCAATCTCTTCGAGCTGCGCAAGATGATCGAGCCGGAAGTCGCCGCCCTGGCCGCCGAACGCCGCAGCCTCAAGCAGCTCAACGAGATGGGCCAGGCGCTGGAGGTCATGGCGCGCGAGACCCTGCACAGCCAGGAGGGCCGCGACGCCGACGAGGCCTTCCACGCCAAGCTGATCGAGGCCTGCGCCAATCCCTTTCTCACCAGCCTCAGCACCAGCGTTACCCAGACCGTGATCTGGAGCACCGTCTTCAAGCATCGCATCGAGGGCCTGAAGCGCGATTCCATGCCCGAGCATCTGCGGGTTCATGAGGCGGTGGCGGCGCGGGACGCCGCCGGCGCGCGGGCGGCGATGACCGAGCTGATCGACCTGGCGCTGGCCGACACAACCGAGGCCATGGCGCCGCGGCGCAAGCGCCCGCGCCGGAAATAACGCCCCCAGCCGAAACGATTGCATCCTCCGGCGCGGTTGCTCGCCCCTGCGCCGCGCTTCTATATTTGTCTGAGGAATAAAGACGCGGGAGAAACAATGCGCACCCCCATTCGCCTGGCGCTGCTTGCCGCCCTGAGCGTGCTGCCTGCGCTGGCGCAGCCCGCCGCTCCGCCCGCCGTCACCGTCACCATAGACACCGGCGCGCCCGGCTCTCCGATCGACCGCCACATCTATGGCCAGTTCGCCGAGCATCTGGGGCGCGGCATCTATGAAGGCATCTGGGTCGGGCCGCAGAGCAGGATCCCCAACATCCGCGGCTATCGCAGCGACGTCGTGAATGCGCTCAAGGCCATCCATGTCCCGGTGGTGCGCTGGCCGGGCGGCTGCTTCGCCGACAATTACGACTGGCGCGACGGCATCGGCCCGCGGGGCAATCGCCCCGTCCGCATCAACGTCAACTGGGGCGACGTCACCGAGGACAACAGCTTCGGCACCCATGAGTATATGGACCTGATGGAGCTGCTGGGCGCCGACGCCTATCTCTCCATCAATGTCGGCTCGATGACGCCGCTGGAGGCGCAGCGCTGGGTCGAATACATCACCTCAAGCCAGAACGCGACCCTGGCCAATGAGCGCCGCAGGAACGGCCGGGCGCAGCCCTGGAACCTCAAATATGTCGGCATCGGCAACGAAACCTGGGGCTGCGGCGGCAACATGCGGCCGGCCGAGGCCGCCGCCAACAATGCCCGCTACAGCGGCTATATCCGCACCCCCGACGCCATGGGCACGATCAAGGTGGCCAGCGGCAGCACCGGCAACCTAGGCAAATGGCAGGACTACAAGGCCTTCACCGAGGAGATGATGAAGAATGGCGGCCCCACATTCGGCGGCACCCTGCAGGCGCTGAGCTATCATTATTATTCCATGCCGCCGAACCTGGGGGCCAAGGGCCCCGCCACCGGCTTCAGCGAAGCGCAATGGGCCGCCCAGCTGGGCTATGCGCTGGACATGGAACGTCAGCTGCGCGACGTCACCGCGATCATGGACAAGTATGATCCGGGCAAACGCACCGCCTTGTTCGTGGACGAGTGGGGTTCCTGGTATCAACAGGAACCGGGCAGCCATCCCGGTTTCCTCTATCAGCAGAACACCATGCGCGACGCCGAAGTGGCCGCGCTCACCCTCAACATCTTTCACCGCCACAGCGACCGGGTGAAGCTGGCCGCCATCGCCCAGATGGTCAATGTGCTGCAGGCCATGATCCTCACCGACAAGGAGAAGATGGTCCTAACGCCGACCTATCACGTCTTCGATCTCTACCAGCCCTTCATGGGGGCAACGCCCTACAAGGCGGCGGTGTCGAACGCGCGCTATGGTTTTGGCGGCGCCAGCCTGCCGCTGATCGACGTTTCGGCGGCCAGGGCCAAGGACGGCAAGCTGGTGCTCGCCATCGTCAACACCGATCCGCATCGGGCGGTGACGGTGCGCACCAATCTTACCGGCGCTGCTTCAGGCCGCATCCTGGCCGGTGCGGCGATGGATGCGCACAACACATTCGCCAATCCCAATGTCGTGCATCCGGCGCCGTTCAGCGGCGCGACCGAAAACGGCAAGCTGGTCTTCCACATGCCGGCCATGGCGGTGGCGGTGGTGACGGTCAATTGACCGGTGCGTCTTAATTTGAATCTGGCCGTTGCCAATCGGGTATCGAATAGCCCGCCTCCAGAACAGCTCGGGCGCAATCATCAAGCGATTCATAGGGGCCAATTCTAACACCGCCGTCTTTGTAGTCGGTTGCCCACCAGCCCACCGCAGTCATCCCCCAACTCGAAAGCATCGCTTCAGCTATCCAATTGATTTCGAGTTCTTTCGCACTCATTTGCTTCTCGCGTTTGCCGCTATAGCCGCCCTAACGACCTCTCGTGGCCCTGTAATCAGCATGAGCTGATTTATAAATCACTCAATAATATCAAATACTTATGCCAGGTCCACCGCCACCACTTCATGCAGGCGGATGCGCGGCACCACGACGGTCAGCCGCCCGTTCTCGCTGCGCGTCCTGGGCGTGGCGCCGGATTCCAGCAGCTTCACCCCGGCCACTTTCGCGCCGGCGGGCAGCGCCAGCGAGACGGTGTAGGGACCGGCGGGCATCATCTCGCGATAGGGCCCCTTCATCATCATCGGGTTGTTCATGTTGACCAGATGCGCCGCCAGCGAATTCTTCTGCCGCCAATAGGACATGTCGATCAACCCCGGTCCCGTCACCGTCATCGGCTGGGCTTCGTCCATCGCCCATTGCACCGCGTTCGTCAGCAGCACCAGGTGATCCTCCGACAGCACTTCCCAGAAGGTGCGGTCGAGATCGCCGGGGAAATAGACCACCCGGCCCTTGCCGACCTCGCGGCAGAAGACGGCGGGAATGTCGGTCGTCTCCTGGCCGCTTTCCGGGAAGACCCGCTCCATCGGCAGGTCGGGATAGCTCGGCACCAGGGTCAGCGGCTGGCGTTCCGTGCCGTGCGGCTTCACCGTCAACTGCTGCGTGGGAGCGATGACGCGCGGGGCATTCTCCAGCCCCCGCGTCAGGGCATGGGGGTGGCGCGGCGTCAGGTAGGAATTCTTGATCCCGGCCTCGGTCTTCACATAGTCGCAGCCGAACAGGTCGGCGAGGCCGAAATTGGCCCGCTTCTTTCCCACTTCGTCATACAGTGACGTCTCGCCGGTGGCGACGATGCGTCCGCCCGCCATGACATAGTCGCGGATCTGCCGGCATTGCGCCTCCGACAGCGCTGCGATGTCGGGCAGCACCAGCACGCGATAGCGGGAGATGTGCTGCGGCTCCATCTGGCGGTCGTCCGCCATCTCGAAGGGAATGCGGGCCTCGACCAGCGCCTGGTAATAGCCGTTCTGGGCGTCGCCCACCCGCTGCGCCGCGCGGATGCCGTCGCCCGCCGCCGGCGCCACGCCGCCGGCGGTGAAGGTGCCGCTCTGGTACGAATTGAGGATCGCCACCTTGGCCAGGTTGGCGGTGTTGCGCATGTATTTGTCGTTGGCGTAGTGCCACTGGAATATCTTGGCTACCGGCGCCACCCAGCGCGGATCGAAGATGCGGGCGTTGAACTTGCAGAACCAGGGGCGGAAGCCCTGGGCGATGCCCGAATGGGCCCATGCCTCCAGCTCCGGCCCGCGCTGCACGCTGTCCTTCCAGCGGTTTTCGTCCTCGACACCGACATTGAACAACCCGCAGACCGGCAGGTTCTGCATATAGGCCCGCACCTGCTTGGCGTATTTGCCCATCATCCAGACCGGCGTGGTGCCGCTGCGGCCCTGGCGGTCCACCGCCACCAGGGGATGGATGACAGTGTTGGGATCGTTGAGGCCGCCATTGGGGCTGAAGAAGCCGTCCCGGCTCGCCGCCTTGGCCGCTTCGTTCCACAGCGCGAATTGCTGGGCGCGCATCTGGGCGTTCCACAAAATATAAGCCTTGCGCCGCGGCTCCTGCGGATCGTTGCTCACCGGCAGTTCCAGCCCGGTGGCGGCGCGGAACTTGGTGCGGCAGGTGTTGCACCAGCACATGCCGCTGCCCGCCCAGCGGTTGCCGAAAAAGCCTTCCGGCTTGTAGAGGGTGGCGATCTCGCGCAGCACCGCCGGCATGAAATCGAAATAGAAGCCGCCGTTCTGGCAGGTCACCCACATGTCCGCGGCGGCCCAGTGGCGGCGGGGCTTGCCATCCTCGGTGCAGGCGGCCCATTCGGGATGGGCGGCATAAGCCTCCTCGCTCATGGCATGGGGATCGACGCGGCAGATCACGCTCATCTTCAGGGCGCGGGCGCCCTTGATCATCTCGCCCAGCATGTCGCGGTCGCCCAGGTCGCGGGCGCGCTTATGCAGCGGCACCTTCGTCGGATAGAAGGCGATGTCGCCGCCGGCCGAGAGCGTCACCGCCTCGACATGGGTTTTCCGGAACAGGTCGAACCAGAAATTGGGGTCGTAACGCGGCGGGTCTTCCTCGGTGAAGGCCACCTGGGCCCAGCGCATGGCGTTGTTGGCCCAGGAGAGGCCCGCCATGTCGCCCGTGATGGCGAAGGCCCGTTCGCCGTACAGCCCGTCGGCCAGGACCCCCAGCGCCAGCGCCGCCGCCCCGATCTGCAACGCTTCCCGCCGCGTCGCGCCGTCCTCAGCCATTGGCATTTCCCCTGCTTTTTTGGGTCGCGCGGATGATCGCCATGGTGGGAAGGTCCGTCAATGGCGGGCTTGCCAAGGCCGGAGGAGGGCGACATGCTCCCGCCCCTGCAACGCATTTCATCCCGACAATCGAACAACAATCTTCTGGGGGGAGGGTGACATGGCTTCGCATTTCATGACAGATCGCCGTGCTGTGGTTGGCGGCCTGGTGGCCGCGCCGCTGCTGGCGACAGAGGCCAGCGCCGCGCTGGACAAGGTCGGCTTTGCCGTGCCCGCCGGGGCCTGCGACTGCCACCATCACATTTATGACGCGCGCTGGCTTTACGCCAAGACGGCGGTGCTCAAGCCGCCGCCCGCCACCACGGCCGACTACAAGAAATACCAGGCGAAGCTCGGCACCAGTCGCAGCATCGCGGTGACGCCTTCGAGCTATGCCTTCAACAATGACCCCATCGCCGATTTCCTCAGCGCGCAATGGCCGCGCTCCCTGGGCGTCGCCGTGGTGAAGACCGACATCGACGCCGCCGCGCTGAAGAAGCTCAACGCCGCCGGTTTCCGCGGCGCGCGGCTGCAGACCGGCGCCGGCAATCCGCTGGGGGTGAATGACATCGCGCCGCTGGCCCGCAAGATCGCCTCGCAGGGCTGGCACCTGCAGCTCAATCTCAAGCCGGAGGAATATGTCGCGGCGGAGAAGGTGCTGCTGGATCTGCCGGTGACGGTGGTGGTGGATCACATGGCGGGGATTCCCGGCAAGGACGCCCTCAAGTCGCCCGCCTACGCCACCCTGCGCCGCATGATCGACACCGGCCATGCCTGGGTGAAGCTTTCCGACCCGGATGCCGGCTCGACCAGCGGACCTCCTGCTTACGCAGACCGCATCGCCATCGCCCAGGGTCTGGTCAAGGCGGCGCCGGACCGCTGCCTCTGGGGCTCCAACTGGCCCTTCCCCAGCGCCGATCCCAAGGCCAGGCCCGATCCGGTGCTGATGCTGGACATCATGAAGAGCTGGGCGCCCGATCCCGCCTTGCGCCAGCGCATCCTGGTGGACAATCCGGAGCGCTGCTACGGCTTCAGTTCCAGCAACCGGCCCACCGCGCCCAAGGCATGAAGCGCGCTGTCCTCACCACGCTTGGCCTTGTGCTGCTTCCCGCCGCGCTGGCCTTGGCGCAAACCGCGCGCCCCGTCATTCCCGGCGTGGTGCAGGGCGCGCGCGGGCCGACGCCGGCGCCGGTGCTGGTCGAAGGCAAAACGATTGAGACCATCACCCCGGAACTGCCGACCAATGCGCCGCTGTTCCCTGAGCAGACCCGTGCGCCCTATCACAAGGGGCCTGGCTTCAAGATCACCACCCTGACCGACCGGCTGCATGCGCCCTGGGCCATCGCCTTCCTGCCCGACGGCAAATACCTGGTCACCGAACGGCTGCCGGGAAGCTTGCGCATCATCGGCAAGGACGGGACCATGGCGCCGGCGGTGGCGGGCGTGGGCGCGGTTTCGGCCAGCCGGGAATTCGGCCTGCTCGATGTCGCGCTCGATCCCGCCTTCCGGCGCAATCACCGCATCTTCTTCACCTTCTTCGAGACGCGGCCGCGCCAGCCCGGCCCCGGCGTCACCAACAGCAACACCTATGTCGCCAGCGCGACGCTGGACGAGGCCGCCAATGCGGTCAGCGGCGTCACGGTGCTGTTCCGCAGCATCCCGGCCTGGCCGTCGGAGCGGCTGGGGGCCAAGACCGGCGGGCGCATCGCGTTGGGCAAGGACGGTTCGCTCTATGTCGGCATCGGCGACCGCGACGACAATCCGCAGCAGACCACGCCCGACTGGATGAGCGCGCAGAAGCTGGACAATGATCTGGGCAAGACCATCCATATCCTGCCCGATGGCCGCCCGGCGCCGGACAATCCGTTTTTGAAAACGCCGGGCGCGCGACCGGAAATCTGGAGCATCGGCCATCGCAGTCCGGAAGGGCTGACCTGGGACCCGGCCGGCAAATTGTGGGAGACCGAACTGGGGCCGCGCGGCGGCGACGAGGTCAACATCCTGGCCAAGGGCAAGAATTACGGCTGGCCGCTGATCACCCATGGCCTGGATTATCCCGGCACACTCATCAATGGCGGTCTCACGCACCAGGACGGGCTGGAGCAGCCGGTCTATTACTGGGACCCGTCGCGCGATCCCTCCGGCATGGCCTTCTATCGCGGCAACCTGTTTCCCCAATGGCGCGGCAGCCTGTTCGTCGCCATGCTCAACGGCAAGTTCCTCGACCGCCTGAAGATCAGGAACGACAAGGTGGTGGCGGAGGAGCCGCTGCTGCTGGAGCAGAACATCCGCATCCGCGATGTGCGCTCGGGTCCGGACGGGGCGGTCTATGTGCTGACCGATACCGGCGGCGCCAGCATGGCCGACGACACGCCGATCGGCAGCAAGCTGCTCAAGCTCACACCGAACTAGCCAACGCCTTTTTCAGCGGCCCCAGGAATTCGTCATAGGCCCGCGCCCGGCCCACCGCGTTGCCGTACAGCGGCTGGCGCACCTGCGCCACGCTGGCGGTGCGGATCGGCCGGGTGTTGGCATGGAAGGCCAGGCACTTCTTGTCGAAGGGCAACCCGCAATGCTTGAGGATGCGCCGGGTCTGGCCTTCCAGGTCGGCCACCACGTCTTCATAGCGCACGTCGAGAATCCGCCCCTTGGGCAGCACCTTGTGCCAGTGCGCCATCAGTTTCTCATAGCGCTTGTAGAAACGTCCCAGCTCCGCCAGGTCATAGGTGTGGGGATGGTCCTCCAGGAACAGCTTGGAGAAGCAGGAGACGCAGGTGTCCAGCGGATCGCGCACCGTGTGCAGGATCACCGCGTTGGGAAAGACCAGGTGGATCAGCCCGGCCCAGAGGAAATTGCTCGGCATCTTGTCGGTGACGCGCTCGGCCTTCGGCGCCGCCTTTTCCACCGCCTCCAGATAGCGCGCGGCGCGGGTTTTCAGCGCCGCCTTGTCCAGCTCCGGCACGAATTCGGGATAGGGCAGGTCGCCTTCGGCGCGGCCCGCTCCTTCGATGAAGGCGGTGAGCTCGCCCCCGCCCGCCACCTTGGCATGGCTGGCCAGGATCTGCTCGATCAAGGTCGAGCCCGAGCGCATCATCCCCAGGATGAAGATCGGCCGCCTGGACGGATCGCCCAGCTTGGCTTTCTTTTTCATCAGCTCCGGCGTGAAGACCGCCATGATGCGCTCGAAGAAATGCGCCGAGGCGGCTTCGTCATAGCTCACCAGCGACCGCTTGAGGGCGTTGCCCTTGATCAGATGCTCAAAGCCGCGCTTTTCCTCGCCCAGATCGTCATAGGCCTTGGCCAGGGCGAATTCGAGCTGGATGCGCCCCAGCGCCGGCAGGTCGGGGCGCGCCGCCAGGTCTTCCATGCGCTGCGGCAGGGTATCGCCGGGCTTGATGGTGTTGGTCTCGACATAATCGAGATAGATGCCGGTGCGGGCGGGGTCCATCGCCAGCGCCCGCTCCAGGTCGGCGCGCGCTTCCGCGAAGCGGCCAAGGAATTGCAGCGCCCGGCCGCGGTTGGCCAGCGCCACGACAAAGCCGGGATCTGCCGCCAGCGCCGCGTCATAGGCGGCCAGCGCCTCGTCATAGCGGTTGCGGTCCAGCAGCACCGCGCCCCGCCCGTTGAGGGCGCCGGGATGATTGGGCGCGATGGTCAGCACCTTCTCATAGACGGCGAAAGCCTCATCGCCCCGTCCCATGGTCTTCATCATGCCGGCATAATTGGAGAGCATGTCGGGGGCATCGGGCTGCTCCTTCAGCGCCGTTTCCAGCAGGGCGATGGCCTCGCCGGTGCGGCCCTGCTGGTGGCGCAGCACCCCCAAAAGATGATTGGCGTCGGCATGGCGCGGCGCCTGCGCCAGCGCCTTGAAGTAAAGCTGTTCGGCTTCCGCCAGCTTGCCCTGGCGGTGCAGCGTCACCGCTTCATTGCAAAGCGCATCCGCCGTCATGCCGCGCTCACGTCATTGCCGGCATGGGTGATGACGGCGGGCTCGAAGTCCCAGGCCCGAAGCTGCCGGAGTATGCTTTCCAGCCCGTCCTTGACCGCGCCGCGGCGGATCGCTTCCACCATCTCCTCCGTATTCAGTGAGCCGGTCGCGGCCTGAAAGCCCGGCGGCCCCGGCAGCGACAGGAACAGCGGGATGGAGTTCATCACCCCGGTGGCGACGAAATCCTGGAACCAGCGCTGGCGCACGGTCTTGAGCGGATTGTCCAGCAGCATCAGCCCGACCCCGGCGGAATAGTCGAAGCCCGCGCCGATGCCTTCGGTCTCGACATAGGGCAGCACGCCGCAGCGGTCGGGCCGCCAGTCCTCGCCGAAAATGTCCATCGCCCGCCAGGCGCAGTAATAGTCGCGGCAGATGGGATAGCGGCTCTCATAGATGCCGCAGCCCGTTGCGGTGCAGTGCTTGCAAGTGACCCCCGACCTCTTCTGGATCTCCGGCTTGTTGATGGTGGGCCAGGTGCAGCAGACGGTGCAGTCGCCGCAGGTCCGTCCCGGCACCAGAGTCATGCCTTCCCACATGCCGCCACGCTAACATGCGTTTTGCCGCCTCGCCATGCGGGTGCGATAGCGTGTTGACGGCGTATGCGTAGAATGGACCCCGCGAATCACTTCGGCTGGGCTGATGGCCGTTTCACCCTTGCGCGCTCCCGATTGCCATGTGCAGGTCGCCGCCCTGTGCTGGCGTTATGCCCCCGCGCCGGAAGTGCTGCTGGTGACAACCTTGCGCAGCCGCCGCTGGATCCTGCCCAAGGGCTGGCCGCAGAAAGGCCTCAGCCTGGCGCAATCCGCCGCCGCCGAGGCGCATGAGGAGGCGGGCGTGCGGGGCGAGGTCTGGCCGACGCCGCTGGGCGAGTATCATTATCTCAAGGAGAAGGAAGGCGCCGGCCTTCCCTGCCGCGTCCAGGTCTTTCCGCTGCTGGTGACCGGGCTCGACCCCGACTTTCCGGAGAAGGGCGCGCGCAAGCTGCTCTGGCTACCCTTCGACCAAGCGGCCCGGCGCGTCGTCGAGCCGCAATTGCGCAAGCTGCTGCTGGCCTTCCGCAAGCTGCAGCAGGCGGCCTGACAGCAAATCGCTCCTCATCCTTCGACGGGCTCAGGATGAGGTTAGTTTCTCCTCCTCACCCTGAGCTTGTCGAAGGGTGAGCCTACTGCTCCGGCGGCGGCGCCATGCCCGGCGGGGCGATCAGCCCCTGCTTGGGGGCGGGCGGGGTCATCAGCCGCTGCAGGCTGGTCATCAGCACCGCGCCTTTTTCCGGCGGCATCTTGAAGGCCCAGCCCTGGGTGCGGGCGTTGACGCCGGCGGCTTCCTGGACGATGGCCGGGGGCACGCCCGGCGCGGTCGCCGCGGTCACCTGCGCCCAATAGTCATCGCCCTGCTTTGTCACCAGCAGGTTGATCGCCAGGCCGTCAAAGCTGTGCGCTTCCACCCTGGTCGCGCCCTTGAAGTCGATGGCGGCGGCGGGCTTCACATCGCTGACGGTGAAGGCGGCGACGGCAAAGCCCAGGCCGTCGACAATCTGGGGATCGGGGGCGCCGCCTTCCGGCTTCAGCACCCCGACCGGCTGGGCGGCGAAGCGGCGGCCCACCGTATAGCCGGGACCGGCCGCCGGCGTCACCACCACTTCCTGCAGCCGCCCCGGCCCCAGGTCGAACAACCCGGTCTTGAGCCAGTCGGCCACCGCGCCATGCAGGGCAAACACCGCCCGCGCCAGATAGCTCTGATTGTCGCCGGGATGGCGGACAAAGACGGCGGTGCCGTTGCCCAGCTCCTCGACATTGCCGAAGACCAGATGCGTCAGCACCGCGCCGCGCCCATCCTTGACCACCAGGTCGGTGCCCAATCCCCTGGGCGGATCGTCCAGGGAAACATAATGCAGCCAGTCGGGGCGGCTGGTCTTGGGCGCGATGGTGGTGAGCTGGGCCAGGCTGATCAGGGTCCGGCGCACTTCATCGAAATTGGCGGGATAATTGCCGCGGTCGGGCAGCACCCAGCCATTGGGCGTCAGCGCCACCGCAAAGCTTCCTTCATGGCCGGTGATCTCGATGCGGGCCGCGTCCTTCGCCTTTTCCTCGAAGCCCGGCAGGAAGATGACCGGGGTGTAGCGGGCGACGCCTTCGGCGGCGCGCTGCCACAGCACGATAGCCGCCGCCAGGGCGAAGACCAGCGCGGCGCTGCCGATGATGACCAGGGTGCGGCGGCGGCTGTCCATCACGCAGCCCTCTTCACAGGACCGCGCGCGCGGCGGCGGCGGATCAGGCCGAACACCATGCCGAAGCCGGCCACCAGCAGCGGCACGGCGGCGATGTTGAGGAAGGCGAGCAGGCTGCCCAGCCGGTCGATCTCGGCGTTGAGATTGTGCTGCACTTCGCGCAACTGGCCGCGGGTGGCGGCGATCTCGCGCTTCACCCGGTCCATGTCGGCGCTCTGCTGCGGCGTCAGCGCCGTCGCCTGGCCCCCCTGCTGCAGGGTTTCCAGTTCGCTCTGCGAATTGGCCAGCCGGGCGCGCAGGGCATCCAGCGTCTCGCGGAACTGGGCCTCGGCCTCGGCCTGCATCCGCCGCACGCGGATGAAGGGATGATCGACATTGCCGCGCGCGCGCAGGGAAATCAGGTCGTCCGAGCCGGTCAGGCTTTCCACCGCGTTGAGCACGAACCCTTCATTGTCGGCAAAGGGCGCGCCGCCGCCCTGCTCGCTGCTGTCGAGCCAGAAGCGGTCGTCCCAGATGTCGCTATCGGCCACCACGATGATGTTGATGTTGCCTTCGGTGACGTTGGGGAAGACGGCGCGGCCGGTGACGCGCGCCGCCATGGTGATGGGCTTGCCGCCGGGCCTGACCGCCGCGGTCAGGGCGCCGGGATCCTTCAGCGTCAGCGTGTCGTTGCGGTCGAAGAGCGAGGCCTGGGAGCTGGAGAACAGCAGCGGCTCGAATTTCGTGGTCGCGTCCCGGGTAGGGGACAGCGCCCCGGCGCTGGCCAGGTTGACCCCGGTGAGGCTGGCGGTGACCGGATCGGATTTGGAGACATTGGCCTCGGTCAAATGCAGCCAGAGCGGATAGGGCGTGGCGGCGCGCTGCGGATCGGCGGGATTGCGGATGCGCTGGGCGATGCTGCTGTCCAGCACCACCTTGAGCGGGGTGTAGTCCACGCCCCAGCCCTTGAGCAGCGCCACCAGGTCGGAGGAGGGCGGGGCGCCGGGCCGCTTTTCGCGCTGCACCAGTTCCGACAGCGGATCGACGAAGATCAGCGCCCGCCCGCCCTTCAGCACCCACATCTCGATGGCGCGCAGCTGTTTGGGCTGCACCGCCCAGGGATGGGCGATCAGCAGCAGGTTGGTGCCGGCCGGAATGTCGGTGAAATCGAACTTGAGGGTGGTGATGTCATAGCTGCGCTGCAGTTCGCCATAGATGCCCAGCGGCTGGCCGCCCGCGCCCGGCGCATCGGTCATGGGCAGTTGCGACAAAACCGCGATCCTGGGCTTGCCCGGATGCGAAAGCTGGTAGATCAGCGCGGTGAGGTCGTATTCCAGGTAAGGCTCGCGCTCCGGCGCGAAATAGGGAATCGACGTGCGGTCGTCCAGGCTGTTGCTGCCTTCCAGCCCGAAATAGACCGCGCCGCCGCCATTGACCGGCGCCGGTTTCATCCCGGCCTGGACGGCGCGGTCCTCCTCCGGCGTGAAGGGCTCGGGATCGACGTCCTCCAGCACGATCTTGCCCCGGGACAGGGCGGCGTACTGGCCCAGCAGGTCGCGCACCCGCTTGGCATAGGCGGTGGTGGCGGGATAGTCCGCCGCGTTCTTGCGCGAGAAATAGAAGCGCAGCGTCACCGGCTCGCCCAGCTTGGCGATGATGGCGCGCGTCCCGTTCGACAGGGTGTATTGCCGGCTCTGGGTCAGGTCCAGCCGCGTGTCGAGGAAGAAATTGCCCGCGAACAAGT
>Ga0265313_10001189_pt1 | contig 24912 bp, 27 predicted proteins | sample 4123metaG_FD_203122 | JGI IMG/M metagenome (GOLD analysis project Ga0265313, IMG submission 203122) | Rhizosphere microbial communities from Carex aquatilis grown in University of Washington, Seatle, WA, United States - 4-1-23 metaG | ecosystem: Host-associated > Plants > Roots > Rhizosphere >...
ACAACAACCTCGCGATATGACGACCCACTTGGCGAGGCAATCCTCGCTGCAGGTAACGCTGCCGGACATCCGTCAACGCCAGACTACAATGGCGCCCAGCAGGAAGGATTTGCACGGTCTCAACTCACGGTCAGCGACGGCCGCCGTTGTAGCGTAGCGAAAGGATATTTGAGGCCCGCACAAACGCGAGACAACCTGCGTACCGAAGTTCGCGCCCACACCGCAAAGGTGATTATCGAGTATGGCCGAGCCACCGGTGTCATTTACAGGCAGAACGGCAAACTCGTCATCGTCCATGCCAATCGTGAAGTCATTTTGTGCGGAGGATCAATCAACTCTCCGCAACTCCTGATGCTATCCGGCATCGGTGATCCGGATGAACTGCGCCGTAACTCGATTGATGTAGCGGTGCCCCTTTTGGGCGTCGGAAGGAACTTAAGGGAGCACATCACTGCGGACGTAGGCTATGTGCGCGCCGAACCGGGACCGTTGCATCGTACGATGCGCGCCGACCGCACGATGCTGGCGCTCGCCAATGCGCACTTTTTTGGGAAGGGCATCTTCACCAGCGTGCCCAACCACATCATGGCCTTCTTGAAGGCCGGACCGAATTCGACAATTCCCGATCTGCAGTTGCAATTCCGGATGGGGCCGAGTGCGGCCAGTCCTTATTTCCAGCCATTTAGCCAGCCATATACTGACGGCTTCGGTTGCCGGCCCGTGGTGCTGCGAGCAGAGAGCATCGGACATGTCGGCCTGCGTTCCGCCGATCCGTTTGAGGCGCCACGCATCGACCTCAATCTCTATGACGCTGAGCGCGACCGGAGGACGTTGCGGGCCGGCATTCGACTTTCGCGTGATATTCTGCGCCAAAAACCGCTGGAGCGATTTGCCAAGACAGAGGTCGTGCCTGGGCTTGATTGTAATTCTGACAGCGAGATGGATGCCTACGTTCGCAAGAACGCAATGGCATTCATCCACCCGCTCGGGACCTGCAAGATGGGCGCTGCCAACGATGAAACCGCCGTTGTCAATTCCGAGCTTCGTGTCTTTGGCATCGAACAATTGCGCGTCGTTGATGCTTCGGTCATGCCCGATCACATTGGTGCTAACCTCAATGCCCCTGTTGTGATGATGGCCGAAAAAGCCGCCGACATGATCCGTAAACGACCTCCAGCCGCTGCACTCAACGTCTAACATCAACACCCGGAGTACCGAATGCCAGAAGTTTATATCTACACTCTAGAAGGCCGAACGATCGACGAAAAGAAAGCGCTCGTTCGCGACATTACCGATGCGATGGTGAAGCATTTTAAAGCCAAGCCGGATAAAGTCATCATTCAGATTGTCGAGGCGCAGAAGCACAACAAGGCGAGTGGCGGTGTCTTGCTCAGCGAACTTTTGGCACCGGCCAAGTCCTGACCGTGCTGACGCGCACATCGTTTGAGATCGATCGCTGTCCTCTCAGTCACCGAACCGGCACTCATATGCGCGACGTCGGTAAAGACGAGTATCGCGACGCGATGGCGCGCCTTGGAGCCGCCGTCAGTGTTATCACCACAGATGGCCCGGCAGGACGTACGGGCTTCACCGCTTCCGCGGTTTGCAGCGTCACAGACGCCCCACCCACTTTGTTGGTATGCGTCAATCGGGCTTCGGCCGCTCACGGTTGTCTCTTGAAGAACCGTACGATCGCCGTGAACGTGTTGCGCGCCAAAGATGAGGACCTGTCACGGCATTTTAGCAGCAAGGTACCCGCGTCAGAACGCTTCGCGGCCGCGTCATGGTCAGTGCTGCAGACCGGCGCGCCGGTGCTTGAGAATGCCGTAGTGACATTTGACTGCCGAGTCGCCTCGATTCACGGTGTCGGTACCCATGACGTTTTTTATTGTGAAGTCGTCGCTATCCGGCGCAATGACGACGAGGAAGCGGCCTTGCTGTACTACAACCGGCGGTATCACGAGGTCGGCAAGGTCCTCAAATCGCCGGACGGCGATTTCGAAATCATCGAGTGGCAATAGATGGACGACAAAATGGAAACCAGCGCCTTGCAGGAATGGCTAGACAAGCAGCAAATAACCGAAGCGCTGCATAAATATCCGATCGCGCTTGATAGTTTGGATCGCGAGCTTCTGTTGTCGATCGGTCACGCTCGCGGCCGCGTGTCGTTCGATGGAATGTTCGAGGGCGATTGGCCGACTTTCGTTGATTGGGTAATTACAATTCATAAAGGACTTCTTTTCCACAATCACCGCATTACGAATACGTTGATTGAGCTTCATGGAGATGTCGCATCGAGCCGAACAAATGTAACAGCAACGCTGCTAATCAGATTGGATAAAGGCGATGCAGACGAGAGACTAATTCAAGCGCGCTATCTCGATAAATGGACGCGCGAGAATGGCGTGTGGCTAATTTCTGAACGTGTACTTGCCCGCGATTTGCGACGTACGACGCGACTTTCAGCCGAAGAGCTAAAAGCACGTTTCGTCATTGACGATTCTGTCCGAAAGATTTGATCAAATAATCAGGAAACATGCTTGGTCCATGATTGCGAGGGCCAGCATTAGCTACGTGTATTTCATCCATTCTGACGTTGAGAGCTCCAACGATTTTGAACGCACCGCTATAAGCTGAATTTCCAGCCACACGCGCGGATCAAAAAGCTGATTAATTGCAATTGTTGCACTCGCAGAAGGACTACTTGCCATAATTTCTCGTCGGACTTTTGAGAAAATTGGATGATAACGAGCGTCGGTCAAATAGACCGTCATCATCATAATGTCTTTGAACTCAAGGCCAGCCGCCTTCAATGCGTAGCCAATATTCTTGAAAGTTTGGCGGGCCTGCTGCTCGAAGTCCGTAGAGATTGTGTCGTCCACCCAACCGGTCTGGCCAGATATAAAGACCAAGGGACCAACCGCCACGCATTCCTCGTAACTTCGTGGGCCACGACTGTCGATCGCGAGTTCCGGGACTTTAATGATTTCTTTCGTCCACATTGCTCAAACTCTCTATTGGAAGGACACGACGCCTTGATCACCCAGCAGGGCGAGTGGGCACCAAGGCGCCGCTATTGTGAACATCATAGTTCATATTGATTGATCGGCAGATGTTATGAATTGGAACGTTCAACGATCACACTCGCCAATCGCGCAACGTGCCAAGATCTCACAGCCGACATTTCCATCTATATATCACCCATATCAAACGATAATTTCACGTCGGCTTGTTTTATAAATGTCCCCGCGTCTAATCGACTGGCGTGCGGGAGTTTTCAGCGCGCGGAGGCCTGCGTCGCTGCATGGACGAAACGCGTATCCAGACGAAAACGCCCGATTGGATCGGACGCGAGGTAAGGCGATTTGAGGACCACCGGCTGCTAACCGGCTCTGGCCAATATGTCGACGATATTGCTCCTACTGGTTGTCTGAGTCTCCACTTCATTAGAAGCGCGCACGCATGCGCGCGGATTCGGAGGATCGACACTACCGACGCAGCTTTGTCGGCGGGTGTTGTTGCCATATTCACCGGGCGAGACGTCGCAACCCTCGGCGATCTGCTGGTCAACCCAATTTTCCCGGACATACTGGCACCCAAGGGTTCGATCATGCCTATCGATCAGGTGGCCGCAGTCGGACAACCGATCGCCGCTGTCGCTGCCGACAACTTGGAAAATGCTCGCGTCGCCGGCGAACGTATCAACATTGAATTTGATCCGGTGCAAACGCCAGCGCGGACCGAGATTTTTCGCCGTCGTTGGTCCCATGGTGATACCATGGCCGCATTCGCAAATGCCCCGCACATCGTCGCGGTAACGCTTCAACATTCGCGGCTTACACCGGCTCCAATCGAGCCGCGTGCAGCGCTAGCAAATTTTGACCGGGAAGTGGGTGACCTAACGGTTTGGCTCTCCACGCAGACACCACATCGCGCGCGGTCCGACCTTGCGCGAATTTTGGGATTTCCAATCGAAAGAATCCGGGTCATTGCGCCCGATGTCGGCGGCACGTTCGGCGGCAAAGCTTCGATCTATCCTGAAGACATCATGGTTTCCTGGGCCGCCTTGCGGCTTGGCCGACCGATAAAGTGGTGCGCAACGCGAAGCGAGGATTTTCTGTCGGCGACGCATGGCCGGGGCTGCCATTCCGAAGGTGAGATGGCCCTGACTACTGAGGGCCAAATACTTGCCTTGCGTGTGCGGCTGTCATTTCCGCTCGGATATTGGCTCCCATACAGCGCAACTGTGCCGGCCTGGAATGCGAGCCGAATTCTTCCAGGACCCTACAAGGTAGATGCCGTGGATATCGAGAGCAGCGGCACGATGGACAATACCGCTCCACTCGGGATCTACCGCGGCGCCGGCCGTCCGGAAGCAGCCATGTTGATGGAGCGGCTGGTCGAAAAAGCGTCGCGCACCTTGTCGATCGACCCCAATCAGCTTCGACGCCGCAACTTGATAAAATCGCACGAATTTCCGTATCGAACTCCCACTGGAGAGACTTTTGATTCGGGCGATTATGAAAGGTTGCTCGATCACTCCTGCGAGAAAGCTGGATACTCAGAGTTGATCGAAGAGCGCGATGTTCGCCGCTCCAAGGGCCACATCTGCGGAGTCGGTACGGCACTTTATGTCGAGCCTTGCGGGCAAGGCTGGGAAGGCGGATCGGTAAAAATCTCCCCTTCCGGCCAGATCGTTGCGGCGACTGGCAGCACGAACCAGGGCCAAGGTCGAGAGACGGCATTTGCGCAGATCTTGGCCGATGCGTTGGCGATCGATCCAAAGGACGTCATCATTCAGCACGGCGATACGGCGCAGACCCCTTTAGGCGTCGGAGCCTTGGCGAGCCGAAGTACGGCAATTGGAGGCAGCGCGTTGCTGCAAGCGGCGGAGACTTTCCGGGACAAGGCACGCGCGCTCGCTGCCCAATTATTGCAAGTTCCTGTCGACTCCGTCGAACTCGACCTTGGTGGCTTCAGACACCGGAACACCAAAGCCAGCTCGATCAGCTGGGCAACAATCGCCGAAGCCGCCTGCGCCGAGAAGTCGGCGACTGACCGCAACTTCGCATTGGAGACGTCGATTGTGTATCACGCCAAGGGCGAAGCGTGGAGCAGCGGTTGCTGTATCGCGACGGTATCGATCGAGAACGATACCGGGATTCCCCATATCGAGCGGATTGTCTGCGTCGACGACGCCGGCGTCATCATCAATCCACTCTTGGCACGGGGCCAGCTTTTCGGCGGATTGGCTCAGGGGCTAGGCGAAGCATTGTTCGAGCGACTGGTCTATGACGAGAAAGGCGAACTATTGACCGGAAGTTTTAGCGACTATGCATTGCCTCGTGCGGCTAACATGCCCACGATCATACTCGACAAAATGGAGACAGGATCTCCGTTCAACGAACTAGGGGCAAAAGGCATTGGTGAAGCAGGCTGCATCGGTGCGCCGGCCGCGATCGTGAATGCCGTTCTTGACGCGCTGTCGCCATTTGGCGTTGGCGACATTGATATGCCCCTAACTGGCGAAAAAATCTGGCGGGCGATGAAAAACGGCATCCCCCTTAGTGCCCGAGCTCATGAACCCGCGCGGACACCTAGGGTAAAAAATCACACTCGCCGGCCAAGACCGCGCTAAGCTTATTCAAACGAGAGGAGTCCGACATGACTACAGGAAGACTACAGGCCTTCAATTTTTCAAAATGGATCGAGGAGCATCAACATTTACTCAAGCCACCGGTCGGTAACCGGCAGGTCTGGGAAAATGCCGACCTGATGGTCACCGTGGTTGGTGGACCCAACGCGCGCACCGACTATCACGACGACCCAGTGGAGGAGTTCTTCTATCAACTCAAAGGCGACATGATGCTCAAGGTGGGCGATAATGGCAATTTCTACGATGTGCCGATCCGGCAAGGCGATATTTTCCTGCTGCCTCCGCACGTGCGGCACTCGCCGCAGCGGCCACAGGAAGGCTCAGTTGGCCTGGTCGTCGAGCCGAAACGTCCGGCTGGCGAGAATGACGCATTCGAATGGTACTGCTTTAACTGCCAGGCGCTCGTGAAACGAGTAGAGGTCAGCCTTAAAAGTATCGTGAAGGATCTGCCTCCACTCTTTAAAGCGTTCTATGACGACGAGAAGGCTCGCACCTGTCCGAAGTGCGGCACCATTCACCCGGGCAAGACGGCGCCGGCGGGCTGGGTCAAGCTCTGAACCGTCGGCACCGGACCTGGAGTCAAGCCGCCGTATCGGTTGACGCGCGAGGCAATTTGAGACCGCAGGTCTCGAACGCCGCGCGCGTCGCGGCTTTTTCTGCGTCAGTCAGGGGTAACATCGGCCGCCGCACTGTGCCGCCAACCTGACCGAGCAGTTCCTGCCAATATTTTGCATGAGCCTGCGGTTTCTCCGCAGGACGCGATTTCTTAAAGGCTTCGCGAACGGGATTAAGACTGTCGCGAACGGCACGGGCACGCTTCACATCGCCCTTCAAAGCTAGCTCGGTATAATCGAGCATCCGGCGATCGACGGCAGTCTGGTAGAGGTAGGGCGGGTTGGAGCAAAGATAGAGCTTCCAGTTGAGCTCAACAATATTGTCGAACCATTCTTCTTCCGAAGCGGTGCTGACGAGGATCTTGTCGCCTGCCATCTGAGTAAGCTTGACGTACATTTCTCGTGGCACGCTGTATTTGATGGCGACGACGTTCGGCAGCATGCCAATCCGCGCGCAGAGTTCCGGCGACATGAGATAGCCGCTGTCGATGTGGCTCCACAGAGCAATGCCGATATTCACTCGCTCACTGATGTATTTGTAATATTGATAGAGAGTTTCGTCGTGCGCTTTGAGAAAATGCAGGACCGGTGCATGCACGACGATGTAATCCGCGCCAATTGCTTCGGCGTGCTTCGCAAGCTCAAGCACCGTGTCCATACTCTGGTCGGAGCAGGACATTACCGTCTGGAAACGGCCTTTCTTCGCTTCGTCGACCGCGATCTCGAACGACCTTTTGCGCTCGTCGAGAGACATCGCGAAGAATTCACCCTGCTTGCCTGAGACAAATACACCGGCGATTCCCAGATCGCGGGTCCAGTGCTGCAGGTTTTTCCGAAAGCCGCCTTCGTCGATCGAAAGATCGGACGCAAAAGGCATCAAGGCCGCGGCCCAAATACCCTTGAAATGCTCACGTGAATAATTCTTGGCGTCCCGTTTTGAATATTTCATCGGTTTCTCTTTCAGTTGAGACCAGCGGCAACGCGAAGCCTCCGTTCACACGAACGGAATTTGCACAGATAGTTGAGCGTCCAGCATTTATACACAAGTCGGCGCGATTCTATTGATTGATGCCGGCTCTTTATAAATCGTTTTATGATGATATACAGGCTCGAATTGACCTTCCCACAGCTTGCATCTGGATTTGCGAGCTTATTCATATCTCGACGTCATAGACCTATCTGCTTAATGGCCGGCGCAGTGTTGGCCCTGACGAGCGTCATTCACCAGATCGCAAAACCAACCAAAGCCTGGCAGGGCACATCCGCCGAGAGGCTGCTGGATCTTTCGTCATTGACCGAGCAACAAGTGTTCCTCACTGGCAGTGCGTGGGACGCGGCACGCGGCTATCCAGAACGCCAATGCAACTGTCGTAACCTCGTTGGCTGGAATTGGTCTTGATCGAACTGTTGTCGAGTTGATCGCTGACCCTGCCTACACACGAACACCCATCGAAGTATCGCCGAAAGTGCTCTCGGCAAATTGGATATTACTTCAGAAAACAATCCGCTCGCCACCAATCCAATATCATCTGAATTGATCGCATTAAGCCTTGTCCACTGATCGAGCATCAAACGCGATCGTTCGTAATACTAGAAAGCCGGCTTCTGTTTCAAATCTCGCTCACGCAGCGCGCAAGCCGACGCAGTTGCCGCCAGGCAAATTTCGTCCAAATCCAATGACGTCAGGTGGCCTTCGCTAACCAGCATGCGCCCATCAACAATGACCGTGTCGACATTGTTGGGTTGCGCGGAAAACACCAGCATCATCGAAGGATCGCCAATCGTCGGCGTCATATTGACGTCGGTCTTGCGGATTAAGGTGATGTCAGCGCGTTTACCCGGCGTAAGTGATCCAGTATGGTCGGCAAGGTCCAGCGTCTTGGCTCCATCAATAGTCGAAAGCTCCAGAATCCGGCGAGGTGTAATTCGTGTATGTCCACCGGCCCTTTGCCAATCAGACCTTATGAGTTCACGCATTACGGAAAAAAAATCGACCTTTCCGTTTGTTGCCACTTCGTCGACCGATAGGCCGAATTGTATGCCGGCTCCGAGCATATCGGTAAATTGAATTGGCCCTCTTGGACCTTTGCTGCCACGCGCATTTTCATTGATCGGTGAACTTGAGACCTTTACCTGATTCGCCGCCAACAATTTTATATCCTCAGGGGTCAGCGCCTGCGGATGAACGAGAAGCAAGTCGGGGCCCAAGAGTCCATGCTGGTCGAGTAGGCTCACAACACCGGCGCGGTTGTGGATTGTGATGGGAAGGCCGAGCGCTCTCGCCTCCATACAGTCATTCTTGAGAACGTCGATCGGGACGTTGCCACGCTGATAGGCAACGGGCGTTCGCACTGCCACACCCAAAGATAGAAGATAGTTCCTGTCGAAAGACTGTCGTTTGATACGGGCAACATCCTTGGAATCCATTGACTGGTCGACCGGCAGAGCCTGACCCCAACCGTAGGAGAAGCGCGCCCTTATCCCGGATTCTTGCAATGCCTTCACTTCGGCATCGGCATGAGCGGGCGAGACTATATTGTGTGCCCAGTCGTGAACCGTGGTTATTCCGGACAGAAGCGCCTCGGCCACGCCCATCCGCACATTACAGTAAGCATCGAGGGGACTGGAAAGAGGTCCCAAACGCATTGTGAGCGGGAAATAGCTCTCGCTAGGCTCGAGATAATTTATCAAGCCGCGTAGCGTGCTGTTCCAGAGATGCCAGTGCGTTTCCACGAACCCCGGCAGCGCGATCAGATTGCGAGCGTCGATTGTCGTAGCGCCACTAGCGTCGAGATCGCGACCGACGGCAATGATCTTTCCGTCTCTAACAAGAACATCTGCGTCTGGTCTATCACCAAGCGTAGAATCCATGGTCATGACATAAGCGCCACGGATCAGAATCGCTTCTCGCACGGGCAGATCTGTCCGCAATTCAGCCAAGGCAGTTACCCGTCACTGACATCTCAAAGATTACTGCTTCAGACCTGGAACGATGCGCAACGCATTATCACGTTCGATTGCCATCAATTCAGCGTCGTTAAAGATACCAACCTCACGAATCTCCTTCACCACGCGTGACTCGGATCGGTAGGGAAAATCCGAACCCATCAGGACTTGAGTTGGTGGTACAAGTTTAAGCAATGCGGCAAAGGCCGGTACATTGAGGATTGCAGCGGTGTCGTAGTTGAGCCGCTTGAATTCGTCCATGGCGCGGGTCGACCATGGTGGAGTTGTTCGCCCGGATAGTCCATCAAGCCGCCCCGCAAAAGCCGGCAACGATCCGCCACCATGCGACAAGATGAATTTGATATCCCGGCATCTGCTCAGCACGCCGTTGACGTATAGGCTAGCCGCGCAACGCGTCGTATCGGTTGGAAACTCAATTGTGGACCGGGGCACGCCAGGGACGGTATCGCCGCAGCACGCGGCCGTTGTCGGATGAAAGAACACAGTCGCCTTTCGGCGGTTGAACTCTTCGAAGACCGGATAAAACGCCGGATCACCCGGCCATTTGTCGCCGTAACTCGTCATCAGCCCGATTCCATTGAGCTTTAGAACATCGAGCGCGTATTCAATCTCTTTCATGCTCCCTTCGACATCCGGAAGCGGGATGGCCGCGAACATTCCGAACCGACCGGGATATGTTTTGATTAGATTGGCGCCATATTCGTTACAGGTCCGCGCGAGCCTGCGGCCTTGCGCAATGTCTCCCATATAGACACCCGGTGTCGAAATCGACACCACCGAGGTTGCGACAGAGCCTTTGTCCATGTCATCGATCGCACGCTGCGGTGACCATTTATCGATGAGCTCGGCCGGAGCGCCTTGCGACGCGTACATAACTCGCTCGCGTTCCTCCGCAAGATAGGCAGGCGGTAGGATGTGTTGATGGACGTCAATTCTGTACGGGGCAGACGTGGCTTTATCGGCTGCGCTCTGCGCCGACGCAGTACAGCATGCGCAGGTCAGCCCAGCAGCCGCGCCGGCCAACCCAAACAACGCCTGACGCCGGTCAACCCATGAACCATGCTCATGAAACAAGCGCTGCGCCTTTTCCATACTTCCCTCCCGGATTTGGACCACCGCGCCGCCCCGGCTAATTAGACGATATTGGAACACTTGCCGGGGCTTTTACCGAACGCCCGGTCTCGTCGCTCGGCGCATGCTCAACCGCAATTCTGTGAAGATAGTAAGCCGAGATCAACGCGATAACGGCTGTGCCGATCATGTAATAAGCCGGCGAGGTCTTATCGCCAGTGATGCTGATGGTGTACGTCGCGAGAAGCGGCGCGAAGCCGCCGAATAGCACCGACGCGAAGTTCCAACTAACACCGAGGCCTGCTGCACGGCTACGTTGTGGGAACGCCCGGCTCGCAAGAACAACAATGAGCGTGTTCATAACAGCGAGCGGAACACCCAACACAACGACAACAATCAGAAGATTGATGAGCGATGGCTGCGCAACCAGCCATCGGAAGAGCGGCAATACCGCTCCTGCGATGATCACGAGCGACGTCGAATAAAGGAGATACGGAGACTTTCGAATGTCGATGAGCCGGCCGGTGATCGGCGCAAATACCGTGATGATCACACCGGCGATAATCGTGCACAGAAATGGCGCGTCGAGCGGTAACCCCAGCTCCTTCACAGCAAAAGTCGGCATATAGTTGAAGATCAGATAGTAGGTGCTCAGCCCAACCGAGCAGATACCCATGGTGGACAGCAGTTGAGGAAGATTGACAATAAAAACATCCCTGAACCTCTCGCCGAGAGATTGGGACGACGCCAATTCGAGATTGAGTGGCTCGTCGACATACTTTCGCACGTAGTATCCGACCGGCCCGAGCAGGAGGCCGATGACAAAGGGCACGCGCCAGCCCCAGTCTACAAGCTGCGCCGAGTTGAGATGCTTGGCACCAAAATATCCGACCGCCCCCGCTAGGGTGATTCCAACCCATGTGCTGCACATTTGAAAGCTGGCGAAAAATGCCCGCTTTCCCGGCGGCGCTGACTCGGTCAGCAAGGCGACGGCCGCGCCGTATTCACCTGAGTGGCCGAGGCCTTGCAAAAGCCGAGCGACAATCACGATCGCAGGGCTAAACAAGCCCACAGTCTGATAGCTCGGTGCGAACGCAATCATCGCAGTGCCAACAACCATCAGCCAGATTGTAAGCGTCAGCGCGGCACGTCGCCCATAATAATCTCCGTAGAAACCCAGAACAATGGATCCAACTGGCCGGATGACGAATCCGATGCCGAAGACACCAAACGTCAGAAGAAGCGACGCGGTCTGATCCGTCCGCGGAAAAAATACTTGTGCGACAATGACGGCAAGAAAGCCGTACATTAATCCGTCGAACGTCTCGAGCGCATTTCCAAAGGTCGCAGCAAGAAGAACGCGATAGGCCTTCTTAGGCAGGCCGGGCCCTCCTGCCGGTTGGCTTTGCATCGAATTGCGTGCCACCTGATTCGTTGCTCGAGCTATTTTTCGTCGCCTATCACCGCAATCGCATGGATCTCGATCAGGAAGCCCGGAACGGCAAGCGCCGATACTGTGACTTGGGTGCTTGAAGGAGGATTTTTCGGGAACACCTCTCGCCGAACCTTTGAGAACTCCATGCCGTTTCTCGCGTCTGTGAGATACACGGTCATTGTCACGATATCGTCGAGCTTACCGCCCACCTTTTCAAGGTTGCGGCCGATTTCTCGGAAGATGAACCGAGTTTGCCCTTCAACGTCGCCGGCAAGGGACTTGCCCTGCTCATCCTTGAGCGTTGTTACGCCCGCGAGCCAGATAGTTTTCCCGCCTTTTGTGACGACCGCAGGCGAGTAGCTGCGGGTCGCTATTTCGGGCGGCAAAGACAAATACTCGCGCGCGACCGAGGCTGGTCCAATCATTACGACAAGCGCCAAAACAGCGAGCCATGCTGAGAGATCCAGACGCTTCATTCTCTCCTCCCAAACCTTTGTTGCGGGATCATCCAAACCAGAAAACCGCCCCCTCCGATGGGACGGCGATAACATTCATAGAGCAATACGAGCTTTTGTTATTTATCTAGGCGTTTATTTTATGAATACGAACGTAGCCGCAGCGTGCCACTACCGATTGACGGGCAATAACGCATAAGACGGGTCCGCGCGGCCGACCTCACTAGCATTGACGAACTGATAGGCTTTTAGGTCGGCCTCAGTGATCACATTCACGCGCCGAAAATCTCGCACCGTCAAACGATGGCTGAGGGACCACTTGCCCTCGTCTCGACGCCAGCGATCGAGATAGCGCGAATAGACGAGCCTATCCTCGATCTTTCCGTCGTCACGTTTCGCGATCAATGTCGCCGTCGATGTTGTTTCGCTTGCACCGTGCTCGCCGTCGATCCGAATAAGCATGTTGCTAATGCGGTGATTGTTAAACAACATCGAGTGGTGTGCTTTCATGAGCCAGTCCACATATCCGGTCCATGTTCCCTTGAACAACGTCGCGAACTCGACAGTCGCCGTTGGGTGCCCAATCGAAAGGAGAATATCACGATCAAGGCGATCAAGACCGCGCGGATAGGTATGAATGAGTTCTGCAATAGCGTTCTTCGCAAGCAGAACATCGACACTGTTTTGGCTCATCCATCACTCCAACCGTTGTGGTTTCAAATCTTAAAACGTTGCATTACTTCAGGTGGGAAGAGCTCGTCGACCTGCAACAGGTGCCTCGTAACGCCTTGCATATGAGCAAACCGCAAAAATGCACTCAAGGTTTTACGGTTTGGTTCAATACCATAGGGCCAGAAGTCGTCGCCAAACCGCGCGTTGGTCGCGCGAACGAATTCGTTCATGAACGGAATCGGAAAGCGTGATGCGAGTTTGTCTCTCGCCCGCGCAATGCAGCGATTCTTCGCATCGGCGAATGCTTGTTGCAGATTCATTGCAATCCAACGATTGCTCTCAAAGATATCGCGCTTGATCACGATCGTATGCATGATTGGGAAAATTCCCGTGTCTTGCCAAAAACGACTTTCAACCTCCGCCGGATCGTCAAAGAGTGTTCGAATATTGGGGTCGCCTTGCTTAAACGCGATCGGAGGATGTGCTGAGATGAGGGCATCCAACTCACCGCGCAACAGCATGTCATTGAGCGTCCGATCCTCCACTCGACGCAAGCGAACACCCGCAGGAAGTTCGATCGTCACCTCTTCTTCACGGCCAGGCTGTTCGAGGCCACCCTGCACCCATTCGACGTCAGCCGCCGGCACTTTGTATTCGTCTGCTAGCAATCCGCGCACATATATCCCCGCGGTTTGGGCCCATTCGGGGACACCGACGCGGGCGCCTCGCAAGTCCTTAGGCGTGCGAACCGAACCGTTTGTTTTCACGTAAATTGCCGAATGCCTGAACATTCTGGATGGAAATACGGGGATCGCGACAAATGGACTATCTCCGGATGATAGCGTCGCCACGTACCGACCCATCGACATTTCGGAAATATCGAATTCTTTAAATCGAAGAGACCGAAAAAAAACCTCTTCTACCGGAAGAATTACGAGATTGAGATCGATGCCTTCCGGCTTTACACGACCGGTCTCAAGATCCCGCACGTGCTCGTATTCACTAACCGCACAACTGAGGGCCAGCATATGAGTCCCACTGGATCGGCAAAATCGATGCCGGTCACTTTGGATTTGCCGTGTCGGTAAGTGTGTCCGCCAGCGCGGCCTCGGTCATTCTATAAATTCATATTGGCAGGCTATGAATTACACGGCTTTTTCCTGATTATTCGTACTTTGGCCCCTCCGGCGCACTCTCGATTGGGTCAAATAGATTCGGCTGCGAATCTGGCCTAGTTGCAATCCTGCTCCGACTCGCCGGCGTAAAGCCAAACTCCGATGCGATGCGCATCATGATCTCGGCTTGCCTATTGGTAATCGAAACATACGGCGCGGTTCGAGACTTGACCATAGCGCCGTATTTCTGAATCGCCTCAGTGGCTTCTGCCCATAGGGCGTCACAGTTGAGTGAGTAGCCATGTTGCAAGGAATGAGCCGTGCGCGGGGTCTGGCTAATTGTAATCGCTATATTTGCGACAATAGCCAGCATCCGGGCTGGTGCACAAGCAACCCACGAAACCGTTCTCACCAATTTGGACGATCAGTTGTAAAAAGGCCGTCCTGCGACAACAAAAAGGTGACTGATCTACATTTCGCGAAGAGACCCCAAGTCTAAGATATGTCTGATGCCAGCGCACTCTTCTACGCTCAAATTGCACTCGATGGCTTTTGCGTTCTGAGTGAGTTGGGCGGCTGTGGTCGCGCCCGCAATGATGCTCGGAACGATCGGATTTACTGCCAGCCAACCAAGTGCCACGTCGAGCAGCGAACGTCCGTGCTTGCCCCCGAAGTCTGCCAATTGCGCGACCAACGCCATGTTGGCATCGGTCATGAACCGCGCTGCCAAATGCTTCAGCTTCGACAAACGCGAGCCCTGCGGCATTGCTCCGGCGGACGTGTATTTACCGGACAGCAACCCGCTGGCAAGCGGAAAGAACGGAAGCAAGCCCATCCCATAGGCCTGCATGACTGGAGCCAACTCCGCCTCAACACGTCTTACAAGCAGACTATATTCGTCCTGACACGAAACGAACGGGTTTAGATTGAGTTGCCGGGCGATTAGCTGCGCCTCAACGACTTGCCATGCTGCAAAATTCGAACAGCCAATGTAGCGCACCTTGCCCGCACGGATGAGATCATCGAGCGCGCGCATTGTCTCTTCGATCGGCGTCAACGGGTCCGGTGCATGTACTTGATAGAGGTCGATCCAATCGGTCTTGAATCGGCGCAGGCTCGCCTCGACCGCCTGCACCGTATACCGCCGCGACGCCCCTTTGGATTTATGAGCCTCGTCCTTCCCGTATTTCGTGGCCAAAACGACATCTTTTCTTCGCACACCGAGAATTTGTCCAAGGACCGCTTCGGATGCACCGCCGGGTCCGTACATATCCGCCGTGTCGAACAGCGTAATGCCGAGGTCGAGAGCCTGATGCACGACCTCGCGGGAGGTCGCCTCATCGATGCGGTTTCCAATGTTGTTGCAGCCCAAGCCTGCCAACGAGACCGTGAGTCCCGAACGTCCCACCTGCCGATATTCCAAAACACCAATCCTTCCGATTGTCCGATTTTGCTCAGTCGATCTAAACACCCAAATATTGATGCATGACGTCCTGGTTCACACGCAGGACGTCGGGCGTTGCCTGATAAACGACGCGGCCCTTATTGAACACATAGCAACGGTTGGAAGCGGACAACGCCAAAGGTATATTTTGCTCGACCAACAGAACTGACACGCCGGTCTTGGCGATTTCACGGATAATCTGGCCAATCTCCCGAACGAACAAGGGAGCCAGAGCTTCGCTTGGCTCGTCCATCAATAACAGCTTCGGATTCATTACTAGAGCTCTAGCGACCGCAAGCATCTTTTGCTCGCCCCCGCTGAGAGTTTTGCCACGCTGATTTCGGCGCTCCTCGAGCCGTGGGAACAAAGTCAGCACACGGCGCAAATCCCACTCGCCTTCCCGCTTAACTGGCGAAAACATCAGATTCTCCATGACGCTGATGTCGGGAAAGATGCCGCCACCTTGTGGCACAAGGCCAATTCCGAGTGCGGCAACGCGATGCGGCGCCAGCGACGTTATATCTTTGTCAAGAAATAGCACCTTGCCCGTCTTGGGCTTTTTGAGCCCTATGATTGAACGCAACGTCGTCGACTTTCCGGCCCCATTTCGTCCAATAAGGGCGACAACCTCACCGGAATTAATGTTGAGCGTAACGCCCTGCAGAATGTGTCGTGCACCGTAATAGGTATGCACGTGTTCTAGGCGCAGGACGTCCGATTGAGCGACAGCGAGCATCGAGTTCACACGTTGGCGGTTTCGTCACCAAGATAGATTTCCTGCACGCGCGGATCGGCGCGCACCGCCTCCTTCGAACCGGTCGTCAAAACGCGGCCAAGATGCATAACGGTCAGAGTAGCGCAAAGCTGCATTGCGACGTCCATATCGTGTTCGATAAGAAGGATAGAAATATCGTGCGGAAGAGCCTCGATGACTGCCACGGCTTTCTTAGTCTCATCGGGCGATAGGCCCTCCGTTGGTTCATCGAGAAGTAATAATTTCGGCTTCTGCGAGACCGCGAGAAGGAGCTCGAGTTTTCTCTGTTGGCCGTACGACAGCTCGGCAACGATGCGATCGCGCATCTCGGCCATATGCCATTTTTCCAGTAAGTCCCGAGCCTCGTCCTGCAGCAATGAGAATGAACTCACCGGACGCAGCATCGCCATCTTAGTCCGCGTGAGCCCTTGAAGCGCAATCACCAGATTTTCCTCAACGGTCAGATTCGCAAATAGGTTAGTGATCTGAAACGTCCGCCCCATCCCCATCGATATACGGCGCTGGATCGGCAACTCGGTCACATCCGTTCCCATCAGTTCGACATGTCCGCTGCTCGGCGCCAACACGCCGGAGATCACATGAAATAGCGTGGATTTCCCCGCACCGTTCGGTCCCAATACTCCGCGCCGCTCGCCAGGCGCCACGTCGAGACACACGTCTTCCAGCGCGCGCAAGCCGCCGAAATTGATGGATACGTCTTTCAGAGCTAATGCCGGCTGAATTTCGCCCATCGCCTGTCTTTCAATCGTCCACGCAGGGACGAGAATTGCTGTACGATCCTGTTCTTAAGCGGTTTATAAATTCCGTCAGGCGCCCCGACGACCACGACGATGTAGATAATCCCCAATAAGGTGATCCAGCGCTCGGTATATTGGCTGACGCCATATTCGAGAACCACGACAACGACTGCGCCGATCATCGGCCCGATCATTGTGCCGGCGCCGCCGACCAGCGCCATCAGTAATCCGATCGCGGAAGTGTGCAGGCTGAGTTGCGTCGGGGTCACGATGCCATTTTGCAGCGCAAGCAACATACCTGCCATTCCAGCCACAACCGAGGAGATGACGAAGGCGATATATTTGTGCAGCCAGACATTGTATCCGAGCGCCTGCATACGAAGCGCGCTCTCGCGAATTCCCTGCAAACTCAAGCCAAATGGTGAATGCACCAGACGAATGAGCAATCCGGCCGCGATCAGGAACAGAATCGTCGTCAGCCGATAAAAACTCGAAGAACTGACAAACACCCAATCACTGAACGAGGGACGCGGAATGCCTGCAAGTCCATCGTCGCCGCCGGTCAATGAACGCCATTGCCATGCAATACCCCACGCGACCTGGGACACGGCAAGACTCAGCATAAGAAAATAGACACCGGTCGCACGCAGCACGAGAAGGCCGATTAGGGCGCCGAGACAGCCGCTAATGAGCAAACTCGCGCCTAACAACAGCAGGATATTGTCGCTGTAACCGATAGCAATAAAGCCGGTTACATATGCAGAGGTCCCGAGAAACACGGCGTGACCAAGCGAAGTCAGGCCGACATAGCCGTCGAGAAGGTCCAAGCTCATCGCGAACAGCGCCAGAATGAGAATGCGAGTCGCAAGGACCAAGTGATACGGCGAAAGCAGCCAAGACGAGCCCAACAATAACGCGGCAAAGACAAGGAAAACGATCGAACTTGTGTGCCTCATTGTGACGCTCGCTCTCACGTCTGACCCGCCAACCCGCCTGGCCGAAAGGCGAGCATCAGCAGCATCGGACCGAAAATTGCGAATAGAGCAAAGTCCGGAAATAAAATTCGTCCGGCGGTGTCTAGCAGACCGACAAGGATTGCCGCAGCAAAGGCGCCGCCGAAACTTCCGACTCCGCCGAGAATAATGATCGCGATCGTGAGACCAAGGATTTCGATATCCCCACCAGGATACATGCCAACCAGTGGCCCGCCGACCACGCCCGCGATTGCAGCAAGCGCCGCACCCAGAACAAAGACGCCGGTCGTCAAGTATGGCACGTTGACGCCCAGCGCCTGAGCGATATCGCGATTGTGCACGGCGCCGCGCACCCAGGTACCAACTCGCGTGTGGTCGTGAAACCACCATAGAAGCAGAGCGACCAACAGTCCGATAGCTATCAAGACGAACCGATATGCCGGAAAGGGGCGGCCGAGAACGTCAACCGATCCGTCGAGAGGATAGGGCGTCGGAATTCGCAGCGGAGTCCCACCAAAGATCCAGAGCGAGAGATCGCCGATCAGAAATAGACAGCCGAACGTCAGCAGAACTTGGGCGCGTTCGTTTTTTGCAAACCGCTCCAGAAGGAAAAGCTGCATCGCTAACGCGATGACCGACACGACCAAGACGCTCGCAAGAATGCCCGCCAAAAATGAACCGGTGTACCGGATCGTGGCATAGCCTACATATCCGCCCAGCATGTAATACGAGCCATGCGTCAAGTTAACGATACGTAGCAGTCCAAAGGTCAGCGTCAGGCCGGCGGCCAGCAGAAACAGAAGCATTCCGTACGAAATGCCATTGAGGACTTGGATCACTAGCAGGCTCACGCTTGACTTTTCCTGCTAAGCGGGCCGGACCGCGGTGGCTTGTATCTCGATCATCGCGCGCGGATCGAATAGTTGCCTGATGCCGATTGTCGCACTCGACGACAGGTTGTCACTGCCTAGAATTTCCTGCCGGATTTTTGAGAACTCGGGCTGATTCCGGACATCGGTTAGAAATACGGTCATCGACACGATGTCAGTTAGTTGTGCATTTGCTGCCTTCAGCGCGACTTCAATATTCGCAAATGCCTGGCGGACTTGACCGGAAAATTCACTAGATATCTTACCGTTTCGAAATCCGGTCTGCCCAGCAACGAAAACAAGATAGCCAGCTACCACACATTGTTCATGACTCGGATTGTAACCGGGTGCCGACAGCTCGGGCACATGGACCGCTTGCTTTCGCCACATCTCAGCCTTCCAACCAGACAAGTCGAAATTCATCGTGCATCAGCAAACCCGCCTAACCTCGCACTGTCTCAGTTCGGCGGCGTGATGACCGTGCCAAGTTTGTCCTTGGTCTGTCCAACCCAGGTGCCCTTCAACTTCCCATAGCCAAAGCTCGAGAGCTGTTGCGGCGTCCGATCCCAATGTTGCGACACATTAGAGTAAGTCGCGATAACTTTTGTCGTCGGAACGGGACCAGCCGGATTAGCGACCACTTCATAAATATACATGTTCTGGACGATGTCGTGGTTGGCATCGAGCTTTATCGGCCCGCGCGGCGTCATGACGTCGGTTTGGTAGATAGCTTCGAGAAACGCCTTTTGCTTGGCATCGCCACCCAGATCACCCTTCACCTTATGAAGCGCTCCGACCAGGACTTCCGCGGCCGAGTATCCGAGGGCCGCTTCCAACGTCGGAACGCGAGCGGGATATTTTGCGGCCCACGCTTTGAGGAACACCTCGTTCTCCTTGGTCGCAAGGCTCGGCGTATAGGGGTTCACCGCCACAATTCCGATCGCCTTGCTGCCGTGCTGCGGAAGGAATTCGCCGTTCGTTGCTTGGCCGTAAAAGTCGATCACTTTAAGTTTGTGCGTGCGAACATAATTCGAGAATTGCTCGACAAAGCTGAGTTCGCCTCCTGAAAGCATGACAGCCATAAAATCAGCACTCGGCTCAAGCTGGCTGAAGAAAGGACCAAAATCGTTGGTTCCACGTGGCGGATGTATTTCCTGAACAATCTCACCACCGCGGCCAATAAAGGCGCTCGCAAACAGATCCGAAATTTCAATGCCCGCGGAAAAATCCGAGGTAAAGAGAATCCCCTTGCGCAGGCCGGCCTTGTAGGCCCAATCAGCGGTGGGGCCGGCAACAGACGAACTGTTATGAGTAAGCCGGATGATATACGGACTGGCATACTTCGGATCGATCGTCAGTCCCTGTGCGGCACAGTTACCGGTGACGAGCATAGGAATGTGCGCTTGCTTGACGTAAGGCGCGATAGCGTAACAGACAGCCGACGTCACGCCGCCCATGAGAACTTGCACTTGATCGCTCTCGACAAGTTGTCTGGCCTTGGTCAAGCCGACATCAGCCGCGCCGCCCTGGTCGTCAGCGAAAATGACATCGAGCGGATGGCCATCGACCACGTTGCCAATTGAATCTAGGTAAAGTTTCATCCCTGCTTGATTGGTCGTGCCGCTGACGGCCGGATTCCCTGTCAGCGGCAAGACGACGCCGACCTTGATGGGGGCTTGTTGCGCATCTACACCATTGCCGGTTGATAGACCAAATGCGACAGCGATAACGCATCCTAAGCTCGTTGAAGTCGCTTTCATCGCCATTCTCCGTTGACTGAATCTTTGCGTTCAATGCGCCTTGACGTGCGTTCCCTGATCTTCCTTCTTGACGCGGACTTCGGGGTTTCCTTCACCCCAAATTGCCTTGGCTTGCACATGCATGATCTTCCAGCCTTGTGGCGTACGTTTCAGGTCGTCGACATGAAGCGCACGATTGGTGAAATGATCACCGCCGGCCGTTCCCTTTTTAAGGTGATGCGCGTTGACGTAAAACGTCGCCCTGGCCTTGTCGCCGTCTATCGTGACGATCTCGTTGTTGATGACGTGGAGCGTCGCGTCGATGTGAGCAAGCGCACGCCTGACATTGGCTTCGATCTGAGCGGGGCCGCGTTGCAGGCCAAAACGCGGCGATGCGAAAGTAGATTCCTCGGTCACAAAATTATGTAAGCCCGACCAATCCTTCAGGTCCTGTGTTCGCATCCAGCCATACAAAACCTGCATGACTTCAATTCTGTCCAAAGCTTCTTGGACCTGAGTTTCAATGCCTTTTTGCTTGGCGTTTGGCATTTTCTCTAGCACTCCTCATCTCAACCTTTATGGGTCGCAGGATCGGATTTGTTGACTCGAACATTTGGATTCCCTTCCTGCCAATGGATCTTGGAGGACCGGTAACATTCGATCTTCCAACCATCATTAGTACGGATCACATCGATGGTGTTGTCACCGATATTGGTCAGGTGTTCGCCCCCCTCGACGCCTTTCCGTAAATGGTAGGAAATCGCGTAATAGTGAACTTTCGCAGAATCGCCGCTTTGCTCGATCCGAATGTTGTTCATTACGTGCATGATGCCGTCGTAATGACCTAGCGCGCGTTTGCAGACGCCTACTACAGCGTCAATACCCTTCTGCACGCCAAAGCGAGCCGACTCCACGCGTGCTTCGGGAGTGATAGTTGTGATCAAGGCATCCCAGTCGCCGGCGTCTTGAGCGGCCATGAACCGGTGGACGACATCGACGATATCTAAGTGATCTTGGATCTTCTGAATTTTCGATTCGAGTTCAGTTGACATTTTTAGCTACTCCAAAGACTTTGCCGCGCTATCTGTAAGATGCTGCGGGCGCATCACCTATATTGGAAATGGCATTTTGGTATTTGTTTATAAGGACATATTATGAATGCGCGATTTGAAGATCGCGGCATCTACCTAAGACAAACAAAGAGCGTCGCGACGGGAGTGACCTGACCTGGCTTTTTTGGACCAAGCGTTGTGAGAGAATAGCTTGGGAAAGGAGCTGGTCATGCCGAAGAAGAGGTTCAGCGCGGAGCAGATCGTGACAGTGCTGCGTCAGATTGAAGTGTTGATGGCGCAGGGCAAGCCGACACCGGACGCCTGCCGGGATGCAGGGATATCGCAGCAGAGCTATTACCGCTGGCGCAAGGAATACGGTGGGCTGGAGATCGATCAAGCCAAGCGGATGAAGGATCTTGAGCGCGAGAATGTGCGGCTGAAGCGGCTGGTCGCCGATCTGTCGCTTGAGAAGCAGGTGCTCAAGGACGTCGCCTCGGGAAACTTGTAAGCCCCGAACGGCGCCGGCAGGCGGTCGAACGCATTCGGGGCAAATATGGGTTCTCGGAGCGTCATGCCTGCCGGCTGGTCGGTCAGCCACGCGGAACGCAGCGCTACACCATCCTGGTTCGTGCCGATGAAGATGCGCTGACGCGAGCGATTATCGCTCTCGCATCACAGTACGGCCGCTACGGCTATCGTCGGATCAAGTCGTTGCTGGGCGATGCCGGGTGGCACGTGGGCTGCGACCGAGTGCAGCGGATCTGGCGCCGTGAGGGGCTCAAAGTACCCCAGAAACAAAGACCGCGAGGCCGGCTCTGGCTCAATGATGGGTCCTGCATCCGGCTGCGGCCGGAACGGTGCAATCACGTCTGGTCCTATGACTTCGTGGAGGCCCAGACCCACGATGGCCGCAAGCTCCGGCTGATGACGGTGATCGACGAATATACCCGCGAATGTCTGGCGATCCGGGTGGCGCGCCGGATCAACAGCTTCAGCGTGCTCGAGACCATGGCCGACATCATGGTGATGCGGGGCGTGCCCGAGCACATCCGGTCCGACAACGGCGCTGAGATGACGGCGAAGGTGGTGCGCAGCTGGCTGGCGCAGGTCGGAGCCAAGACCCTGTTCATCGAACCAGGCAGCCCCTGGGAGAACGGCTACTGTGAATCCTTCAACGGAAAACTACGCGATGAGCTGCTCAACGGCGAGATATTCTACAGCCTGAAGGAAGCCCAGGTTCTCGTCGAGCAATGGCGCAAGCACTACAACACAATCAGGCCGCACTCATCGCTCGGCTATCGGTCGCGGGCGCCACAGACGATGAACCCATTCCTGACACCGCTAGATCAGGCCGCTCAAATGCAATAGTCTCTCTATGACGCTGGTACAAAAAAGCCGTCAGGCCACTCCTAGGGAATAGCATCTGTTGTGTTCAAAAGCAGCTTGACGTATCCAACGTTTCCAAAATTGAGTCAGCGACCTTTTTATTCATGCCTAGAACGCCAGTAATTGGAACGACGGTGATACACATCCTTCTCAGCTCTAGATCACCGTAGCCAGGACGGCTCCTTACTCACTGCTCTGGTTTTGTCTCACTCTCAAGCCGATCAAATAAGTTTGGCTCCGTGGCCGACGGTGTCGCGATCCTACTCCGGCTCGCCGGGGTGAAGCCAAACTCTGATGCGATACGCATCATTATTTCCGCCTGCCTATTAGCGATCGAGACATAAGGCGACTGGATCGGATAGCCGGACGGCGACTTGACCATGGCGCCGTATTTCTGGATCGCCTCAGTGGCTTCGGCCCATAGGGCGTAGGCGCCGCAATAGGCAGCAAGTGCCGCCCGGTCCAGACTAGTGAGCAGCTTTAGCGCACCAAGCTGATTACAGAGTCGGTCCCATTCCGCCCGTCCGGCGGGTCCAAGCTCAACGGGGCAGTCAGGAATGACCGGTTCTGGACGCGGCTCGTTGAGGTTGAGTGGGCGCTTTCCGGGGTTGCCGGTGAGAACTTTGACCCGGGTCGGCTTGGGGCGTCGGCCGCGCATGCGATTCACCCCGCTTCTTCAAGACTGGCGGTCAATTGTCCGAATGCTGCGCCATCGCGTTCGCGGACTACGTCCTTGCCAGTGAAGGCTTGCCAGCGGCGGATCGCGACATCGACGTAGACTGGCGACAGTTCGATGGCGAGGCAGTGCCGACCGCAGGTCTCCGCGGCAATGAGCGTCGTACCGCTGCCCAAAAAAGGCTCATAGATCGCATCGCCCGGACTCGTATTATTGAGGATCGGCCGCCGCATGCACTCGACCGGCTTTTGGGTGCCGTGAACGGTTTCGGCATCCTGCTCCTTGCTCGAGATCGACCACAGGGTGGTCTGCTTGCGGTCGCCGGTCCAGTTGCCTTTGCTACGCACCGCGTACCAGCACGGTTCATGTTGCCAGTGGTAGTCGCCACGACCAATGACGAGCCGTTCTTTGGCCCAGACGATCTGCGCCCGAATTGCGAACCCCTGCCGCTCAAGGCTGGCGGCGACCGTCACGGCATGCAGCGCGCCATGCCAGACGTAGGCGATATTGCCGGGGAATAGCGCCCAGGCGGCCTCCCAGTCGGCCCGGTCGTCATTCTGCACTTTGCCGACGCGACTGGAACTGTTGACACCGGCCCGGTGACGCCATTCCGGATCGTAAGCCACGCCGTAGGGCGGATCGGTCACCATCAGGTTCGGCTTGGTACCTTGCAGCAAGGTGTCGACGACCGAGGCATCCGTGCTGTCGCCGCAGGCGATGCGATGATTGCCCAGACACCAAATTTCACCGGGCTTCGTTACCGCGACTTCCTCGACAACGGGGACGGCATCTTCATCGGTTAGACCGGCCGTGGCCGACGTCAGGGCTCTGGAGAGTTCGCCTTTGCTGAATCCTAGAACCGACAAGTCCGTGCCCAACGCTGCGAGATCCTTCAATTCCAGCTGCAGCAATTCCAGGTCCCAGCCGGCATTGAGGGCGATGCGGTTATCCGCCAGCATCAGCTGCCGGCGCTGAGCCTCGCTCAGATTTCCCAAAACGATGACGGGGACATCGGCCAGACCCAGTTCGCGGGCTGCTGCCAGACGACCGTGGCCGGCGATCACATCGCCCGCTTCCCCGACCAAGATTGGATTGGCAAATCCGAACGCCCGAATGCTGCCGGCGATTTCGGCGACCTGCGCTTTGTTATGCGTGCGCGCGTTCCGCGCTGAAGGCACCAGGCGGTCCAGGGCCCAATGCTCAAGGCGCAGAGGATCGTTTTGTGATGTTGCCCGCGTATTCATTCGAGATCAGCCCTAGCTGCCCCCCCCCCCC
>Ga0265313_10001190_pt1 | contig 24911 bp, 27 predicted proteins | sample 4123metaG_FD_203122 | JGI IMG/M metagenome (GOLD analysis project Ga0265313, IMG submission 203122) | Rhizosphere microbial communities from Carex aquatilis grown in University of Washington, Seatle, WA, United States - 4-1-23 metaG | ecosystem: Host-associated > Plants > Roots > Rhizosphere >...
AATCTCGATCTCGGCGTCTACATACACCCCAGTGAGGTTTGAGTTTTAAAATTAGCGCTAGGGGATTGGGTTTGAAAAACTAAGTACGACTTAAATAAGAGAAACGCATAGAAAGACATGACGGATGCTCAAGCGTATATCCATAATCGCCCGCAAGGACTCATTAAGCGAGGCAGAGTTTCTGCGCAGTTGGCACGGCCAGCACGTGGAGCTGGTAAGGCAAGTACCAGGCATATGCGGTTACGTCCAAAATGCTGTCGTAAGTGGCAATCTGGACAATCAACCAACAATAGATGGCATAGCGGAAATGTGGTTTGAGAGCGAGGATACACTCAATAAGGCGCTCGGGTCGGTGGAATGGCAGAGTGTGGTCGCTGACGGTCGTACATTTCTGGCGAGGTCGCAAAATTTCATAGTCAATGAGGTCATCGCGATCCCGCCTGCGCAATAAAAGACAGAGAGCGAGCGAATCGTCTGACGATCACACCTCAACCATATGCAAAGTTGGGTGCGATTTATTCCGTCACGCTGAAGATCCATCGGCATCGAATTGTAGCGAGGCTATGGAAGATCCCGCATCCGTCGGGCGCCTAATTCAATAGGTCGAAGAATATGGACGCTTCTATCTTTGATATTACAGCTGCGGAGCTGTTTAGCCAGCTGGCGATCGGCTTGATCAACGGGGCGTTCTACTCGATGCTCAGCATCGGTCTCGCGGTGATATTCGGACTGCTTAACGTCATCAACTTCGTTCATGGTGCCCAGTATATGATGGGCGCTTTCGTTGCCTGGCTGGGGCTGCGATATCTTGGCCTGAACTATTGGGTCTCTTTAATAGTCGCTCCTCTTATCGTTGGGCTGTTTGGCGCCTTGTTGGAGCGCCTCATCCTAAGGCGCGTCTACAAGCTTGACCATCTATATGGATTTCTGCTGACCGTCGGGCTTGCACAGATCATCGAAGGCCTGTTTCGGGCAAGATACGGAACCTCGGGGCAGCCCTATTCCATCCCGACGGAGCTTTCAGGGGCGCTCGACCTCGGGTTCATGTACCTACCGAATTACCGGGCGTGGGTGATCGTCGCATCGGTCGTTGTATGCCTTAGCGTTTGGCTGATTATCGAAAAGACGCGTCTAGGCTCGTATTTGCGCGCTGCTACGGAGAACCCACAACTCGTCGAAGCGTTCGGAGTAAACGTGCCTTGGCTCATCACCATTACGTACACCTGCGGCGTGGGATTGGCGGCGCTGAGCGGCGTCATGGCCGCTCCTATTTATCAGGTCAGCCCATTGATGGGCACGAATTTGATCATTGTGGTGTTTGCCGTTGTCGTGATCGGCGGCATGGGCTCAATTTTCGGAGCAATCGTCAGCGGCTTCAGCCTAGGTCTCGTCGAGAGCCTTACGAAAGTTTTCTACCCGGAGGCATCCAACACCGTAATCTTCGTACTGATGGCGATTGTCTTGCTTCTCAAACCGGCCGGACTCTTTGGCACTGCTCAAGCGCAGGTGAATGCACCCCCAGCGTCGATCGCATTAAAGGTGATGACGCGCGCACGACACATGAGTCCTCCGCTCGTCTGCGTACTACTGGTGATGGCGGTCATCTTGCCGTTCTTCGTATATCCGGTGCTGTTGATGAAAGCATTGTGCTTCGCATTGTTTGCCTCCGCTTTTCATTTGTTGATCGGTTATGTCGGCCTGATGTCTTTTGGCCATGCGGCATATTTCGGCATGGCGTCTTACATCACCGCCTATACTATCAAGACGTGGCACCTTTCGCCGGAACTGGGAATCCTTGCTGGCACCGGCGTAGCGGCTGCGCTGGGTGCCGTCTTCGGCCTGATCGCAATCCGGAGACAAGGCATTTATTTTGCAATGGTGACGCTGGCTCTGGCGCAATTGGTTTTCTTCTTTTGCTGGCAGGCGCCTTTCACCGGGGGCGAGGACGGCGTGCAAGGCGTCCCGCGCGGTTACCTATTCGGGCTGTTTGACTTATCGAACGCGTACATCATGTATTTCTTTGTCTTGACAATTTGTCTATTTGGACTTTGTGTCATTTACCGAATAATTAATTCGCCGTTTGGCGCAGTTCTAAACGCTATCCGCGATAATGAGGTTCGCGCAGTCTCGTTGGGATATCATACTGCGCAATACAAGCTGCTCGCCTTTATCCTCTCCGCGACTCTTGCCGGCTTGGCCGGCTCCACCAAATCATTGGTTTTTCAACTCGCTTCTCTCACAGATGTGAATTACGGCATGTCCGGAGACGTCGTCCTTATGGCTTTGGTCGGTGGGGTAGGCACATTCCTTGGCCCGATCGTGGGGGCCTTCGTCTTAATCTCAATGGAATCATATTTGGTCCGGCTCGGTTCTTGGTACACAGTCATACAGGGACTGATATTTGTCTTCTGCGTCTTGTCGTTTAGACAAGGCATTGTAGGCGAAATCTACGCTTGGCTCCATCGCCGGACCCAATCGAGACTGCAGCGGATTGCCAACACCTAAAAGTAAGCCGACTCCGTAATCGGCCTTATGCGAATCTCTCGCGTACCCCATTGACATAATTGAAACCTTTGTTGTAGTTTTAATGCCGTGTACAAGCGTAATCAAATTGAAGATGCAATCTCGAAGATCCTGGACCCCAGAACCAACGGTTCGCCCACCGAAATTGTCGGGCGAATAAAGAGGCTTTTGGAGACGGATCGGGCAAGAGGTCGAAGTGCCCGTTCAAACGACCCGACTGAAAAAAACTTCGCCTTCTACAGACATGATGCTCCTGGCAGCGGCGTCGAGGTTTGGTTCTCGGAATACGAAGCTTTCGCATTGCTTACAGGGCTTCTGCTGATGGCGAATGGTTGGACACAAGGCGTCGTTGTTTCGATCCTGCGCCAGGTGCGTCGGGAGATGGAGACTGAGCACACGACCACGATGAAACAAGATATTGCGAAGCTGTTCGATGAAGGAGCAATTCGACGCGATGCAAGAGCTGGCGACATTGCATTCGACAACACAGATCCCGTCCTGCTCGTCATAGCTGCATCACCAAAGACCAAAGCGTCCGACGGCGCCCCAGCTTTGCACTGCGCAGTTCGTCGGGGTCCGGCAAAAGCATTTGAGTTCATCAGCGATTCAAAAGGGGCGCTCGGAGGCTTTACGATGTTCGAATTGGCGAGCAACGCCCATCGCCTCCACCGAGAACTAGAGAAGACCGAGCCCAGCAAACGCGGGCGCTCAACGAGCTAACCAACCGAATTGGATGTCTGGCCCATGAAAAAGAAAACGTCACACACAATTTGAAACCCATTGTCATGTTTCTATTGCAGACCTGTCGCGTCCGCGACCGAATCCTGTATCGCCGAACTTGGACATCGAAATCTTGCCGATCCCTGCGTGGCATCCAGTTCTTGAGCGCGTCTACATCTACAAGACGGCGCACCATCCGCGGCTGGAGACCGACTACAAGCAGCCTGTGATCGACGCCGCATTGGCCACCGCAGCCGCGCCGACTTTCCTCAAGCCGCACATGACGGAGTCTGCGGTCGAGCTCATCGACGGCGGTGTGTGGGCGAACAACCCGATCGGCGTCGCCGCGATCGAGGCGATCGGCATGCTCGGTTGGCCTGGAGACAGGCTGAAGATCCTGTCGATCGGCACGATCAACGAACCCGGTAGGCTGCCGAATTTGAGAGGCAAGCTGCCGATGGCTGCGTCGGTGGCGAGGCTGTTCATGGCGGGCCAAGCGCACAGCGCCCTCGGCACCGCGAAGATCATCACCGGCGACGTCCATCAGCGCCAGGCGATCTGGCGCATCGACCAGACCGCGCCGGAAGGTCGCTATACATTGGACAACGTCGGCCGCATCTCGGAAATGCGCGACCGCGCGTTCGCGGAGGCACGCGAACAACTTCCGAAACTCAGGCGACATTTCTTCGGCGCGCCGGCCGACGAATTCGTGCCCTTCCACGCACCCTGACGTTACGGTCGGCGATATTGACCCCGAAGGGGGCTGCCGATCATCTGCAGTTCTGTTCTGGTCTGCCCTAAACTAGCAACAATGTTATCCAGAAAAGACTGGCATTCCGCAGCGACGAGAGCGGTAGTGTCGTCCAATTCCATGCGCCTTTTAGCGCCCAGGGATCCTGCGCCGCCGGCTTGGTGGCCGAGGTGGGGCTTCGGTGGTGCGGCGCGACGCCGCTTCACCGAACGGAGGATCTCCATGTCAAAACCTGCGAAGCAACGACCATCTAAACTGCCTGTTCTGTCACAAAAGCCGTTAGGTCGGCGCGCAAACGATCGCCAATCATCACGGCCGCGCAGCCCCTCTAAGCAGGCACGTGTGATCGAGCTGCTACGGTCGCCCAAGGGTACAACGATCGACGCAATGATGAGAGCCACCGGATGGCAGCAACACTCGGTGCGCGGCTTCCTGGCGGGGGTGGTGCGCAAGCGGTTGAAGCTGAAGCTCGGCTCGGAGCTAGTCGATGGCGATCACATATACCGCGTGACTCCCCCCATGGGGAGCGCTTCGCCCAAATCGCAGGCCAAGCAGCGTTGAGTTCGGGCAATGTCGCGCGTCGCCATCCGTCGGACGCCAATTGACCAAAAGACGTTTGGTGTCGAGATCGCGCGTTTGCGCGATCTCGACACCAACGAACTTCGAGCGCGTTGGCGAACGGTCTTAAGACGGGAGGCACCCCCTCACCTCTCACGACACCTGATGTTCCGTGTACTCGCATATCGACTGCAAGCTGACGCGCGCGGCGATCTAGATAGCGAATGCGAGAACTTGCTTGAGCGTGCAAGTTTGGCTGGAGCGATCGGTAATCAGACGACCAGGGCAGTTTTGATCGAAACAACCGTTGAGCAAGGCACTATCCTATCCCGTGAATGGAATAGGCGCATGCACCGTGTGGCGGTGATGGCTGATGGCTTTGCCTGGAACGGAAAGACTTATCCGAGCCTGTCCAAAGTGGCATTTGCAATTACCGGAACCCGTTGGAATGGTCCTCGGTTCTTCGGCTTGCGCAATAAGCCGACTCCTCCAGCACTCGGTTCCAAACCATGAGCACCAAGAGCAGAAAATTGGTCCGTTCTGCCATCTACACCAGAGTTTCGACCGACCAGCGGCTGGAACAGGACTTCAACTCGCTCGATGCCCAGTATGATGCTTCACAAGCCTATATCAGAAGCCAGGCCCACGCCGGCTGGACGCCGATCCGCAACAAATATGACGACGGGGGCTTTTCCGGGGGCGATACCGACCGGCCCGCGTTGCAGCGCCTGTTAGCGGATGTCAGGGCTGGCAAGATCGACGTGATCGTCGTCTATAAGGTCGACCGCCTGACCCGCTCTTTGGCGGACTTCGCCAAGCTCGTCGAATTGTTCGATCAACACAACGTCTCGTTCGTCTCGGTCACTCAGCATTTCAACACAACAACGTCTATGGGGCGGCTGACGCTCAATGTGCTGTTGTCGTTCGCGCAATTCGAGCGGGAGGTCACCTCGGAACGCATCCGTGACAAGATCGCGGCTTCAAAACGAAAGGGTCTGTGGGTCGGGGGTAACTTGCCCCTGGGCTATGCCCTCAAGGATCGCAAGCTAACGATCGTTGCAAAAGAAGCAGAACTCGTCAGAGGCATCTACCGGACATACCTGACGCTCGGCAGTATCGGTCGCCTGTCCGCCGATCTTCGCCGCCGACAAGTTCGAACAAAACGACGAACCTACAAGAGCGCCAGGTCAGTCGGCGGGATTCCTTTCACGCGCGGACCCCTGTCGTATCTCTTACGAAACCGGTTCTATATCGGCGAGGTGGTGTACAAGGGCGAAATTCTTCCGGGGCCGCAGCCTGCCCTGCTGTCCCGTGGCCTGTTTGACGCAGTCCAGGCCAAGCTTGCCCAGCAACTCAACAACCATACTCAAAAGCGCGCCAAATCTGACGCGCCTTTGCTCGGCAAGATATTTGACGACCGCGGTACTTTAATGGGGCCAAGCCACGTCCGAAAAAGGGGACGCAAGTATCGATATTACATCTCCTCGTGCCTGTTGCAGGGCCGCAAGGAGCTTGCTGGATCCGTCCATCGCGTTCCTGCAATCGAACTTGAGAGCACGGTGGCTAAAGCTCTCAGGAAGCGAACGACAGCGAATTCCGATCAACACGATGGCGATTTGATTCGGACTCTGGTCGAGCGCGTCGATGTCCGTAGGAGTGATGATCGTCACCATCAAGCGTCAGGTCGGATCTAAGACTCCGCTTAAAATCCACATCGCCTGGAAAAAACCTCCTACGAAGCGAAAACGCGAGATTCTGCTGCCCTCTATGCCTACGAATAGCACCCCCCTTCAGCCCATCCGCAGCGACGCTCGCGAACGGCTTCTAAAGGCAATCGCGCGAGGCCGCGCCTGGTTGAATGAACTTGTCTCCGGAACCGTCACGGACACAACTGAAATTGCCATTCGCGAGCGCTGCAGCGTTCGCTCAGTCACCATGACGGTCTCGCTCGCGTTCCTCGCGCCGAGCCTCGTCAAGGCGGTCCTAGAAGGAACATTACCTCGTGGTGTAGGTTACGCCCGGCTCTGCGATCTTCCGGCAGAATGGCCTCGCCAGTACCGCGCGTTGGGATTAGTCGCGCAAACCTAGCAGTGCATCGCGGAAACGGAAATTCGTGCGCCAGAGACTGGAGCGCCAAATTTCCCACGTTCCCCAATCCAACGCGAACAGAGACCGGAAGCCGCGTAGCTTCGCGCGCAATGCCCGCATATATCGGCCTCTTGCACTAGAGACCGGAAATTCGGGGTTCGATAGGGACTGGGTGGTGGTGGACGCAGTCGTCTCAAACCGGTCTCCACTTCCAAATTCCCTGCTAACAGGGAAAAGAACAGGGAAAATCGCAAGAACAGGCATTAAATGTCGACGACATCGTCATCTAGCCCAGCATTCATAAGGCTTTTTAACAAAATTCCCTACGCAAAATAACAGGGAACGATTTTCGCATAACAGGGAATTAAATTCAAAGAACAGGGAATTTCTGGCCTGCGAAATCCGAAATCATCAACTGACGAGATTTTCGGTGTACACAGCCAGCATCGATCACCTGCGCCGCTACATTGAGCTTTTGTTTGAACCCGCAAACCGTGGAGGAAAGGAAATCTTATGAGTACGAACAACACATTTCTCGCGGTGTTTCTCGCCAGCAAAACGAACCCGCAAATGACCACATGGAATGCTCTTCCAGAAGCAGAGCGACTCGTTAGGCAAAAAGCGGGGATAGCGGCTTGGAAAGCGTGGGCTGAAAAAAACCAATCCGCAATCGTTGGCATGGGCGGACCGCTCGGTAAGACCAAAAAGGTCTCCCAGCGCGGTATCGAAGATACGAGCAATGAGATGGGCGCCTACATGGTCGTTCGCGCGGACTCGCATGAAGCCGCGGCCACACTCTTCGAAGGACATCCGCACTTTACGATGTTTCCCGGGGAGCGCGTCGAGATTATGCCCGTTCTCCCGATACCGGGCGCCTAGGCGTTCGGCGACCGGGGGGCCGTCGCCCTCCCCTGGGCGAGCAAAGCATTGCGGCAACAAGACCATCCATCTCCTTGCGTCGCTGATCTACGACATAATACGGCGGCAGCACGAAGACATAACCGAGCGAACCATTGCGGACACGCGAGTGGACAGGTTGCGCCAGGAAAACATCCGCAATCGCGAAAAGGCCATTGAACTGATGCGCAATGGCACTCCGGCCGCCGTCGAAAACTTCTGGCGCGCACATCTGGAGCGCATGCGCGACCTCGTATTGAGTGCTTATGAAGGGCCAATGACGATTGATGTGTTGAAACTGCCGACTGGCAAGCTGCGCCCGGTTGGCAACGTAAGACGGCGCGCGCCGTCGGCTGCTTGAGACCGCGTGGTAGCTGTTCAATCGCCAGGCTGTGCGCGCGTCCGGCGATGACGATGCGCTACAAGCACTCGATGAAAGGCCGGCCAATGTTTTATTTGCGATATTGCCGATCGAGTTCCTTAATAATCGCAGCACCCATATCTGCGGTCGTTGCGGAGTTTTCGGGCGACTCCGCGATATCGGCGGTTCGAATTCCGTCGGCAAGAACTTTGGCGACCGACCGCTCGATTAGAGCCGCGGCATGCTCCATGTCCAGTGAATGGCGCAGCATCATTGCGGCCGACAGGATGCAGGCGACAGGATTGGCCCGTTCTTGGCCAGCAATGTCGGGCGCGCTGCCATGGATCGGCTCGTAAAGCGCGAGGCGTCGGCCCTCCCCGAGCTCCGGCCCAAGGCTTGCCGACGGCAGCATTCCGAGCGAGCCGCAGCACATTGCTGCACAATCGGACAACACGTCGCCAAATAGATTGTCGGTGACGATAACGTCGAACTGGCGCGGCTTGCGGACTAATTGCATGGCGCAGTTATCGGCATACATGTGCGACAACTCGACATCCGGAAAATCTGCATCGTGCAATTTCTGGATCTCTTCCCGCCACAAAAGGCCAGCTTCCATCACGTTCGATTTATCTACTGAAACGACGTTGTTACGGCGCTTTCGCGCCAGTTCGAACGCCACCCGGCCGACGCGGATAATTTCTACATCGTGGTATCGATGAGTATTGACGCCCGTCCGGCTGCCATCAGGATTCCGGGTTATCCCGCGCGGTTCGCCGAAATAGACGCCACCAGTCAACTCTCGCACGATCATCATATCGACGCCGCGGATTACTTCGGGCTTCAGCGTCGAAGAGTCGACAAGCGGGTCAAACATCATCGCAGGCCGCAGATTAGCGAACAGATCGAGCTTCTTGCGCAATTCCAGCAAGCCGCGTTCGGGCCGCAAGTGATAGGGCAAATTCTCCCATTTCGGTCCGCCTACCGCACCAAGCAGAATCGCATCACTGCGCCGCGCCTGATCCAGCGTCTCTTCGGCCAACGGAACGCCATGCTTATCGAAAGCAGCGCCGCCTACGACGCCGTCTACGATATCGAGCGACGCAATTTTGTGGCTATCAAGCCATCGCAAGACCTTGATGCCCTCTCGCATGACCTCCGGGCCGATGCCATCACCGGCAAGCGCCAAAATTTGCCGATTTGTACTCATCGATATTTGCAGCCGATTGAGCCCGTTCAGGTCTGCTGCGCCAGAAATCTGGCGTCGGCATCGACCATGCCGCGCGGCCGCGCCCGGCTCATAAAGTAGATCGCCAGTGCCGCTCCCAGCGCCGGTACCGCCGCGATCAGGAACATGTCCCGCATCGGCCAGTTCAAGCTTAGCAATAGCCCTCCGACAAGCGGCCCCCCGATCGACCCAATCCGTCCGATCGCCAGCGCCCAGCCGACTCCGGTCGAGCGGATCGCCGTCGGATAGACCGCGCCGGAAAGCGCAATCGCGCCGAACTGGCCGCCTACGACAAAGAAACCAACCGCAAACACCGTAAGCGCAATCATTGATGTGCCGGCAAAGCCGAGGAACGCCAGCGAGACACTGGCACACACGAACGCAAGGCCTAGAATCCAGTAAAAGCCGAAACTGTCACTCAGTCGACCAAGCACAATCGCGCCCACGGTCGCGCCAACCTGGAACATTGCGAGACTGAGCGCCGACTGCTCGACGGTAAGCCCGGCATTGTGAACGATTGTCACCAACCAACTCTGCAGGAAGTAGAGCACGGTGTAGTTGAGAACGAATGCGGCCCACAGAAAAATCGTCATCAGCATGCGGCCGTCGGTGAAAAGATGCTGCGCGCTGAAACCTTCCAGTTTTTCCTCGCGGATGACGAAGGTCGTGCCTGGAGCAAAGGTCACGTCCGGCCCGATCCGCTGCATAATCTCGGCAATCTTCGTGTTCGCCTTTTTCACGAGGACGAGAAGCTTGATCGATTCCGGCAGATATCGGATCAAGAACGGAATCAGCACAAGTGGCGCGATACCGCCGACATAAAACATCGACTGCCAACCATAAATCGGCAACAAGCGCGAGGCGACCAAACCGCCAATGCCCGCGCCGACCGAAAAACTGCACGCCATGATGGTCACGATCGTCGCTTGACGCCGCCGGGGCGCATACTCCGCCATCAACGCGACGGCGAGTGGCAAGGCTCCGCCGAGACCTGCCCCCGTCAGGAACCGCAAGACAAGAAGCTGCGAAACCGTCGTTGCCAGCACCGTTGCGAGCGACGTCAGGCCGAATAACGCAGCGCAGCCAATAATCACGTATTTGCGGCCGTACCAGTCGGCGAGAACTCCGCACACGATGCACCCGACCATTAGGCCCACCAGGCCCGACGTAAACACCAGCCCGAACGCGGCGCGCTCAATGCCGAGCGATTTTGCCAGCAAAGGCGCTACTACGCCGATGGTCTGAGTATCGAAGCCATCGAAAAATATCACCAGAAAGCACCAGACCATGACTCCGATCTGGAAGCGGCCAATCGGCCGCTGATCGATGAATTCCGCGACTTGCACCTGTGAAGTGGCAGCCATGAGTCCCTCCCTGCGGTTTTTCCTGCGCTTCTTGTTGATGGGCGCAGTGAGTTTTTGTGAGTTTGATCAACGCTGATACGACCGACGAAGCGAATCGATCATCGATGTCGTTATCAGATGCTGGTAGGCCAAATCGCGATCCTCAGCCAGTTTCCGCCATTCGTTTAGGATTCGCGCGCGCTTATCAGAATTACTCTCCTGCATGTGCTTGAAATGGCGATCGGTATATTTGCGAACCGCTTCAATCGCTTCGGGGCGGCGCTGAATCTCGTAACCATCGAGTTCGGTTTCGGGAGCTTTGCCATGCCAGATACGTGCAATCCGGTCGGCAAGATTGATGGCGTCATGTAATCCGCCGTTCAGACCCATCCCACCCGCTGGATGATTGACGTGCGCAGCATCGCCAGCGAGGAACACCCGGCCGGCGCGATAACTTTCAGCGATACGCTGATGCACGCGGAAAACCGCACGAAAATGCGTGTCATAATCCTCGTCGCGCGCGAAAACTTCTTGTAGTTCGCGCTGCACATACTCGTCCGTCAACGCCGTCTCGTCGTCGACTTCGTCCGGAACCGGCACGCCGATTTTCCAGAGATCCGGCAGGCGGAAAATGAAACACGACTTTCCAGGACCCGCGACGTAATTGATCAGACAGATGTCGCCGAGCGCTTTCTTGAAATCAAATGTTGTGCCGGTGACGAGGATTCGCTCCGGATAGGTAAATCCCTCGTAATTGATAGCAACTGCCTTTCGCGCTGTGCTGCGACCGCCGTCGGCGCCAATGAGGTAGCGTGCTTTGAGAAGATATTGGCCAGCGGGAGACCCGATCGTCGCTTCAACATGATCGTCAGTCTGGCGGACCGCTGTCAGGGAATGATTGAATTGAACTTCCGCGTTCGGCATGCCCTGCAATTCAGAGATTACCCATTCTGAGAGCTTGAAGCCCTCACATTGAATTCGATAAGGATGGCGAGTGTCGTCCTTTAGCAGCGAATAATCGAATTCGACGATCTTGCCTTCATCGCGGTCGCGATATTGCATGACTGGACAAATTAGGCCGCGGTCAATCAAAGCTTGCGTTGCACCGGTGTCTTCAAGAAGGTCCATGGTCGAGGGGTGGAATCCGGCCGCTCGATAATCTCGCGGTATCGAGGCTTCCCGTTCAATCACCGTGACCGGAACGCCCTTTTGCGCGAGACGCAACGCCGTTGTCAGCCCAACCGGGCCGCCACCAGCTATAACTACTCGATCATACGGGGTGTTGCTCATGTCCCTGGACTGTTCTCCCCGGCCGGGAGCCCGTAAAGATGTCAAATTGAGCAAGATGATAACTTTATCGTATCACTAACTCCGTGCGTTAGGGCGTATAACACCTGTTTTCGGCAGTCCGGCATTGACACTTGGAATTGCCTTGACCGGCTAGGCTCGGGTTGAATTGCATGAACGACTTTGCAACCGGTGCTGCCTACGAGCTCTTGTCGCAGCATAAGAGGCAGGCGCAATTTCGCTCGTTGGCTCCGAATTTTCCTGTCACCGATCTGTCGCATGCGTATGACATTCAAGACGCGCTAGTCACGCGGCTTCTGCAAGAGCAGGCGACAACCGCCGTCGGCTACAAGATCGGCCTGACCTCGCCCCGCATGCAGGAGATGTGCGGAACCAATCAACCCATCGCTGGCGTTATCGCGGCCAACCGCATCCTTCGTTCGCCGGCGCGGCTACACACGAACAAATTTGGCCGGCTCGGGATCGAATTCGAGATCTGTGTGCGGCTTGCGTCCGACCTGCCACGTAACGGACGCGCGGTGACGCGAGACGATGTTGAGGCTGTCGTCGGATCGGTCGCAGCAGCCTTTGAGATTATAGACGACCGCAACGCCGAATATGCCGGACTGGATATTCTGTCGGTTGTCGCCGACAATTCTTGGAACGACGGCGCGATCCTGGGTGAGTTTCATTCATCTTGGCCGGATCTGGCTAATGTGGAAGCTCGCCTTGATCGGGATCATACCAAGGTCGACAGCGGATGGGGCCATGAAATTCTCGGCCATCCATTTGAGTCGGTTGCTTGGCTGGCAAATCATCTCGCCGCGCGCGGTCGTACCCTGCGTGCCGGACAACTGGTCATGACCGGAAGCATTCTACGCACGCTGTTTCCCAAAGTCGGCGAGACCTATCGCCTCGACATCGGTCCTATCGGAAATGTGGAAGTAACGATCGCCGACTAACGGCGCAAAAAATGTCCGGACTCGGGAGGGGAAGCGATGGTTGACACTATTGGTTGGCGAATGAAATTCGGGATCGTCACGCCGTCGGCAAATTCGGTCGTCCAGCCAGAATACGAGGCGATGCGACCACCCGGCGTTTCCAACAACGTATTCCGGACCCATGTTCCTAACCCAGAACTGACGTCTGATCGGGACTGGGCTGACATTGTCAGCAAGATCGACGCCGGCATTGATGATGGCGTCGACCAAGCCATGACTTGCGAGCCTGACCATCTTATCCTCGGTGTTTCCATCGAAAGCGTATGGAATGGTGGACAGGCAGCAAGTTTTCGATTGGCGGAGCGTATCGAAAAGCGCGCCGGCGGTGGCATTAAAGTGACGCAAGCGACCGAAGCCATTCCCGAAGCGCTGAAGGCTTTTGGTGCAAAACGGGTCGCACTGCTAACCCCCTATTTCCCCGAAGCCGGCAATCAGGCCAAGGGCTTTGTCGAAGAAATCGGATGCGAAGTCGTGCGGATCGAGAACCTCAAACTGCAACGACCGACCGCGATCGCCTCTGCTCCGGCGGATATGTTGCGTAAGGCCGTCGCCTCGATCGACAGCAAGGATATCGATGCCATCGTGCAGTTTGGTGCCAACCTGCCCATGATGGCGGTTGCCGCCGACGCCGAGCGTTGGCTCGGAAAACCGGTTATCGCCGTCAATACCGCGACCTATTGGCACGCCCTGCGGCGCAACAAAATCACTGACAAGATCTACGGTTGCGGACGATTATTGTCTGAGCACTGAGACCGATATCGGCGGCACTAGCTCAATCGTCCGCTATTCTGCACATTAGACGATCCCAGGGCATGACATGGGCCGTACGCGGCAAATCAAACTGGAGCATCTCCGCGCTTTCCTTGCTGTCTCCGAATCCGGCAGCATTCGCGGTGCAGCGCGCCATCTCGGCGTCTCGCAGCCAGGATTAACAAAAATTCTGCGTCAGTTGGAAGAAGAATTCAGCGTTCCCCTAGTCCAGCGGTCAGTCCGGGGCGCGACTCCGACTGAATACGGTCGGGCACTGGTGCCCCGCGTAAAATTCATCGAATCCGAGATTCAACGCGCGCGCGACGAAGTCCTGCAAATGCGCGGCGAACGAAAGGGCATCGTTGCCATTGGCGTCTCGGCTGGTCCCGCAATGATGGTCCCGAAGGTGCTGACGCGATTCTGGCAACGCTACCCTGACGTACGAATCCACGTTGTCGATGGGATGCACGAGTCCACTTTGGCGGATTTGCGCGACGGCCGGCTCGATTTCTCTGTTGTCCCGTTCGATGTCGCAAGTGGAAATCATGATCTCAAAATCGAAGCTCTCACGAATACGACGGTAAGGGCCGTTGTCCGTAAAAATCACCCGCAACGCAATGCGACTTCGCTTCGAGAACTTAGTGATGTCGACTGGATCATGAGCGGTTCGACGAAAACGCGCACCAATCTCATTGAGAAAACCTTTGCCAAGTATCGTCTACAGCCACCGAGGCTGCTGGTTCGCTGCGAATCATTTCCCACTCTGATTTCCCTGGTTAGCGCGAGCGACTTAATAGGCATTCTGCCAGAGCGTGTTCTCCGCGAACCATTTCTTCGGCTTATCCTCGACGTTGTGGCTGTCAAAGAACGATTTCTGCCGTCTCGCCTCTGCTTGGTCACACGTGCTGGCGTGCCTTTGACACCATTCGCGCAAAATTTAATGCGCGAATTTCGTCGCGTGACAAAGCAAGAGATGGGATTAGGCGATGAGCATTAAACATTGCGGCAACATTTCGTATTCGGCCTTATGCGATACACCGCCAGAACTAAAACGATCGCTTCATCGAACCCTCCTCGGAGCTCGGTACTGCGCAGAGGATTTGAGGGGCAGCGTTCCATATCCTGGCGTCAACACGTTCAGACGCGGCGTACGGTTTCTAAGCTCACGGTACCCTCTACGCAGGGCAAGTTTACGGGTTCTTCGTGTGTATTGCGGACCTCAACGGCACGTGCAAGCAGGAAATAGTGGTGGGAAGATACGCGCCCGCATCAGGCAGCCTAACCATTCTCACGAGTACCGGAAATGTGACGAAGGTAGACGCCCGGATTTTTGGCGGCCCGGAGCAAGCGGGCAAACCCTTTGAGTCAAATACAGGCACAGGCGTGGACACGCTGCAATGACTCGGCGGGCCACCCAGATCCCGTTTTTCAGTAATAGATATCGCGCGCCTTCGGCGTAAAAGGGCTTATCTCGCGCCCGCGTCCAGCTCGTACTTTAGTTGCCCAATTTGGATCAACCAACAGCGCGCGACCAACTGCTACTAAATCGAACTCGTCGTTCGCGTACATGGAGAGAAGACGATCGAGCGGCGCCGAATTTGCGACATAATTCGCCGGCTCAAAGTGACGGCTCTCATAAATGCGGTCGAGGCCTATTGATCCGACAATGACGGTCGGCTTTCCTGAGATTCGTCTTGTCCATCCGGCCAACGACAAAGGACTTCTGTCAAATGCGGGATCCCAATAGCGCCGCGTAGAACAATGGAGAATATCGACGCCGGCCATGAGAAGCGGATCTAGAAATTGCTCCAGTTCACCTGGATTGTGGACCAGAATTGCGCCGTAATTCGCAACCTTCCATTGTGAAAACCGAAAGCTAATGGGAAAATCCGACCGCGTCGTGCGGCGGCACTCCCGCACGATTTCCGCGGCGAACTGGCTGCGATTTCGGATCTTACCGCCAAATCTGTCGCTTCGCTTGTTGGTCACATTCCAGAAGAACTGGTCAATGAGATAGCCGTGACCTCCATGGATTTCTATGCCATCGAAGCCAAGCTGTTCAGCCGACCGCGCGGCGATTCCATAAGCCTCGATAACACCGTCGACATCTGCCAGCGACATCGGTCTGCTGAGCTTTGCCGGAGCGGCATCGCCAAGCTTTTCAAATCCAAGGCCGGAAGGGCCGATGGAAGGAACGCCCGGATTTAGCACCGCCATATCCTGTGGATTTCGAACCATGCCGGCATGCCAAAGCTGCGGCATCATACGTCCGCCGGCGTCATGAACGGCGTCGAGCACGACTTTCCAACCCGCGAGCGCGTCGGCCCCATAAAATCGCGGAACCGACATGTGATTTCCCGCCGACGCGTGCGGTATCCAAGTCCCTTCCGAAAGGATGAGACCTACGTCGGCCTTAGCGCGCCTTGCATAATACGCGGCGTTTTCGTGGGTTGGTATTCCACCGGCAGCGCGATGACGCGTCATAGGCGCCATAACGATTCGGTTTCTAAGGGTAAGTGGGCCTAGTCGAATGGCCTCGAATAAGGGTCCTAAAGAGGGTCGCTTGTGATTGACTGAATCAACAGGTTCGTTTTGATGCACCGTCGAAAATCCGTAATGGAGCGTCAATCCGTTCGCTCATGTGCCGTATATATCCAGGGACGCACGGCCTTATCCTTGTTTCGAAACGCTTGGATAGTTTCTCGAAATTTAAGCGTGCGATCAATGGCATCCAAGCCTTCAAGTAAGGTCTCGCGATCGTCGTCATCAATATCGAATTGAAGCCGCCTACGATCCGGCAGCGTAATACTTCGCTTCTCGAGATCGACTTCAAAAACCCCCGTTTGATCCACGATAGCCGCCAAAGCGGCAATTTCTTTCACCGCGTTAGCGTCGAGAACAATTGGAAGAATTGAGTTTTGGATACAGTTGAGGCGAAAAATGGTGCCAAAACTCGACGCGATTATGCAATCGATGCCAAATTGTTTAAGTGCCCAAACCGCCATTTCGCGCGATGACCCGCAGCCGAAATTCTCGCCGGCTACCAAAATTTTCGATTTGTCATAGGGCGCGCGATTCAGAATGAACTCCGGCTTCGGCGCATCTAGGTTGCCGTTGTATCGCAGATTAAAGAACAACCGACGGCCCAAGTCTTTGCCATCAACAGAGAGAATCTGCGTCGACGGCAAAATCGCGTCGGTGTTGATGTTGTCCTGCATCAAAGGGACCGCTACCCCCCGCACTTTGCGAATTGCTTCCAACAGTCACCCCATCATCTTACGCGGATCGGTCAACCGCCCGGTGACTGCCGATGCTGCGACCGTCGCCGGGCTAGCCAGATGCGAACGAACACCAACGCCTTGACGGTTTTCGAAATTTCGATTTGTCGTCGACACGACGCGCTTGGCGCCGCGGAAGCTATCGCCCCCAGAAAAAAAGCAGAGCGAGCAGCCGGATTCACGCCATTCAAAGCCCGCCTCCTTGAACACAATGTCCAGCCCTTCGGCCTCCGCAGCGAGTTTGACAGCACTGGACCCCGGGACGCAGAGGGCCACGACATTGTCGGCAACCTTTCTGCCCCGCAGGATTGCGGCCGCTTCGCGCAGATCTGAAATCCGGCTGTTGGTGCATGAGCCGATAAAGGCTGCTTCGATACCTATGGACTCGATCGCCTGATGCGGCTCGATCACCATATATTCGAGCGCGCGGCGCGATTCATTGTCCCATGGAGCGGGCACGGCACCACTCACCACGGCGACATGAGCCGGATTCGTGCCCCAGGTTACCTGTGGAAGCACTTCGCTGGCATCAAATGAAAGTTCTTGATCAAACTCCGCGTCCGGATCGCTCGCAAGGCTGCGCCAATACTCACAGGCCAAGTCCCATTCCGTTGCTTTTGGCGCAAAAGGCCGTCCACTGAGATATTGGATGGCCTTGTCGTCCGGACGGATTAGGCCGGACCACGCGGCGAATTCGATCGCCATATTTGCAACCGTCAGCCGGGCCTCAATGTCGAGTGACTCGATCGCTCGACCTGCAAACTCAACGACCGATCCAAGAGCGGCCTTCGTTCCATAGCGACCGATAAGAAAAAGTATGAGGTCTTTGGAGAGGCTGCCTTTTGGCAGCATACCCGAGATTGTGATCCGCATTGTCTTTGGCCGCTTTTGCGGAAGCGTCTGCGTTGCCAGGGCATGTTCGATCTCAGTCGACCCAATACCCCAGGCAACAGCGCCCAACGCCCCGACAGTGCCAGTGTGGCTGTCGGCGCAGACCAACGTCGAACCCGGCAATACGATTCCGAGTTCGGGAGAAATCACATGCACAATCCCTTGCCGCGGATCGTCAATATCGAAAATCCGGATATCATGAAATTTCGAATATTCCTTGAAGGTCTGGATGAAATCCTTGCCGCCCGGAAACTTGGTCGCATGAGTTCGCCCAACATCGGTATCGATGATGTGATCCATCGTTCCGAACACAAAGTTTTTGTCCGCAACTGGTAAATTACGCTCCGCGAGTCGCTTGAGCGCGCGGCCACCCGTGCGCTCGTGTAGCAGGATGCGATCGAGATAGATCAGGTCAGCTCCGTGTCCAACCTGCCTGACGACATGCGCATCCCAAATCTTGCCAAACAGCGTCCGCGCAGTGTCCATTTAGCGTTTGGCTCCTATCGCCAGCGGAACAAGATATTTCTTCTCAAGTGCGAGAACTTCGGGCATCCCGGTCAGTGCTGTCGCCTCTGCAAAATTTATAAGTAAATCGCCGGGCGGAGATACCGCGCCGTCCTTTTCAAGGCGTTCCAATGCCACCTGCATGCCACGAATGGCTGAACTGAACAGTGTCACCGGTAGGCTCACGCGCGCGACACCGAGCGCTTCGAGCTCATTAACCTTGATGTCAAGCGGTGACTTGCCTCCTTCCACCAAGTTGATGGCGACCGGACCTTTGATGCCAGCCACCGCGGCTTTGATATCACTTCGTGACGCCACGCCATGAACGAAGATCATCGTCGCACCTACCTCAAGAAACGCATTACCGCGACGAATGACTTCTTCCATCCCCTCGACAGCCAAGGCGTCGGTCCTTGCGTTAATAACAAAATCTTTATCTACACGCGCATCCGCAGCCGCGCGCACTTTCATAACCGCTTCGTCAAAAGACAATACAGATTTGCCCTCCAGATGGCCGCACCGCTTCGGCATTACCTGGTCTTCGAGATTAACGCCGGCGGCGCCCGCGCGCTCGAACGCCTGGACAGCGTAATAGGCGTTTACCGCGTTCCCGAAGCCGGTATCGCCGTCGGCCATCACCGGGATACCGACTGCTCCCGCTATGCACCTCGTCCGTTCCACCATCTCCTGCATTGATAAAAAGCTGTAATCCGGGAGCCCGAGATGCGCGCCAGAAATGGCAAAGCCGCTGCATTGGATCGCATCGAACCCACCGGCTTCAGCGACCCGCGCGCTAATCGGATCGTATGCCCCCGGCATGATAAGAAGCTTCGGATCAGCAATGAGCCGTTTCAGTCTTGTCGTTTTGGGAACTCTTCCGCCATTCATCGGCTGGACCACAGGTCAACTTGCAAGCCGGCAAGTCGATTTCTGCGACTGGCGGTAGCGTGCAAAACCCACGACGTGATCGGCCAGGATGTTAAATTGTGTGCCGACCGTTTCCGAAATGCAGCGTCCGAATTCGTTAAAAAGCGGTCCGCTTGAATTCAAGCTGATTCCAAGTGGCGTTGGCCATCCGCGAAGAGCATGAACAATGTCACGAAGCGCGGACAATGTAGTAGCCGCGGCCTGCCCGCCAGCAGCCGATACTATGCATCCGACAGCGCGGCCATCCAGATAAGGCTCCGAATCAGCCCGCATATCCTCGACATAATCGAGTGCGTTTTTTATCAGACCGGAAACGGAGCCATGATAGCCCGGCGAAGAGATAATCACCGCATCTGCCCGCCGAAGCGCTTCTATGATCGCTGACGCGGACGGTGAGCGGTGCTTGAGGTGTGGAGAATAATGCGGGATGTCAAGTTGCGCTCCCGCGAAGAGCGTAGTGCGCGCCCCAAGCTGCTCAATCGCCTGCAATGACAGGCGCAGCGCCGTTTCACTAGTGGAACCTGAACGCAAAGCGCCACCAATTCCAACGATCAATGGCATATTGTCCGACATCTAATGGTTCCTATTGCGCTAAACGACAGGACGGAACGGCCAAATTCATTTTTTCTTTCGTGGGCGACTGTCCAGCTTTTTTTGCATTTCGAAATCGTCTTCGGAATCACTGTCATCCAGTATCGACGAAAACGCCTTCGGCACAGGTCGACCGTAAACGACGAATACCCGACGCAGCATATTTCTCTTGAAGGTATGTTCAGCACGTTCCGGATCACCAGACGCTAACGCGTCAAGCAATGCTTGGTGATTAGATCGAACCAGAGACTTCTCCTTATCATGGTCCGGATGGTTCATAATGTAGAGCTTTATGAGATTGCTGATCGATCGCCAGGCAGCCAACAAGTAAGTGTTGTCAGCCATCACGCAAATACTTTCGTGGAATTGCCAATCAAGTTGACGCCATTCCATGACCCGACCGCCCGCCGCCGCGCGTTCCATCTTCCGCACTCTTTCGTTCAGATCGAACATCATTTCAGGGGTTAACCGCTCGACGACAAGCCGCGCCGCGGTTCCTTCGAGCGTCGCCCGAAGAACGCTAACTTTGATAAATTGATCGGTCGCAAGTGCGGTAACGAAAGTGCCTCGGCCTTTTCGACTGACAACAACATATTTTATTTCCAGCATCCGCAGAGCCTCGCGGAGTACCGCGCGGCTGACACCCAACTTTTTCGAAAGATCCAGCTCAATCAGACGATCTCCAGGCTTGAGGTCGCCCCGATGGATGAGATCGATAATTCGTGTCTCGACAATCTCCGGAAGGGATTGCTGACGTGGAAGGCTCCATGAATCCATCCGCGCCTCTTCGCTACCAAAGAGATCATCTTCAGATCGTCTCATTGCCGTGCTCTCGATTGTCAGACAGTCGACAATATAGCCTTCGAGCATATCGCAAGCAAGCGTGAATTGTTCAGCCGTTACCGCATTATCGTACTATTGACAGATTGTCGACAAACGGACAGCCTGTAGGAAAGCCTATGACAATTCAAAAAATGCGCAGCGTTTTGTTGCCGTCAAATCTAATGAGGAGTGGATATGAAGGAAGTCGACCTGCGGCACGGCGTGTTTTTGGTGCCTTACCACAGCCTCAAAGAAGATCCGACGATGTGCATCCATCGTGATCTGGAGTTGACGGAGTGGCTGGATCGACTTGGTTACGATGAGGCATGGATCGGCGAGCACCATTCCGGTTGCTTCGAAATGATCTCGTCCCCCGAAGTGTTTATCGCCTCGGCCGCCGAGCGAACGAAGCGCATCCGTTTCGGAACCGGCGTGGTTTCGCTGCCGTACCACAACCCATTGATGGTCGCTAATCGCATCATACTCCTCGACCATATTACGCGAGGCCGCGTGATGTTCGGCGCCGGGCCCGGTCTGCTGGTTACCGATGCGATGATGCTCGGCATCGACCCTAATACCCAGCGAGACCGTATGGCGCAGGCTCTTGATCTTATCCGCCGCCTCTTTCTCGGTGAAGTGGTGACGGAAAAGACCGAATGGTACAATCTGTCAGAGGCACGCGTCCATTTGATGCCTTACACAAAGCCGTATCCGGAAATTGCCGTTGCCAGTTCAGTGACGCCATCCGGCGGCCGGCTGGCCGGCAAGTACGATTTCAGCATGCTCTGTCTTGCCGCCACCGACAGAAGCGGATTCGACGCGCTTGCGACGAATTGGCAGGTGGCTCAAGAAATCGCGGCTGAGCATGGCCGCACGATGGATGCTAATCGCCTGCGCCTCGTTGGGCTCGTGCATATCGCGGAAACGCGAGAGAAGGCGTATGAGAACGTGAAGTTCGGCCTTCAGGATTTCGTGGACTATAGAAACTCCTTGCAGCCGGGGCGGCACGTGGTGCCGCCTGGCCAAAATCTGGTCGACTATTTTAACGAGAATAAACTCGGGGTCATCGGAACGCCAGATGACGCGATCGCGCTTATCAAGCGCCTTCAGGGGAAACAAGGACCATTCGGCTACTTCCTACAGCAATCCCATGACTGGGCGGATTGGGAAGCCACCAAGAAGTCCTATGAACTCTATGCTCGTTACGTCATGCCGTACTTTCGCGATGCCAACAAACACAGGGCTTCATCGCTTGCATGGGCCAATGAAAATGGCGCGCGATTTGATGCACAGCGCAAGGAAGCGGCCCGGCTGATGAACGCCAAACATGAGGCCGAAATGGCAGCAAAGAAGAAGGCAGAAGAACGCGCGCGACCGAACTAATCGTCAAAAGACGAGAGAACAAATAAAGGGGAGGAAAAAATGTCTTGGCGCCAATGCAGGAGGCTTGCAGCTGCATGCACGTTTGCGACAGTCACAATGTTTGTTCGGCCAAGCGTGGCTGAGGAAATTGTCATCGGCGAATATGGCTTTTCCACCAACGCTATGCCGTTTGCCGTGGCGCTCGAGAAAGGGTTCTTCAAAGAGGCGGGCGCTGACGTCACCGGAATTTTGGGATCGGCGGGCGGGGGTACCACCATTCGCAACCTTATGTCCGGAAACCTCGCCTATGGCGAGGCCGCCCTGCCCGCCGTCATCCTGGCTATTCAAAATGGTGCAAGCTTAAAAATCATCTCTGCGAACACGACGTCTGCGGCCGATATGTCTTGGGTAGCGCGCGCCGATTCGACCCTCAACAGCCTGAAAGACCTTGCCGGCAAAAAGCTGGCCTACACCAATCCTGGATCCACTACACAATCGCTGGCCATTATGATGCTGGACATCATAGGCCTTTCGAAGCAAGTCGAGTTGGTCAAAACCGGCGGACTTGGCGAAGGTCTTGCCGCGCTTGATTCAGGCGTCGTCGATGTCGCACCGGTTTACGAACCAGTCCTATCGGAAAAGCGCGGGAAATATAAGGTCCTGGGGTCTGGCGGCGATGTCATCCCGGCTCTCATCACCAATGTGGGCTTCACCACCAAAAGCGCCGCGGGGACCAGAGCGAAATTCATCGAAGGTGTGATCGCTGGCCGCCGCAAGGCGGTAGAATTCATGCATTCGAATCCGGACGAAGCCGCCGCCATCGTAGCCAAGATCTATCATATGGAAACCAGCGTCGTACGGCGCGCTTTCGATAATGTCTTTGGCATCGAGAAACACTCCGGCACACCGTATTACGGCCTTGGTGAAATCAAAGTCGATGCGTTCAACAACGGTCTCAAAGGGATGAAGATCGCCGGCTCCCTCAAGGTCGAGCCCGTGTGGTCGGACATCGTGGATGAGCAATTTCTTCCCGCCGATCAGAAAGCTCACAAGTAGCATCGGCTTCAACGGCAAAAAGCGGATTCTTGCGATGCGGCTCTTGGAAGGCAAGTCGGCGCTCATTACCGGCGCGGCCGGCGGAATTGGACGAGCAGCCGCGCTTACATTTGTACGCGAGGGCGCGCGCGTGGCCGTCAGCGATCTCACCGCGGGCGGCGTGGAGGAAACCGCCGAGCTCGTCCGCGAGATTGGAGGCGAGGCCGAAGTGATCGTCGCTGATGTGACGAAAGAGCACGATGTGATGAGAATGGTCGAGAAGGTCGTAGCTACCTTTGGCAAGCTGGATTGCGCCTTCAATAATGCGGGCATGAATGGTGCCCAGGTCGGGGTTTATGGAAGGAAGACTGCCGATTGGACTGAAGAGGCTTTCGACAGGCTGTTCGCGGTTAACGTCAAGGGCGTATTCTTATGCATGAAGCATGAAATTCTGCAGATGCAAAAGCAAGGTGGCGGCGCCATCGTGAATGCCGGTTCGATTGCCGGCCTGGTCGGACGGCCAACATCAGCTGGCTACGTCGCCAGCAAGCACGGCGTGGTTGGATTGACCAAGACCGCCGCACTTGAATATGCCGAGAGCGGAATCCGTATCAATGCAGTTTGCCCCGGCGTCATACTGACGCCGATGACGGCGGAACGGATGCAACGGAATCCAGAAGCGACGATTGCGCAAATTCCTCTACGCCGAGTTGGGCAACCCGAAGAAATTGCCAACATGGTCGCTTGGTGTTGTTCCGACCGCGCGTCTTATGTGACAGGCGCCGCCTACAATGTCGACGGCGGATACATGGCTATATAGATCGCTTTAGCCTTTAAAAAAACGGGAGGAAATTATGAAAAGAACAAAAGCAAGCTTCTGGTTTGTCGCCACGGTAACCATCGCTTCACTGGGTTTCATTGCACCGTCACTCGCCGAACAGATTGTTATCGCTGACTATGGTGCGAGCTCCAACGCGATGGTCTACGCGGTTGCGCTGGAAAAGGGATTTTTCAAGAAGGCCGGCGCCGATGTGACGGGCATTCTTTCCTCCAGCGGAGGCGGCACGACAATCCGAAACCTGATGGCAGAGAAGCTGTCGTTTGGCGATGCGGCGCTCCAATCTGTCATCCAGGCTATCCAGAAAGGAGCTGACCTCAAGATCGTGTCGGCTCATAACCTTTCCGCCGGCGACATGTCCTGGATGGTTTTGCCGAATTCGCCGATAAAAACGCTCCAAGACGTGAAAGGCAAGAAGATCGGATATACCAATCCGGGATCTGGCAGCCAGTCACTGGATCTGCTGATGCTGGAATCGCTCGGCTTGACGCCGAAGGACGTTGAATTGGTCAAATGCGGCGGGCTCGGAGAAATTATCGTCGCCCTCAATAACGGAATCATCGATATAGCTCCAGTTTATGAACCGAGCGCCGCAGCCAACGCCAACAAATATCGAATCCTCGCACGGGCCGGCGGCCACTTGAAGCCGTTGACATCAAATGTCGGATTCACGACCGGCAGCGCGGCAGCGACCCGCGGGGATTTCATTCGGGGCGTGATCGAGGGGCGGAGGATGGCACTCGAATATATCGGTTCTAATCCCGACGACTCAAGCGCCATTGTTGCCAAGGTCTATCGGATCGAACCCGACGTCGCCAAACGCGCCCTTGGTGATCTGCTGAACGCCCAGAAGCTGGACGGCAAACCCTATTTCAGCCCGGGAAATATAAAGATCGACGCACTAGATAATGCGGTGAACGCGATGAAGATCGTCGGCTCTCTTTCTGGCGAGTTGGACTGGAAGTCCATCATCGACGAGTCGTTCCTCCCGGGCGACCTGAAGGGCGCCTTCAAATAATGCCTATAGATGCGCACGTCAGTCTTCGGGGAGTCACAAGAACCTTTCAAATTCCCAATCGACCAGAGGGCCTTAAGGCGTTGGGGCCAATCGACTTGGATCTTAGGAAAGGAGAGTTTTTTACAATTGTCGGTCCTTCCG
>Ga0265313_10001191_pt1 | contig 24903 bp, 22 predicted proteins | sample 4123metaG_FD_203122 | JGI IMG/M metagenome (GOLD analysis project Ga0265313, IMG submission 203122) | Rhizosphere microbial communities from Carex aquatilis grown in University of Washington, Seatle, WA, United States - 4-1-23 metaG | ecosystem: Host-associated > Plants > Roots > Rhizosphere >...
CAGATCTGGATCGCGCTCTGCACAAGCCTGCTGCTCGCCTATCTCAAGTTCGCCGCAGGAATCGAGCTCTCGCTCCAGCAGATCATTCGACTATTACGCCTCAACTTGTTCCTGCGCCGCGATCTCCCGGGTCTGCTTAAGAACCAAACCCCGCCGCCCAAAACACCTCCCGACCAATGGGCCCTACAGCTTTGAACCGACTCATCAATCCGCTGTGGGACAGCAGTGACTCTGACCCCAGTTCTTGTTCCGGAACTCGCCGCCGCGGGACGCGGACTGGTCGTGGACATCGGCGCCATGAGACGGGGACAGGTCATTGACATCCTGAGCCCGGGACGCAGATGTCCGCGTCTCGTCCACCCGTAGAGGGACAAGACAGGAAAGAACAAAAGAAGAAAGTAAGGTTCCGAAGCTTCGCTTCGGCAGGGCCGCCCAGGCTAGCGGCAAGGGTCTCCGTCCTGATCCCAAAATGTTCTATGTTTGAGCCAGATTTTTGTTGACGGATCGAGAACAAAGCCGGTACATTGCCGGCGTTGCATTGAACCATCCGCCTGTGGAATAAGGGAGAAGGGGCATGTCGCAGCCAGCTTTGAAAGTGGTCGAGAGAGAAGGCATGGACAAATCCAAGGCTTTGGATGCGGCGTTGGGCCAGATCGAGCGGGCCTTCGGCAAGGGCTCGATCATGCGCCTCGGCCAGCGGGAAAGCGCGGTGGAGATCGAGGCGATTTCCACCGGGTCGCTCGGCCTGGACATCGCGCTCGGGATCGGCGGTCTGCCGCGCGGCCGGGTTGTGGAAATCTACGGGCCGGAAAGCTCGGGCAAGACGACGCTGGCCCTCCACGTGGTGGCCGAGGCCCAGAAGCAGGGCGGCACCTGCGCCTTCATCGATGCCGAACATGCCATGGACCCGTCCTATGCCGGGAAGCTCGGGGTCAAGGTCGAGGATCTGCTGATCTCCCAGCCCGACGCCGGCGAACAGGCGCTTGAGATCGCCGACACCCTGGTGCGCTCCGGCGCGGTGGACGTGCTGGTGATCGACAGCGTGGCGGCGCTCGTGCCCAGGGCCGAGCTCGAGGGCGAGATGGGAGATTCCCACGTCGGCCTCCATGCGCGCCTGATGAGCCAGGCCATGCGCAAGCTGACCGGCTCCATATCCCGCTCGCGCTGCCTCATCATCTTCATCAACCAGATCCGCATGAAGATCGGTGTCATGTTCGGCAACCCCGAGACCACCACCGGCGGCAACGCCCTGAAGTTCTACGCCTCGGTGCGCCTCGACATCCGGCGCATCGGCTCGATCAAGGACCGCGACATCGTGGTCGGCAGCCAGACCCGGGTGAAGGTGGTGAAGAACAAGGTGGCGCCGCCGTTCCGGGTGGTCGAGTTCGACATCATGTACGGCGAGGGCGTTTCCAAGACCGGCGAGCTGGTCGACCTGGGTGTCGCCGCCAATGTGGTGGAGAAGTCCGGCGCCTGGTTCTCCTATGGCGGCCAGCGCATCGGCCAGGGCCGGGAGAACGCCAAGCAGTTCCTGAAGGACAACCCGCAGATCGCCGCCGATATCGAAAAGGCGGTCCGCCAGAACGCGGGCCTCGTGGCCGGCGCGATGATGGACCGGCGGAGCGACGAGCCCGCCGCCGCGGAGGAATAGCCTCCCCGGACAGTAACACCGGGCCGGCGGCGGCCTCCTCCCTGCCGTCGGCTTCGTCGAAAACGCGCGATGCCCCCGTCGCGCGTTTTCCTTTTGGGGCCGCTTCTTTGGCCGCCAGGCATCTTCGGCTTCAATCCGGCCTATCCGATCGGGCATGTGGCCTTGCGGGCTTGCTGGCGCCGGGGATTTCCACCAAATTCACGGCTTCGACATGAGGGCCCACCCGGCCGGCACATAAGGATTCGACGAAGCCCCGATGCAAAGCGCCAACGACATCCGCCGCACCTTCCTCGATTATTTCGCCGCCAACGGCCACCGGATCGTGCCCTCGAGCCCGCTCGTGCCGCGCAACGACCCGACCCTCATGTTCACCAACGCCGGCATGGTGCAGTTCAAGAACGTCTTCACAGGTGCGGAGAAGCGCGACTACAGCCGCGCGGTCACGGCGCAGAAATGCGTCCGCGCCGGGGGCAAGCACAACGACCTTGAAAACGTCGGCTACACGGCCCGCCACCACACCTTCTTCGAGATGCTGGGCAATTTCTCCTTCGGCGACTATTTCAAGGATCGCGCCATCGAGTTGGCCTGGAACCTCATCACCCGGGATTACGGCCTGGCCAAGGACCGCTTGCTCGTCACCGTCTTCGCCGAGGACGACGAGGCCTTCGGCCTGTGGCGCAAGATCAGCGGCCTGCCGGAGAGCAAGATCATCCGGATCGCCACCAGCGACAACTTCTGGGCCATGGGCGATACGGGTCCCTGCGGGCCCTGTTCCGAGATCTTCTACGACCACGGCGACAAGATCCCGGGCGGGCCGCCCGGCAGCGCGGACGCCGACGGCGACCGTTTCATCGAGATCTGGAACCTGGTGTTCATGCAGTTCGAGCAGCTGGCCGCGGACAAGCGGGTCAACCTGCCGCGGCCCTCCATCGACACCGGCATGGGTCTCGAGCGCCTGGCGGCGGTGCTCCAGGGCAAGCACGACAACTACGACATCGACCTGTTCCGGACCTTGATCCTGGCCTCGGCCGAGGCCAGCGGCACCGCGCCCGACGGGCCCCAGGCGGTCTCCCACCGGGTGATCGCCGATCACTTGCGCGCCGCGAGCTTCCTCATCGCCGACGGGGTGCTGCCGTCCAACGAGGGGCGGGGCTACGTGCTCCGGCGCATCATGCGCCGGGCCATGCGCCACGCCCAGCGCCTGGGAACGAAGGAGCCGCTGATGTGGCGCCTGGTGCCGGTGCTGGCGGCCGAGATGGGCCAGGCCTACCCGGAACTGCTGCGCGCCGAGGCGATCATCGCCGAGACCCTGCGCCTGGAGGAGACCCGCTTCCACCAGACCCTGGAGCGTGGCCTGCGCCTCCTGGAGGAGGAGACGGACAAGCTCGCATCCGGCCAGGCGCTCGACGGCGAGATCGCGTTCCGGCTCTATGACACCTACGGTTTCCCCCTCGACCTGACCCAGGACATCCTGCGTGGCCAGGGCCGCAAGGTCGACGTCGCTGCGTTCGATAGCGCTATGGAGCGCCAGCGTGCAGCGGCCCGCAAGGCCTGGGCCGGTTCTGGCGAAGCAAAAACGGAACTGGTCTGGTTCGACCTGCGCGAGAAGCTGGGCGCGAGCGACTTCCTCGGCTATGCGACCGAAGTGGCCGAGGGCAAGGTCCTGGCCCTGCTCGAGGACGGCAAGCAGATCGCCGAAGCCGGGGCGGGCGAGGAGGTCGCGATCATCGTCAACCAGACGCCCTTCTACGGCGAGTCCGGCGGCCAGATGGGCGACAGCGGCGTCTTCATCGGCGCCCATGGCGTCGAAGTCGCGATCTCCGACACCCAGAAGAAGCTGGGCGACCTTCACGTCCATTTCGGCCGGGTGACCAAGGGGCGCCTCAAGGTCGGCGACGCGGTGGAGATGCGCGTCGACGGCGAACGCCGGTCGGCGCTTCGGGCCAATCATTCGGCGACCCATCTGCTTCATGAGGCGCTCCGCCGGCGCCTGGGTCCCCATGTCACCCAGAAGGGCTCGCTCGTGGCCCCGGATCGCCTGCGCTTCGATTACAGCCAGCCGACGCCGCCGTCATCCCAGGATATCGCCGCCGTCGCGGCCGAGGTGAACCGGCGAATCCGCCGCAACGCGCCGGTGATGACCAGGCTGATGACGCCCGATCAGGCGGTGGAGCAGGGCGCACTCGCCCTGTTCGGCGAGAAATACGGCGAGGAAGTCCGCGTCGTCTCCATGGGTGGCCCGGCCGATGGCAGCGCTGCGGACGACGGCAAGGCCTTCTCCACCGAGCTCTGCGGCGGGACCCATGTGCGGCGCACCGGCGACATCGGCCTGTTCAAGATCGTCGGCGAAGGCGCGGTCGCATCCGGCGTGCGCCGCATCGAGGCGCTGACGGGCGCCGCCGCCGAGGCTTTCGTCGCCGAGCGGGACCGGCTCGTGGCCGAGGCGGCAGGCGCTCTCAGGGTGCAGCCGGGCGAGCTGCCTGAGCGCATCGCGACCCTTGTCGAAGAGCGCCGGCGCCTAGAGCGCGAGCTGACCGAGGCGCGCAAGCGCCTGGCGACGGGCAGCGGCAAGGCCGATGGTTCGGCGGTGAAGGACGTGGCCGGGGTGAAGTTCGCGGCCCGCCTGCTCGACGACGTGCCGGCGAAGGAGCTGAAGGGCATGGCCGATGCTCTCAAGCAGCAGATCGGCTCTGGCATCGTCGCGTTGGTGGCGCGCAGCGAGGATCGCGCCTCCCTCGTGGTCGCCGTGACCCAGGACCTGACCGTCCGATTCAACGCCGTCGAGCTGGTCCAACTCGGCAGCCGGGCGCTCGGCGGGCAGGGCGGCGGCGGGCGCCCCGACATGGCCCAGTCCGGCGGCCCCGACGGCAGCCAGGCCCAGGCGGCGCTGGCCGCGATCGAGCAGGCCGTGCGCGCCGCCGCGCGGGCGGCCTAGCCAGGCGTCAGCGATGGCCGGGGACCTCCGCGCCTCGCTCCATGAGGTCCTCAATCCGCACGAGCACAGCGGCTGGCTCGCCCGCCTGGTCGAGACCCTGCTGGTGGGCGCCATAGCCGCCAGCGTCGTTGCAGCCGTCTGGGACACGGTCAACGACATCTCTCCCGAGCTGCGACTCTGGCTCGGCCGGCTTTCGATCGCGTCCTTCGTCGTGTTCACGATCGAATACCTGGCCCGGATCTTCGCCGCCACGGCCGCCGATCCGGCGGCGGAGGAGAAGCCGGCGCTGGCCCTGCTCGCCTATCTGCGCTCGCCTCTGGGCGTGGTCGACGCCCTGGTTGTCCTGCCCCAGCTCGGCCATGCCCTCGGTTGGCTCGGCCCCAGCCTGCCGCGCCTCGGCGCCGTGATCGCGCTCCTCAAGATCGCCCGCTATGCGCCGGCCCTGCCGCTGGTCCTGACCGTGTTCCGCAACGAACGGCGCTCGCTTCTATCGGCCCTCACCGTGATGCTGGTCCTGCTGCTGCTGGCCGCCAGCGTGATGTACACCCTGGAACATGACGCCCAGCCGCAGCTCTTCAGCAGCATCCCGGAGAGCTGCTGGTGGGCCATCGTGACGATCGCCACCGTCGGCTATGGCGACATGTTTCCGATCACGCCGCTGGGGCGCCTGGCCGCCGGCGGCATCATGTTGCTTGGCATCGCCATGTTCGCGGTCCCCGCCGGCATTCTCGCCACGGGTTTTGCCGCCGAAATCCGCCGGCGCGATTTCGTCGTCACCTGGAATACGGTTGCGAGAGTCCCGCTGTTCAGCGGCCTCGATGCCACCGGGATCGCCGCCATCGCCCGGCTCCTGAAACCCCAGATCGTGCCGGCCCACTACGCCATCGTCCGGCGCGGCGAACCGGCGACCGCGATGTTCTTCATCATGAGCGGCGAGGTGGAGGTGGACGTCCAGCCCCATCCCGTCCGCCTGCGCGGCGGCCAGTTCTTCGGCGAGATCGCGCTGCTCAAGGATACCCAGCGCACCGCGACGGTCACGGCCCATACCGAGACGCAGCTGCTGGCGCTCGAAGCCGACGACTTCCGCAAGCTCATGGAGCAGTTCCCGGAGATCCGCCAGCGGGTCGTCCAGGTCGCCGAGGGCCGGCTCGGAGCCGAAGTGACGCCGAAGGAACCGCCGCCCTCCTGACGCCGCGCCATGCGGTCCGGGGTTACTTCACGTCGGCCGCAACCTGCATCTTGATGATCTTGTCCTGGGGGGCGTCGACCATGCCGTTGTTGTTCTCGTCGCCCTGCTTGATCTTGTCGACGAACTCCATGCCTTGGGTGACCTGGCCCCAGATGGTGTACTGGCCGTCGAGGCTGGGCTGCGGCGCGAAGCAGATGAAGAACTGGCTGTCGGCGCTGTTGGGATCCTGGGCCCGGGCCATCGATACCGTGCCGCGGACGTGATTGGCATTGGAGAATTCCGCCGGCAGCTTCTGGCCCGAGCCGCCATAGCCCGTTCCCGTCGGGTCGCCGGTCTGGGCCATGAAGCCCGCGATGACCCGGTGGAAGACGATGCCGTCGAAGAAATGCTGGCGCACGAGCTGCTTCATCCGGGCGACGGTCTTGGGTGCCAGGTCGGGCCTGAGCTCGATCACCACCCGGCCGTCTTTCAGGTCCATGTAAAGGGTGTTCTCGGGGTCGAAGGCCTTGGCGCTGCGCATGCTGAGGATCATCGCGGCGGCAAGGACGGCGGACATCAGGGAAAATTTCATTGGCTCATACCATGGCTTTGTTGAGGTTCTGGTCGAGTTTGTCGAGGAACTGGCCGGTGGTGAGCCAGGTCTGCTGGGGGCTGATGAGGAGGGCGAGGTCCTTGGTCATGAAGCCGGCCTCGACCGTCTCGACGCATACCCTTTCGAGGGTCTCGGCGAAGCGCTGCAGCTCGGGCGTGCCGTCGAACTTGCCGCGATACCAGAGCCCGCGCGTCCAGGCATAGATGGAGGCGATCGGGTTGGTCGAGGTCTCCTTGCCCTTCTGGTATTCACGGAAATGCCGGGTGACCGTGCCGTGGGCGGCCTCGGCCTCGACCACGTCGCCCGACGGCGAAAGCAGCACCGAGGTCATTAGGCCGAGAGAGCCAAAGCCCTGGGCCACCGTGTCCGATTGCACGTCGCCGTCGTAGTTCTTGCAGGCCCAAACGAAGCCGCCGCTCCATTTGAGGGCGCTCGCTACCATGTCGTCGATCAGGCGATGCTCGTAGGTGAGATTCTTCTCCTTGAACGCGGCGGCGAATTCGCTGTCGAAGACCTCCTGGAACAGATCCTTGAACCGGCCGTCATAGGTCTTGAGGATCGTGTTCTTGGTCGAGAGATAGACGGGCCAGCCGAGCGTGAGGCCATAGTTGAGGCAGGCCCGCGCGAAGCCGCGGATCGATTCGTCCAGGTTGTACATGGCGAGCGCCACGCCGGCGCCGGGGAAATCATACACCGGGTAATCCACGGCCGCGCCGCCGCCAGCGGGCTCGAAGCGCAGGGTCAATTTGCCCTTGGCCGGGATGATCACGTCCGTCGCCCGGTACTGGTCGCCGAAGGCGTGACGGCCGATGACGATGGGCTGGGTCCAGCCGGGCACCAGCCGCGGCACGTTGCGGCAGATGATCGGCTGGCGGAAGACGGTGCCGTCGAGGATGTTGCGGATCGTGCCGTTGGGCGACTTCCACATCTTCTTGAGGCCGAACTCCTTCACCCGCGCCTCGTCCGGGGTGATGGTGGCGCATTTGACGCCGACCCGGTGCTTCTTGATGGCGTTGGCGGCATCGATGGTGATCTGGTCGCCGGTCGCGTCCCGGCTTTCGATGCCGAGGTCGAAGGAGATGAGATCGACCTCGAGATAGGGCAGGATCAGCTTCTCCTTGATGAAGCGCCAGATGATGCGCGTCATCTCGTCGCCGTCGAGTTCGACGACCGGCTGCAGCACCTTGATCTTCTTCATGGGCGGAAGGTCCTGTCTGGAAGGCGCCGGATCATAGCCGAGGCTGGATATTCTTAGCCAGCATATGGGGCCAGCGTAAGGTGCAAGTCCGGCATGGGTGAGTTGCCCTACAGCCGCTCGGGCTGGGATCCGGTCTTGGGCCGGGGCGCGGCCGCGAGCGCTGGGATCAGCGCCTCGACGCTCGTGACGACCGTATAGAGCTGCCGGTCGAGGGGGCTGGCGAACCCCTGGCCCACGACATGGTCGACGAGCGCCAGGAGCGGTCGCCAATAGCCGGCGATGTCGAGCAGGAACACCGGCTTGTCGTGGAGCCCGAGCTTGCGCCAGGTGATGATCTCGAAGGCCTCGTCCAGGGTGCCGAACCCACCGGGCAGCACGGCAAAGGCGTCCGACATCTCGAACATCCTGTGTTTGCGCTCGTGCATGCTGGAGACCACGATGAGCTCCGTCGCGCCGCGATGGCCGAGCTCGGTCTTGTCGAGATGGCCGGGAAGAATTCCCACCACCTCGCCGCCGGCGGCGAGTGCGGCATCGGCCATTGCGCCCATGAGGCCGACGCGGGCGCCGCCGTAGATCAGGCGAATCCGGTTCTCCGCCATGCGCCGGCCAAGCGCGCGGGCGGCTTCGCCATGCCGGCTGTCGATGCCAACGGCGCTGCCGCAATAGACGCAGAGGGATGAGGCAAAAGGCATCGACCGGTCCCGGCCCGAGGAGGAAGGGCTGTTGTCTAAACGAGCCGCGGGGCGATGTGAAGCGCCAAGCGCTCGGCTTCAGACGACCGACGACAATTTGCCGGCGTCACGCAGCCGTGATTCGCGGGTGCGCGCCGCGCGATGCTATCTGGCGTCGCCATGTGTCGCCGCCGCGATCGTCTCCTGTGGCTCCTTATCCTGCTGGCCGCCGTCGCGCCCGGGTTCGCCCGCGCCGGCGATGCCGGAGCGATCGCCAGGGGTGCCTACCTCTTCGCGGTCGCCGGCTGCGCCGCCTGTCACAGCGATCTCGAACATGGTGGGCCGCTGCTCGCCGGCGGGCCGGCGTTGAAAACCCCGTTCGGGACCTTCTATGGCCCGAACATCACCCCCGATCCCACCAACGGGATCGGTTCCTGGAGCGATGCGGACTTCGTCCAGGCCCTGCGCGAGGGGATCCGGCCAGACGGGACCCATCTCTTTCCCGTTTTTCCCTACCCGTCCTTCACCTTGATCACTGACTCCGATCTCCTTGACCTCAAGGCCTATATCTTCTCCCTGCCGCCCGTGCCGGTCGCCAGCCGCCCCCATGACGTGGACTTCCCCTTCTCCTGGCGCTGGCTCCAGGTGTTCTGGCGCTGGCTGAACTTTTCGCCGGGCCCCTACCAGCCCGACGCGACCAGGAGCGCCGTCTGGAATCGGGGCGCCTATCTGGTGCTGGCGCTTGGCCATTGCGGCGAGTGCCACACGCCGCGCGGGTCGCTCGGCGGGCTCGAGACCGACCTTGCCTTCTCGGGCACCACCGATGGGCCGGACGGCCACAAGGTTCCCAACATCACCCCCGACAAGGCGACCGGCATCGGCGGCTGGACCCACGGCCAGCTCCTCCGGCTGCTGCGCAGCGGCATGCTGCCCGACGGCGACGCCGTCGGCAGCGTCATGGGCGAGGTGGTCGATCGCGGCACCAGCAAGATGACGGATGCCGACCGGGAGGCTGTCGCCACGTATCTGGAAAGCCTGCCGCCGATCTCCAATCCCGGCGCCAAGGCGAGTGCCGCCGGTTTCAATTGATTGCGCGGTGGCCTCCGAAGTACTAGTCTGAGGGCGTTGATTTTCCAGCAATTTGGCGAGGGGCCTTGAATAGGTTCGCAATCCTGGCAGCCATGGGAGCCGCGGTCATCGTGGCGGCCCTGTTGCTGAACTACGCCATCAACCGCAATGAGGTTGGGGACAATACCGCCCCCGCCTTGACGCCGCCCAGCCAGACGGCTGCGGCGCCGGCCGCCTCGACGACCGGGACCGCGACGACCGGGACTGGGCCAACCGGGACGGCGGCGACCGGGACCGCGACGACCGGGACGGCTGCGACCAATGGGACCGCGACCGGCAGCACGGCCGGGACCACGGCCGGGACCACGGCCGCCCAGCCATCGACGACGGCTTCCTCGACGACCACGAACGGAACGACCGCCACAGGGACGATGGCTTCAGGGACCACGGCCACGGGTGCCGCAGCCTCAGGAACTACAGCCTCCGGAACCACGGCCGCAAGCGGCACGACGACGGGGAGCACGGCAACCGGAACCACGGCGGCAGGCAGCACCGCCACGACGGCGACTGGAACCACGACCAGCGGCACCGCGACCACCGGGACTGCGGCGACTGGCAGCGCCAGCGGTACTTCGACGGGCAGTTCGGCGAGCACGGAGTCCGGCGGCCAGGCATCTTCGGCCGCTGGTACGACGGTTGCCAGCAGCGGGACAGCTGCGCAAACTGGCACGACCACGCAACCGTCCGCGGCGACCACCACCAACGGCACCGCGTCCGGTTCGACCGGGGAGACCGCTTCGGCGGCTTCCGCGAGCGCTCCATCGGTGACAAGCGGATCGGCGGCGACCGGATCCGCAGCGACTACGACGGGGGCCACCACGACCGCATCGGCGGCGACCGGCGGCACCGGATCCTCGGCATCGACCACAGCCTCGGCGCCGCAGGTCGTCAAGCCCAGCTTCGATATCGTGCGCGTCAATCCGGAAGGCGGCATCGTGGTCGCTGGGCGCGCCGCACCCCAGAGCACGGTGACGGTCACCTCGGACAGCCAGCCCCTGGGCAAAGTCATCGCCAATGCCCAGGGCGAGTGGGTGCTGACGCCCGACACCAATTTGCAGCCCGGAAATCATGAAATTTCGATCACCGCCGATGCGGGGACCGGAAAGTCCATTCCCTCCGATGACATCGTCGTGGTGGTCGTGCCCGAGCCCAAGGCGGCCGGCCAGACCCAGACCGCGTCCAATGAGCCGCAGCAGCCGCTCGCCGTCGTGGTGCCGCGCAGCGACACGGGCAGTACCGTGCTCCAGGCGCCCAACCCGCCCCATTCCGGGCTCCTGGTGCTGCAGTCGGTGGACTACGATGCCGACGGGATGCTCATCATCGGCGGCCAGGCGCCGCCCAAGTCGGAAGTCCGGGCCTATCTCGACAACAAGTTCATCGGCAATGCGATAACCGACGACAACGGACGCTGGCATATCAAGCCCGCCGAAATGGTCGCGTCCGGCCTGCACACCCTGCGCATCGACGAGGTGGATGCTTCGGGCCGGGTGATCGCCCGGGTCGAATCGCCGTTCTCGCGGGCCCAGCCGCTCAATGTCGCGGCCGGTGAACAGCTGGTCGTCGTCCAGCCCGGGAATAGCCTCTGGCTGATCGCCAGCCGGACCTACGGCAGCGGCTTCCGTTACACGGTCATCTATCAGGCCAACAAGGGCCAGATCACCGACCCGGACCTGATCTATCCCGGGCAGGTATTCAAGGTGCCGGGCCCGGCGACGGCGAATCCTTAGCAACCGGCCGGTCTTGCCTCACGGATTCCTCGTACCGCTGCATCGCGACGGGTGGAAATTCGTCGCGGTCTTCGCCGCGGTCGCGGCCTTGCTCTTCTGGCTCTGGGCGCCGCTCGGCTGGCTGGGCGTCATCGCCACCCTTTGGTGCGCGTATTTCTTTCGCGACCCGCCGCGCGTCTCGCCGGTCGGCAGCAACTGGGTCTTGAGTCCCGCCGACGGCGTGGTCTCAGCCGTGCAGTCGGTCTCGCCGCCTTCGGAGCTGGACCTCGGCCAGGTGCCCCTGACCCGGGTCAGCGTGTTCATGAATGTGTTCAACGTGCATGTGAACCGGAGCCCTTCGGACGGGCGCGTAGCAGCGCTCGCCTACCGGCCGGGACGGTTCTTCAACGCCTCTCTCGACAAGGCCAGCGAGCTCAACGAGCGCCAGGCGATCAAGCTCGCGACCGATGCCGGGCCGGCCCTGGGCGTGGTCCAGATCGCCGGGCTGATCGCCCGGCGCATCCGGTGCGATGCCAAGACGGGCGAGGCGCTCAGGGCCGGGCAAAGGTTCGGCTTGATTCGCTTCGGCAGCCGTGTCGACATCTACCTGCCTGAGGGCGTGGCCCCGCTGGTCGCCGTCGGCCAGACCATGGTCGCCGGCGAGACCGTGATCGCGGATCTCGCGCGCGAGGGCCCGGCCCGCTTGGCGGAGGTACGCTAGATGCAGCGCCTGCCCATGTCCCGCTTCCGGGATCAGTCTTTCAACCGGCTGATCCCCAATATCCTCACCATGCTGGCGCTCTGCGCCGGGATGACCAGCATCCGGCTGGGACTGATCGGGCATTGGGACACGGCCCTGGTGGCGATCGCGCTTGCCGCGGTGCTCGACAGCCTGGACGGGCGCATCGCCCGGCTTCTCGGCAGCTCGAGCAAGTTCGGGGCCGAGCTCGATTCCCTTTCCGACGTGATCTGCTTCGGGGTCGCGCCGGCGCTGCTGCTCTATCTCTGGAGCATGCGCGTGGCCGACGGCGTCGGCTGGGCTATCTGCCTCATGTTCGCGGTGTGCTGCAGCCTCAGGCTCGCCCGCTTCAACACCAAGCTCGAGAACACCGATCTGCCGGCCTGGACGGGGCGGTTCTTCGTCGGGGTTCCGGCGCCGGCGGCGGCGGGGTTGGCGCTGACCCCCATGATCGCCAGCTTCGCCTTCGGCTTCGACTGGGTCGCTCTGCCCTATGTCGTGGGGCCGGTCATGGTCGGCGTGGCGGCCCTGATGGTGAGCCGGATCCCGACCTTTTCGTTCAAGCGCCTCCGGGTTCCGCCGCGCTCCGTGCTGCCGACCATGCTGGGGATCGGCACGCTGATCGTGCTCGTGATCAGCATCCCCTGGCTCACCTTCCTCGGCATCGCCGGTGCCTATTTGATTTCCATTCCGGTCAGCCTGTTCAGCTACCGGCGCCTCGCCCGCCGCCGGCCCGTGCCTGAGCCCGTGGATGCCACCGGTGCCACGCACTGACGCGGCGATTGACGGGTAGACGGGCCGCAACCTGTTCGACGCAGCGCTCCGACCGTTTATCGATCCGCCGCTGGACGCGGTCGGCCGGCGCCTCGCCGCCGCCGGTGTTTCGGCCGACGCGCTGACCCTCGGCGGCTTTGCCGTCGGCCTTCTTGCCATTCCCCCGCTGGCCGCGGGGGATTATGGCGCGGCGCTTGTCGCCATCCTCATCAACCGCCTGGCCGACGGGCTCGACGGCGCTGTGGCGCGCAGCGCGGGCGCGAGCGATCTCGGCGGCTATCTCGACATCGTCTGCGATTTTCTGTTCTACGCGGCGGTCGTCTTCGGCTTTGTGCTGGCGGCGCCGGAAAATCGGCTGCCGGGCGCGTTCCTGCTCTTCTCCTTCATTGGCACCGGCAGCTCGTTCCTCGCCTTTGCCGCGCTGGCGGCCAGGCGCGGGATCGAGACCAGTATCCGGGGCGCCAAGTCTCTCTATTACCTGGGCGGATTGACCGAGGGGACCGAAACCATCGCCCTGTTCTCGGCGGCCTGTCTCTTTCCCGCCGCCTTCGGGGCCCTGGCCTGGATATTCGGCGCGGCCTGCTGGCTCACCACCCTGGCGCGGGTGCTGGAGGCGAAGCGCCTTCTCACGCCCCCGCGAGCGTAGTCGGCCTTAGAACTTGTAGCCCAGGCGCACGCCGGCGCTGTTCAGGCCCGGGTTCGGATGGGCGAGGTCGGCATTCGAGAAATGCTCATAATAGGCGGAGATGCTGACCTGGGGGTCGAAGCGGTAGCCGAGCTCGGCCGAGAGATGGAACAGGGCGCGCGAGCCCAGCGCCTTCTCCCCGGGGGGCGCGTTGTCGGTATAGCCATCCTGGATCGCCCCGCCGACACCCAGATCGGTGAAGAACCCGTCCTGCTGCTGGAACACGTCCTTGGCGAAATCGAAGGTCCAGACCAGGCCGGCATAGTAGAAATCGGTATTGCCCGAGGTGTTGATGCTGGCGCCGATATCGGGACGCGGGGCCAAGAGATCATTGAGCCAGGCCGCATTGTCCTTGCTGCTGAGCCAATCGATTTGATGGAACCGGACCTCGGCGTTCACGTCCACGCCGTTTTCGACACTGTGGCCGAAGAAACCGATGTCATGGTCTAGCACGCCGAGCTTGACCTCGCTGACCCACCCCTCCCCGGCGAAAGCCGCAGGCGCGGGCGCCGCAAGAATCAGCCCTGCCGCCAGCGCCCCGCCGGCGCACAGTTGACGAAACCCCATGAACGACCCCTCTCCTGGGACAGCCCCCGACTCGGCAGATTTCAGCCAATAATCTAACTTGCCGGAGGCAGAATGGAAGGGGCCAAACCGTCCCGCCCGCGAGAAAATCGGCCGGGCGTGGCCCCCGGTCCCGTCGTCAGCGGTTTTGGCCGACGGGTGTTGCCGGCGGGTAACGGTTCATCGCATCGACGACCAGGCCATGGAAATGGTGGACGGCGTGCTCGCTCATGTCGCTCAGCGCCCTATCGACGATGAAACGGCCCTGGTTGTAGCCGCGGCTGTGCAGCCCCTTCTGGACGCTTTCCACCAGCGCGATGTCTTCGGCCTGGAGCACTGCGTCGATATAGCGGATCGCGTCCTCCTGCTCGGCCGTCGGATTCCGAGATTGCATGTAGAATTCGAAGACGTGGCGGGTCTTCTCGGGCCCCACCGGCAGATGGCGGAAGATGTTGACGTTGGGCGCGCCCGGGAAGACCTCTATGCAGAGATCCGGCCACAGCCACCAGGAGCCGAACTGCCGGGCCCGCACCGCCCCGCTATAGCGGTAGGCCTTGCTCTCCATGCGCGCGGCCCGTCCACAGTGGCTCGAATAGATGCCGTGGCAGATCGACCGGTAGCTGGTCATGTCCACGAGATCGCAGAAGTCGGAATGGGCGACGTGGCAGTGATAGCATTCCAGGAAATTGTCGACCGAGGTCTTCCAGTTGCCGGCCACTTCGTAGGTCAGGGTCCGGGACAGGACGAGCCCGTCGATTTCGGGGCAATAGGCGCGGATCTCCTGCTCCAGCGCGCCGGTCGCGGCCGCCAGCGGCGGGGCATCGGGATCCAGGTTGACGAAGACGAAGCTGGCCAGGGTCTCGACCCGGACCGGCTTCAGGCAGAATTCGCTCCTGTCGAAGCCCGGCATGTCCTCGCTGCCCCGGGCGCTGCGCAGCCGGCCGTCGGCGTGGTAGCTCCAGGCGTGATAGGGGCAGGTGATGACCTTGGCCCGTCCGCTGCCCTTGAGAAGCTCGTGGGCGCGGTGTTGGCAGACGTTGTAGAAGCCGCGCAGGGCGCCGTCCTTGCCGCGTATGACCAGGATGTTCTGGCCCGCGACGCTGCAGGTGACGTAGCAGCCAGGCTCGGCGAGCGCACCCAGATGCCCGGCATAGGCCCAGTTGCGGGCGAAGATCGCCTGCTGCTCCCAGGCATAAACCGCCGGGTCGATATAGAGGCGGGACGGCAGGGTATAGGACCTGCCGGGATCGGGATCGAAACGCTCGACTTTGAAGGGCGCCGGCAGCGTGCTGACTGACACCTTGACCTGATCCATTCGCCGATGAAACCGCCGCCCCAACGCTACCTGCGGCGAGGCGGCCCGTCCAGCAGCCGGGCGATAGATTCGCGCGAGCCCGGCATCTGAAACGCAAGGCAGTAGCGGGTCAGTTTGACCCCCATGCTTCGACAAGCTCAGCATGAGGGTCAAACAAATCGACCGCATCCTGAGCTTGTCGAAGGATGAGGCGACCGAACCGACCCGGTACCCACGGCGCCGGTCTTGCCAAGGCCGGCTGCGAGCGGCACTCTCGATTTGACGATGCCGTAAGGATTTCCTGGGAGGGCCACGACGTGCGCGATTGGCGGCAGAAGGTGCAGACGATTCTCGACGAACATGTGAAGCGCGGCGTCGTGGGCGTGTCGCTCGCCATAGCCGGGCCCGACGGCAAGATCGAGCATCTCACCAGCGGCCTCAGAGACCGGTTCAAGAAGCTACCGATGGAGCCCGACAACCTGTTCAGGATCGCGAGCTGCACCAAGACCTTCGTGGCGACCGGGCTTCATCTGCTGGTCGAGGACGGCAAGGTCGATCTCGACGAGCCGATTTCACGATGGTTCCCGGAGATCCCCAAGGCAGGCGAGATGCCGGTCAGAATTCTTTTGAATCATCGCAGCGGCCTGCCCGACTTCGAGACGTCGATGCCGATGATTTCCGACAAGCGCTGGACCGGCCAGGAGATCGTCGAGTTCGCGTTTGCCCATGGCGTCCGCAAGGAGCCGTGGCACGGCATGGAATACTCCAATACGGGCTACATCCTCGCCGGCCTCGTCATCGAGCGGGAGACCGGCCGGCCGTACAGCGAGCATCTGCGCAAGCGCATCTTCACGCCGCTCGCCATGAAGGACACCTGGGTCGGCACCTATGAGACGTTTCCTCTCGCCCGGGAAGCGCGCGGCTACATGCATGCCGACGACGACGAGAAACCGCAATGGGACGTGACCGGGGCCGGCGACCCGGTGGACGGCGTGTGGGATTCGACCGAATGGTTCCCGCTCTCGGGCGGAAACGCCGCCGGCGACATGCTGTCGACTCCCCACGACGTGGTGACCTTCCTCAACGCGCTTTTCGGCGGGCGCGTGCTGGGGCCGAAGCTGCTCGCCGAGATGAAGGACAACATCAAGCCGGCGCATTTCCCCGGCTCGAACGTCGTGGCGAACGGCCACGGATTGCTGGTGATGAAATACGGCGACATCGAGGTGAAGGGTCACCTCGGGCAGATCCCCGGCCATACCAGCATCATGGGCAGGGACGAGGCCAGCGGCATCACGGCGATGCTGATCCAGAACTCCGGCGCCGGCGATTTCGAGTCCTTCTATCTGAAGGGCATCAACGAGCCGGTGGGCAAGATCTTCCACGCGGTGCGCGAAGCGCTCCGCTGAAACGCCACCACTGCGGGCAGTGCGCGCGCTGCATGGCAAGGCCGCGCGAGGAATGGCTTGCGTTTGGGGCCTGCCCGCGATTTCATCGAGGCTGAAGAGACGGCAACAGGGGAGGCGGTCGTGACGAACAGCGATCTGTTCAAGGGTGAAATGCGTCTTCAGATCAGCCGGCGCCAGCTGCTGGCGGCGACCGGCGGCCTTGCCGGTCTGGCAGCCGCGGGCCTGCCACTCGCCACGGGATCGGCCAGAGCCGACACGCCGCAGAAGGGTGGCACCCTGAAGTTCGGCCGCGTGGCCGACGTCATTTCCTTCGAACCCGTGATGCCCACCGACAACATGTCGATCTGGGCCAAGCTCCTGATCTTCCAGATGCTGATCCGCAGCAACCCGGAAGGGAACGGCCTCGGACCCGACCTGGCCGAGAGCTGGGAGGCCTCGGACGACAAGATGACCTACACCTTCCATCTGCGGAAGAACGCCATGTTCTCCGACGGGACGCCGGTCAAGGCGAGCGATGCCAAGTTCTGCCTGAACCGTTGCGCCACCATCGACGGGTCTCCCTACGGCTCGATGTTCCCGAAAATGACCATGGACACGCCGGACGACCACACGCTCGTCGTCAAGCTCGCCCAGCCCTGGGGACCGTTCCTGGAGGCCGTCTCGGTGCACGGCACCTGCATCTTCCCCGAGGCCTATTTCAAGAAGGTCGGCGACAAGGTGTTCGGCGACAAGCCGATCGGGTCCGGTCCCTTCCAGCTCATCGAATGGGCCAAGGGCGATCGCATCGTGTTGCGCCCCAATCGGCATTTCTGGGATTCCAGCCGGCCTTACCTGGACGAGGTTCAGCTCCTGGTCCTCGCCGACGACAATATCCGGATGCTCAAGGTCCAGACTGGCGAGATCGATATCGCCTCGGACGTGCCGTTCAACCAGATCGACAAGCTCGCCATGGCACCCAACCTGACCATGGAGCTCGACACTTATGACCGGATTGACTGGATCCAGTTCAACGAGAAGGTGGACAAGTTCCAGGACGTGAAAGTCCGCCAGGCGATCAACTGGGCGGTCGACAAGGAAGGCATCATCAAGTCGGTGCTGTTCGGCCATGGCGAAGTCCCGACGACCTTCCTGCCCAAGATGCATGATGCCGACACTCAGACGGCTCCTTACGGCTACGACGTCGCCAAGGCCAAGCAGCTGATGTCGGAAAGCAAGTTCCCCCAGGGCTTCAAGTCGAAGCTGACCGTGGTCTCGGGCGACAGTATCGGCGCGCAGGTCGCGGAAATCGTCAAGGCGCAGCTCGCCGTCATCGGCATCGACGTCGAAATCCTGCAGCTCGAGAACGTGACCCAATACAACCAGCTGGCTCAAGCCGACTACGAAATGGCCGAAGGCTACATGACCAGCGACATCATCGATCCTTCGGAGCTGACCGCCTATGCGGGCGCCGGCGACGAGGGCACCTATGCGGTCTGGACCTTCTACAACAACCCGGATGTCAACAAGCTCGCCGCACAGGCGAATGCGGAGAGCGATCCCGCCAAGCGGGCCGACCTACTGCTGAAGATGCAGCAGCAGATTCACGCGGACGCGCCCTATCTCTGGCTCTACTGGTCGCCGGCCCGCACGGCCGTGGCCAAGAATGTCCATGGGTTCAAGGTGCTGACGACCGGGAACTACTGGCTCGAGGACGTCTGGAAGTCCTGACGCGCGGGACGATGGTCTGATCCGAAGCCTGGAGCGGGATCGGGTCAGCTTCTCTCGAGCTGACCCCCTGATCTTGCTCCGTATGTTGCGATTGGAGCCTGAGCGTCTCGAGCTGAGCAGGCTCGAGACGGGCAGGCTCCAGGGCGTTGATGGCCGGTAAGTCTGGGGCGAGGGCCATAGTCGGCTCCGCCAAGGGTGGCAATGGGCGCGTTTCTGCTGCGAAGGACTGTCCTGCTCGTTCCCGTCGTCGTCGGAATCACCCTGGGCGTCTTCCTCCTGATCCGGCTGATCCCGGGCGATCCCGCGCGCGTGCTCCTGGGCATCCACGCGACTCCCGAGGCCTTGGCATTTCTGCACAAGTCCATGGGCCTCGACCGTTCGCTGGCCGCCCAATACGTCATATTCGTGAAGGCGTTGCTCAGAGGCCAGCTCGGCTATTCCTATTTCTTCGGCGAGCAGGTGATCGATCTTGTCCTGGCGCGGCTCGCGCCGACCTTGTTCCTGATCGGTTACGCCACGGTGCTGACCGTGCTGATCGCCTTTCCCTCGGCCATCCTGGCCGCGCTCAGGCCCAACTCGATCTGGGACCAGGCGGTCCGCTTCGCCTCGATCTTCGGCATCGGCCTGCCCAGCTATTGGCTGGGCGTCGTGCTCGTCTACGCGTTTGCCATCGCCATCCCGATCCTGCCGGTGGCAGGCTATGGAGAATCCATCGCAGAGCATTTCACCTTCCTGCTGCTGCCCTCTCTCACCATCGCGGTCAGCCTGGTGCCCCTCGTCCTGCGTGCGCTGCGCGCGAGCGTGATGGAGACCCTGCGCGCCGGATACGTGGACACGGCCCGGGCCAAGGGCCTCGCCTGGCACAGGGTCATGGGGCGGCATGTCGTGCGCAATGCCCTGATGCCGGCGGTGACGGTGCTGGCCCTCAACATCGGCTACCTCATTGGCGGGACCGTCATCATCGAGAACGTCTTTGCCATTCCGGGCTTGGGCGGGCTGATGATCCTTTCCATCGGCACCCGCGACTATCCGACCATCCAGGCGGTCACCCTCGTCTTCGCGATCCTGGTGGTGCTGGTGAACCTGGTGACCGACCTCATCTATGTCGTCCTCGATCCGCGCCTGCGGGCGGTGATCCGGTGACCGCTGCCTCTGAGCCCGCCGTCTCGGGCCCGGGTCGGCGTTTCCTGCGCCGCAAGCCGCCGCGCTCCCTCGTCATCGGCGGCGGGATGATCCTGTTCTGGATCGCGCTCGCCGTCTTCGGCCCGCTGGTGTGGACCGCGGATCCCACGGCGCTCAATCTCGGCGCCTCGCTCCTGCCGCCGAGCCAGGCCCACCCCTTCGGTACCGACAGCCTGGGGCGCGACGTGCTGCTGCGGGTCGTCAATGGTGCATCGGTCGATCTGCAGATCGGGCTTTTCACCGTGTTGCCGGCCCTCATCATCGGCAGCCTGGTGGGTGCGCTTGCCGGCTATTACGGCTCGATTGTCGACATCGCCGTGATGCGGCTGGTCGACATCGTGGTCGCCTTTCCCTTCTTCGTCCTGGTGATCGCCATCATTGCCGTGCTGGGGCCCGGCCTCATCAACATGTACATCGCCGTCGGCCTGGTGGGCTGGGTCAGCTATGCCCGGGTGGTGCGGGCCGAGATGATGGTCGCGAAGCAAATGGACTACGCGCGCGCGGCCCGGGTGCTTGGATTCTCCGATGCGCGCATTCTGCTGCGTCACCTCATGCCCAATGTGATCGTCCAGGCGCTTATCTATTCGACCTCGGATTTCATCCTGAACATCCTGCTCGGCAGCTCGCTCGGCTTCCTCGGCCTCGGTGCGCAGCCGCCTACCCCCGAATGGGGCGTGATGATCGCGGATGGCTACAGCTTTCTCGCCCGCGCGCCCTGGATCAGCGCCCTGCCGGGGCTGGTCATCGTTGCGCTGGCGGCGGCCTTCAGCCTGTTCGGCGATGGGCTGGCCGACTACCTGCGTCCGGAAATCGATCGCTAGGGAACCGGAAGCTTGGCAGCAGAGAAGGCAATCATCGATCGAGACGCAGGCGGCAAGGGCGATGCCGCGGGCAGCATCCTCACCGTGCGCGATCTCGCCGTCGCCTACCGCCGGGGCGGCCGCGCGCTCGACGTCGTCAACGGCGTCTCCTTCGATGTGCGTCCGGGCGAGATATTCGGCCTGGTGGGGGAATCAGGCTCGGGCAAGAGCACCGTCATCCGCTCGCTCATCCAGCTCCTGCCGGCCAATGCCGCCATCGGCGGCGGCAGCGTCGACTTCGCGGGCCGCGATCTGCTGCGGCTGGGGGAGCGGGAGATGCGGCAGGTGCGCGGCCGGGACATCGGCATGGTGTTTCAGGATCCGCTCAACTCGCTGAACCCGGTCATGACCGTGGGGGCGCAGATTGGCGAAACCCTGCGGGGGGCCGAAAGCGCCGGCCAGTCCCGCCGCGAAAGGGTCCTGGCGGCGATGCGGCTCGTCCACATTCCCGATCCTGAGCGTCTTTACGGCGCCTATCCCCACGAGCTGTCGGGCGGCTTGCGCCAGCGGGTGGCGATCGCCATCGCGCTGGTCGCCTCGCCCAAGCTCCTGCTCGCTGACGAGCCGACGACCGCCCTCGACGTCACCATTCAGGATCAGATACTGAAGCTGCTCATGGAATTGAGCGGCCGGCTGGGCATGAGCGTGATCCTGGTGACTCATGACCTCGGGGTCGTCGCCCAGACCTGCCGGCGGGTCGCGGTGCTCTATGCGGGCCGCATCGTCGAGAGCGGGCCGGTGGAGCGCGTCTTCGCCAGGCCGGCGCATCCCTATACCGCCGGGTTGCTGCAATCGATCCCGCGCGGGCCCGCGAGCGAGGGGCGGCTCAAGGGCATCGGGGGAACGCCGCCCAGCCTGGACAGCATTCCCGCCGGATGTCCCTTCCATCCCCGCTGCGCGTTTGCCATCGAGGCCTGCCGCGCCGGCCAGCCGCCGCTGGTGGCCCAGGAGGCCAACCACCTGACCGCCTGCATCAGGCATGGCGATCTGCCGGACCTCGCCCATGTCTGACGTAGTGAAGTCTGATCCAACAATGCCAGGGGCGACGCCGGCCAGCCGGCCGGGCCCGATCATGGAACTGGACAGCGTGGTCAAGGCCTATCGGCTCAATCGGCCGCTTGGCGCCATGCTGGCCTTTCAGCCGCCGCCGATGCTCCAGGCGGTGAGCGAGGTCTCGCTTGCCATCGAGACCGGCGAGACCTTCGGCCTGGTTGGGGAATCCGGCTGCGGCAAGAGCACGCTCGGCCGCCTGATCGTCGGACTGGGCGCGCCCGACCGGGGCCGCATCACCTTCCGCGACCAGGACATCTACCTCGGCAACCGGCGCGAGCTTCGGGCCCTGCGCCGGCAGATCCAGATGGTGTTCCAGGATCCCTATTCGTCCCTCAACCCACGCATGACCATCGGCCAGGCGCTGGCCGAGCCGTTGCGGGTCCATCGCGTCGTGCCGGCGGGCGAGGTGGCGGGCGAGGTGGATCGGCTGCTGGCCCAGGTCGGGCTCTCGGCCGGGTATGCCCAGCGCTACCCCTTCGAGCTTTCCGGCGGCCAGCGTCAGCGGGTCGCCATCGCGCGCGCGCTTTCGGTTCGCCCGGCGGTGCTGGTGGCCGACGAGGCGGTCTCCGGTCTGGACGTATCGATCCAGGCCCAGGTGCTGAACCTGCTGGTGGAGCTCCGGGACCGCCTGGGATTGACCATGGTCTTCATCTCCCACGACCTCGGCGTGGTCGAATATCTCAGCACCCGCATCGCGGTCATGTATCTCGGCCGGATCCTCGAGCTCGGGCCAGCCTCGGCCGTGTTCCGCCGGGCGGGGCATCCCTATACCCAGGCTCTCATCCGGGCCATCCCGGCGCCGGACCCGGCCCGCAAGACCATGCGCGAGGCGGTGAGCGGCGACCTGCCGAGCCCGGTCAATCCGCCCAGCGGCTGCGTCTTCCGCACCCGCTGCCCCAAGGCCCAGGAGATCTGCGCCACCATGCCGCCGCGCGTAGCCCTCGGCCAGGGTCATTGGGCGGCCTGCCATTTCGCCACCATGCCCGGGTCGTAGCGGGCTCTCCACACAGCAACCCATCGCATCAAAGGAATCGAAGCATGAAGGTCTATATAAGCGCCGACATCGAAGGGGTCGCCGGCATCTCCCATTGGGACGAGGCCCGCAAGGAACATGCGACCTACCAGGAATTCCGAGCCGCGATGACCGAGGAAGTCGTGGCCGCCTGCGACGGCGCGACTGCCGCGGGCGCCAAGGAAATCCTGATCAAGGACGCCCACGCGACGGGACGCAATATCATGGCCGGCCGCTTGCCCGCCTCGGCGAAGCTGATCCGGGGCTGGAGCGGCCATCCCCTGGCCATGGTCCAGGAGCTGGACAAGACCTTCGATGCGCTGGTCCTGATCGGCTATCACTCGAAAGCCGGGACCGAGGGCAATCCGCTCGCCCATACCCTGACCCTGCAGATCGCGAGTCTGCGCCTCAACGGCGAGCTCTGCTCGGAATTCCGCCTGCACAGCTATGCCGCCGCGCTCTATGGCGTGCCGGTGGTCTTCATTTCCGGCGACAAGGGAATTTGCGCCGAGGCGTCCCAGCTGATCCGCTCCATCGGCACGGCGCCGGTGAGCGAGGGCAGGGGCGCTTCGACCATCAGCGTCACCCCGGCCGTTTCCCAGCGCATGATCCGCGAGGGCGTGGGCGAGGCCCTCAAGGGCGAGCTCGCCCGCTGCAAGCTCGAGCTGCCGAAGAACTTCGTGCTCGAGATCACCTTCACCAATCCCATCGATGCCTATCGCAAGGCCTGGTATCCGGGCGCGAGCCAGAGCGGCCCCCAGACCGTGCGCTTCGAGAGCGCCGACTATTTCGAGGTGCTGCGGGCGATCCGCTTCATCATGTAGGCGTGAGGCGCCGAGACGGACTCGGAGTCATCGAAGCGAGCCGGAGAGGGGATCGTCATGGCAGGGAAATCGCGTCAGCCGTCGAACAAAATGGTGCAGGTCGATGGCTACAAAATCGTCACCTACAGCTACGGCGAGGGCGAGGAGGTGCTGCTCCTGCTCAACGGCGGTCCCGGCCTCGCCTGCGACTATCTGCGCGATGCGCTCTGCGAAGTGGCCGAGCATGGCTATCGCGTCGTCGCCTACGATCAGCTCGGCTGCGGCCAGTCCGACAAGCCGAAGGACAAGCGGCTGTGGACCATCACGCGCTACGCCCGCGAAGTGGAGACGGTGCGCAAGGCGCTCGGTCTCGGCAAGGTCCATCTCCTCGGCCATTCCTGGGGCGGCTGGCTCGGCATCGAATACGCCATCACCCACAACCATGCGATCAAGACCTGCATCCTTGCCAGCACATGCGGCGACATGCCCCATCTGATCGAAGAGCTGAACCGGCTGCGCGAAGCGCTCGGCAGCGAGACGGTGGCCATGATGCTCCAGCATGAAGCCGCCGGCACCCTCGACCATCCCGAATACCAGGCGGCGATCACGATCCTCAACTACCGCCATGTCTGCCGGCTGCAGGATTGGCCGGCGCCGGTGCAGCGGTCGCTGAAGAGCTGGAACATGGACGTCTACGGCGTCATGCAGGGACCGAACGAGTTCCTCTACACGGGCAACCTCAAGGACTGGAACCGCATCCCCGACATGCACCGGATCACCCAGCCATGCCTGATCACCGTCGGCACCCATGACGAGCTGCCGCCATCCTGCGCCATGCGCATGCACCGGGCGCTGCCCGATGCGCAGGTGGCCGTGTTCCAGAACAGCAGCCATCTCGCCCATTGGGAGGAGAAGGAGAAGTATCTTCAGGTGTTGCTCGACTTCCTCGGCAGCCACCGGGGCCAGCCGAAGAAGCGGCCAGCGAAGCGGGCGTCAGCGGATCGGAAGCGGTAGGTGCTGAGGGCCGGCCCAGGGCCTATCGCATGTTGCCGGTGTGGCCGAGGGAGTAGCGGCCGGGCTGGGGCCAGACCGTCAGGCCGTGGGGCTCCGATCCCACTGGGATGCTGACCACCTTGCCGTTCGTGGTGTCGATCCTATAGACGACGTTGTCGAACCGGCCAGAGAGCCAGAGCCACTTGCCGTCGGCGCTCACATTGCCCATGTCCGGGCTGCCGCCGCCGGGGATGGGCCAGACCGCCTCGATCTTCCGGGTGGCGAAGTCGATGACCGAGATGCTTCCCTTGGCCTTCGGTATCCCGCGCATCAGGTCCGTTCCGCGATTGGACACATAGAGCTTCTTGCCGTCGCGGCTGGGGTAGAGACCGTGGGCGCCGATGCCCGTGGGGATGAACCCGACCTCCTTGAACGACTGGCCGTCGATCAGGAAGACGCCGTCGGCATGCATGTCGGCGACATAGAAGATCGTGCCGTCGGGGGAGATGCGGACATCCTGGGGCATGCCGCCCCGGGAGAGCCCGAGGAAACCGAGCACCCGCCGGCCCACCAGGTCGATCTTCACCAGGCCGCCCTTGAACTCGCAGCTGAAGATCGCGTAGCGCCCGTCGATGGAAAAATCGCCGTGATTGATCCCGGGACATTGGGGCGCCCAAAGGGTCCACTGCAGGGCCATGGTATGGGGATCGCGGAAATCCAGCCGCTCCCGGTTCTCGACCACGACGATGGCCGAGCGACCG
>Ga0265313_10001192_pt1 | contig 24895 bp, 25 predicted proteins | sample 4123metaG_FD_203122 | JGI IMG/M metagenome (GOLD analysis project Ga0265313, IMG submission 203122) | Rhizosphere microbial communities from Carex aquatilis grown in University of Washington, Seatle, WA, United States - 4-1-23 metaG | ecosystem: Host-associated > Plants > Roots > Rhizosphere >...
TAAAAAATCCGCGGATGAGAGGGCCGCCGGTCGGGCGTGATCGAGCGTCGCAAACATTTTGGTACCCCCCACCCCATAGGCTTTTTCTTTTTAATTTCGACTTTTTGCGAGCGAACAGGCCGCACCGATCCCGGCAGCATGCGCTGTAAAGATTTGACCACCCCCGGTTCGTAGTTGCTTTGCGATCGTCAACCGCGATGCGTATCGTCAACATCGTCAACCCAGCTTTGTTTGAGGTCTGCTAGCGAACCTGGACTGCTTGCCCGCCCGTATTACAAATCGCCCTGGAAGGACCCCAAAACACCGGCGACTCCAAACGAACAACATCATTCGCCTAGCCCTATTGATCGCTTGCGCAGATGTCCGATGATGAAATGCGCACCGGCTCCCGGCGAGCGTTGTTCGGCCTTGGTTGCTTCCGATTGAAGATCGGCGTCGATGGCCTCAATCACCCTCGCGTAGACTTCCGGATGGCTGCGGTACCGATCGTTTATTGCCCTGTTCCAGCGTCGTTCTGCTGCGTCATACGCGGCGTCGCGCGAAGCAATCCGTTTCACGCGAACACCATCTACTGCTCTCATCTGCGATGGCTTGCCACGCGCCTTCTCGGTCAGCCTCTTTGAAGCCTTTGCCTCATGCGATGCCGTCCGTTTCGTCAGCGGTTCATGCAGCAAGGTTTCGTGGTGTTGGTTTATAAGACAGGTTTGGGTGTCAGCCGTGTCACCAGCAAGGTGACGTTCCTGTCCCTCGCAAGGTGACAAAGCCGCGCGTTCAAATCGGCGGCTGTATTCCTTGCGGCGTGCCATCCACGCGGCGTTAACTTCCGAAAACCGTTTCCATGCAGGCTGATACAAGTTGCGATGGAAATTGCCGCCATGACGGATACGGCGGAAGAAGCCGACCTTGACGAGCGAGTTGATGCAGCGGATGCAGGTGCGACGGCTGATGCCCAATAGGTACGCTATTGTCTCCAGCGAAGGATCGCATTGGCCAGTCTCGCGATTGAAATGATCCAGCAGGGCGGAACCAACTCGCCTGTCACTCTCTTTCAGACCCGACGCCAGGCTGATCGCCTTGAACGCCAAAAGCATGTCGAGTGGCTCGATTGCTTGCATTAGGCGCTCTCGCTCGCGCGCCTAAGTGCCGGGTCGTTTGACTTGACCGTATTTGCGCTGGCCCAGGCGACTAGATCCTCCAGTCGGTACCGAATCGCGCGGCCGGCGCGCACATAGGACGGACCGACACCGCGAATACGCCAGGCCTGGAGGGTACGCGTCGACAGACTCAAAAAGTCGGCCGCGTAAACCTCCGTGAGGAGTGCACCTTTTTCTCTGCCCGTATTTGTATTCATGGGTGTCGACTCAGCTCGATTGAACGAGTCGACGATGAAGAATTTTACCGAGCGCTAATAGCTGGCACGATTGTAATCACCGAGGTGATTGTCGACTCGATTGTCGAGGTGCCCCCGGGGATGCCCAAATAGCGGCACGAGTGAGGCGGACAGCGGCTGCCCAGGCGTCATCAAAAGAGTTTTTGCTGAGCGTTCCTGGCCATTTTTCCTGCGCCTTCACCCACCAACTGTGTTTTGTATCGATCTTTCTGTCCGGACTCGCTCCCATTTCTTGCGCAAGCCACGATACGCATTCATTGTACGATTTGGCCAACGTTCTAACCTGTTCGACCGCCTTGCTCGGTGGCTTACAATCCAAGTGAGCCTGCAGTTCTGGGAGATGCTTCGCCGTTTCCAGGGCAGGCAGCCGCAGGGTTATTCCGGTCCACCGCGCAACGAGTTTTCCATCGATTTCTTCGAGCAGGTCGCCATTCTGGACGTCGATCCATCCTGACGGCCGAGACCACTGCGCTGCGTCGATTGGGGTAACGACACCGGTTTGAACGTGGGTGCCCTTTGCGACAATTTCGGTGTGTCTAAGAACCTCCAAAAGATGACCGAACCGGTCGCCGAGAACACCAAAGGCAGCGGACAGCCGTTTCCCGTCGGCAGGTCGTGACTCCCAAAAACTGCCAGCCTCGCCAATCGTCCTTGCGAGGTCTGGAAAGGCGCCAAGATCCATTGGCCATTGCGCACCAAATTTGCCCCCTCTCGGAAACTTTCCCTCCTTGAGCATCGGTTCGGCGACTGCATCCGCACGCAGGGCGTCGTCTGCGAGAGCTCTGAATTCTGGATCCCCAAGAACAAAATCCCGGAACACATCGGCTAGCGAGCGCCCGGCCAAAACATCTGCCCGGTTTGGTGCTTGCAAAATCGGAAAAACGCAAACCGCCCAAAAAATGGCACCCCCAGGATGGGTCTGACCGGCGGCTGATTGCTCCCAGCCAATATCGGTAAGCGCCGGCCAAATAGATGGGGCTATTAGTTCGAACGGCGCGGTAAGGACGCCGAGGCGCCCGAAGGCGACCAGTTCTCGGTTCCTCAACTGCGACCGGAAGGCAGCATTGAGTCCATCCTGGCACTCATGAAAAGCAGCCCTGAGACGTCTATTTTTTTCGCGGTCGGCCTCGATGTCGTATTGGCTATCACCCTTCAGCCACGAAGGAGCAGGACCTATGTTCGTGTAGCCTTCGGCTCTATCCCGCCATTCCTTCAACAGAACACGATCAGCGGTGCGTTCTCGAGCCTCTGCGAGCGTGTACCCGTCGACGGGCCAGGACGGATAGAGAGTTGACGTTTCCAAGTCGCTGACCTCGAACACATCGGAATTAATTTCAGACGGCACAACTGCCGCGCTAGAATCACTTCGTGATTTTCGCACCCGCATTGAATTCGTGCAGGGCAAGCTCTCGGTTTTGCACAACGACTGATTTCGTTTGTCTGCGATGACATACCTTTGCACTTCCTTGGCTACGCTATCCTGTTGCAACCGCTAGACATTTTGATTTTTTCGTTCAGTTTTTGGCAATGTCCCCCGCCGTCCGGCAACTGCGAAATCCGTCCACGTACTTGAACGAGATTGCTGAGATTCTGGCCACGGGCCTCATGCGACTTGCGGCGCGGAAGTCCAGTCAAATCTCCGCATGTGGTGCGGAGAAACCGCTCGACATCTCGCCGGCCGAGAGCGGTCATGCGACCCGTTCTCGCAGGAGAAAGGCCGATGTCTGAGGCAGTTCTGCCGCAATTGGCCGCGTTGAAGTCGGCGCCCGTCGGAGATCTCAAGCAGAGGTGGCGCGATTTGTTCGAGACCGAGCCGCCGCCCTATAACCGGCGCTTCCTCGAAAGCCGCCTCGCCTACCGGATCCAGGAACTGGCCTATGGCGGGCTCAGCCAGGAGACCCTTGAGCGGCTGGATGCCATTGCCGATGAGCTCGAAGGCAAGAGGCCAAGACGTGGCAGCGCCTTTAACAGTCGCCCGATTGCCGGGACGCGGCTGGTTCGTGAATGGAAGGCCGTCGAGCATTGCGTCACGGTCCGGCAGGACGATTTTGAATATCAGGGCCGGCCGTACAGGTCGCTGAGTGCCGTTGCGCGTCACATCACCGGGACCAACTGGAACGGCCTGGTGTTCTTTGGCCTCAAGAATCAGGGGCGGCGGTCATGAAACCGGCCCCGGCCATTCCGCGGAAGCTGCGATGCGCGGTCTATACCCGCAAGTCGACCGAAGAAGGCCTCGAGCAGGAATTCAACAGCCTCGATGCCCAGCGCGAGGCCTGTGAGGCCTACGTACAAAGCCAGAAGGCCGAGGGCTGGCTGCTGGTGCCGGACCACTATGATGATGGCGGTTTTTCCGGCGGCACATTGGAGCGGCCGGCCCTGAAGAGGTTACTGGCGGACATCGAGGCCAACCGGATCGATGTCATCGTCGTCTACAAGATCGACCGGCTCAGCCGCTCGCTGATGGACTTTGCCAGACTGGTCGAAGTCTTTGACCGCAAGGGCGTTACCTTCGTCAGCGTCACCCAGTCGTTCAATACCACGACCTCGATGGGCCGGTTGACTCTCAATGTCCTGCTATCGTTTGCCCAGTTCGAGCGCGAAGTGATCGGCGAGCGCATCCGCGACAAGTTTGCCGCCTCCCGTCGCAAGGGCATGTGGATGGGTGGCTGGGCACCGCTCGGCTACGACATCAAGGACCGTAAGCTGATCGTCAATGGGATCGAGGCCCGCCTCATCCAGTCAATCTTCGAGCGCTTCGGCCGGGGTGTTCAGCCCGCCGTTCTAATCACACAGTTGCAGCAGGAAGGCACCTTCAACAAGCAAGGCAAGCCGATCGACAAGGGCTACCTTTACCGGGTGCTCAACAACAGGGTTTATCTCGGTGAGGCCGTGCACAAGGGAGAGTCCTTTCCCGGTGAGCATCAGGCCATCATCGCGCCCGAGCTCTGGGATCGCGTGCACAATCTGATCGCCCCCGACCATCGGGCCCGCAGCAAACGGCGGACCGTGCAAACGCCAGCGCTGCTCAAGGGACTGATCTTTGGCCCTGACGGCTCTGCCCTGACACCGACCTATACCCGTAAGAGCGGACGGCTCTATCGCTATTATGTGGCGAACGCCCCGATCAGGGTCGGCACGACCGCAAGCCCGATCCAGCGAATTGCGGCCGCGCAGATCGAAGCTGCCGTTGTCGCGCAGGTCCGTTCCCTCCTCCAAAGCCCCGAGATCATCGTCGCAACATGGCGCAAGGCTCGTAAAACAATTTCGGGGATCAAGGAGCGCGAGGTCGCCGATGCCCTCCGCCGTTTCGACGACCTCTGGGCCGAGCTATTCCCAGCGGAGCACGCCCGGATCATCCAGCTTCTCGTTGAACGTGTTGTGATCTCGGATACAGGCGCTGACATCACCTTGCGGCTCGAAGGCCTCACCAGCGTGCTCGATCAGATGAGATCAAAGGCATCAAGACAGGCAGCAGCATGAGGCAGTCGGCCGAGATCTCCGGCACGAGCGTAACGGTCCATGTGCCCCTGGCATTCAGCAAACGGGGCGGACGCAGGAGCATTCTGTCCGACGGCACCTTGCCGCCATCCCAGGCGAGGACCGACAACGCACTTCTCAAGGCGCTTGCCCAGGCGCACCGCTGGCGCAAACAAATCGAAGCCGGCGAATATGCGTCGATCACCGAACTCGCCAAGGCACAACGCGTCAACGAATCCTATGCGTGTCGCTTGCTCCGTTTGACGCTGCTTGCGCCGGCGACTGTTACCTTAATTCTCGACGGACGCGGAAAGTCAGATTTGATGCTCAAGCAATTGATGAAACCTTTTCCGGCAAAATGGGACGAGCAACAAAAGGTCTTTGCGGAACGCGTCGCCGGCTAGCAAAAAGGGCGGGCTTTATGCCCGCCCTTGTGTTCGACGCGCCGCATCTCAGCAGGGGCGCCAGTAGCCGTAGTTGCGGCTACTATCGGTATCGACCCAGCACTGCCGCGCAGGTGAACCCGGCGCCGGCTGAGGAGCGTCGTAAGCGACCGGCGGCGGCGCATAATAGGCCGGCGGGCCGTAATAGTAGGGAGCTGCTGCAGCCGCTCCGATCACGGCACCGGTAGCGACGCCGGCAGCAACATAACCCGGCCAACCCCAGCCCCACCCACGGCGATAGGGGCCCCAATAACGGCCACCGCGATAATAACGCCATTGAACATTAGTGGCACCGCCAACAACCGAGGAGCCAACCGTCGCTATGCTGGCTGGGACCGGCGCCGCTTTGGCCGAAAACACCGCACCGGCGACAATAATAGCCGCCATGCCGATCACAACTGCGAGACGATAGAAGATTGTCATGTGTCATCACCGGATGGATTGAATCTGAGTGCCAGATTGCACTCCGGCGAATGAACGATGTCTGAACGTACGACGATATACCGGCGCTGAACGGCGGAGACGCGCTTGACCACCGATCACCGTTCGCGAGATGGGTAATGATGCTCTCTGCGAAAAAGTACGCCAAAGGGAGCCGTTCAAGCGGCTCCATTGGAACGAAGAGAGAACCAGTACCAGCGTAGTAACCAGACCGTCTAACGCGACTCCTTTCCAACGCCGAACCGCCGTAGACTTAAGCCTTGTTCGACGTGCGTAGGAGTGTCCCGTGGCGCCTCGTCCTTACTGGAAGGGTTATCTAAAGCTCTCCCTCGTTTCCTGTCCCATCGCGTTGCACTCTGCAACATCGTCATCCGAGCGCATCGCATTCAGACAAATCAATAAGCAAACCGGCAATCGGCTTCGCCAGCAGCTTGTCGATGAAGTGACGCGAGAAGCTGTGGAGACCGCCGACAAAGGTCGCGGCTACGAATACGCCAAAGGCGCTTACGTCCAGGTAGAGGACGAGGAGCTCGACGCCGTCGCGATCGAGAGCAACCACACCATCGAAATCGACAAAATTCGTTCCCCATGCAGGGATCGACGAGCGCTACTTTGACTCCACTTATTACGTCATGCCTGACGATAAGGTCGGCCAAGAAGCCTTCGCGGTCATTCGTGAGGCGATGCGCGGCAAGGGCATGGTCGCGCTCGGCCGCGTAGTTCTGGCGAAGCGGGAACGCGTCATCATGCTCCAGCCTTGGGACAAGGGGCTGATGGGAACGACTTTGCGCTACGCCTACGAGGTCAGACCGGCAAAGGACTATTTCGACGACATTGCCGACGTCAAAGTTAGCGCCGACATGCTGAAGCTCGCTCAACACATCCTGGATAGCAAAACCGACGAGTTCGATCCGTCAACGTTCGTGGATAATTACGAAAAAGCCGTGATCGCGATGCTTCAGAAGAAACAAGCCGGCATAACCGTTCCGAAAGAAAGCGGTGCGGCACGCATGCCAAAGAACGTCATCAATCTGATGGACGCGCTTCGACGAAGCGCTGGTGGTTCCAGAAACGCCGGAAAGACGAGCGCAAAACCAGCGAAAAAATCAAAAAAACGAGTCGACGGTCAACGTGAAATGTTGCTTCCGATTACTGGAAAAAAGAAAGAGGTTGGCAAAGAAGTAACTAAATCCGCGACGCGTCGGAGAGCCTCGTAGATGGCGTCGCCATGCGTGACACCGCCGCTGATCGTCAGAAAATCATTGAACTGCTAGAAAACGCTCTGGCACTCGCCAACGAATTGCACCTGCCGCGTTTTCCACATTTGAACATGATATAAGTCGGGATGAGCAAGACAGTTGAACTCGGTCTCGACACTTTCGGTGACATCACCGACGGCCCCGACGGAAAGCCGCTGCATGCGGCACAAGTCATTCGGAATCTTGTCGAGGAGGCGGCCCTCGCCGACGACGTTGGCGTAGATTTCATTGGCGTCGGTGAGCATCATCGCGCAGACTTCGCCGTCGCCTCCCCGGAAATGGTGTTGGCGGCGATCGCATCTCGCACAACGTGCATCAAGCTCGGATCTGCGGTAACTGTCCTGTCATCTGACGACCCTATTCGCGTCTTCCAGCGATTTTCGACCTTGAATGCAATATCCAATGGTCGCGCCGAGGTCATACTGGGGCGTGGTTCGTTTATCGAATCGTTTCCATTGTTCGGATTTGACCTCAACAAGTACGAGGAGCTGTTTAACGAGAAGCTCGATCTGTTCGCCGCGCTGCTCACGCAGGAGTCGGTCACATGGAGTGGCACCACCCGGCCGCCGTTGAAAAACCAGAGCGTTTACCCGAAGATCGAATCTGGCCGACTAGCGACCTGGATTGGTGTCGGCGGTACGCCCCAATCGGTGATGCGCGCCGCGCATTACGGCATGCCGATAATGCTGGCGATCATTGGTGGCGATCCGCGTCGATTTTTGCCTTTCGCCGATCTTTATCGTCGTTCGTTGAAAGAGATGGGCAAGCCAGAGTTGCCCGTGGGAGTGCATTCGCATGGCTTCGTCGGTGAGACCGATGCCCTCGCCGCTGAAACGCTGTTCGCTGACTATAAGCGCATGCGTGATAAAATTGGTGCCGAACGCGGGTGGTCGCCAATGACCCGCACCGATTTTGAGCGTGAGATAGAACACGGCTCTCTCTATGTCGGATCACCGGAGACGGTAGCGCGTAAAATTGCGACGACCGTTAGGGCGTTCGGTGCCGCCCGCTTTGATATGAAATACAGCGCGGGTCCACTTTCGCATGACAAAATGATGCACAGCATCGAGCTTTACGGGAGCAAAGTCATTCCATTGGTGCGCGACATGCTGGCTTGAAGCGAGGCGCACTAGTTCGCCCGCATAAGCCCCATTATGGAATATTAGGGGCCTCACACCTTCGGCCTCGCTAACTTGCTCAAATACATTGTAGGCCTCCGAAGACTGCCAAGGGTTTCCTTCGCTTGAAGGAGTGAATTTCTCGCGCGACTAAAACACACTGGTTTCAATCGGAGCCGCCTTACCGGCGGCCTCTTTCATTTTGCAGACCCCTGCGAGAATCTGTTTCGTGTGGCAAGCTCAGAAAGTGACCGCGTCGGATCGGCGGACTCGCGCGCGCCAAGGCATGATCATCTACGTGCCGAGAGACTACCGACCGAACCCGACCATCAATATGGCCACGTTTTCTCGGCCGTTATCCAGATTGACCCGGCGGATCTTGGCCATAAACTTCACGCAGACATTGCCGTGAAAACAGATTCGGCAAGCAGCCTGAACAAAGCTTGGAGCTAGGCCCCCCGCTTGTAGCCATCGTGCGTAATCCTAATCCCGTCTTGACTCCAGCCTCAGATTGTCGTTACGAACGCGCATGGGGACCGCGATCTCCCCACAAGGCGACATGCCGAAGCATCGCGTCCAACTAACTGTCAGGACGCACCATGTCGCCGCCATTCAGCAGCGCAATTCGTTTTCCTTCCATATGGGGTCGATCAAGTTCGACTTCATCGTTGGTCGGTGAGTTTGGTTTCCAAACCAAGCTCTCCCGAGTTCTGCGGTGGTTTGCGGCTTTTCGCGGACAAGTAGTGCGCGCCTCCACCTAATCCACCCCGCCATCCTGGAGCATTCCCATGCACTATCCCCTCGCCCCACTGTACTGCCGCCCATGGACCTTGAACGGCATCACCCCGCGTCTAATCGAGAGCCACTACGAGATCAATTATGGTGGCATCGTCAATCGCCTCAACGCGATCAGCAAGGAACTTGCAGAACTCGATCCTTGCACGGCGTCGCCAGAAATGATTCACCGCCTCAAGCGGGACGAGTTCGGTGCGCTCAATTCAATGCTGCTGCATGAATTGTACTTCGCCAGCCTCGGCGGAGACGGAAGAGCCATGCCTGAAGCGATGGCCAGTGCTCTGGCACGGGATTTTGGATCGGTGAAGCGATGGCGCGACGAGTTTGTGTCGCTGGCCACCGGCCTAGCGAAGACTGGAAGTTCTGGATGGGTGATCCTGACCTTCGTGCCGCGTGATGGTCGCCTAATCAATCAACTGGCAATGGACGACGGCCAAATGATTTGCGGCGGTATTCCGATCCTCGCGCTCGACCTGTACGAGCATGCCTATCATATCGATTTCGGTGCAAATGCCTCGGCGTATATTGCGTCGTTCATGCGTAATATCGAATGGAACGCGGTCCAGACGCGTCACAACAACGCCGCTAAAGTTGATCCACCGCCGCAACTTGTCCAGCCGCAGTTCAGCGACGTGCCCGCAGTTACGGTGGAAGAGGTCGAAGCAATGCTAAAAGCCGGCGGTGCGGTTCAAGTCCTCGATGTGCGACCTCGTCACTACGCGACCCGAGCGCCGGACATTATGAAGGGCGCGATTTGGCGTGACCCGGAGCGCATGAACGAGTGGATCGGCGAGCTGTCGAAGGAGGTGCCGGTCGTCACCTTCTGTGTCTATGGCTTCCACATCGGATGCGAGACGGCGACCGCTCTTCGCAACGCCGGATTTGATGCCCGCTACATGTCCGGTGGACACTATGCATGGAAGGCGATTAAGGGGCCAGTCACAGTCTTTGAGATGGAAAATCTCGAAATCGGTTGAGACAAGGAAGGAAGCGAACGAGGAGTCATTTTCCATGCCTGAACGAACCTCTCCGCTGGGCCGCATCGCCATTCTGTGGCGGGGCGATGCAGCGGAGCGTCGTAGCGCCACGCCTGGCATAGGCCGGTTCGAGGCTATATTCACGGCGCTTGCCGAGGTCGGAGTTGATACTGAACCGGCCGTCTATGAAGACGATGTTCTCGATACCGTGCGCTCACAGCTCGCGAGGCTCGATGGTGTACTCGTCTGGGTCAATCCGATTCACGAGGGCCGCAACCGGGTCAATCTCGACGCGCTATTGCGCGAGGTCGCACAAGGGGGCGTGTGGATAAGCGCCCATCCCGATGTCATCCTTAAGATGGGCACTAAAGAGGTTCTCTATCGTACACGCACAATGAGCTGGGGCTGCGACACCGCCCTGTATCGAACGGCTGACGCTATGCGCGCCGAATTGCCGACGAGGCTCGCCGATGGCCCGCGCGTAATCAAGCGCAACCGAGGAAATGGCGGGCAAGGTGTCTGGAAGGTCGAAGCGCTGGCAAGTCCGCGCAATCGGCCGCTGATACGCGTGTTGGATGCTACCAAGAACGTGTCGGAGGAACTGGGCCTTGAGGACTTTCTCAAGCGGTGCGCCGAGTATTTTGAAGACGGCTGCGTAATCGATCAGGCGTTCCAAGCGCGTCTGAGTGAAGGCGTAGTGCGCTGCTATATGGCAGGCGATCGCTGCGCGGGCTTCGGCCACCATAAGGTCAAGGCATTGATCGAAGAACCGGCTGCTCGTGCCGACGCGGGACGGCGGCTTTACACTTCCAATGCCGACCCACGTTTCCAGCGCCTGCGCCGATTGATGGAAGACGAATGGACGCCGCAGCTGATCTCGCTACTGGACATCACGCGTAGCGACCTGCCGATGATCTGGGACGCGGATTTCATGCTCGGCCCGTCCAATGCCGGCGGAGCCGATAGCTACGTGCTTGGCGAGATCAATGTCAGTTCAGTGTTTCCGATACCGGATGAGGCGGCGAGTGAGATCGCCTGCCGAGTGGCCGAGCGACTGCGGTCGAAGTCCTGAATGCCTTGAAAGGCCTTGCCATCAGACCAACTCGGTCAAGCGTGAGACCTTCGAACTCGGCCTGCCAAAAGATCTGGATTTGTCGGCGTTTAAAGCTCTGTATTTTTCCGCCAAAGTACAGAGCCTCGGAGAAAATCGGGCCACAGAGAGCGAAATGACTAGGGACAGCGCGACCCGCAGTCCAGAGGTCCAACTAAAAGTCCGCGCTAAACCTGCGCTATTTGTGGTCCGCCCATTCGGCTAGAGAACTGGCCAAAAAATAAACTGGCGGAGGGAGCGAGACTGCAAAAAAACTTCTCTACTCGTAGTAGAGAGTAGTCCCGCGTAACTGCGCGCAGCTGCCCGCCGCTATCCGCTAATTAAAAAACTACCTCTTGGGTTCGGGCCCGCAAAGCGCAAATGACGCTGCAGCCGCAAACCTGGGCGGTACTCCCAAGGCGCCGGACACGCCGTTGGACACGGCGTTTCGCACTCAGTACGCAACGCGCTGAACCGATCTATCTAGATGTTGTGTTTTTGAGAGTTGCTTATAATAATACGTTATGAATGTGACGTTGCGTCAATTGCAGGCCTTTGTGGCCGTCGCCGATTCGGGAAATTTTTCGCGTGCCGCGGAAAGGCTTCACGTTGCCCAATCTGCTGTTTCGGTTTTGGTTCGTGAGCTCGAACGTAAACTCAATATTCGACTGTTTGATCGAACGACCCGCCGGGTCGAACTGACAGACGCTGGCATAGAATTTCGCGCAACCGCGGAAAAACTGATCGCCGATCTCGAACACGCGGTCCAGCACACGCACGACCTTGTCGAGCGGAAGAGGGGACGAATTATTGTTGCAGCCCCGCCTTTGCTTGCAACCGCCTTGCTCCCGGATGCCATTGCAGCTTTCCAACGCCAATATCCCGGCGTCTCGGTGTCCCTCATCGATGCACGCACCGACGAGATTGTCGCGCGTGTAAGATCCGGGCAAGCCGACATCGGAGTTGGTACCTTCGCGGCAGACGAGGACGGACTTTCGCGTACAAGACTAACGAAAGACACATTAATGCTATTTTGCGAGGCAAGCCATTCTATGGCCACTGCGGCGCAACCTCGTTGGCGCGATCTGAAAGGTCTACCCCTTGTCACTCTGACACGAGATAGCGGGATTCGCGCGCTTGTGGAGTCGGGGTACGAGGCCGCAACCTTGGCCGTTGAAAGACCTGCCTTTGAGGTTTCGCAAATCGCGACTGTGCTTGCGCTCGTGGAAGCCGGGCTCGGCGTTGCTATATTGCCAACCTACGCGCTCGTCTCATGTAAAAATCGCAATATAGTTGCACGACCACTGTCGCACCCGACGATCAGCCGCGAAATCATCGCTGTGACACGCAGCGGGCGATCGCTACCCCCAGCGGGAAGCGATTTTATCCAATTGCTTCAGCGCAACGCAAAGCTTCGCCGCGAAACGCAAACACCATCGTCTTAGATGCGCGAGGCTTAATCCACTACGGCGATGCCTTGAATCTCGATCAAGATTCCAGGGTGCGCGAAATGCGACACCGTAATGAGCGCGCTGCAAGGAAACTTTCCAGTCGGAAAATGCCCTTTCCGGATATCGACAAACGGCGTGCCGTAACGAGGGTCGTTGATAAATACTGTCATCGAGACAAGATCTGCCAAAGACCCGCCGACTCGGTTCAGCGTCTTCTCGATAAGCGCAAAGCAGGTGCGCGCTTGCGCTTCAAAGTTATGAGCGATGGAATTTCCATCAAGATCCGTGGTCGTTGTTTGTCCAGCAAGCCAAACGGTTCGGCCTCCGCGCGTAATAATTGCCGGCGAGAACGCCCTAGATTTCTGGAATGCCGACCCTTCGAGGTGAGTAACCTCGCGGCCGGCCGCCGCCGGGTTGGAGTGGTCAGCCGGCATTTGATGCCTCCTTATGTCTCGATAAGCCGGGGTGACGCGGCCTCAGCCTTCAAGCCCGGTTGGGACATTCCGGCCTTCGCTTGCGAGCTTCATTCCGGCGGCAGTTGCCATCGTTTCCATTAATGCCCGCAAAATCGCCCGCAAGGTACTTACTCGAATCTACTTTCAACATCGCCGCACCGAAATGTGTTTGCCGAACCTCTCGCGTCGCCGCCGTTATCGGCATTGGTACATCTACATCTCTACCAAGCTCTAGGCCGAGATCGAGATCTTTTCGCAGCAGTTCGGGCGTGAAAGTCGTTGTCCAATCTAGATTGACCAAGGCCGGCGATTTGTACCGCGTAAACATGGACCCCATCACTGAGTTGTTGATGAAGGCCAGGAATGAATGGCGCGGGATACCCATCTTGTTCGCAAGCGGCGTGACTTCGATAAGGTTCTCGATGACGACGCCAAGCATAACGTTATGTGCAATCTTGCAAACCCGCGCATGTTCGCCATCGCCCACATACGACACGCCTCTCGGCGCACAGATCTCAAGAATCGACGCAACTTCGTCACAGGCCGCCCGTGGACCCGACATGACGGCCGACAAGAGGCCCGCCTTGATCACCTTGGCGTTTCCACTGACGGGCGCAGCGACAAATGAGGAGCCCAATTTATCCAATCGGGCGCGGATTGATGCGGATTCACCGATCGCGATCGTCGAACAATCGACCAGGATGCGCGGCATCTTTTTAGACGAATCCGCGAGGCCGTCTTTACCGAAATAGATTTCCTCCAGGTCCTTTCCCGTGGATACGATCGAGAACACAATGTCAGCATTCGCCAGGTCACTAATTGAATTAGCGATTGTGGCACCGAACTCCGCGAGTGCTTGCGCCTTTTCCCGCGTGCGATTCCAGATAGCGACGTTGTAGCCGGCGCGAAGCAAGCGCGTCGCCATTGGCGCGCTCATCCGGCCCGCGCCGATCCAACCAATCCGCAAATTGTTTTTCGTCATGTCCCGGCTCGCAGTGATCGCAAGAGGTGTCATCAAATGACACGCATCTGGACCTAGCAATACCGCTAACGCTATTTGTTGATGGTGTAACGATATAGATCAATGAGCGTCACCGAATTGTGTGTCACGATGCACCTATAATCTCAGACGCGCGCCAAGCTACCGCCATGACTGGGCCCATTGTGTTGCCCGATACAAGGGTTGGAAATATTGAGGCATCGACCACGCGCAGACCTGAAACGCCACGGACGCGAAGTTGAGGATCAACCACGGCCTTGCTATCGATTCCCATCTGGCACGTCCCAGTCGCGTGCGCGCTCGCTCCGCTCGTCTCGCAGACAGAAACTATGTCGTCGTCCGTGGTAAATTTCGGTCCCGGGTCGAATTCTTCGGCGATATAAGGCTGAAGTGAAGCCTCGGCGAACAGCCGTCGCACATAACGGAACGAGTCGACCGTAACCCGCCTGTCAGATTCCGTAGTAAGATAATTGGCCTCGATTACTGGGGCAACGTCGGGACATGCGGAGCGTATAGTTACGCTACCAAGGCTTTCCGGTCGCACCGGAAACAGATGAATGCTGACGCCGGGGCAGTCTTCAAACTGCACTGGCTCCTTGCCCGGAACGACCGAATAGGCCGAAATAATCATCTGAAAGTCCGGACGATCAACATCCGGCCGGCTTCGGGCAAAGGCGCAGATGTCGTAGGTCGTCGACAGGATGCCACGACGACTCACCAGGTACTTGGCGATATTTTTATACAGCCGCCAGCCCGTTAGTTCGCGGTTGTACGAAAGCGGCTGCTTTAGGTGAAACTGCATCCGGAGTGGCTTGTGATCGCGCATATTGCGGCCGACCTCGGGGCTGTGGAAAATCACGGGAATTCCCAGACCGGCGAGATGTTGCGCAGGCCCGACGCCGGACATTTGAAGCAGGCGCGGTGTGTCGAGAGTGCCGGCGGACACAATGACTTCGGCACGCGCGCGATAGTCAATCGCTTGACCGAATGTCTCGCACCGAACGCCGATTGCTCGTACACCGTCGAACAGGATCCGATTAACGCGCGTGTCGGTGACAACGTGCAGATTTTTACGGAATTGCGCAGGCACTAGAAATGCGTCCGCCGCGCTTACCCTCCGCCCGTTGCGGATGTTGCAGGGGCTGTAGCCGATCCCCTCTGGATTTAGCTGGTTGATGTCGGCATGCCGCGGCAATCCGAGTGTGCCGGCTGCCGCGATGATCGCTTCGGTCAGAGGCGTCGGGAGATACTGAATGGATATAGGCAACGGTCCTCCGCTGCCGCGAATCTCATTAGCGCCCAGCTCGTGATCCTCGATGAGGCGAAAGCAACGGCCGATGTCGCGCCAACCCCAACCGATACAGCCATGCGATTCCCAATCGTCGTAGTCCTGCGGCTGGCCGCGAACGTAAATCATGCCGTTGACGGCGCTCGAGCCGCCCAGCACTTTTCCGCGAACCCATACAAATTTCCGGCGATTACTGCCTTCCGGCTCTGTTAGAAAAGTCGACGTCAGTTTGGGGTCGTGAAGCGTCTTTCGAAAGCCTTTCGGCATGCCGATAAGCTCGCGAACGATTGGTCCGCGGCCGCTTGGGCCGGCCTCAATGAGCAACACTCTATGGCGGCCACTTGCCGAGAGACGGTCCGCTAGGACGCATCCAGCGGCACCGGCGCCGACGATGATGTAGTCCCAAATGGAGTCGGGCGTCGACGTTAGCTGTGACAATTCAGTCATATTATAGAGCGGTATTAACGACAAAAGACGTCACGCCGGGCGGGCTTGGCGACAAAACTGCTTCGTCGGCAAAATGACATGCGACCCGTTGATCGGGCCTGACCATACGGGGCAGCGGTTCAGCGGTCGCGCATATGTCGCGCGCCAGCCAGCATCTTGTACGGAAGCGGCAGCCGGACGGCGGGTCCAGCGGACTGGGAACCTCGCCTTCCAGGATAATTCGCTTTTTGGTCCGCAGCTTCGCTGGAAGGGCACAAGGCTCGGCTGACAGCAACGCCTGCGTATAGGGATGCAGTGGTGCACGCATTAGTCGGTCAGCGGGCCCAAACTCGACCAATTTGCCGAGATACATCACGCCGATGTAGTCGCTGACATGCGCGACGACGCCTAAGTCGTGCGATATAAATACATACGTAAGGTTGAACGCGCGCTGGAGGTCAGCAAACAGATTAAGGATGTCGGCTTGAATTGAGACATCGAGCGCCGCAACAACTTCATCACAAACGATCAGCTTTGGATTTAGCGTCAGGGCCCGCGCGATATTGGCACGCTGCTTCTGGCCGCCGGACAGCTCATGAGGGTATCGCTGCGCATGAACGGGATTAAGGCCAACTCGCTCAAGCAATTCCACGACCCGCGCGTCTCGATCCGGCCGCGAAAGCTGGCCGACAATATCGAGCGGCTCTCGCACGCTTTGCGCAATCGTCATCCTTGGATCTAGCGCCGAGCTCGGGTCCTGAAAAACTGTGACATAGTTACGTCGGTGGGAGGCGAATTCGCGGCGCGATAGCTCGAATGGATCCTCCCCTTCATGCAGTACTGAACCGCCGGTCGGCCGAACGAGGCCGATTAGCGCGCGACCCAGGGTCGACTTTCCGGATCCGGATTCGCCGATGATTCCGAGCGTCTTGCCGAGTTCGACGTCGAACGTCACGCCGTCAACGGCTTTCACCGTTGCGCCCTTGTGCGGGACCGCGAAATAGACCTCGAGATTGTGAACTGAAACGAGAGGGCCGAAAAAAGGAGCTGTAATTGTCATCGGACCGCTCCCGGCAGTATCAGCTCGTCAACACGGCAGCATCTGGCCTTTCGATAATCGCGCTCGAGGACCGGCTGAGCGACTGAACACTTATCCAATCGAAAGCCACATCGATCCTCAAAACGGCAGCCTGTTTGATCGAATGTGCGCGGCACTCTGCCAGGGATTGCGGGCAACACCGTCTTTGGAGCACTAAGCCTAGGGAGTGAACACAACAGGCCGGACGTGTAGGGGTGGAGTGGATGCGTCAGCACGTCATCGACATTGCCATCTTCAACCAGTTGCCCGGCATACATGGTGATGACGCGCGAGCAGGCTTCCGCTACAACACCGAGGTCATGGGTAATAAAGACCAATGCCATCGACCGCCTGCTGGCAAGATCGGTCAATAAGTCGACGATTTGCGATTGGACCGTGACATCCAGCGCGGTTGTCGGCTCATCCGCGATCAAAAGGCGCGGTTCACATGATAGCGCAATTGCGATCAAGACGCGCTGCCGCATGCCGCCTGACAGTTGGGCGGAATACTCGTGGTAACGTTGTGCAGGTGCGGCAATTCCAACGGCCGCCAGCGCGTCGATTGCCCGCTCCCGCGCTTCCCGGCGACCGACGCCGAAGTGCGCTCTAATTGTTTCGCTGATCTGATGCCCGACCGTAAAGACCGGATCAAGTGCGCTCATCGGTTCTTGAAATATCATCGCGATACGGCGGCCGCGAATTTTCTGCATATCGCCCTCGCCGAGCTGGGCGAGGTCGAGGCCGTCGAAATTAATATGACCTGAGATTCGGCTGTTCTCAGAAGGCAACAGACGCAGCAAGGACAAAGCGGTTGCTGATTTGCCACAACCGCTTTCACCGACGATGCCGATCATCTCGCTAGGCTGAATCGAAAACGATAGGTTCGACACGACGCAGGTTTCTTGCGCGCCGCGCCCAAAAAAAATGCTCAGATTGTCGACGGCAAGTAACGGTTTCGAGGCGGTCCCAGTCTTTGCACTCGGCGCCATTGCCGTCACAGGAAACCTCGGATCAAGCCAACGGCGCCGACATACTCGGCTCACCTAGTGCCGGGGTACTCAACAGATAGATGCCAGAGTTTGCAAAGCCCCAAATTAGCTTGCGATCCCATTCGACAGCCATGCATTCGAGCGGGTTCTTCGAGTACTTGGTACTGTTCTCGGCATCGGTCATGCGCGGCACGAAATACGCGGTCACTTTGCTGTTTTTGGGATCCGTAATGTCAAAGATCTGCAGCCCCGCAGTGTTAAAAGGGAATACCACGACGTTCGGATCGACCTGCCCGGGATGCCAGTAATAATTCGAGCGTTTAGGACCGAATTTCCCGCGGCGTAGCACAAAATCGCTATAGGGCGCGCCTTTCGGCGGCACCGGACGCGGCAACGTACCTATGATCGCCGGCTTTGCCGGATCTTTGACGTCGATTAAATAAACATCCTTGTACGGCTCGTAGCCATCTTCGTTCATCGGATAGCCATTGACCAGCACCAGGCCGCGACTCATCGCTCGCGAGGCGTCGACGCTGTCGCCCTCAACGCCACCGACGCTAAGCGGCAAATCGACGCTTCCGGCAACCTTGATGTTGTTCGGGTCCGACAGATCAAGGACATGGAATCCTAGGCCGCCCATCGCCGTATAGCCATAACGCCCGCCCTGCTCCAGCGGCTTGTCGAGCACCATCGGCATGCGTGCGCCGGTCCATGACGTCCGGTTTCCGTACTGACGCCAATTCTTGTAGTCGGCTTCTTCGCCGAGGCGCTGGCCAGGTACCCACCACGTGGAGACCAACCGTGGATTAGCGGGCTCTTCTACATCGAAAATCATTTGCGCAGCGGAATAGAGATAGTTCGGATATTCCTGATGCACGAAGGTGTTGTCTGGCGCGGCGGCGATCATTGCGTATTTTCCGCCGTAGTAAGTCGGCGAATCCAGCGCGCCCGACCCGGCCTGGGGCTTGGCGCGAGGGTTAAGGGCGTCAGTCGCAACTTGCGACAGGAGTTTCCACTCCGTGGGGCCCGTCAGTTCATAAATCTTGATGCCGCGGAAACCCTTAAAACCGAGGATACGATTGACGCTGGCCGGATCGGTGTATTTCGCGCCATTCAATCCGTTCGGCCCGCCGCGCGGCACTTCAAACGATTGAATCATGATCCACTTGCCGAGAGACTTGTTGTAGGCGATTGCCGCTGCGCCGAAGAACGAGCCAGGCTCCTCATAATTCTTCTCGACTAGGATTTTAAGATTTCGCGGATCAGTAATGTCGTAAACGTTCACTCGGGAACGATAGTAATGGTACATGTAGCGTCGACCGTTCATGTCGACGATGTTCTGGAAACTGACCCCCGGAATGACTAGGTTCGACCAACGGCCTTCGACAGTCATGTTGTGAATGTATTCGCGGTCTTCGGGATAGGTCAGGCTGCCTTTGACAGGGCGCTCACCGGTGGCGTAAGGCGCCGCGACCGGGTGCCTGAATAACCCCGTCGTCGGGTCAATCCCATAGACCGATTGATCGAGATCCACCGGTTCGTTGACGCCTCTCACGATTTCAACGCTCATGTCGTCATAAGTCTCCGTATCCGCCCTAGCTCTCGATGCTCATTCCATCGAAGCGCAGCCGTCCGAACAAGTTTGGCTGATACCCTTTGATCTTCTTTGACATGACGGTGAACTGAGAATCGAAGATCAGCGGCGCCATCAAAGCGTGTTCGGCAACGAGGCGCTGAACCTTGGCCAAGGCCTTCTTTCTCTCGACCAGGTCTTCGCTAGCTTCCGACAGCGCCAGCGCTTCGCTGAACCCAGGCGGCTCCGTCCTTGCCGGATTAAGAAACGCTTTGGCGCTGAACAGATCGCGGAACGTGATGCTCGGATCGGGGCGGCCACCAAAAAGGATCAGTAGCGCATCGGCCGACTTGTCGACGAAGAATGCCTTGATCGAGTCGTTGACTGATAACCCCTTGATTTGAACGCGGATGCCCACGCGCTTGAGCTGTTCGACGACGATTTCCTGACGCTGGCGCGAGCGATCGTCGGTCGGACCCATCAGGGTCATGTCAAAGCCCGCGGCAAGTCCCGCGTCATTCAAAAGCGCCTTTGCCCGTTCAGGATTGTAGGGATGGTCTTTCTCGCTGGCGGGGTCGTAGGCCCAGTGCTCTTTCGGCAACACGCCACGAGCAATCTCGGAATGGCCGAGCGCTGTAGCTTTGTTGAACCCTTCCCGGTCGATGGCAAAATTGATCGCCTGCCGAACGCGGACATCATTCAAGGGCGCGCGCGCCATATTGAACCACACCGGGTAGAAGGCCTGCGACGTTGAGAAATTGCCCGTCACGTTGGATGAGCGATCGACCACCGCCTTTTGCGACGGCGCGATCTCGTAAATGATGTCATTTTCACCCGCAATAACAGACCGCAGGCCGGTGCTGGTATCCGCAATGATCCGGAACGTGATGCCATCGAGCTTGGGCAGACCGGGCTGCCAATATTTTTCATTTCGGACGAGGTTCAGCGTGTCGTTATCACGCCAAGTCTCGAATTTCCATGCGCCGGTTCCGACCGGATTGCGCGAGAAGTCGGCACCGAACTTCTGAATTGCCGCTGGCGACGCGATCAAGCCGGCGCGCTCGGAGAGAATCGACGGAAGCGCGCTGTTCGGTCTGTTGAGCTTGATGGTGATCTGGTAAGGACCCGACACTTCGATGGTGTCGACGGAATTCAAATCATTCTTGAAGTTGGATTTCGCATCGGTACGAATTCGCTCGAGATTGAGCTTCACGGCCTCGGCGTTGAACGGCGTACCGTCATGGAAAACGACGCCCTGCCGCAGTTCCATAATAAAGGTTTTGGGATCGGAGAAGTGCCAGGATGTCGCCAGTTTTGGTTTCGGCTTTAGCGTCTCGAACTCCCAATCGACGAGCGTGTCGTAGATCGGATAGAGGAAACGAAAGTCGCCGCCGTTGGTGCCACTGATCGGATCAAGGCTCGACGGCTGCACTTCCATCGAAGCGCGGACTATTCCGCCGGGCTTTCCCTGAGCGAAGCTGGGCCCCACCATTTGCGCAGTGACGCCCGCGGCTAGTCCACCCAAGACTGCACGGCGGCTTATTGGATATGTGTGTCGACGTGACATCGAATTTCTCTCCGCCAAATGACGCCCGGACTTTTCGATTGCCTACAGAAACATGTCCTTGTTTTCACTTTCGTCGCCGCCCAGCATGACGCGACCCCAGTTGCGTCCAGCGGGTTCGAACTGATTGTTCACGTGCTGCCGACCGGCGTTGATGTCGGAAAGTAAGCGGCCAAAAGCACTGTGTTCGCTGTAAATTCCGCTGGCGCCGGAGGCCTTGAATAGCCGATTGGCCAACAGACTTGCCCGCTCAACTGCAAACGAGAGTTGGAATTTAAACGCCATCCGCTCCTTGAGCGGCGGAATCTCACCACGCTCAGCATAGTCCGACAGGCGTTGCGCATTGCGCGCGAACATTGTTTTCAGCTCATCGATCGTGATCGCGGTTTCAGCGCAAACGAGCTGCGCAACAGGATCCATCGCAGTTGGCCCGATTCCGCGCGCTATACGGCGCGAGCCGTAAACTAGGAACGCATCGAGCATGCCTTGAAGGCCGCCGATCAGCGGCGTCGATACGCTCATCGCAAAAAGCTGGCCGAACGGCACGCGATACAGCGGCCCGGTATTGGTCAGCTGCCCAGGCCCGGTGCAGTTGTAGAGGTCGATTTGCTTTATCCCGCGATACGCCGGCACGAAGGCATCTTCGACGATGACGTCGTAACTGCCGGTCGCCTTAAGCCCGATGACGTACCAGGTATCGACGATCTTGTAGTCCGACTTCGGAAGCAGCATCCGCCATGTTTCGGTCGGCCCGTCGGGTGACTTGACGAAGCAATTGCCAAGAAACGTCCATTTGGCATGCCCGCTGCCACTGGCAAAGCGCCAGCGCCCGCTCACGCGAAAGCCGCCCTCCACCAGGGTGACCTTGTTGTCAGGGCCGCCAGCCGACGTTCCAGAGACCAACGTCGAAACGTCGTTGGTCCAGACATCCTTGGCCATGCGTTCGTCGCAGATGGCGATGAGGAACGGCTCAACCGCCAGCACCGCGAACACCCATGCCGTCGACATGCATCCTTCGGCGAGTGTCATTTGTATTTCGTTGACGACGTCGAGGCCCATTTCGTGACCGCCCCAGCGCTTGGGCTGCAGTACTTGAAATAGTCCAGCATTTTGCAGGTCGGCGATCGTTTCTTTGGGGACCGTTCGATCGCGCTCAGCCTGCGGAGCCCGAGCCGCAAGCACCGGAACAAGGGCACGGGCACGGCCGATGAGGTCGGACGCCAAGATCACATTCCCTCGGCTTTGCAGCACTGAATGCATGAGCAGCGCCTCGTTAAGACCCTTCGCGTGTCACTGCTCGCGGCAGCGACGAACGATGCGCGCAGCGAAGCAGCTTTGCGGAACATATTGTCGGCACAGCAACACGCAAGCGGCCGTGCTTAGCCTTAAGTAAGCTCCGGCATCGTCCATAAGGCAATTCGTATTTTTCGTATCTATTCATAACGTCAATATATAATTTAGTGCTGCACACTTTGGATATACACGTCGGCGGAATTTGTAGCCCTTCCGCGCGGCGGTCAAAAGAATCCGACCCCGCGCTCTGCGTCGAGATGGCACAGATCGCCAGTGCCAGATCATGATCTAAAGGCAACGAGACTTCGTTTGCCAAGTGTCGATGCTTGGCTCCATGGAATTGCAAGCGCCATGATCAAAAGCAAATGGTGGAAATGGGCACGTCGGCGCGCGCTTTTGGTTGTACCCGTTATTTTGATGGCGACGTTTCTTGTCTTCGGCCTTCTCCAGCTTGTGCCCGGCGATCTCGCCGTGACGCTGGCAGGCGAAGCGCCAACGCCGGAACGAATAGCAGAGATTCGTAGCACCTACGGGCTCGATCGCCCATTCATCGTGCAGTATTTGAGTTGGCTTGCTCACGTCGCGCAAGGCGACCTGTCGCGCTCGCTGCTATCAGGCGAGCCTGTGTTGACCTCGATCCTCAATCGCCTGCCGAATACCTTGATTGTCGTATTTGGCGCGCTGAGTTTATCGCTTGCCGTCGGCATTCCGCTCGGCGTCGCGGCCGCGGTCCGGCCCGGCTCCCGCATCGATCGCGCACTCGCAACAACAGTGTCGCTTGGCGTAGCCCTCCCGAGTTTCTGGCTCGCGATGATTTTAGTCTCGGTACTGGCTCTGGATCTTAACTGGTTTCCGGCCACTGGCATGGTCAGACTGAGTACCAGCGTCTCCGGAGCAATCTGGCACACGGTGTTGCCTGCACTCGCCTTGAGTGCAGCCGGCGCCGCTACCATTGCGCGTCAACTCCGCAGCGCGCTGGTCGATGTCCTGTCTTCGCAATATGTACGGACGTTGCGTGCAAAAGGACTTACGACGACATCGATACTTTGGAAGCATGGGCTCAAGAACGTGAGCGTGACCCTGCTCACGGTCATCGGATTGCAGATCAATCGCCTCTTTAGTGCAACTGTGGTTATCGAGATCGTCTTCGCAATTCCGGGAATGGGGGGCCTCGTCGTGCCAGCGGCGTTGGCAAAGGATTTCCCCGTCGTTCAAGGCGTCGTCCTGACGATGGCGATTCTGAATGTGACAATCAATTTTGTTGTCGATGCGATAATCGCCTATCTCGACCCGAGAGTGTCCCTGTCATGACCGCTGCACCTCTTCAACCTCTCATCTCACGATATCGCGCATTGCATTGGCTTGGCCGCTGGCTACGTGATGACCCCCGCGCCGGCGTCGCGCTTGCCTTTCTGGTCGGTTTGGCCACGCTTGCAATTCTTGCTCCAGCTGCTGCCCCCCATAGCCCGACTGACCAGGATCTCGATGCAATACTGATGAATCCGACCGTCGGCCATCTTCTCGGCACCGACGATCTTGGACGCGACGTTTTCAGCCGCTTGCTATATGGCGCGCCTATTTCCCTATTCGCCAGTTTGCTGGCAGTTTCGATCGGCGTCCTGCTTGGCGTACCGATCGGCGTTAGTGCGGGCTTTTTCGGTGGACGGTACGACGACGTCATCGGCCGCGTCATCGAAACGATGTCTTCGTTTCCGGGGATGGTGCTGGCGATCGGCGTGACCGGAGCGCTCGGTGTTGGCCTGGTCAACTCGATGATTGCGGTCGGCATCGTATTTTCGCCGGAAATCGCGCGGCTGGCGCGAGCACAAACCTTGGTGGTCAAGAACGAACTTTATGTCGATGCAGCCCGGACGTTCGGGGCCAGCACCGCGCGTATCGTCTGGCATCATGTCCTGCCGAATGCGATGCAACCGGTCATCGTTCAAGTTACTTTACTGCTAGCGATTGCCCTGCTCGTGGAATCCAGCCTGAGTTTTCTCGGGCTTGGTGTACAGCCACCGTTCCCGAGTTGGGGCGCAATGCTGGCGCGCGCCTACGCGAACATGGAAATCGCGCCCGGCCAGATGTACCCGCCCGGCATAGCCATCCTACTGACGGCGTTGGCGTTCAACACTCTCGGCGAGTCGCTGCGCAAGGCGCTTGACCCTAAACTCAAGCAACGAATGACGGTCTAGCGTCAATTCGAGACGCAGGGCCTTGATTGATGACGCTGCCTTATAAAATAATATCAAATCACTCAATTGCCTTATAGATAGCGACGCGGTCAGATCGCTCGGGCGGTGTCTTTGCCTCGCGCCATTATTCAAACGAGCCCGCACACGATGCCGTCAAAAATCCCAACGACCTATGACTACGTCATTGTTGGCGCCGGCTCGGCCGGCTGCACCCTCGCGGCCCGCCTCAGCGAGGATGCGGACGTGACCGTGCTCCTGCTCGAAGCTGGCGGCTGGGACAACGATCCACTTAACCAGATTCCCATTCTCTGGGCGCGCAACGCATTTAGGCGGCGGCATGACTGGGACTACTCCTGTGAACCCGAAAAATTGCTGTCCGGCCAATCGTTGCCAATGTTTCGCGGCAAGATCGTCGGCGGCTCATCGTCGATCAACGCGATGACGTATGTGCGGGGTCACCGCGCGGACTATGATCGCTGGGCCGGCTACGGTCTGCCCGACTGGTCATATAGCCGCGTCCTGCCGTATTTTAAAAAGCAGGAAACATGGGAAGGTGGTGCCGACGACTATCGCGGCGGCGACGGACCACTGAC
>Ga0265313_10001193_pt1 | contig 24878 bp, 26 predicted proteins | sample 4123metaG_FD_203122 | JGI IMG/M metagenome (GOLD analysis project Ga0265313, IMG submission 203122) | Rhizosphere microbial communities from Carex aquatilis grown in University of Washington, Seatle, WA, United States - 4-1-23 metaG | ecosystem: Host-associated > Plants > Roots > Rhizosphere >...
ACACTTGCCGCGGACAAAGGCGTTCGGACCAAATCGGTGTCACGGAAAGAAGTCCAACAGGCCTTTGCGCACCTCGGATCACCAACGCGATACGCAATCGCTGGGTCGATCGCTAAGCGCCTTCCAACCTTTGCGCCGTTGATGCCGCCCGCCAGGAAAATTTGGAACGGGGAAGACAGGCGGATGGGGTTATTCGATGCGGCTGCGCTGGCGCTGACGTTCCTAAAGGATCGGCCTTTAGGATAACTTATGCTCCGCCCCGAATGAGGTGCAGCCTTGGATAAGAACCGGCGACGAGCGGCAATGATCGCTAACCGTGAAGGGCGCGCTCGAATTCGCCGAGAAGCTGCAGCAACCCGCAACATCGCATTTGATCGAGCGGGCATTTGCTGGCTATCAACGTTTCGCCTGCCGGCTCGCTACATTGCAGACGCTCACCACATGCGTCAAAACATACGCAGCAGCAGCGGCGAGGCCGCCGACCGGAACCGCCATTTATCGCCTGAACCGGAGGCGTGAGGAACCTGCCTTGTACCTGTGAGTTTCGTAACCATGTGTACACGATCAGGGCCGCCGAAGCACACGCAAGACTCTGGAATTTCCAACACGCCGCCTAACTAGGGCGCAATTCACAGCGCGAGGTTCACATCAAGCCTCAGTCAATCAGCATCATGCAAAGGATCAGTCCCATGAGCGAACAAGACCAGGCCAAGAAGTTTGCCGACAAGAGCGCGACGATAGCCAACGAGACGCTCGCGAAAGGTAAAGCGGCGGCAGAACAATCCGCGCAGGCCGCGCTTGAGAACCTGCGGGACTATAACCTCAAGATGATCGACATGGCACGGACAAACATCGAGTCGGTCTTCGAGTTTGCTAGCCAGTTCGCCACCGCCAAGCAACCGTCCGACATGGTCGAGCTATGGACGACGCACGCCAAAAAGCAGTTCGAGACGCTAAGCGAACAGGTCAAAGAACTGTCGGCGCTCGGACAGAAGATTGCTGGCGAAAGCGCCGCACAGCTCACGCGTGCCGGCACACAAACTTTCAAAAAAGCCTCTTGACCACTGTGCTGCGGGCGAGTCTTCTTCGGCGAGCTCGACATGCTCCGCCGCAAGCCGCATAAGCGCCGAAGATCTATCCGGATCTCGGGTTGTCTGTGCAAGCCGATAAGTCTCATTCTCGCGACTACGCAGGACAGGTGAACCCGATTCGGTCTTGCTCTTGTCCATCAGTTGCGCAATGCGATGGACGATGGCAGCTCACGCGCATGCCGTCGTTTTGTTCGCGCTGTATTACAATTTCGTCCACGCCCGCGTAGCCTCTGGCGTCACAAAAACACTTCGGGAAATGTCAGACATGCTAGCCGTGCTGGAACTTGGGAAGCGACGAAAGAGGCGCATAAATAGTTCATTTCCACAAACAAACCTGAGGTGTATGGTGCTGGTCGATATAGGCGGGGTTTCCAGGGAGTAAATGCCCATGTCATTTCGTGCAATCGGAATTGTGCTGTGCAGTAGCGCTTTGATGTTCGCGGCAACTACCACCTTATTTATGCAGGACGCGGCGGCGGCAAAAAAACCCCATAAATCATCATACGGACAAAAGGATATCGGGAGTATCCAAGAAGAGGTCGACCGGGCAGCTAAGCGGGGGCATTACAACGGATATCACACTCGGCCTGTTGTCCATCATTAAAGTGTTGGGACGCGTCACGATGTGGCCTGGCGCTTAGAGCTAAAAGAATGAGGCCACACAAAGTGCAATTCTCCTATCCCTCGTACAGATTGATTCCGAGGGGCTATCAGAATTTCTGTGTGAAGCCGGTTAGCCGGTTGTACCTTCGGGATAAACACTCTTCTGATAGGCTCCGGTTGGCCGAGTCGGCTGCTTGAGCGCCAGGGGCCTGTTCGCCAAGTCACCGCTGCTCCCGATATGCCTCGATGCCAAAGTCCTTACCATCCATGCTCGGCTTTTCGCTAAAAATGGTGGCATTGGCGCGCGCGTCCAGCCGCCCGAGCATGGCACCCGCAAGGATATCAAGACATACTATTCGCTTTGTCGTAGATACTTAGCTCCAATTTGACGTTCCTGCGATCGACCGAACAATGACCCAGCAGTCAATTCCTGACATTCCTGCGACGTCAAAGATGTCCGCACTCATTCGTGCGAAAGACTGGTCGAAGACTGTGCTCGGCGCCGCCGATAGCTGGCCGCCGAATCTCACGCTGGTTGTGAACATCATGCTCGCCTCGGGTTTTCCGATGGCTGTGCGTTGGGGTCAGGATTTAGTGATGATTTACAACGACGGCTATCGTCCGATCCTGGGCGACAAGCATCCCTGGGCGCTCGGCTTGCCATTTCGCCAAGTGTGGCCGGAAGTTCAGTCGCAGCTCGGGCCTCTGCACGAAGCCATCCTCACCGGCAAACGCGGCGCCTTCTTCGCCGAAGACTTGCTTTTGAAAATTCAGCGTCATGGCGACAACTGGGAGGATGCACGTTTTACCGTGAGCTACAGCCCTGTTGCAGACGCCTCTAGTCCCACGGGCGTGGGCGGGGTTCTCATCACCGCAGTCGAAACGACAAATAGAGTGCTGATAGAGCAAGCGCTGCGGACGAGCGAGGAAAGGTACCGATCGGCGATGCTGCTCGGCCGGATCGGAGGCTGGGAAGTCGATTTCGTCAAAGGCGTCAGAATTTGGACACCGGAAGGAATGGCTCTCTTCGGCATCAATCTAGCCGACGGTTTGGGCCGCGTCGGCGGGGAGACCGACGAATTTCGCCAAACCATGCATCCCGAAGATCGACGCCTGCTTGCTCAATTCCATGCCCTGGCGAATAGCCAGGACTCGTTTCCTGCTGAGTACCGCATCGTCAAGCGGGACGGTCAGATTTGCTGGCTGTCAGGCTACGGGCGGGTGCTCGACCGGCAGCCAGACGGAAAAGCCCATCGTTTGATCAACGTCGCTACCGACATCACCGAACGCAAGGCGGCGGAGGTGCATCAGCGCTTTCTCCTGCAGGAGCTTTCGCATCGTTCCAAGAACCTGCTGAGTATCGTGCAAGCGGTAGCGGACCAAACGCTGCGCAATTGCAACGACCTTAAGGACTTCCAAAATCGATTTGATGGTCGGCTGCGCGGGCTCGCGGCATCAAATACGCTCCTGGCGCGCGGCGACTGGCGAGGAAGCTCGTTAAGCGCGCTCATCGAACTTCAGCTCGCTCCCTTTACCGACTTGCAGAGTCCGCAGATAGAGATCCACGGGCCCAAAGTCGATTTGACGGCCGAGGCCGCGCAAGCCATCGGGCTGGCACTGCATGAGCTCGCCACCAACGCCGTCAAGCACGGTGCGTTATCGGTGCCGCAGGGAAGGCTGGCAATCTCGTGGGATGTCGATTACGCGGATAGCCTGGGCGGATTGAAACTCGATTGGCGCGAGCGCGGGGGTCCATCGGTGATGACGGCGCCGAAACGGACAGGCTTTGGCCACGTGGTCATGAAGCGGATGATTGAACAGACGCTCCAGGGAACGGTTCAACTCGACTTTGCCCGCGAAGGGCTGCATTGGTCGCTCCAGGCTCCGGCAGGCGTTTTTCTACGATAATCTACTTCGCGCGATCGCGCGCGTCAGAGACAGCCTCGGCTTTCCGCTTGCATTCCTCGGAATCCAGCCTTCCGCGAGCTTAAGCCAACAAGCTCGATCGCGTGGGTCTGACACGACCTCTGCTCTTCGCCGGAACTCGTCAGCTCGTCGTTCGTATTCGCTCACCGCAACCAACGTTTTCCAACTCCGAAGCACGCAAATTTGCTCTCCATTTTGCGCTCGCAAACCAGTATTGCGACCAGCTCTCGAATGCCGTCCGCTCCGCCGTGATCGGCAACGCCGGCACACTCGTCGTCTTCCGCGTTGGCAGTCGGGACGCCGAACTGCTGGCGCCTGAGTTTCGGCCAATGGAGCCGGGCGGTCTCAGCGACCAGGAACCGTTCACCGCGTGGCTGCGGTGGGGGATAGGACAGGATCGAATCTTCGTCGAGGGCAAACTGTATCCGTCGCGCGGCACGGCCGAAGCGATCCGCGAGCACAGCCGACAGCGCTTCGGCCGTTCGCGCGGCGCGATCGAGCGGCAACGCCAAGTCCCGCTGTAAGCAGAGCTCACCACGGAAGAGCTCAAAAAGCCACGCACCACAACCGCATGCGGCTATGCCCTGAACGCTCGGCTATCGTGGAAAATCATTAGATCGCAGCACCACAGGTCGGTCGGCCTGCGCCTGTTCCTCGAAATACTTACGTGATGCTCGCTCCTCAATTGCTGCGCGCAATCGCTCAAACTGACCGAGGCGCTCCTCCGGCCTCACGTCACGCCTGCCTTCGAGATCGTCCATCGCCGCGGTACTGATCGCGCAAGGAACCACCTTGTCTCGATTGAGCATCGTGAACTCAACGACCATTCGATTGGAATCGTAGCCCTGCACGTCACCCTGCTGGAGCATCATCGTAAACTCTCCATGCTGGGGCGATTGCATTGCGCCACGCGCTGCATCCGAGCCGAACGCACGCTCTACAGGGTCAAATCCGCATCCGGCTTTCTATACGTACCGAGAATCCTATCCCAGAAAAAATGGATCACCGCGAAATTACTGTCCGCATGCCGGTGATGAACGAAATGCAGCTCTTGCTTGCGTCGGAACCATGCAAACCGCTGAAGCCGCGATTTATCCGAGTGGTATTCCTTGTCGAAAAACGTGTGAGCATAAAACGACGTCGCACATGCCACACCCATCACAGCGAAAACGCTTAGCGGCAATACCCAATAGGCGCAGCCACCGACTAAAAGTATCGGAATGAAGAAATAGGGAGTCGTGTTGCCTTCGTCACCAAGGTATCTCCCCGACACAAGATGGTCGTCGGAATAATGGGTGTGATGGAAGTTGACGTGGTCGCGATAAATCTTGCCACCCATTGGATGGTGCGCCACCTTGTAATGTATCATCGTCTGACCGAACGACATCATCAAATGCGTGGCGACGGCTGTCACAAGAAACAGCGCGAGCTTCAGAAAAGGCGCCGCCACCGTCTCGATCATCAGCGCGTCCTTCGGCTTGAGCAGCCAATCTAGCAGCCCAGCCTCGGCGCGCATACATCGTAAACGCCGCAGCTCACCGCACCACTCGCAAAGTCGACAGCGACTCGATAGTCGAGCGCTTTTCACGATGCAATGCATTGTTCAAAGGTAAAGTGCCCAGGAGTTTTCCCTAACGCGCGACGCGTCAACCGCGACAGCCGTTCGCGGTCTCAATGGAACTCTGCCAACCCAGGACCTCGCCAGAACCCTCTGTGCGGAATTTTCGGATAATATGCTTCGGGACTGGTGTGGAACGGCATCCGGCTCACGGCAATCCAATCATCAGCAAGCTTCAGCCACTTCGCGCGATCGCGCGCGTCAGAGACAGCCTCGGCTTTCCGCTTGCATTCCTCGGATCGCTGTCGGCATTTTCGCGTCTAGCATAATCCGAACCCCTCGCCACCGGCTCACTTCCACCCTCTCTACGTGCGGGCCAGCAGTCAATTCGGGTCACAAAGATACGCTCCCAAACCGGGGAGAACGGAATATAACGGTAACGCACGCCCGACTGCCGTTAGTGCGGCGAATGATTTTCAGATCGCCGCTAATCTGTTCGACGAGCCAGAGGACGAGTTTCATCCCAAGCCCTTTGCTCTTGGCCGCCACGGCTCCGGCCGGCAGTCCCGGCCCGTCGTCCAGTACCGACAGCGAATAGGTGCCGGGCGCACTCTTTTCGAGACACACGGTTATACCGCCGTTCGCATGTTTGATCGAATTGGTGATCAGCTCGCTTGTGATTAGGCCAAGTGTGTGGGCGAGCGACGACGGTATGTCAACCTTCGTTCCTTGCACCACGACGGCGTGATCGGTTCGCTTTTGGAATAGGAGGTCCGAAAGGTCGTCGCACAGGCCGACGAGAAATTCGTTGAATTCCACATTAGCCAGTTGATTGCAATCATGTAACCGACGATGGACGGCTCCGAGAGCAACGACGCGACGAGCCGCAATGCTCAGTTGGGTGGACGCCTCCGGTGTCGGCATGGCCCGGCTTTGCGCCGACAGCAGACTCGCGATCAATTGCAAGCCGTTGCTGACACGGTGCTCAAATTCCTGAGCCAACATGACGTGCCGCTGCAATAGATCGCTTTTCTCATCTCGGAACGCATCTTCGCGTGCAAGCGCCGCCTGCAATTCGGCCGCCAGCGCATCGTATCGCCGCCGGTCGATTGTATCGGGCTCGACCGCTTGCGACCTGGGAAACTGGAATACAGGCTCCGGCGAAGAGATTAAAGTGCTCATCGGTCCCTCCGTGCCGCCGTATTTGCACAAGGTATGCATTGCGCCGCAATCCTGACTGAGCCAAAGTGCTCACCGAGCAAATTAAATAAAATGCCCGCGACCAATCCAATTGCTTGTACGAACGAGGAAAATCACGGCCGTGGTCGGATCGTTCACTGAAACGTTACTGCGGCAATTTCACACTGCGCGGCTGTTCGGCCAGTACGACGCTCAATAACGAGCTATGGACTTCGAGATGACCGTTGTGATCGCGCAAACGCTCACCGTTCCTGAGCAGCATCCTTGCGGCGAACGATCCAAGGCGCAATCTGCACCCCGGCGAGACCCTCGTCATTCCCGGTCCGTAAACGGGACCGGCAACAACGAGCGAACCCGCACCGAACGCAACATCTGACCAGACGATACTTTCTCAGGATGTCAAGTCCACAGATTTAACATCAACAACTCCAACAGCATCAGTCCTCACAACTCCAACACCTGCATTCGACGCCAGCGCGGCTTCGTGGACACTTCTCACCTCATAACGCCAACAATGACGTTACGATGGGTGAAATGTGGTGATTCAGGAAGGCGATCCTCGCCCGAGGCTAACCCAGGTACCGCCCATCCACGGATAACTGCGACGCCGGCCGACTGTCCGTCTGCAGCTCGAACAACGTGAGCTGCTTCTCAGGTTCCAACTGCTTTTGCTCGCGGCGCAATTTCAGCAAGTCCCGCCACCGGCACCTTTGCCATCAATCTCCACAAACCGGCGCACAGGCCTTAGAACCGCAGACCAACAGTCGCCGACGCGATCCATGTCGCATGCGGGAAATGAACCAATAGGCCAAAAAAAGACCCCGATTGCAGGCACGCCGCAGTCAGGGTCAAGGGGGATCTAGCTAAGTTGGGACGCGCCACTCTCGTCGTCGAGTATGACGGGCTTGCGACGATTGTGAGAGAAATCTGTGTGCCGTCATTTTGCTCGCATAATCCTCTTGCCTTCTTTCCATCTATGCCGAATGGTTCGGACCAGCGACTTTCGACACATGCGTGGACGCGTTAGATGCCCAGTGAGCCGGAAACATTGCCATTTAATTGCCCAAACTGCAGAACGCGCTATCAAGTTGTGAAGGTTGAAGCCGGCCCCGAAACCACAGATCGTCAGCTCACTTGCCGTGAGTGCGGCGGTCCCCTCATGTCGCGTCAGGGCAAGTACGTACTGAAATATTTTTTGCAGCGAAATCGGCGGTCAGCGGGCAGACCACCGCGTCCGCGGCCCGATCGATAGACTTGATCAGTGTCGGATCATACGCGATAGGGTCTCGATAGAAATCCGTCACCTTCATGCAGAGTTGCCGGATCATGCTTTGGGGTCAGTGTGGAAGGGTAGTCGGATTACAAGATATGCCGCAGCCCCGCCAACAAAATTCGAAATGAGGCATTGCCTCCTCCGGCTGCCGGCAGAGAACGGTCGGGTCTAATTGCTTTGCGGCGTTGGCGCACCGCTTGTAGCAGCCGCGTTCCGTTGACCGGCAACAAAATAATATGCAGCGCGAGAACCGGATATACGTGCGCGAGCAACCCGAAGGTCGCGAATAGAATGTTGCTCACGATCGCAACAGTACGGAGCGGGACCATCGTGCTCATGCAGAATGTGGCCAGAACGCTTGCGGATGCGATATAGCCCACGAGGTCAACCCAATTCATTGTCGTGACCTGGACATTGGCTTAGCGACGCCGGGCACGACCGGCGTTGCTAGTCTAACTTTCGGTGATGTGATGCCGATGACAGTCGGCGTCTATGGAAGCGTCAATGACAACAGGGGCGGAGGACCTGTCTCCAACGCCCCAGAGCATCACGAACTGTTTTCGTTCAACGTCATGGCACAACCCCATCTTCAGCGTTGTGCATGTAGGGAGCTAAAATGACAGTTGATCAGGCCGGCAGCCCGATGGACGAAATTTAATTCGTCACGATTACGCATTAACGCAATGTCATGATGCCTTGAATTAGTGCCTGCGCGCTCTAACCGGAACACTCTGATTCACTATCCCCACGTCACCGTCAGCTAAAGACCCGAAATACCGCATAATGACGGTGTGAAGCGCTTATTCCTCAGCGTGCTCTTAGCCGCTAGCTTTATTGTCGCGCCCCTCGCTCACGCCGATACTGCACCCGTCCCGATAGGCAACCCGTACACGGACACAATCCAGCTCTGGAGCGAGATAACCTCCGGGGTCTCAGCTTTCGTGCATGAGTTTGCAGCCATCTTCAGCGGCAGCGGCTTTGCTTCGGTCTTCCCCCCGCCTGCTTCGCCATCGAAGTCCCTCACAGCCGCAGTCTCACTCAGTTCTGGGCAGCAGACAACCTTCGCAACACCCGTCGAGACCGCGAGCACCTCAAGCGGTTCGGCAACGCCGACCGTCATCGATTACATCACCAATCCCATCGAGCGAGTCGTCGAGCAAGAGCCGCTCGTCTCGAACACCTTCGTCACGCAAAACGAGCTTGCGGAGGTACTCCTTTCGCTCTCGGAAAAGCCCGCACCGGCACAGACTGAAGTACTGCCACAGGAGGTTGCTGCGGACGGCAATCCCGATGTGCCGTACGCCGCATCGAATAACATCGGCACTCTCTCCGGCGTCACCATCTCGAATGCCACAATATCCGGCGGCTCCGTTCCGTCTTCGTCGCTCACGGGCACCATCACCAACGCCATTGAGACCGCAACCGGCGAGATCGATTCCCTGACGGGCACCGCTCTCACGTACACGAACGGCACAACCACCAACGCGACGTCCACGAACCTCTTCGCTTCCAACCTCGCTGCCGCAGTTCTCGCAGTCTCCGGCACTTCGACTCTTACCCACCTCAACCTGTCCACCCTTAATTGCTCCACCTTCGGCAACGGCGGCAAACTGACGACGGACGCGCTCGGCAACGTCACCTGCGCCGCCGACCAGGGCGGCTCCGGCTCCACGGTCGGCGGAGCCGATACGCAAGTCCAGTTCAACAGCGGCGGCTCCTTCACAGGGAGCAGCGCCTTCACCTTTGCCAGCTCCTCCGCTCTGCTCACCGTCACCAACGCGTCGACATCCAACCTCACCGCGAATTACTCATCGTCGACCAACCTCGTTGCCGGCAACGCAACCTCCACGAATCTCTTCGCCTCGCTCGCGAATTTCACGACCGGTGTCATCAATACGCTTTCCGGCGCGCAGCTTACCTACACCGCCGCCTCAACCACGAACCTGAGCGCGAGCGCCGAAGGCTCATTCGGCACCGCCTCGACCACGAATCTCGTTGTTTCTGGCGCACCATCGGGCTTTCTGCAGACGAACGCGCAAGGGGCGGTCACAGCCACGTCGACCTTCAACGCGAGCTCGCTCTTCGGGACGCTCGCCTCGGTCAACGGAACCGCGCTTCCCGCCAACGGTGCCATCACCGTCGCCGCTGCATCCTCCACCATTCTGGGAGACAACAACATCTTCTCCGGTATCGACAGCTTCACCAACGCCTCCAGCAACTTCGCAGGCACCTGGCAGACCTTTGCCCCTTCCCACTTTCAGACCGCCGGAACGTACTTGACCGGCATCGGCAACTACGCGACGACAACCGCGGCCGCGATATCCATTTCGACTTCCACGCAAACCTTCAACGGCCTTACGTTCAGCAACGCGTTCACCGTATCAGGAAGCGGCATCACCGTAACGCCCACTGTATCGGGGACCCTCAACAATGCCGGCCTCTCGCACTCGACCATCGTTGTGAATGGAACCACGCTTACGCTTGGCGACGCAGCCGACACCGTCACCGCCGCCTCGTCGACGCATCTCGGCGACAACAACGCCTTCTCCGGCGTCGACACCTTCAAGGTCATTAATCTGAGCGCGACCTCCTCATCGCTTCTAGGCGTCAACGCAAGCGGGGAAGTCGTCGCGACTTCAAGCATCGGCACCAATTTACTCGTCGGCGCGCTCGGCACCATCAACGGCACACCGTTCTCGGCCGGCGGAAGCATCACCGTCGGTTCCGCGTCGACAACACTCCTTAGCGACAACAACACGTTCAGTGGCGGGAACCTCTTCACTGCCTCCACGACCGTCGGCAACGGAAATCAGAACGGTGGACTTACCGTGAGCGGAGGCGCCACGACGACCGGCACTTTGGCCGTAGAGGGGAGCGGAACCAGCACGTTCCTCGGCAACATCGGCATCTCCGGCAACATCACGCCGAGCGCCGATAACACGTACATGCTCGGCACGCCGACCGATGAGTGGAAGGACGTGTATATCGGTCCCGGCTCATTGTTCGTCAACGGCCAGGAGGTGGTGCACACCGACGCCTCGCAGAACGTCGTTCTCACCGCCAATTCAAATCAGAACCTTGAAATGCAGACGAGCGGCACCGGCAGTGTCCTCCTCAATTCTTCCGGCACCGGAAACATCCAGCTCGCCGGTCCGGTGCAGATAACCGGCGGCGAAAATTTCTCCACATCGAACTCGACGCCTGTCCTCTTCAACGACGGCATCGAGCCCGGCAATTTGGAACTGACCGGAAACGCTATTCAAGCGACCAACACCAACGGCGGCATCTCGTTCTCTCCGAATGGAAACGGCAGCACCTACTTCACCAACGGCAACGTCGGCATCGGCACCACGAACCCACGAACCAAGCTGGAGGTCGAGGGCGCAGTCGCCGCACAGAATTTCAGTGCGACTTCCACAACGGCCACCTCGACGTTCGCCGACGGCGTTAACCTCACCGGCGGCTGTTTCGCGGTCAACGGCACGTGCATCGGCGCTTCATCGGCCTCCACGACGCTCCTCGGCGACAACAACGCGTTCTCCGGCGTCGACAATTTCACCAATGCATCCAGCAACTTTGCAGGGACCTGGCAAACATTGTCTCCCAGCCACTTCCAGACCGCCGGAACCTATCTGACCGGCATCGGAAATTACGCGACCACCACCAGCACCTCGATTTCCGTCTCGACCTCCACGCAAACCTTCAATGGTCTCACCTTCGGCAACTCCTTCGTCGTTTCGGCAAGCGGCATCACCGTAACGCCCACTGTATCGGGAACGATATTGAACTCCGGCCTCGCCAACTCGACCATCGGTGCCACGTCCCCGAACGGCACGCTCTCGTTCGGCTCCGCAGCCTCCCTTGGCTCAACATTTACGGCAGACGTGAATTTCGCTCATCCAAATAGTTGGACCGGCCTCCAGCAATTCCAAAACGCTTCAACGACGATCTTCTCCGCTTACGGCCCCGCCTACTTCGGCGCGACCGCCACCTCGACCTTCGCAACAAACGGCGGGCTCACCCTTGCCGGCCTCGGCACCTTCACAAGCGGCTTCGTCTCGCAGGCATCCTCAACAGTGGTCGGTAACTTCACCACGACCGGCACCAACGCCTTCAGCGGCGCGTCCAACTTCACTGGACTTGGCACATGGGCAAACGGCTTCCTCTCCCAAGCCTCGTCGACCGTGGTCGGTAACTTGACGCTAACAGGTACCTTGGCAGCGCAAGCAGCCACATTCACAGGCACCACCGGCACCACCACCATCGCCGCCGGCCAGGGCTTCACCGTCGGCAGCAGCCAGTTAGTCGTGCAGCAGGGGAGCGGCAACGTCGGCGTCGGCACCACGAGTCCTGCCGATCCGCTGGACGTTGATGTGAGCCAAAACGCAATCACGGCGGCGCGCGTCCGAAACGATTCGTCCGGTACGGGCGCGTTCTCATTATTCGAGGCAAGCTATGGAAATCTGTCGCAATTTACCGCCCTTGCAAATAGCAACCCGGGCATCACCTCAAGTGGTTTGTTCGTTCCGAACTCCGGAGAGCTTTACACCTCGGGCAATACCAACGGCCTAAGGCTCTTTACTCTAGATGCCAGCAATTTAACGCTTGGAACGGACAACACCGCAAATCTCACGATTCAGAACGGCGGCAACGTCGGCATCGGGACGACGAGCCCGTTCTCTTTGCTCTCGGTATCCGGCAGTTCGGCGTGAGCTGGCAATATTGGCGGGGTCAATTTTACAGATAGCGGCACAGTAGGCAGCGGTCTCACACTTACCTCGACCGGGTCGGGCGGCAGAACTTGGTCTATCCTTTCGACCGCCTCCGGCGCCAGCCCAGGAGCAGGTAAGTTTGATATCTTTGACTCGACTGCTGGTACCGCGCGCTTTGTTATTGACTCCTCCGGCAACGTCGGCATCGGGACCACGAGCCCCTACGGGACGTTTTCGGTCATGGGCTCGGGCGGCGGCACGACCGCAGCTCCGAGCGCGCTTGCGGTATTCGGAGGCACGGGCGGCGTTTCAGGAAGCAACGGCCTCTCCGGCGGGGCGATTGAGCTCTCGTCAGGTTCCTTTCTAGGGGGTGTGCGATTAGCATACCATGGTGCGGGAATCCCGGTTTCCTTTGCTTGGGGAGTTTTGTAGGCTCGGAGCGGGGCGGGACCTCACACTGGGCTTCAACACCGTGGAAAAGAAAGGGTGACATTACATGCGGACGCACGATTCGATGGGATTTCGGGAATGCAGGCAATGCTTCGATTAAAAACCGGGTTCACTTTTAGTCACCTTCAATTTGCGACGCGTTCGGCGCGAGAGGCGTGTGCAGTCGTAGTGCCGATTCCATGCTTCCTGCAGCGCCGATCGTCATTCGCGTGAGATTGTCAGTCCCCAAGATGACTGAGCATTTTGTTCGTTCATAATATACGCGTTGAACGCCGCGCCTTCCCTTGGACGGTTACCCAGGACAAGTAAACCCGATTTCAGTCGTGCTCTTGTCCAATACTTGCGGCGTCCCATGTCGGCCCATGTCTTGACACTTCTGCTTCATGGCCGAGTCGATGTCCACCTGGCTTTCGTTCTCTGTTACCTTGATGCTAGCGCAGTATTCCTCGCATTTCCCGTTGAAGCCAACGCTGCTCCAATCGCAAGCCGACAGCAGAAAAACTGCAAATAGGGCAGCGGCGGTGAAGACGGTTCTCATACTCTCGCTCCCGGACAGTTCGGACGCCGTTGTAACTTTAATCATATGTGGACCTAAAAGTTCAATATCACCGCTATGCGGCCCGGCTGACGGTGGCGTGGGTGGGGATAGCAAGGAAAACGATGGCAATGTTGCCGGATGGTCAGTCCGCGCCAAAGCGGGTGCGGAAATGGTTGCCCACAAGGCTTAGAGACGCGAATTGACAGTCGGTTCTAAGCGTCAAAACGGCGATGGATATGGTTGTCAGACTTTATTAGGTTCGGTCTTGCGCGCAGGCTCCGGGGTGTTCGAATTGGCGTGGCCTATGATGGCGCTCGCCCAGCCAGGCGGACAGTCCCGTCCGTTGCACACCAAGAGCTGCCAGGATCTGCCTGCTGGTCTGAGAGAGCCCGGCGCAAGGATCGCGACGAACAAACTGAAAAATGAAGCCCCAAGCACCGTAAAAAATAATTGCCTTGAGGTCATTAGGTTCTCCCCGGCAAAAGGAGCAATAACGAACGACCTTAAAAGTTACAACGTCCGAGCGGGAAAAGCAAAGGGTCTTGCAGGCCCGCACGTCGCGCGATGCGTAACGTAAGGTTGCAAGGCTCACTAATGTCGTGAAGATGCGTCGCGGAAATTGGGCACGGCCGTGATCTTTCGGTCCACTATTGCCTGTCCGAATTGTGGAGCCGCAAAGACCGAGACGATGCGGGCCGACGCTCCAGCGCGGAAAGCCAAAGCCTATTCACAATTTGGGCCTTTTGGAACTGCGGCCGAGTTGCTCAAGCGAACGCCGAACTACTGAGCGAGCTGCGTTTCGACGAATCGCGTGCCCGCGACGATGCGGGCGCGGTAAGCGCATTGCCAGCCCCGGTGCAAATCGGCAGGCTGTTGTCCTAATTCAGTAGCAAAGAAGCTCCGGCGCTCGGAGCTTCCTTCAGGAAAAAGGTTTACGGCTTATCGGCAGACCTGTACGCGCGAGCGGACCCAACGATAGCCGTTCCAGAAGGGCTGGCTCCAGGTCCAGTAACAGCGAGGCGCAAGGGCACCGCCGATGACGCCACCGATGATTCCCCCGACGATGCCGCCGGGGCCATAGCCGTGATGATGGTGGTGGTGATGGTGGTGGTGGTGATGATATTGGGCAAGCTTAATTCCCCTCGCCGTCCCAATTTGCGCAAGTCGCGCATCATCAGCTTTCAACAATTCGACGGCGCTCGGGATGGGTTCAAGAAGGTCTCTGTAACTTGTCGCGGCGGGAGGGTCGATGGTGCGCGTGGGGGCGGCGTGAGCTGCGCCTACGGCCGTCAGAGCAGCCGCGGCGCCGAGTAGACCGGCAATCTTCTTATCCATGTGTGATCTCCTCGGGGTTCGAGATATTCATTGCCGGCGATTCGGGCTGGTTACGGGAAAGTATCATGTTTTTGACGAAGCATTAGCGCTGGAATGAGCAAGAGAGAGCTGCGAAACAACGAGTGCAGAGTGTGACAAGAAATGTAGCATTGCCACTTTCCGTGGCAATGCCGTTGTATTGGCCAAGCGACAGACCAAATGTCGCACTCGCACCAGGCAGCTCGCGCGCGCTGGATAGGTAGTTCACGGAAGTTGGAATTTTAGTACACGGATTTTGGAGGTGACGTGGCTCACGGATTTTGGAAGCGGCCGCTCCCTTTCGAGGCGCAGTGGAGCGGTGCGGCGGCGTGTGTTGTGTGGTGCGGAGGAGGTGGGCTGGCGGGCTTGCGGTTGTTTGGTACAGTGGCCAATCTAGGGAGCGGATGGTCGCGGGATTGCCCCGGCGGATGTTGAAAAAGGAGTGGCGGCGTTGCTCGCCTTGAGCCGCTAGGCTCGGGGTGCTGATTCCAACAAAGGAAAGCAACGCCATGACGAGAAATAGCACAACTGCCACCGCTTTGCCGTCGGCGACCATGAGTCCTGTGGGTAAAGCGTTGGAGGAAGTCTCAGCGAGCTTCGATCGTTTCTGCCTGGCGGCCGGCATCGAGACTCTCGGCGAGATGATGGAGCGGGACGCGGCGGCGGCCTGCGGACCGCGCCATTCGCGTGCCGAGACCCGCCGCGGATATCGCTGGGGCCGCACACGGGGCAAGATTGGCTTCCACGGTGGCAAGACTGAGATCGAACGGCCACGGGTGCGCGATTTTGCTGGGCGGGAGCTGGCGCTGCCGAGCTGGGAGCAGGCGGTGGCGGAGGACTGGCTCGGCAAGTGGGCGATGAATCTCATGCTGATCAACGTCTCGACGCGGAAGTTCCGGCGCGCGGTGCGGCTTCCGGAGGGCGACGTTCCAGCACTGGCTGGGGCTGGGGTGTCGAAGTCGGCCGTCTCCCGGCACTTCGTTGCGCTATCGGGGGGCCGCCTGCGGGAGTGGCTGGCCACGGACCTGTCCGGCCTCGACCTCATGGTGGTGCAGATCGACGGCATCCACATCAGCGAGCATCTCATGCTGGTCGCGGCGATCGGGATCGACGCGGAGGGCGTGAAACATCCACTCGCGGTAGCCGAAGGCGCGACCGAGAACGCGGCCGTTGTTGATCCGGCGGTGCCGCGGCTGTTCATCATTGATGGCTCCAAGGCGCTGTCCAAGGCGATCCGGCGCAGCTTCGGGCGCCACACGCCGATCCAGCGTTGTCAGATTCACAAGGCCCGCAACATCATGGAGCGGCTGCCGAAGCCGTTGCACGCTTCAGTACGCCGCGCGCTGCGCCAGGCCTGGGAGTTGGACGACGCCGCGAAGGCTGAGAAGCTGATTCGCAATCTCGCCCACCGCCTGGAACGCGATGCGCCCGGGGTCTCCGGCAGCCTGCTGGAGGGGCTTGACGATATCCTCACCGTCACGCGTCTCGGTCTGCCGCACGAGCTGAGACGCTCGCTTGCTTGCACCAACATCATCGAGAACATGATGGGCACGATTCGTCGGGTCAGCCGCAACGTGAAGCACTGGGGCTCGGCATCGATGGCACTGCGCTGGACTGCAGCCGCCATGTTGGAGGCCAAAAAAGGCTTTCGCAGATTGAAGGCCTACAAACAACTCAAAGCACTTCGAGCCGCTCTCGTCGCTCACTACGAGCGCGCATCAAACAACTCGAACCATCGAGTTGTTGACCAACAACTCAAAGCCGCGTAGCATGATCATTGGCAGCGACCGCTTCGCCAATTTCAACAAAGCCCGGGGCATTCCCAATGGTCGCTCCCCTATCCGATATGCCGAGCTGTAAGAATTGTGGGCATGGGGCGACGGATCATAACTGGGTCTCTGCTGTTTGCTCGCATTGCGGCGGTAGGAATCCGAGCTGTCCGTGGTGTGCTGAAGCGTATAAGCAACGGCGGAAGCGCGGGCAGTGTCGTTACCCCGGCTGCCGCTGTGCGAAGTACCTGCCACTGAGCGATGCGCCTCCTCCGGTAAATCGATTGCTCGGGCGGCCGCTGTATCGGAAAGCGGCGGTGAGGCGTCGTGAGCGTGGCGAGTAGACCAGAACAATCAGCGCGACACTTTGAGGTTCTCTGCCGACGTTTTGCCCTTGTTGGCGACTTCCTCGAATTCGACAACCTGGCCGTCATTGAGGCTGCTGAGGCCGGCTCGTTCGACTGCTGAGATATGGACGAACACGTCTTTTCCGCCGCCCTGCGGCGCAATAAATCCGTAGCCTTTTTGCGAATTGAACCACTTCACCGTGCCGCGCGCCATTTCCAATCTCCATTATTTTACCACTGTACGATATCCTTGGGAATTCTTTCTGACAATGGCAGGCGCCTCGACTTTGAGATACCATTGAGCCATGGGGGCTGGCTAGGTTGTCGAGGGGCTCCGCCAGATATTGGTGCGATCGAATTTGGAGGACCGAATGCGGAAGGTCATCGGAGAGAAGAAGAAGCCGTGTAAGAATTGCGAGGGAAAAGGCACTCTGAAGAAGGGCGACAAAATCGTGAGGTGCCAGAGGTGCGGCGGGACCGGGATCAAACCGTCATAGTTCGTCCAAGTTCTTCGGTACTTCGCCGAACGATTGCAGAATCGTAGCTTCGTCGAAATTGCCCATGCCCGGGTCGCCGCTGCGCTTGAACGCGAGCGCACCGGCGTTGGCTGGGTCTCGCGAGAGCGCCTCGGCCCGTCGGATCGCGGCGCGTTCGTTCGGCATCTCTTGTGCTTGGCCTGGCACTACGCCGTCTTCGGTCCTCACAAATGGCACAGCGACATAATATGTGACGGCCATTGCTGTCCCCTACGCGGCCTCGCTGCAAGCATAGATACGATTTGCGTTATCCGTTGAGGCGCGCGTCGATAATGCTCTTTGCCTCGGTAACAATGTTGTCCTTAGAGCTTTTCTCAAGCATCGAAGGGCTTTCGAGCAACGGCGTTGCCGACCCCGGCGCATAGATAGCCGCCCTCCAGCCATTTCCGACTGGACCGACCTCAACGCGATATCCCCTATAATCGATATGCTGTGACATTTCTGATGCGCCGATTCGGCGTCCTTTTCGCTCGTGCCTTCTTATTCTTAGCCGGAGCCAGCGATTTTCGACTGCCAACGCACCTATAGCACACGCCAGCTCGCAGAGTACAAATTGCGACGTGTTCGGGATGGAACGGACTTTGGCAGCTGGTTCACGACATTCAGTGGCCAGCGGGAGTGGCTTTGCTTTGGCCGGGTTGCGATCCCATCTTAGTGCTTGGGAAATGTTGCGTGGCCGGGGGCCGCCGGAGTGATCCAGATGGATAGCAAGCGGAAGTTCAAACCTGCCAAGCGCGATGACGGCAAGCTCGCGCGCGAGCGCCAAGAAGAGGCGCTTGATGACGCGCTGAAAAATACCTTCCCGGCGTCCGATCCGGTTTCAATTGAGCAGCCCGCTCCAGCTAATACGGACGGCGAGTAGGCGGCGCTTCACCGCCTCGATTGGGGTGACGGTGCTCCAGTCCGACGCAGCGCGATTGCCAGTCGCACTGATGGTAGGTAGAAGGCGCCATTGCGATGACCGCCGCCGATCCAAAGTATCCATCAACGGGGACAGCCCTCGTAAGAGGCGTCCTCGGGCGATGCCCGCGATGTGGCCAAGGCCGGTTGTTGCACCACTACCTCAAAATGGTCGGACGCTGTGGTGTATGCGGCGAGCCCTATGGTCATTTTCGCACCGATGACGCTGCTTCTTGGCTGACAATTCTCGTCGTCGGGACTATGACGGTGCCAATTATCCTCCTTTGCGAGACGAATTTCCACCTTCCGCTATGGATTGCCTACATTATTTACTTACCGCTGATCGCTGGGCTTACCGCAATCATGTTGCCGCGATGCAAAGGGGCGATCGCGGCTGTGCTGTGGGCGATGAAGGCAGAAGGCTCGGAAAAGATTTGAGACCAGCCTAAGCGGTTATGCGCGGTTACGTAACTTGAATCGGAGCGAGCGTCGACGGGCGGGCCGCGAGCCGACGTTCAAAATCGACTGGGTCCTGTGGGGCTCTGCTGTGTCCAATGCCGAAAACGGAAACTATCGAGACGCCTTGCTCGCCAGGTCTTCGACGAGACTAACGATGCAGCGTCGTAGCTGCGGGCCTTTGATGTGCGTGAACGATTTAGCGAGCGATAGTCCGTCAGAGGTAGCGATAAACTGAAAGACATCACTCGGAAGGAAGGTGCCGTCCTTCTTGGCCGGTTTGTTTGACGGCACGGGGAGCCCTTCGAAGAAGAATGGAATTGGCACCTGCAGAACGTCGGATATTCGCTGCAAGCGGCTCGCACTGATGCGATTCTTCCCCTTCTCGTACTTCTGGACCTGCTGGAATGTCAGGCCGAGCGCATCCGCGAGGGCGGTTTGGCTCAAGTCGAGCATGAGGCGGCGCATGCGCACGCGAGTACCGACGTGCTTGTCGGTAGGATCGGGTGATTTGGGCATGCACTTGCTCCAGGACTGAGGACCCAACAACGTAGCATAATTTGGCGGGTTGACCAGTCTAGCGGCTCTGATTTTGTCGAAGCGGCGGCAGATTGCTCATTGGGCGGTCGTTGTAGCATCCGTTGTTGTTACTGCCGTGCTTGATGCGGCATGTTCTCGAAGCCCGCTAGCACTCGACCGTCTTCGGTGTCCAAAAGAAAACCTCACGACCGTCGGGGTCCAAAATTCGCAGGCCATCGGGCTTCTGCGGCATGTCCAATGTTTCAAAGAGGGACTTGGCTTTCACCTTAGTACCCTCCAGGTCGGACGTGACATGCGTAATGCGATCGAGCATAGCGTGGGCGTTGTCGCTATCGCGGATGCGGAAGAATTCGATGGTGAAGATCATCAGTCACCTCCCTCGTTACTAGATAGTGACCGTTTGGATAGGCACAACGGAAAGGAACCCGCGTCAGAGATCGCAGCCAGATGGCGCTCCGAGCGCGATTGTCGGTGACGAGGCTAGAGGCGATCGGGCCAGCGGCGGGAGCTGTGGTAGACGCGGACAATCTCGATGCGGGAGTCGCGCACGCGATACGGAATGATGTAGGGCGTTTTCGGTATCACCAGCTCGCGCGTGCCGGGGACGCGGCCCGATGCGCCGAGCTTGGGACGTTCCGCTAGCAGTCCTTCGACGCAGAGGAGAATGTGCAGAGCGACCCGTTTTGCAGCAGCGGGATCCTGCTCGGCGATATGGGCGCGCAATGCGATGAGGTCGCGGATAGATTCGGGAGACCAGATGAGCGTCATACCCTCTTGGGGAAGGGACGCTCTTTGCGGGTCTCCCAGGAGGCGACCCAGTCGCGCACGCGCTCGTGCGCGACGCCTTTGCCGCGGTCGAGCGATGAGAGCGCTTTAGCGATGCCGGCGACCTGCCACTCATTGGTGTCGAGGTAGGTCACGATGGCTTCGGCCGCGAGGAACGAGCGGGAGCGGCCCGTCGTCTTGGCGAGTTTTTGCAGGCGCGCCTTCGCCTTTTGATCTAATCGAACTGAAAAGGTGTCGGTGTTCATGTGTATACAGTGTAGCACAATGCCTGATGTTGGGCACGTGAAGCCGTGCGCTGGCGGCGCGGCAAGGTCTCGGATTTTGGATGCGATGAAGCGCACGGATTTTGGAGAAATCGCTCACGCAAATTGGAACGCGAACGACTCACGGATTTCGTATGGAGGCGAGAGTGTATATGGCTCTAGGTAGCCGTAGATGTTGCGGTGGTTGTGGCATCGTTCGTTGAGGTCGCGTCCGTCGACGGAGGCGGGTCGATTGGGATCCACCGAGGAGCCGGCGCCGGTTCGATGATGACGATGCGCGTGCTCGTGGAGGTCAGGCCGCTTTGGTCGGTGGCGACATAGTCGATGGTGTCGGTTGCGGCTTGGCTGGTGTCGATCTGCACCGGGCTCATTTCAGTACCGTTGACGTAGACCGCAATGCCAACATTCAAGTCTTGCTGCGGGCCGGTAATCGTGGCGCCGAGGTCGTTGTAGGTTGCGCCGACTTGGATGATGGCAGGGTTGGCACCATTCACTTGAATGATTGGCGGGGTGTCGGTCGCTTGTGCGTCATCCGAAGATGATCCGCCGCTTCCCTCCCCCCACGATTGCGACACGTTTGCGGCGGCGACCATCGCTTGGAAATGCGCGGGCGTGACGCAGGTTGAACCGACACAGAGTTCGTTGTTGGCCGTGATGCTATTTGAGACGAATGATTGCGCGAAGTCCGCGATAGCGTTTAGTTGAGGGAGAGCGTGCCGCCCGGTGTGAGCGCCGTTGCGCTCGTAGTCGATACGAGGTTGGGGAAAATCGGTAAGACCTGTTGAGCGATGAACCGAACTCGCGGAGCTGGGTGCTCGAACGCGGGCAAGAAGTGATATGATTCCGCCCGTGGCAGTAGTAGTAGGATGGGCTTCGATCATCTGAATCGAGGGAACCCATGCGCTTTCGGCCTTTCTGCAATGCGGCGTTCGTTATCACATTGATGCTCGCCGCCAGCGCCAAGGCGCAACCGGCGCCGCAGCCCCAGGATTGCACGGGAAAGCCGGGGGTGGACTGGAATCAGCAGATCAAGGCCTGCACGGCGTTGATCGAGAATGGGCAAGCGAGCGCCCATGACCGCGCCGTTGCTTATGAGAACCGCGGCAACGCCTATCTCGACAAAGGCGACGACGACCATGCCATGGCCGATTACGACGCGGCGATCCGGCTCGATCCCTCGCTCGCCGTCGCCTATAACGACCGCGGCAATATCTGGCTCGACAGGGAGGACCCCGCTCGTGCCATCGCGCAATTCGATGCGGCGATCCGCCTCGATCCGAAGTTCGCGCTGGCCTATGGCAACCGCGCCGCCGCCTATTCGCAAAAGGGCGACTTCGACCGCGCGCTGGTGGACGCCGACGCCGAGATCCGGCTCGCTCCGAAATCCGCCCAAGCCTACATAGATCGAGGGTACGTGCATCAGGAAAAGGGCGAGTTCGACGCCGCCATCGCCGACTACAATCAGGCGATCCGCCTCGATCCCAAATCCTCGGCTGGGCACAATAGCCTCGGCGCTGTATATTTGGCTACGGGCGACTGGGGGCGAGGCGTCGGAGAATTTAACGAGGCCATCCGCCTCGATCCACGCGGCTCTCTTGCTTATGAAAATCGCGGGCGGGCATATTTCTTCGCCGGCTCTTTGCCGAAGGCGCTCGCCGATTTCCGCCAGGCGAACGTGCTGGCCCCGCAAGATGGCTACCCGGCGCTGTGGGCCGACATTGCGGAGGCACGGAGCAACGTGCCCAGCACGTTGCCGCAAATGGCGGCAAAGCTCGACATGAAGGCATGGCCCGCGCCGCTCGTCCGCATGTTCCTCGGTCAAATGACGCCCGCCGCCGCGCTCGCTGCTGCCGCCGATCCGAACGCTGCCAAGCAAGCGTTGCACGTCTGCGAGGCCCATTTTTGGTCGGGCGAATGGGCGCTCAGGCGAGGCTCGAAGGATGAAGCTCTACGGCTGTTCCGGCTTGCCCCGAGCGAGTGCCCAAAGACTTTCAATGAGTGGGCCTCCGCCAAGGCGGAGATCAAAACGCTCGGCGCAGAGCCGTAGGCAGTCGCGCATCTTGCGTTCGAAGCAACGACAATGCGACGGCACGACCTTTGTCAGTAGGTTTGCTTGAGGGCGGGAGTTTAGTAGGCTCGGGGCGCCATGACATTCGACGTATTCGTCAGCTACCCGCATCAGGACAAGGCGGTCGCGGATGCCGCCTGCGCGAAGCTTGAAGCTGAGGGCATCCGTTGCTGGGTTGCCCCGCGCGATGTTCCTCCAGGTGCGGAATGGGCGGGCGCTATCGTTGACGCGATCGACAATTGTCGCGTCATGATCCTCATTTTCTCCGAGGACGCTAATCGATCGAAACAGGTTCATCGGGAGGTGCAGCGAGCGTTCGATGGCGAAAAGCCAGTCGTTCCATTTCGTATCGAAAATATCATGCCGGAGAAGTCGTTGGCGTACTACATGGGATCGGTGCACTGGCTTGATGCGCTAACACCGCCTCTTGAGCAGCACCTTGAAAAGCTTGCGGCATCGGTGCAGGCGTTGGTGCGGCTACCGATATCAGACCGCAATGGTCACGAAGAACGGGTTCTGCGGGAGACCGAAGAGCGGCGCAGAGCGGGGGAAGAAAAACGCGAAGACGAACGTCGCCAGAAGGTGTCCGCCGAAGCCGAGCGCCTGCGCCTTGAACAAGAGGGAGTGGCGAAGCGCGAAGCCGAAGAGAAAGCGCGCGAGGAGGAACGTCCCGTTCTCCGGGCAGGGATGCAGTCAGTGGATCGTGTCGTCTCGCCCATTCTGTACGCCGGCACTCTTCTATATACTTGGTGGCTCCTGCAGGCGAGCGTGGGGCCTCGCGCTTTTGCCACGGTTTACTGGCTTCACGGCACAGTTCCGGGCGCGGCGTTGCTGATCATGTACGCGTTGGCGATGCTTCTCGCGGCAAGCACAGGTATCCTGCGACTTTGGGCACACTCTCGGGTTCAAGGGAAGACTCGCGCTATCCGTGATACATGCAATGAAATAGCCGCGCTCGCTGCAATTCCGGTCACGCTGATTGTTATTTGGGTTATGGCGAATCTTTTTGGGGCCAATCAGGTGGCAGTAGTCGAGACGATGGCAGGACCATTTGGCGGAATTTCGACGCTACTCTTCATAGTGTTGGCAACTGTTCAGATGAACGTGCGCACCGACGAAATGATTGACGAGTGCGTGCCTGGTTCAGTGCGTTGGCCGCTGAAGTTCGGAAATTCAGCGTTGTCGATCCTTATTGGGATTGCGGCGGTTTACGCCATTATAAAGTTCGGCACTGAATACTAGCCGGTGATCTGGCTGGTAAAAATAGCTACCTAAAAGATAGTCAAAGATAGTCATCAAGTTCGCCTTCTGGTCCGTTCCAGCCATGTGCTTGGACCGGAGCGTCGGCTGTTCGGTTGCCGCGCTGAATATGAGCGGGTCGATCATTGGGCGCTCGTCGTGATGTCCGTTGAGGTTGCAGCAGTGGTTGTTGGGGTTTGATCCGTGCCGCCGCCTGCCCCGGACTCAGATGATGAGGTTGCATTTTCGGTCGGTACAATCGAAGGAGCTTGGATGAGGACGGTGCGAGTGGATGTGGAGGTGAGGCCGTTTTGGTCGGTAGTGACGTATTGAACAGTGTCGGTTGCCGCGGTGCTCGTGTCGAGCTGCATCGGAGACATTTGGACGCCGTTCACGAACGTTTGGATGCCGAGGTTGGGGTCGGCAGTTGGGCCGGTGATGGTAGCGCCGAGGTCGTTGTAGGTAGCGCCCACTTGGATGATGGCGGGGTTGGCACCATTCACTTGGATGACGGGCGGCGGGTTGGCCGCGTCGCTAGGCGACGAATTTGGGACGGTCGATGTTGCGGATTCGGAGCTGCCGGGCGATGGATTTGAGTCCGCGGCGGATGTCACGGATAGGGGAGCGGCGGCGGCGTTTGCGGCACTGAGCAGCGTCGCCAACTGGTCGCCGGTTACGCAGGCTTCCCCGCCGCCTGATTTGCCGATGCACACCTCATTCGAGAAGTGGCCATTTGCAGCGAAGAAGTTGACGATGCCGTTTTGGGTGTTGCCGAGCCACGCGATGAGGTTTTGCTCGAAGGTGCTTGAGATATTGGCGATGTCTTGGATCGCAGTGACTAGGAGCGGAGTGAGGCGACCATAGTCCACTTCCCACGGAGTTGAAGTTGGTCCGAGTGGCACGATGCCGTTATCGCCGTTCGTTGTTACTGCTTCCGGGTAGATTGGGTAAAGCGACTGCGCAATGAAGCCTTGCTGCATTGTATGCGTCGGATCGTTGATGAAATCGAAATCGTCGACCGGGATCTGCATCAGGGTTGCAAGACCTTCGGTCGTCGTCGCGATGTTCTCCTTGAGGCGGCGGTCGGAGGTGGTGTTAAAGGACGTCGCAGAGTTGGTATTTGTTATGCTGCCAACACTTGTGCCGTTGCTCGAAATATTTACGGGCCGAACAGTGCTGCCGCTTGTGTCGTAGAGATTGATGCCCCATTCGCTGCCGCCGTTATAATAGTCCGTGATGCGCCCGGTCGTGTCGGTGGTCCCATTTATCA
>Ga0265313_10001196_pt1 | contig 24859 bp, 21 predicted proteins | sample 4123metaG_FD_203122 | JGI IMG/M metagenome (GOLD analysis project Ga0265313, IMG submission 203122) | Rhizosphere microbial communities from Carex aquatilis grown in University of Washington, Seatle, WA, United States - 4-1-23 metaG | ecosystem: Host-associated > Plants > Roots > Rhizosphere >...
CTCGTTCCCTTTGGTTTCGGCCGTAAGAGTGAGATCGCCGATTGGCTCCTGATCCACCGTGATGCTCTTCGCTGTGAGATCCACGGTTGCGGCGGTGAGATCGAAACTTCCCTTCGCGATCCGGGCGGTTCCGCTCAACTTCCCCGCCAATTGCCCGTCCAGCGGCGGAGAAAGTTTGGCGACGTGTTCGATCCTCGACGCCGCCACGTTCTGGGCAGTCATATCAAAGGACACGTCTCCAGACTTCAGGTCGCTTTCAGGATGCCGGTAATTCCCGCTGAACCGCAGCTCGGACGTCCCATCCGTGGCGACCCCGTTGGCGATATCCAGCTCTCCCAGTTGATAGCGCACATCGGCGCGCAGGCGATCGATCTGCTCGCCAAAGGCCGACGGCCGCTGGATGTCCATTGTCAGATTCGCCTCCGGCTTTCGGATCGAGCCAGTTAGACGAACGCTCGCCGAGCCCGTTCCCGCGATCTCCACCGTGCTGCCCGCTTCGCGCGCCAGTTCGCCCACCGCGGCGTTGCGCAGCTCAAGCTGACCGGTCACGCCCGCGTCGTCGAAACTTCCGGCGCGAGCCGTCAAACTGGCCGACCCCGAAACCGTCATCGCTCCGCGTGAAGCCGTGAGCCCCGTCCCGCTGATCTCCATCCGCGTTGCATCGATCTCGCCGCTGAACCGGTCGAATCCGTGACCCTGAATCTCGCCGTTGCTGACCGTCACTTGGCCCATTAATCGGGGATCATCTAACGATCCGGTCACCGAGCCGTCCGCGGTCACACTGCCGTTGCGCAGCTTCAGAGGAATCTCGGATGGCGGATTGTCCTCCGCAATAGCCAGGGCCGGCAGCAGATCGTTCAAGTCGGTCGACCGCAGCCGCACCTGTAGCATTTTCCCCAGGGTGCCGGAAACCTCGAGCCGCGTGGCGGGAGTTGCTAGCGAGGACGAACCCAATGCGATGGTCCCAGCCGCCTGATCGTAGGCGACATCTAGGTGACCGTCCAGCGGTGTTCCGCCGGCAGCTGGGGTAATACTGAGAGCGGCGCGAGCCGTCGCGTTCCGCTGGGCCACGGTCATGTCAGTGGAAAAGGTTCCCGCCAGCGTGCCGCTCCAGGCAACAGGACGATCCGTAAGTATAGCCGCGGCTCTGTGCAGATCCAGGCCATCGATGGTTCCCTCCACGTGAACTTGCTGGCCGTGCTCCAGATTCGCCTGGCCGGCGACGTCTGCGCCCATCACCTTGGCGGTCATTCGTCCTAGCGTCAGCCGGTCGCGCGTAAGCTGAAGGTCTCCGCGCACATCCGCGTCCCGGATCTTCAAACGGTCTTGCGTGTAGCCCAGACCGCGCGCAACGACTCTTCCTTGCAGGATGGAGGTCAAGGGCTGGTCGAACGCAACGTTCACTTGGCCGTCGAAGGACGCGGATCCGGTGGGCTCAATCGGCAAGCGGAATATTCTGACCGCTTCCCTCACGGACGCGTTGGCTTTCATCGACAAGGTTCCGCGCAGTGACTTAGGATCGTTGAGGACGCCACTGAGATCGGCGGAGGACTCTTTCGTGGCCACGTGCACCCGCGGGAGCAGGATGCGCGATTTTTCGAGCGCAAACGTCGCGCTCATGCTGGTAGGGATGGGTCCGTATCCTTCGGCCGTGACTTGCAAGCTATCGGTCGATACGTCGCCGCGATAAGAAGGAGTTTGCGCTTCGTACGTCATCCGCGCCCGCAGATGCTCGCCCTTCAAATGCAGCGGGATCCGCTGGCCTTCGTACTCCACCTGCCCGTCGTCGATCTCATACGCGCCGATCTTCAAATTCAGCAATTCTTCCGACCAGAGCTTGTCGGACCTGCTTGGCGGCCCAGGAAAGTTGGTGGACCCATCCGGATAGACCACAAAGTATACTTGTGGCCGCTCGACGCGCAGGGACGACAGATCGATCTTGGTCTCCAGGACCGAAATAATCCGCAGGCCCAGAGTCGCCGATCCGACCTGCAGGAGCGGCGGTTCGGCCGGCGATTCCTTCCCGTGGAGCACCAACCCTCGCACCTGCGCTGTAAGATTGTGCCAGTCGAGCGAATAGCTGCCGAGCTCGACGCGGCCACCTGTGGCGCGCTCCATTTCTGCCACGATGCGCCGCTGGACGTATTGGTGAAAGCGGTCGCTACGGACGACGAGCACGCCCGCGATGGCCGCCAGAAGCACCAGGGTGACGAGCCCTGCCAGCGTCCACCGCGCGATTCGTCTCAGCCGTCTCATCATTCGAACGCCTTATCGCGATAACGGATGTTCGCCTCTTTGCGGGCCGTCACCAGCCACTGATCGAGAGCCTCGTCCACCCGCTGCTCTGTCAGCAGCTTTTCGATTTGGTCGCGGCTGTCTTCAAACGATGGTTTCGGCGCGGCGGCCGAACTAGGCAGCTTGTCGTAGTAGCTTCGAATGTCTTCGGGAGAAACCTGGACATCGGGCCGGAACCGCAAGTCGGTGAAGGTCAGCGTGCGTAGCCCCGCCAGAAGGTGATCCGCCAGGTCATGCTCCGTAATCCCATAGCGTTTGAGCTCGGCTTGATAGTCGCTCTCGGCAGCGTAGGGCGCCACCAGGCCGGCGGAGGCTTCCGTAGAGGGCAGAGTCACGTGGCTATCCGCAGCTTCCCGTAGAATCAGAATCTGGTCCACCAGCCGTTCGGCCGCTTGGCGCTTGGCCGCGCCGCTCAGGTCGACGGGCTTGCGGTCCAGGAACGCCGCCACGCGCAGATCCAGAATCACCTGGCTTTCCGTGATGACCTCGTGGCCCACGCTAACCGCTATACGGTCCAGCGTCTCGGCTTCGATGGAAGCCGCGAAAGTGGGCTCAAACGCCGGTAGCCAAAGCACCAATCCCGCCGCAACCCAAGCATGCCCGAACATAGGTCAGAACGTCTGCCCCAGAGAAAAGTGGAATTGAAACGAGTTGATGTGCTGGTTCGAGCACAGCGGCGACGCCGACGTGCACAGGACCTGCGACGGGGGCACGTTCAGCAGATCGTTGATGGTGCCGTTGAATCCGAAGAAGCGCGGCGAATTCGGGCTGTAGCTGAAATCGGCCCGGATAGGACCTACTGGTGTCCGGATCCGGAACCCGAAGCCGATGCTATGCACCATATAGTTAAAGTCTTGCAGGTTTTGCTGGTGGAAGCGAAAACTGATCGAGGTTACGTCTGAGTAGACGTTGCCCATGTCATGGAAGAGTACGCCGCCAATGCTGTCTCCGATCAACGGAAACCGCAGTTCTGTGGAATGGAAGAAAAGAGCGCTGCCGCCGATGGGGAACCCGGTCAACGGATCGCGCGGACCGGCCTGATTGTCCGGAAACGCGCGATTGGTGGAAGCGCCACCGGAATAAAACCGCTCCGAAAGCGGGATTTCCGACAGTCCGCCCCACCGCTGGATATAACCGAATTGCAGGGAGCGAGCTAGTACGATGTCGCGCCCAATCGGATAGTAGGTTGCGTTTCGCACCAACATCCGGGTGAAGTCGGTCTCCGAGCCGAACGCCTTATAGGCATAAGCCAAATCGATGGTGTTCAGAATCCCGCGGTGGGAGTTAACCGGATCGTCCCGGCGATCCTGGATGAAAGAACTGCCGATCAGCCCTGTGCGAACCGGTTGGTTGAGCAAACCGACCGCTTGTGGCGCGATCTTGAGCGAATTCTGATCCAACGTAACTCTTCGAAATGTATAGCGGTATTGGAACGAGTAGGTGCGCGAAATCTTCTGGGCGAGCTGCACGGTGCCCTCCACCCGCCGCGCCGAGAAGGTGCGCACATCGTTCGAATCGTCGAACAGAGGAGAAAAAGTCAGGGACAGATTTTCATGCCCCTCAAACTGCGGTACGAGGTAATTCAGCAGCGCTCGCTTGCGCAATGTAGAAACCTGGGTTTGCAAGCTCACCGTGTGGCCCAGCCCCAAAACGTTAAGCCGGCTGACCCCGAACGACACGCGCGGGCTGAAGCCCGTGGTCCCAGCCGGATAGTCGAGCGAGTTGGCGCTTCCCCCAATACGGGCCAGCTCTGCGCCAAGGCCGAAGTTGAACGAGTACCTGCGGGCTTCATCCAGATGGAACAAGACATACTTGCTCTCTTCCTCTCCGTCCGGATTCTGAAGAGCCGTCTCCACTTTGGAGAAGATCCCCAGGTCGTACAACTTCTGCTGGCTCTGGGCGATGCGGCTTTGGGAAATCGGGTCACCGGGCGCTAGAAAGATCCGGTTGGCAACTAGCGTTGGCCGGGTGTTTTCCAGCCCGCGAACCAGCGTACCTCGGACGTACTGGCGTACTCCCGGAATCACCCGGTAGTGCAGGTTCACGCGGTTGGGAGCCGGCCCCGGATCTTGGCTGCTCTCAAACTGCGCCGCGGGATAGCCGTTGTTGTAGTAGTAGCCCAAAATCGAGTCCCGATCGGCAGCGACGTTGGCGGGGCTGTAGGGCTGGCCTGCGGTGGACCGGATGATCGAGCGCAGATACGCTTCATCCGCCGCCGGAACTCCCTCGATCGTCATCTGGTTCACCAGCCACTGCGGGCCCTCGTTTACCTGTATTTCCACCGCCAGGTCGCCGCGCTCACCGCCATAATTATCCTGGACCGGCCTATGCATCACCATCACGTCGGGAAATCCGTTGGCCCTATACAGGTCGGCGATGTTGTCCTCATCCTGCTGCAGCAGCCGTTCCGAATAAAGCCCGTACCGCCGCCTCAGGAAGCTGGCCGTCTTTAGATACATCCGCTCGCGCAAGGTTGCGTAGTCAAAATAACGATTGCCGGTGATATCGATGTGTTTCAGCTTGTGCCGGTCGCCGGAAGTGATGTTGTATTCGATCAGCGTGCGGTTCGGCTCCGGGTCATACTGCATGAAATCGACCTGTGCGTCGAAATAACCTTTAGACCGGAAGTACTCCGCCAGGTTTCGTTGTCCCTCCACCAGCAGGCCCCGGTCTACCGTGCGTTCCTGATAAACCGGCACCAGTTCCCGCAAACGTCCGCTGGAAACCTTGGTTCCGGTGGTGCGCACCTCGACAATCGGTCCGCTGTCAATCGTCAGATATGGGGTGGCTGTGTTCGTGGCGGGGTGATAATCCAGTTTGTCTAATGTGACGCTGGCTTCCAGCCGGTCTCCCTTTTGGAAATTCTTACGCAGCTTTTCCACGCCGGTCTCAACCCGGCTTTCGTTCACCTCCCGCCATCCTGAAAGGTGGATCGGGCCAAAACCTCTATGCCAGCCGGTGGCCTTGATCTCTTTGTCCGTGAGATGGTTGAGCTGCCCCGCCAGCTGGATGCCGTCAAAGTGCGCCCGGTATCCGGCGTCAAGGTCGAAATACACGTTCGCCTCTTCGGCTTCCGGACGCAAGTCCACGCGGCGTTGAATCGTTGCGTTGTACAGGCCGTTCACGCGCAGCTTCTCCTGCATGTTGGCGATGGCCTGATCCAGGTCCGATTCCACAAACAGCGCGCCCAGCTCCAGTTTCGACGCTGTAATCAGTTGGTTGCGGTTGGGAGGCTCGCGTTCGCCCGAGATATTCACACCGCTGATGAAGTACTGCAGCTCGGTAGAGATCCTCAGCACCACCCCTGAGCCGACCTGATTCGCTTCGGCTGGGCTGGCATCAATCGACACATCGGCAAAGCGGCCGGTGGAGTAGAGTTTTTTTATGGCGTCGCGGACGTCGTCCATCCGCAGCGTACCGCCTGCTTTCAGCGGCAGGAGACGGGTCAATTCCTCCGACGGCAGGGGCTGCTGCGGCGGGTCGAATTCGATGCGTGTGATGGGCTGCCCTTCCCAGCGGGCCGTGGTTTGGTCCTGGCCAAACACCTGACCAAACACCGGGCCGAACGCGGGAGCCAAGCCGGCGAGCAGCGCGACGAGCATCCGCAATCGCACGTTTTTCAATGATAACCCATGTGATAACGCAGGCACCGTTGTTATCCTGATGGAGCGTATTTCTATGACGCTTCCCATGGAGTCCCGTTACTCGCGCCAGAGCCGCTTTGCCGCGTTGGGTCCAGATGGGCAGGAGCGAATCCAGGCAGCTTCGGTGGCCGTCATCGGTTGCGGCGCCCTGGGCACCGTGGAGGCGGAGATCCTGGTGCGGGCCGGCGTCGGCCGGCTTCGCATCATCGATCGCGATTTCGTCGAGTGGAGCAACCTCCAGCGCCAGTTTTTGTTCGAGGAATCCGACGCCGCCGAAGGTCTGCCAAAAGCCATAGCCGCGGCGCGGCGATTAGCTCGCGTGAATTCCGAAGTGGCCATCGAGCCGATGGTCGCCGATCTCACGCCCGCCAATATCGACGAGCTTTTTGAAGGTGTTGGATTGATCCTGGACGGAACCGACAATTTCGAGGCGCGATTTTTGATCAACGATTACGCCGTGAGCTCGGGAATCCCGTGGATCTACGCCGCCGCCGTAGGTAGCTATGGATTGAAGCTGGCGATTGTGCCTGGGCGCACCGCGTGCTTGCGCTGCGTGTATCCCGAGCCTCCTCAGGGATCGCAGCCTACCTGCGAAACCGAAGGCGTCCTGGGGCCCGTGACGGCTGCCATCGCCGCTCTCGCCACGGGAGATGCGCTCAAGTTGCTCGCGCGCGGCCCCGAGGCTGTCGCAGCACGAATGACGACTGTCGACGTTTGGTCAGGGGAGATCCGTCAAACTTCGCCGCCGTCGCGCGATCCAGATTGCCCCTGCTGCGCCCGCCGCGATTTCGTACATCTGACGGGTCAGCGCCGCGCGCCCATTAGCTTGTGTGGCCGCAACGCGGTCCAGATTCATGAGCGTTTTCGTCCCGTGGATTTAGCCGATCTGGCCCGCCGCCTGGCGCCGCTGGCGACCGTCCGCGCCAATGATTTCGCGGTGCGCGCGAGTATCGATCCATACGAGCTCACCGTTTTCCCCGATGGCCGCGCCATTATCAAAGGCACTACCGATCCGGCAATCGCGCGCAGCCTTTACGCGCGTTACGTCGGCAACTGAATGGGAACGCGCCTCATCTTAGAGGGTGCCAGAAGGTCCTTCATCGACTTGCGATAACCCTGAAACGCTGCCCTGCCTTCTGAACTGAGCCGCACAAGCGTGAGCGGGATTTTTCCACGGAAGGTCTTTTCGATCTCCACGTATCCGGCTTCCTCCAGTCTGAACAGGTGAGTGGAAAGATTGCCCTTGGTGAGTCCGGTCTCGCGTAGCAGGTATAGGAAATCGGCTTCTTTGACGCTGGATAAGAGCGCGATGATGGTCAACCGGGCGGGCTCGTGAATTAAGCGATTCAGTTCGCTCATGCTTCGGTCTCCTGGCGCAAGGGGTGGGCCTTCAGAAAGCGGCGGAACTGCAGCGCACCGATGATAGCCATCGAGCTTCCTACCATGCCCATGAGAACAGCACCGCCCTGCGATCCCTTCAAAGCAGTGAACCAGTAGAGGTACACTCCGATGCCCAACGTAAGCACTCCTTCCCACACGATGCGCGCCGATTTCACCTGCAAACCAAGCACGACAAGACCCAGGGCGAAGATTACTGCCGCCACCGGGACGGCCGTCTGGCCAAGGGTGAATGTGAAGTGAAAGATCACTAAGAAGACAGCGTACAGCGCAAACATAGAAATCCGGGACACCTTAGTCGGCTTTGGAAGCGCTACGTAGCCGCATCTCGGGAACGTGACTCGCGCCTTCAGTTTCTTGAACCCCCATAAGATCGAGAGCATGACCGCGAGCCAGAGCGCTTGAACGCCACCCAGGGACACGAGGTCCGTGAAATTTCCCCTGGGAATTGCACCTGCGGCCCAGAACACGCCAATTGAGACAGACATCAGTAGCCCCAGCAGGATCTCCACCAGCCCGTCCTCCATCCAGTACCTGGACGAACGCGATGCAACCGCGTCGACATCCACAGGTGGTTCCATACAATGCCCTCCGGCATACCAGTCTACCGTACAAACCAGTCTGCATGTCAGAGGAGGTATTCCCATCGGAATCGCGAGATATGCAAGATCCCCGATCTTTAGCCGAACGATCGTGTACCAACCAATGCGGTACACAATCACCCTGCTCTTTCTGGCGACCGGTGTTACCACCGTCGCAGCCGATTCGCAACGCGCGCTTCCCGTATTCTTCCTCCCCAACGCCGGCCAGACCGATCCCGCGATTCTCTACATGGCCCAAACACCGGAGCTGCGCGCCGGATTCGCGGTTGATTCCGCCGTGTTCCGAATTCATGGAACCGAACTCCGCGTGCGCTTCGCGGGCGCGAACCCGGGCGTTGCCATCGGGGGTCTAGACGCAATGGCCGCGAGCGCCAATTTCCTGATTGGCGACGATCCGGCCGCTTGGCAGACCGGCATTCCCACCTATCGCTGCGTTCTCTATCGCAACCTGTACTCCGGCATCGACATGACCTACGCCGGAGACGGTCCCAGGCTCAAGTCCGAATTCCGGGTCGCGCCCGGAGCCGATCCTAACCAGATTCGGCTGGAATATCCGGATGCCGGCGGGGTATTCGTCGATGCTCACGGAAACCTGGTCGTCCAGGTGTCGACCGCCGAACTGCACGAACAAGCGCCCGTGGCGTACCAGGAATCGGGCGGAGTCCAGCGGCCCATAAAAGCCGGCTTCCGCATCCTACCAGGCAATACCGTCGCGTTCGACCTGGGCGACTACGACCCAGCACTGCCGCTGGTCATCGATCCCGTGATTTCCTACTCCACTTACTTGGGTGGAAGCGCACAGAGCGCCGTCACCGCCCTGGCCGTCGACGCGGGGGGCGATCTGTATGCGGCCGGGTGGACCGAGGCTATAGACTTTCCCGTTTCGAACGCGATTCAGGCAGTGAACCATGGAGGCGTGGACGCGTTTGTGTTCAAACTGAACGCCACCGGCAGCACCTTGCTCTACGCCACCTACATCGGCGGCCGCAGCGACGACCGCGCCGCAAGCATCGCCGTGGACGCTTCCGGGCAGATTTATTTGGCGGGCTCTACCGCATCTACTGACTTTCCCTTGGTGGCGCCTATTCATCTGAAGCTGGGAGGCTCGCGGGATGCGTTCGCGTTGAAACTGAACGCCATCGGGAATCTGCTGGTTTACAGCACGTATTTGGGAGGAACCAGTTACGATGCGGCCACCGCCATCGCCGTGGATGCCGCCGGCAATGCTTATATCGCGGGCGACACGCAATCCACCGATTTCCCCCTGCTAAACCCGGTGCAATCCACGTTCGGCGGTGCGACCGATGCGTTCGTCACCAGGCTCACTTCCGCTGGCGCGATTTCTTTCAGCACCTTCCTCGGTGGCAACAACGATGAGCACGTGGGGGGCGTCGCGGTGGACTCCTCCGCGAGTATCTATCTGGCCGGCGGCACGCTCTCGACGAATTTCCCGCTGGCCGCGCCTCTCCAGTCCGCCAGCGGCGGCAGCCAGGACGCCTTCGTCACGAAGATTTCCACCAGCCCCGTGGCACTCGTTTACAGCACTTATTTAGGAGGGACAGGCGGACAAGCAGGTTCGCCCGAGCAAGCCAACGCGATCGTGGTGGATGCTGCTGGCTCAGCTTACGTTGCCGGAGTCACGAACTCGGCCAATTTTCCGGTCACCGCCGGAGCGTTCCAAACCACCTTCAATGGAGTCCAGGACGCATTCGTAACCAAGCTGAACGCTGCGGGAAGCGCGAAACTCTATAGCACGTACCTCGGAAGCTCCAGTTTCGACTGGGCTGGCGGCATCGCCATCGATACGAGCCTAAACGCGTATGTGACGGGCTACACTTCCTCGGCCGGATTCCCCGTGGTCGGCGCGGTGCGAGGCGGGTTCGACGGGTTCTACGATGCCTTCGTCTCCAAGCTCAACCCCGTGGGGAACGGGCTCGCGTTTTCCACTCTATACGGGGGCACGGGCGCGGATCAGGCGAATGCCATCGCCGTCGATTCCTCCGGAAACATGTTCATCGGCGGCCAGACCAGTTCGCTGGATCTGCCTTTGCAGGGCGCGATCCAATCGTCCAACATCGGCGGCAGCACCGGATGGGTCGCGCGCTTAGGCGTGACCGCCCCACCGCCGCAGATTCCCGCCGCGAACTCGGTCTCGCCGTCCTCGGGCAGCGGCAATACCGTCACCTTCACGGCTCAATACTCGCATCCGGCGGGCGCGGCCAGCCTGGTCACGGTTGCCCTATTGATCAACACGACGGCCTCTCTCAACTTCAGCTGTTATGTCACGTATAGTCCGGCCACGAATCTGTTCACCTTAGCGAATGACGACGCTTCCACCGGCGGCCTCTCCGTCACCCCAGGCGGCGGCAGCGCCAGCAACGACCAGTGCACACTGAACGGAGCGGGTAGTTCCGCCGGCATCGCCGGCGTGAATCTAACGCTCGTGGTTTCGCTCGCTCTCCAGCCGGGCTTTGCAGGCAACAAGACCGTTTATCTGTACGCTGCCGACGCCAGCACCAACACCGGCTTCCTCGCGAAGGGAACCTGGAGCGTCACCATTCCGCCGCCCGCGCCTTCGGCTGATTCCGTGTCTCCCAACGCCAGCACCGGCGCCAGCCAGACCTTCTCCTTCGTTTTCTCCGATACACAAAGCGCCTCGAACCTGACGACCATGGCGATGCTATTCAGCACCTCGGGGAGTCTTAGCAATTCCTGTTACATCATTTACGATCCCGTTGCAGGGTCAATCCGGCTCTTTACCGACAATGCCCAGGGATCAGGCTCAAAACCAGTAGGCTCCACAACCGTTCTGCAAAACAGCCAGTGCGCTCTTGGGGCCGTTTCCGTGAGTACTGCAGGGCTTTCGCAGATCGTGAATTTGACCATAACGTTCAAAGCGGCCTTTGGCGGCCTCCAGAATATTTACATGTTCGCGTCGGAGGGCATCTTGAACACCGGCTTTGTCCAGCGTGGAACATACCTGGTGGCCGCTGGGGGAATTCCGATCGCCAACTCCGTGATTCCATCGGCCGGCTCGGGTCCCAGCCAGCGCTTCAGCTTCACCGTCTCCGATCAAGGTGGTTCGGGATTCATTGTGGCGGTTGCGATGCTGTTCGCCTCAACCTTGAATACGACTAATGCGTGCAGCCTGGTTTACGATGGCACGCGCAACACGATCTCCCTGGCGTACGACAATCCAGCCAACGGTGCGGCGGCGCTGGTGCCAGGATCTTCCACCGTGGTCTCCAACAACCAATGCACACTGCGCGGCGCCAACTCGACCATCGTGGCCGGGACCACTTCGCTGGTCGTCACCGTCGATATCGCGTTCAACGCCACGTTCTTCGGCGCCAAGAACACTTATTTGTACGCCGCGGAAAGCCTGACAAATTCCGGCTGGATCACCGTGGGAGGCTGGACGGTAACCGGAGGAGCGCCCACGGCCGATTCCGTCAGCCCCCAGTCCGGCTCGGGTTCGTCACCGAACTTCACCTTCACCGCAACCGATTCCGCTTCGCAATTGAACATCGTCGGCATGACGATGCTGATCACGGCCGGTTCCCCCGCCAACCTGGCCAACGCGTGCTATCTGTTCTATAACCGGACCACGACGACGATCGGCCTGTATGGCGATGACGGCGTCACGCTCAGCACGAAAGGCATCGGATCCGCTGGCAATCTGCAGAACAGCCAGTGCGCGGTCGGCTTCACGGTCATGGTCACGTCCGGAAACTCCGTTTTGTTCACCATCAACGTGGTGTTCAAATCGCCGGCCTTCACTGGCGCCAAAACGGTCTACCTGCAGGCTCTGGAACCAAATACGAGTTCCGGCTGGGTCTCGCGAGGGACCTGGACGGTGCCCTAAGGGAGGCGCTCGAGCAACAAGAGCGCGATACTTGCCCCGTTAAGCGGGTTCCCATGAACGGTCCATCGAAAGTTGGACGATCCAAGGCAGGCCAACAACTCGTCAACCGGCAGGAACTCGGTGTGCAGCTCTAAGAATATGTAGCGGATCAGGTGATCCCACTCGCGGATATGCAGGAAGAGCTGCCGCTCGCCGCCTTCGATGTCGCACTTGACCAGAATCGGCGGGCCGGCCTTCGCTGCGTGCGCGATCCCGGTCAGAGGCAGGACCGGAATTCCGGTGTCCGAAAGCGCTCCCATGCGCATTCCCCAGGCGCCGTTGCCCGAGTCGTGGAGTTCCGCGCGGGCAGGTTCCGCTCCCGCAAACGCTCGAAGCGCTACAGAGCGGCTCGCTAATCCGGCTCTTCGCAGGTTCTCCGAGAGCATCCGGAAATTATCCGGGTCGGGTTCCACCGCGATGATCTCGGTCACGTCAAGCGCCCGTGAAAGGGAGAGCGCGCTTAATCCGATATTCGCGCCCAGATCGATCAGCGCGAGTGGTCCCAGGTTAGCGGGCAGCCCGGCGACGCACGGCGCGTAGGCCTGCTCCAGGAAGATCTCGTCGAACACCTTGAAATCCGTGGTTCCTCGGCGTAAAGAGACCGAGATACCGCCTGGTAAGCGGTATGTCGCGAGGCCCGCGCCCTGTCTCGACGCGTTCATGGCATATCGAACCTTATCGATGCCCACCAGTTCGGAGCGTGCGATCAGCCGCAGTTTTCGCACGACGCTGTACAGTCTGTTCACTCTGCTGTGCTAGTGTGTTTTGCCCGCGAGACATCTCAGGGAAACAAGCACCATGAAGCGCGTACTATAAAGCATGTCCGTCTTCGACGACCGCAAGGATTCCCTCGAACAACACGAATTCCAGATGGGTCGGGAGCGGGGCCGTCTGGCGGTCACGCTCGATTTGCTCACGGATGCCCTGGTCCTGGTTGGCCAGCACGGCGTCTACTGCCAGAGCGCGCGGCAGCCGGGCAAACCCGCCATGGACATTCAGTTGATCGATAAGTGCATCACCGATGCCAAGGAGCTGGTCTCCAGCGTCATGATCGAGCTTAAAAGAAAAACATGAAAGCGGCGGTTTTAAAGAGTCCTGCCAGCATCGCATCCCGCCCGCTCGAAATCCGCGATATCCCGGTTCCCACGCCTGGACCCGGCCAGGTATTGCTCCGCGTCCGGGCTTGTGGAGTGTGCCGCACGGATCTGCACGTCGTCGAAGGCGAGCTGAAGCCTCTCCGCGATCACGTGATTCCAGGCCATCAGATCGTCGGCGAAGCCAACGGCGCTCGTTTCGGCGTTACGTGGATGGCCGGAATCGATGGAACCTGCGAGTACTGCCGCCGCGGCGAAGAAAACCTGTGCGATTCGCCCGCCTTCACCGGATACACCGTGGACGGCGGCTACGCTGAATACGCGGTGGCGCGCTCCGACTTCGCGATTCCGCTGCCCGCCGGACTCGACGATCTGGAAACCGCGCCCCTGCTGTGCGCCGGTGTCATCGGATTCCGCAGCCTGCGCGTCGCCGGCGTCCAGCGCGGCGAACGTGTGGGACTGTTCGGTTTCGGCGCATCGGCGCACCTTGCGCTCCCGGTGCTCCGGGCATGGGGATGCCACGTCTCGGTGTCGACGCGCGGACTATCGCACCGCAAGCTAGCCGAGTCGCTCGGCGCCGATTGGGTGGGATCCGAACTCGACCGCCCTCCGATTGCGCTGGACCGTGCGATCACGTTCGCCCCCAGTGGCGATGTGGTGGTCGCGGCGCTTTCAAGCCTCCGCAAGGGCGGTGTGGTGGCGATCAATGCCATCCATCTCGATCGCATCCCTGAATTCAATTACGACAGTCTGTTATGGGGCGAGCGGCAGATCCGCAGTGTCACTAATGTGACTCGCGCCGACGCTCGCGATTTCCTTCAACTGGCGCACGAGATCGGACTCCGGCCCAAAGTGACCGTATTCAAACTGGAACAAGCCAATGAGGCCCTGCTGGCGCTTAAGAACGACGCGATCGACGGAGCCGCCGTGCTGGTTCCGTAGTTGATTCCTTGGGGTTATTCGGCCAGCTCGCGGCGCATGGCCTCGATCGACCGTTGCATGCCTACTTCATCCGGCTCGGCATCATCCTGCCGCTTGACGACTTCGGCGAACAGCGGCACCAGTTCCGGATCGCGCCATCCGCGGCGAACTTCCTCCAGCATGATCGCCATGGCGCGATCGTGCGAAAAAGCCGGTTTATAGGGCCGCGCCGTCGTCAGCGCGTCGTAGATGTCGGCCACTTGCATAACCCGCGCGAGAAGCGGAATTTCTTCGCCCGCCAGACCGTCGGGATAACCGGTTCCGTCCCAGCGTTCATGATGGCTGCGGATAATCGGCAGGACCGGGGCCAGCGTCTTCATCGGACTGCAAATTTGCTCGCCCCGAATGGTGTGCTGCCGCATGACATCCCATTCTTCTTCGGTGAGCAATCCGCGCTTGAACAAGATGGAATCGGGGATGCTGATCTTTCCGATGTCGTGCAGGTACCCGCCGCGAAACAGCGCCAGTTGCTCCTGTTTAGAAAGTCCCAGGGCGTGCGCCAGATCGATGCTGTAACTCGCCAACCGCTCGCAATGCAACCCGGTGTAACGGTCGCGGTGTTCCACCGATTGCGCCAGCGCGAACAGAATGGTTTCGGCTTCCTCCAGCGAATCCACCAGCGCTTTGTGACGCAGCATAGTGCCCACGCGCGTGCGCACCAGAGCCGGCCGCAATGGCTTGAGCAGAAAATCGTCGGCGCCCGATTCCAGTCCCGCCACCTCATTCTCGATTCCCTGGATGCTGGTCAGCATCAGGATCGGAATCAACTGGGTGCGGCGCTCGGACTTGACCATCTGGCAGAATTCCATCCCGCTCATCTCCGGCAGCACCAGATCGACCACGATCAAGTCCACCTTTTCCATGTCGAGCAAGGAGAAAGCTACGGACGGCCGCTTGGCTTCCAAAATGCGGTACGGGGTGGCCTTCAGGATTCCGCGCAGGAGGCGCCGATTCAGATCGATATCGTCCACGATCAGAACCGTGGGGACATAGGCCGGGTCCGGCGATCCGCCTTCAAATTGCGGAAGGCGTGACTCCTGCCTCAGCGGCAACGTGCTGATTTCGATTTTCGTGTGCGCCGACACGAGTACCTCTTACTTCACATTCATCGGCGGAGTTGTAACAAACAATTAGGGCAAAGAATGGAGTTGGTACTAGAGTGTTCCGCGGGGATGTTACCCGGCGGTGTTACCCGACGGCGTTGCCCGACGTGACGGGTTCCCCCCATTTACACTAGTACTTCATGCGTGAAACCATCTCCCCGGCGCGAGCCATCGAAGGCGTGATCACCCTGCCCGGCGACAAATCCATTTCCCACCGCTATGGAATGCTGGCCTCCATCGCTTCAGGCCGCAGCACCATCGCCAATTACTCCACCGGCGCGGATTGCCAATCGACGCTGGCCTGCATGGCTGCCTTGGGGGCGAAGATAGAGCGGCAGGAGGGATCCGTGATCATCGAAGGAGGGCCGCTCCAGGAGCCCACGGCGATGCTCGATGCGGGCAACTCCGGCTCCACGATCCGCATGCTCTCCGGGATCCTGGCGGCCCAGGAGTTTACCTCGCGGATCGGCGGCGACGAATCGCTCTCGCGCCGCCCGATGGCGCGCATCATCGGCCCTCTACGTGAGATGGGCGGCCAGATCGACGCGCGGGACGGGAAGTTTCCGCCCCTCAGGATTCACGGCCATCAGCTACATGGCATCGATTACCAGCTCCCTATGGCCAGCGCACAGGTCAAAAGCTGCGTTCTTCTCGCCGGTCTGTTCGCAAAAGGCGATACCATCGTCCGCGAGCCGGTCCGAACGCGCGACCACACCGAAATCGCACTGAAGGAGTTCGGGGCGGAAATTGAAATTGAAAAGAGGACCATTCGTCTCCGCGCGGGAGCGCGCCTTACGGGCCGAGAATTGGTCGCGCCGGGCGATCTCTCATCGGCCTGCTTCTTTTTGGTCGCCGCCCTGCTGCTCAAGGAATCGAACTTGGTGATCCATGGCGTCGGCCTGAACCCGACGCGCTCCGCGCTGCTCGATTTTCTGGTTTCGATGGGCGCGAAGATCACCGTCCTCGACGTGCAACAAGTGGGCGGTGAGTTAATTGGCGATCTTCGCGTGCAGTCTTCACCGGCGACAGGCGGGGTGATCGAAGGAGGCATTATTGAAGGAACGCTGACTGCGGCGCTGATCGACGAGATCCCCGCTCTGGCGGTTCTCGGGGCCGCCAGCGCCAACGGTTTGACCGTGCGCGACGCTGGTGAATTGCGCGTGAAGGAAACCGACCGCATCGCCACCATTGAGGCCGGTTTCCGGCAGATGGGCGTGAAGATCGAGACGAACCCGGAGGGCTTCCACGTTCCCGGCCGCCAGAGTTTTCATGCCGCCGAGATCGATTCGGCCGGAGATCATCGCATCGCCATGGCCTTCTCGGTAGCGGCGCTGGCCGCCGACGGGCCGTGCGTCATCGAAGGCGCAGAATCGGCGAGCGTGTCTTTCCCCGAGTTTTTCGCTACACTGCGACAGATCGTGCATACATAGAGGCTCTAACATGAAGACTCGCGAAGACCTGACCATTTCCGGCCTGGTGCACGACCTTAATAACGTGTTCCAGACACTGGTGGATGCGGCCGACCTGCTGGCTGGTGACCCGCAATACGCCAAGCTCTCTGCCGCGATTCTTCGCAGCGTCGAACGAGGCAAGAATATCGCCGCGGGCCTCCAGACGGGCAACGGCTCTGGCACACCCTTCGAGCAGATCCTGGCTAACGCCATTGCGTTCGTCGAGGATTCCGTGGCCGCCGGCCGCGGGCCGGAGATCGCCTTTGCTTGCGACGTGGAGCCCGGGATTGAGCTGGGCGGACACTGGGCCTGGGAGCGGGTGCTGATCAACCTTTTCCTGAATGCCATGCGCGCTATGCCCACGGGCGGCACCATTCAGGTCTGCGCCCGCAACACAGGCGGCCAAGTCGAAATCGTGGTGCGCGACGAAGGCTCGGGCATCGCTCAGGATCTGCTGGAGCATCTGTTTCTGCCGCACGTGACCACCGGTTCAAGCGGAGGTTCCAGCGGCCTGGGATTGCACATCGTCGAAACCATCGTGAAGCAAGATGGCGGCTACGTGCGCGCCGCCAATCGAAGCGACGCCCGGGGCGCGGAGTTCACCATTACGCTTCCGTCCAGGCCCCAGGCCATTCCCGCGCGCGCGTCATAATTGGGGCGTGAGGAAAAATGGGTGCGTGAGGAAAGCTGTAGTCCTTGCGCTCGGCGTCTCTTGTTTGGTTTGTGCGCAGGATGCCACCGACATCATCCGGCAGTCGGTCGAGCGCGATGCGACCAACTTTGAGCGCTTCAAGAACTATACGTTCCTCGAGCGCGTCGAAGAACGCCAGTATGGGCGTAACGGGAAGCTAAGCTCCAAGGAAATCCAGAGTACGAGTTCATGGTCCTGGGCGACCGTCCTTACGGGAAGCTGGTGGAACGAGACGACAAGCCTCTGCCCGCCAAGGAAGCCCGCAAGGAACAGGAAAAAGTGGAAAAGGAATCTGCCAAGCGGGAGCGCGAGTCTGCGTCCGACAAGGCCAAGGAGGATAAGGATCGCGCCGAGGAGCGCCGTTATCTGCGCGAGGTTCCCGATGCGTTCGTTCTGACGTTGCAGGGGTCAGATCAGATCGACGGCCGTCCGGTGTGGGTCATCAGAGCGCAACCCAAGCCGGGCTACAAACCAAAAATGAAGCGCGCCGAGATCCTCACACACCTGCGCGGCAAGATCTGGGTGGATCAGGCCGACTATCAATGGGTGAAGACCGAGGCAGAAGTGATCGATCCGATTTCCTTCGGCCTTGGGTTGGTCAAGCTCGAGACCGGAGCCGTCCTGAACTTCGAACAGGTCCGCGTGAACGAGGAGGTCTGGCTTCCCTCGCTCATCAGCGTACGGGCCGACGCCCGCCTGGTGTACCTGAAAAAGCTGCGCGAGGAACTGGATATCACCTATCGCGATTACAAGAAATTTCAGGCGGATTCGCGAATTGTGGAGTAAGCAATCGTGGAATAAAGCTCACTGCCTCCAGGAACGCACCAGCAACCATAAGCTCATGGTCCAGGCGAATGCCAGGACCGCCCGCCGCGCAGTCTCCGCGGACAGCCGCCGCACGGCGTGGGCGCCCCAGTAACCGCCGATTAACGTGCAGATGAGCATCGGAATCGCCACGCGCCAGACCACGATACCTTTTGCAATAAAAGCGGCTACCGCAAGAGTGTTGGCCCCGGTGGCGCACCACATCCGCAGCCCGGCCGATTGCTGCACGCCGATATTCGCGGCGATCAGGAATAGCACGATCATCAGCACACCCATCCCCGCGCCGAAGTAGCCTCCGTAGATGGAAATCGCCAGCATGCCGGTGTAGAGCAGTCCGTTATTGACCTTATCCAAAGAATGCCTGCTGGCGAAGCTCCGGAGCTGGTTCGAAAAGCTGAAAACCAGCGACGCGCCGATCATCAGATACGGGACGATTTTGGCGAACTTTTCGCTGGGCGTGTGCAGGAGCAACTGGCTGCCGGCCACGCCGCCGGCGACGCTGATCAGCACCAGCGTCCAAAACAAGGTGCGGGACACAGTCATTCCGCTGCGATAAACCAGGGCAGATGCGATTCCGCCTGGCATCGTAATGACCGAAGAAGTGGCGTTCGCCATGATGGGATCGACGCCCGCGAACACCAGCGCGGGGAAAATCATAAACGTCCCGCCACCGGCCAGAGCGTTGGCAATACCGCCAAGAGTGGCGGCAACCAGCAGGACGACCCAGGAAAGAGGCGAGACGGGGTTCAGAATCCCCCAAGTTAACATGGAGGTGTGGCGGAACCAACGTTTAACGACCCACGAATCGCGCTTAATCGGATCTACACCAAAGGCGGCGACAAGGGCGAAACCGCCTTGGCGGGAGGACAAAGAGTCCCCAAGGATTCCGCGCGCATCGAAGCCTACGGGACCGTGGACGAGCTGAACGCCTTCATCGGGCTGGCTTGCGTGACCTGTACCGACGAAACCACGCGCGCATTGCGCCTCGGCAGGCTGGTGGACATCCTCCGCAGAGTGCAGCATGAGCTGTTCAATCTGGGCTCACTACTCTCGACGCTACCGAAGGACCTGCATCCGAAACAAGCCCGCATTACGTCAGCCGAGATCGAGCAGTTGGAGCGCGAGATCGACTCGATGAATCAGGAGCTCCCCGCGCTGCGCAGTTTCGTGCTTCCCGGAGGAGCCAGGTTGAACGCCGAACTGCACGCCGCGCGAACCATCTGCCGGCGCGCGGAGCGATTGACCGTGGCCCTCGCGCGAAGCGAGGAAACGCCGCCCGAGGCAGTCCGATACCTTAACCGGTTGAGCGATGCGCTGTTCGTATGGAGCCGCTGGTCGAGTCACGTCATGGGCGTTCCAGAAGTGTTGTGGGAGCCCAACCGCGCCGCGTCCGGGCAGAAAGATTAGCGGCTCAAGCCTTCGCGCGTAAGCTGGGCCAGTGCCGCGAAGATATCCGGATGCTGAAAAACGAAGCCCGCGCGCTGCGCAGCATCCGGAAAAGCGCGCTGGCTGGCTAACAGCACCTCCGACATTTCGCCGAATATCCATCGCAACGCGAACGCGGGGACCGGCAGAATCGCCGGGCGATGCACAGCCTCCGCCAAAGCCCGAGTGAATTCGCGATTGGTCACCGGAAAAGGCGAGGTCGCGTTGAACGCTCCGCGCACAGTGGATTCCTTCAACAGGAAGGCGATTAGCGCAACCAGGTCATGGATGTGGATCCACGACATCCACTGGTGTCCGCTGCCGAGACGTCCCCCGACACCCAAGCGAAATGGAGGAAGCATCCGGGCCAGCGCGCCTCCGTTTGGCCCCAGTACCATGCCGATTCGTAGCCTTGCTACACGAACGCCCAAAGGCTCGGCGGCTTGCGCTTCTTCTTCCCAGGCCGCGGCGACCCTGCCCAGGAAATCATCCGCGGGCGCCGCCGATTCGGTCAAGACTTCGTCACCGCGCGAGCCGTAGTATCCCACCGCCGACGCGCTGATCATCACCTGCGGCGGCTGCCCACGCATAGCTGCTACCAGGGTGCGCGTGCCCTCCACGCGGCTGCGCAGGATTTTGTCGCGCGCGGCTGCGGTCCAGCGCTGGGCGACGGGCTCGCCCGCCAAATGGACCACCGCATTCACGCCCGCAAGCGCGTCGGGCGGAAGGGCGGCGCGCAGGGAAACTGGGCGCACGATGTGGCCGGACCTCCGAAGATTCTCGGCGACAGCGCGTCCGATAAATCCCGAAGCTCCGGTAATGGCAACGTTCATTCCGGTAATTCATATAGAGTCGCACGGCTACTAGACTAAAAGGAGCCCTATGTTCATCGGCCACATAGCAGTCGGCTTTGCTTCAAAGCGGGTGGCGCCGCGGGCGTCGCTGGGCGTGCTAATGGCCGCGCCGATGGCGCTCGATCTTTTGTGGCCGCTCTTCCTGCTGGCCGGATGGGAGCGAGTTCGGATCGATCCAGGCAATACGGCATTCACGCCGCTGGATTTCGTTTCCTATCCCTATTCGCACAGTCTGGCGATGTCGGTCGTGTGGGGCGCGCTGTTTGCCGTGATCTATTGGGGCGCCACGCGCTACGTGGCCGGGGCCGTGGTCATCGCCTTCGGAGTAGTCAGCCACTGGGTTCTGGATTTCGTCACGCACCGGCCGGATCTGCCCCTATACCCGGGCGGAACGGCGCGCTTCGGTCTCGGGCTTTGGAACTCCGTAGCCGGGACAATCGCAGTGGAGAGCATCATGTTCGCGTGCGGCGTGTGGACGTACGCGTCTATGACTCGCGCCCGGAACCGCGCGGGCATCTACGGCTTCTGGGCGTTCGTGGCGGTTATGGCCCTGTTCTACGCCGCTACCGCGTTTGGTTCGCCGCCGCCGAGCGCCGAGTTCCTGGCAGAGTTCAGCCTGGCGATCTGGCTGATTCCGCTGTGGGCGTGGTGGTTTGACTGGAATCGGCTGGTCTAGCCGGCGTGAGAAGCCCGCATGAGAAGATAGTCTCGAAATGAATGGAGTAACCAGAGATCGCTGGAGCGCCTCGCAACGGCTCGAACTCCACTTCTGGAAGACATGGACCGAGGCCGCACCCTATCAGGGTCTCGACGTGCCGAAGTATTGGTCCGAGGAACTGCCGCGCTTCGGCTGCTCGCGCGATCTTTTCACCGGCAAGCGCGTGCTCGACATCGGCTGCGGTCCCGTGGGCTTGATCCACTTTCTCGATAACGCCGCCGAGCGCATCCGCATCGATCCTCTCTTGCCTCAATACGAATCGAGAATGACCCTGCCGGATCCGCAGTTGTCGCTGGCCGGGTTAGGCGAATCGCTGCCGCTCGCTTCGGACTCGGTCGATATCGCGATCTGCTTCAACGCGCTCGATCACATGCAGGACCCGGCCGCCGCTCTGGCCGAAATCCGGCGCGTTTTGCGTCCGGGAGGAACGTTGCTGCTGATGATCCACAGCTTCCCGAAGTGGGCCCGGCCTTTCTTTTGGATCGACCGGCTTCATCCCCATCACTGGACGGCTCCCGCGTTCGTGCGCCAGGTCGGCGCCACCTTCGAATTAGAGCGAAGTGAGACCGTGCGCCGCCGCTTTGAGGTTCCGTTTTCCAAATGGATCTTTCCCTCATCCTGGAAGTACCTGGCCGGAAATCTCGTGGTCGCGAGTACTTACATTCGCGCTAGAACATAATTCGTAGCGTATTTCAGGCGCGTGGGGTATCATGGGAGCGGCCATGAAATTCCGCCCGGCGGGGCGAGCTTGATTGTGCCCCGTGGGCCTTTTTTAGGAGCTTCCCATGGAAAAACAAGCGCAAAACATACAAGAATCATTTCTAAACAACGCGCGCAAAGACAAGACCTTTCTTACGATCTACCTGATGAGTGGCGTGAAACTCTCGGGCAAGATCAAGAGTTTCGACAAGTACTCGGTCGTGCTCGAAACCAACAACCAGGAGCAACTCATTTTCAAGCACGCTATCTCTACGGTTGTAGTTTCACGGCCGTTCCATTCCGGAGCGCCGGGAGTGCATTCGAGCGCCGCCGCCGGTGGGCACGCCGTTCCCGGAACCCCGAGTGAGCCGGCCAGTTAACGTCCGGAAACAGAAACAGCAGGAAACAGGCTTTTGGCCACGGAAATCGCGCTTTTAGTCGGCCTGAAGCTGAGCGGGCGCAAAGCCCGTTCACAGGGTGCTCGTTCACAGGACGCCCGTTCTTCGGCCTCGCTGATCAGCGCGGAAGAATCCCTCGAAGAACTGGCGGTTCTGGCCGCCACTGCGGGCGCCAGTGTGGCCGAGCGTTCCATCCAGACCCTGCAGCGCGCCAATGCAGCCACTCTGATCGGCTCGGGCAAAGTCGACCAGCTCAAGACGGAGGTTCACTTCCACGAAGCGTCCGTGGTGATCTTCGATCAGGAACTGACTCCGACGCAGCAGCGCAATCTGGAAAAAGCGCTGGACGTGAAGGTTCTCGACCGGACCCAGCTTATTCTGGACATCTTCGCGCGGCGCGCCCGAACCCGTGAAGGACAGTTGCAAGTCGAGCTGGCGCAGTTGAATTATCTGCTACCCCGCTTGACCGGCCACGGCGCGGCAATGTCCCGGCTGGGCGGCGGAATCGGCACGCGCGGACCCGGTGAAACCAAACTCGAAACCGACCGGCGGCGGATTCACCAGCGCATTCAAGCGATCGAGCGGGGCCTCGAGCGCGTGCGTGGCGGCCGCACCACACAGCGGCAACAGAGGCAGGCGGTCCCGCTGGCGACTCTGGCCCTGGTGGGCTACACTAACGCCGGCAAATCGACCTTGTTCAACCGGCTGACCGGGGCGGGCGTTCTGGCGGACGCCAAAATGTTCGCCACGCTGGATCCCACGGTGCGGCATATCGTGCTGCCTTCCAAGCGCCACGTGCTGGTCAGCGATACGGTCGGTTTCATTCGTAATTTGCCGACGACGTTGATTCGGGCGTTTCGCGCCACGCTCGAAGAAGTGGTCGAATCCGAGCTGCTGCTGCACGTGGTCGACGCAAGTTCCCCTTCAGCCGAGGAGCAGACCGCCCATGTTCTCGCCACTCTGAACGAAATTGGCGCGGGAGAGACGCCCCAGATTCTGGTGCTCAACAAGATCGACTTGGTTCACATTGAAGGGGTCCCAGGCGAGCCGGACGCTACGGCGCTGGCGCGGCGGATTCTGGGCGATCCCGAGCATCAGCCGGCGGCGGCAGTCGCCATTTCGGCGGCGACTGGCCAAGGATTTGAAGAGCTGCTCCAGAAAATCGACCAGACGCTGTCGGTAGATCCGCTGGCCGAGTGTGCCTTCCGCTTCCCCGTGGGCGAAGGCGGGCCGTTGCATTTGTTGCATGAGCACGCTCGTGTCTTGAAGACGCGGTACGATGATCGATATTGTTACGTGGATGCCGTGGCCCCGGCGTCCCTCCGGCGAAAACTGAGGCGGTATGCGCTGGCCGTGCGCTAGAGGGTATTATCGTTAACATCGGATGAACCTGCCGAACTTATTGACGCTGCTGCGGATTTTCTTCGTGCCCTTGTTGGTGGGCGCGCTGATCGGGGAGGGCTTCGGCGTAACCTGGATGCGGCTGGTCCCGGTATCGCGAGAGCTGTTCGCACTCGGGATCTTCTTGACGGCTGCGGCCACCGATCTCATCGATGGGTATCTGGCGCGCCGCTGGAAACAAGTCACTACGGTCGGCACTCTGCTCGATCCGATTGCCGATAAACTACTGATCTCGGCCGCGCTGATATCGCTAGTGGAGATCCGGCTGGTTCCGGCGTGGATGGTAATTCTGATCATCGGCCGGGAGTTTGCGGTGACCGGCCTGCGGTCGATCGCGGCATCCTCCGGGTACACTATCCGCGCCAGCGACCTGGGAAAAACCAAGATGGTGACGCAGGTGGCCGCGATCGCGCTGGTGATCGGAGGTATCCGCTGGCCGCAACTGGCGGAGTATGGGCAGTTCGCGATGTGGGGAGTGGTGATCTTCGGATTCGCTTCCGCGGCCGCTTATTTCGGTAAGTTCTGGCACAAGGTGGACGAAGGCGTCAAGCTACGGCGCCGCCGGGAGCTGCTGCGGTTCGAACGCCAGAAGAAACGCGCGCACGCCGCGACAGCTCGTAGCGGCGCGCCCGCACAGCAATAGGCTTTGAAGTCGCGCGCATCCTGGATCCTCTGTCTGCTTGCCATCATCGCGGTGGGCATCCTCTCGCGAACGGTTCACACGGGGCTGGTGATTTTTGACAAGTACCTGGGCGACGCCTTGTATGCGGCGATGGTCTATGCGATCTTGCGGCTGCTGTGGAGGACTGCGCCGCTGGCCCTGCCCTCGATGGCCATCATGACCGTCATCGAGCTGTTTCAACTGACGATGATTCCAGCCCGCATGCTGACGAGCGAACATTGGATCGTACGACTTTGCGCGCGTCTTATGGGGACGGAGTTCAGCTTCCTGGATCTGCTCGCGTACGGCGTCGGAATCGGGTGTATCTATCTTTTGGATTTTTCGCTCGCTTTTGGATTTTTCGCTCGCGGATTCGATGACCTAGGGCAGTTTAGCTGGGGAGATATTCGAGCAAGGTCGAATAGAACGATTTCACGAAGTCGGTGGCGGTGGCTTGGGCTTTCGCTTCGTCGCGATTCGCTACCGGAACGATCACCCGCACCAGAGCCGTATCGGTGCGATTCAGGCGAATGGCGTCCGCCATCACCCAGAATTTGGCCTTGTATTCATTGGCCACTGCCCGGTCGCGTGATTGATACCAATAGAGGACCAGTTGCCTCTGGCTCCCGTAAGCGATCATGTATCGATTAACGACGATGGGGGCCGCACGCCCGACGTCGATTGCGATCTCTCCAGAGGAAAGCGGGACCCATCC
>Ga0265313_10001198_pt1 | contig 24833 bp, 15 predicted proteins | sample 4123metaG_FD_203122 | JGI IMG/M metagenome (GOLD analysis project Ga0265313, IMG submission 203122) | Rhizosphere microbial communities from Carex aquatilis grown in University of Washington, Seatle, WA, United States - 4-1-23 metaG | ecosystem: Host-associated > Plants > Roots > Rhizosphere >...
CCTCCGGTATTTCCGTCGTATTGTAATCGCGCCCGCCTTCCGCGGCACCGTAGCCAATGAAGTGCTTGGCGCATGCGAGAATCGAGGTCGGCGTGTCCAAGCGGGCGCCTTGGTAGCCGTGCACATAGGCTTGCGCCAGCGCTGCGCCCAAAGAGGGATCTTCGCCGGCACTCTCGGCGATGCGTCCCCAGCGAGCATCGCGGGCGATGTCCACCATGGGAGAAAACGTCCAGCGGATCCCTTCGGCCGACGCTTCCTCGGCGGCCACGCGCGCAGTCCTCTCGACAAGCGACGGATCCCAACTGGCTGCAAGCCCGAGGTTGACGGGAAAAATGGTGCGGAAGCCGTGAATGACGTCCAGCCCGAACAGGAGCGGAATGTGGAGCCGCGATTGCTCGACCGCGATTCTCTGAAAGGCGTTCACTTGCTCCGCATTGGTTGCGTTGAGCAGACTGCCGATCTGGCCCGCGGCAATCATGCTCTCATAGGCAGCGCGGCGCGTACCCGGCCCGGTGGGCTGCCCGACCGAAAACTGATTCAGCTGCCCCGCCTTCTCTTCCAGCGTCATTTGCCGCAGTAGCGCGTGCAACATGGGTTCGTGAGCCTGGGTGCCGAGGTTGTCACGTCTGTCGCCGCGCTCACTCTTGGCCTGAGCGCCTGTTGTCAGGGCTGACAAGCAGGCTAGACAAACGATCCGCGTCTCCTTGACCATCGGGGATGGTCGTAGCAAAGAACGGACCGGCGAGCGCAGGACGACTCCTCGAGCCACGGGCGCCGACTTGCCGTCGAGGCCGCCGGCGTATTTTCTTCCGACGTCGAATCCGCGCGAGGTACTATCGTCCACCGCGCTGCCAGCTGCGTGATTCTGCGGAAAGCGTGCACTAACTCCTGGTAGGCAAGGGGCCTTGAAATGATGCAACACCGATGTTCTCAGGGTCCAAATCGTCTCGCGCTTTTCGCGACGGCATTGCTCGCGCTAGGTGCGTGTGCCAAAGCCGAGGTCGTCAACGATGGCAACGGTGGGGCCGGCGGGCGAAACGGTCCCTCGGGCGGAGATGGCGGAGGTTCGGGTGCCGTTATCGTCAACCTCGACGCGCATGCTTCTTCCGACGCCCGCGTGGACCGACCGAGCGGGGGAACTTGTGGCGACGGCACCATCGAGCGCAGCGAGCAGTGTGACGACGGCAACACGGTCAACGGCGACGGTTGCAGTCGGATTTGTCAAATCGAGGCGAATTGGAACTGCCCCACCGAGGGCAAGCCTTGCGTGTACGTCGGGAATTGCGGAAGCGGAAGCCTGACGTCGAACAAGGCTTGCGACGACGGCAACACCGCCAGCGGCGATGGCTGTTCCAGCGATTGCAAGACTGTCGAGCCCGGCTACATCTGCAGGGTGCCCGGCAAGCCCTGCACTCCCCGATGTGGCGACGGCATCACCAAAGGCTTCGAGCAATGCGACGACGGCAACACCGCCAGCGGCGATGGCTGCTCGGCGACGTGCAAGATCGAGCCAGGGTACGACTGCACTGGCAGCCCCAGCACGTGCAAGGCAACCGTCTGTGGCAACGGTACGAAAGAGGCGGGCGAGACCTGCGACGACGGCAATACCTTGCCCTACGATGGCTGCGCCTCGAACTGTCAGAGCGAGCCCAAGTGCGGAACCGACAGCAGCGCGGTGGGCGCCTGCAAGAGCACCTGCGGGGATGGCATCCTCTGGCCCGGCATGGAGGAGTGCGACGACGGCAACGCGGCCGACGGCGATGGCTGCTCGCATGACTGCAAGATCGAGAAGGGGTGGACCTGCAAATCTACCTTCGACGATCCGCCTCCGAAACTGCAGATCCCCATCATTGCCCGCGATTTCCCCATCGGCTACTCACCCAATGACAATCCCCCCAGCGGACACCCTGACTTCGGAAACTCTTCGTTTCCTACCGACGACAGTTTGCAAAAGGGCAGAGGAATCGTAGCGACGACCTTGGGGATGGATCGCAAGCCGGTTTGGGCTGGTCCGACTCAAGATCCGGTTCCGAACCTTTCCCAGAGCCAGTTCACGGGCAAGAAAGAATTCGATCAGTGGTATCGCGACGTCAGCGGCGTCAACATGACCTTCTACGAGAGCCTGAGCCTGCTGCAGAGCTCGACGAGCAAGACCACGTATGCAATGAACAGTGACACGGACCCGCCCTGGTTTGATCTCTGCGGGTTCTTCCCTCTCGACGATCTGACGAAACCTCTAATCGATCAGAATACCGGGAAGCCGATGACGTACACGGATTCCGGTTTTCCCGGTCGAACCTGCCACGCCTACGAGGGGCTGGGCTTCGGTAACAGCTGGGCGAGCCACAATTTTCGATTTACCACCGAGCTGCGCTACTGGTTTCAATACCAAGGAACCGAGAATCTGAAATTCACCGGCGATGACGACGTGTGGGTCTTTGTCAATGGAACGTTGGCGCTCGATCTTGGAGGCATTCACAACACAGCGGGGGGAACCGTCTCTCTCGATCCAGGCAATGGCACAGGACAAGTTGTGTACCAGCTGCCGTTTTCGTCCCCGAGTGCGCCTGCCACAGTGGACTTCAAACTGACGAAGGGCAGCGTGTATGAAGTTGTCGTATTCCAGGCGGAACGCTACGGGATGGGCTCCAATTACATGCTGACGCTCGCCAATTTTATCGGGGGCAAGACCCAGTGCGTTCCCTCTTGCGGCGATGGCGTCACCGTCGCCGACGAGGAGTGCGATTGCGGCGACGGTTCCGGCCCCGTGCCCGCGGGCTGCCCGGGGGCGAACAACGACTCGACTTACGGCGGGTGTACCACGCAATGCAAGTGGGGACCCTTCTGTGGCGACGGCACGACGCAAGGCGCGCCGAACGGTCCGGAGGAGTGCGACTTGGGCAAGGAGAACGGCAGCGCGAGCGGCGGAAGCAACGAATGCAGTATTGCATGCAAGAGTCCTCGCACCTGCGGCAACGGCGTCGTCGATACCGATCTCGGGGAAGAATGCGACATGGGTGTCAACAACGGCCTCAAGCTCGATAGCCAGTTGCAGCCGGTCACGGATCCTAACGATCCCAACGGGCAGGTCTTTTGCACCAACGACTGCATGATTCCCCCTGGAATTGTCTACTAAGAACCTTCGTTGCCGCACCCGGTCGCGGCCGGACCGGGGCGTCGTCGAGGCATCAAATCCACGATGTGCGAGATGTCGTAACAATCAGGACCTCCCGCAGACAAGAAGACTGCAGAGGTCTCATGCGAAACGGACGAATCGGACTCGTGTGCGTGCTGGTCATCGCCTCGGTGATGTCGCTCAGCGGCTGTAGCAGTAGCTCCAACGGCGCTGGTTCGGGAGGCAGCTCGGGCGGTAGCTCCGGGGGAAGTACCGGTAGCGGTGGAAGCTCCTGTTCGAGCGTCCAGGACTGCGGCGGTGACGTAGTTGGGACCTGGACCGTCTCGTCGTCGTGTCTGACGGTGAGCGGAGACCTGGATTTGAGGTTGGTCGGCGCGGGATGCGCGTCAGCGCCGGTCACGGGATCTCTCAACGTGACTGGAACGTGGACCGCCAACTCCAACAAGACGTATACCGACAATACGACGACGACGGGCGATACACAGCTCACGCTCGGGTCTTCGTGCTTGGTGATTTCGTCGGTGCCGACCGTTTGCGATAAGGCGGCTGGCCTTCTCGCCCCCGGCCTAGGCTATTCCTCGCTCCAGTGCCCATCCGCCTCGGGCGGCGGGTGCAATTGCTCGGGAAAGGTCAGCCAAACGGGCACGCTTGGGGTGAACTCCCCGGCACCGTCGACGAGCGGCACCTACTCGATCTCGGGGAGCGTACTCACGATCTCGGGCGACTCGGCCGACGTGGACTACGACTACTGCGTCGCTGGAAACAAGCTGACCCTGACCCCGAAGGGCACCAAGCCCACCATTGCCGGCACCATCGTGCTCCAGAAGAGCGATAGCTCGGGCTCGGGCGGCTCGACCGGAAGTGGTGGGCAGAGCGGTTCGGGCGGGGCCACTGGCTCGGGGGGGACTAGCGGGCAGGGCGGCTCAGGCGGCAAGAGCAGCGACGGCGGCGCAACGGGCTCCGGCGGCACCAATGCCGGCGGGCAGGGCGGCAAGAGCTCGGCAGGCGGGGCGACGGGCTCCGGCGGTGCGAGTGCGGCTGGCGGAGCCGCCGGTGGATCGAGCGGAGGAAAGGGGCCTTGCGATATCTACGGTGCGGCCAACACTCCTTGCGTCGCCGCCCACAGCGTGGCGCGGGCGCTCTACAGCGCGTACAACGACAAGCTGTACCAGGTCAGGCGAGCGGACAACACCACCAAAGACATCTTGCCGCTTGCTCCTGGCGGCATCGCGGATACCGGGCCGGAGGACACGTTCTGCGCCGGTTCGACCTGCGTGCTTACCGTCGTCTACGACCAGTCTGGGAAAGGAAACGACCTGTGGTACCAGGGCTCGACGCAGGTCCCAGCCTCACCGTCGAGCAAACCCTCGAATGCGCTCAAAGATCCGGTAACCGTCGGCGGACATAAGGTCTATTCGGTCTTCATCAGCCCCAACAACTGCTACTGGCACGATGGTTCCAAGTCAGGCCTGGCAACCGGTGCCGATCCTGAGGGGATGTACATGGTGACCAGCAGCAGAAACGCCAACGGGGGCTGCTGCTTCGACTATGGCAACAGCGAAACCGATCGGATTGCCGATGGGGAAGGCACCATGGACGCGCTCAACTTCAGCACGACCACGGCGTGGGGTTCGGGTGCCGGATCCGGTCCGTGGGTGATGGCCGATATGGAGTACGGGCTCTTCACTCAAACCGGCAACACCAAGAATCCGAACGATCCAACCCAGACAGCCCCATTCGTGACCGCCGTACTCAAGAACGATGGCACGAAGGAATATGCCCTCCGGGGCGGCGACGCGACGACCGGCATTTTGAGCACCTATTACAAAGGCGCTCTTCCGGGCCCTAAATACAGCCCAATGAGGAAGCAAGGTGCGCTCATCCTCGGTTGCGGCGGCGACTGCTGCAAGCCGAGCGGCGGCGCCAACGCCAGCTCGGGTATCTTCTTCGAAGGCGCTATTGTCACCGGCTACCCAACCGACGCCACGGAAGACGCGATTCAAGCGAGTATCGTAGCTGCCGGGTACGGCAAGTAATCACTCCGACTCCAGCGCCGTCGCTTTTGTGATCAAGAATCTCTCGTCGAAGATACCTTACGTAGGTGAGGACTTCGTGGGCGTGGTACGGATCTACCCTGCAGCAAACATGAGAGAAGCAAGCATGAGACCCCATTTTTTCATCGCCGCGGTCGCGCTGGTGTCAACTCTAGGCGGATGCAGCGGCGGTATCGCAGCCGGGACTGTCGGCCTGCCGGATGCCTCCGTTTCGTCCGATGACCTTGTGCCCGGCAGCACGAGCGATGGCGCCGACGACGGACCGGGATTGGTTTTCAAATTCGACGTGCCACCGTCCGTCGACGCGAGCCCTGCCCAAGTCTGTGGGGACGGGATTCTCTCTAGCGGCGAGGAATGCGACGACGGCAACACGACGTCGGGTGATGGGTGCTCCAGCGCGTGCAAGTTGGAAAAGGATTGGGTCTGCCCCACGCCCGGCATTCCTTGCGTCTCGACCGTCGTCTGCGGTGACAGCCGCATCTCGGGCAACGAGCAATGCGACGATGGCAACACGCTTTCCGGAGATGGCTGCAGCTCGACCTGCCAGCTGGAGTCGGGCTGGAAGTGCCCTGTCCTTGGTGCCGCATGTGCCGCGGCGGCCTGTGGCGACGGTATTCCGGCCGGGACCGAGCAGTGCGATGACGGAAACACGATCGGCGGCGATGGTTGCAGCTCGACCTGCCAGGTGGAGCCAGGCTACGCATGCGGCCGTGACCAATGGCACCCCGCCGTTGCTGTTACCGAATGCTACAAAACGATTTGTGGCGATGGTCACGTCGAAGGAACCGAACAGTGCGACGACGGCAACACGAAGCCCTTCGACGGCTGCTCGCCGACCTGCACGAACGAGCCCCAATGCGGCTACCCGGATAAAGACACGACGAAAGCCTACCAGTGCTTCTCGGTGTGCGGCGACGGCATCAAGATGCCGGACGAGGAATGCGACGATGGCAACCTGCAGAATGGCGACGGCTGCTCGTCGAAGTGCACTTTGGAGTCGGGCTTCTCCTGCACGGCGACGGCCCCGGCACTTGGTACGGCGTTGACGATCCCTATCCTCTACCGCGACTTCAACTGGCACCACCCGCAGTTTGAAGTGGATCCAGTCTATGGACAACGATTGGCGGGAATTGCCAGCAGCGCGATAGGTGTCAATGGCAAGCCCGTCTACAACGTGGCCTTTGTTGGCTACAACGGCGCGACGTCGCTCGACCGGCCCTGGACCATGGATGGCCCGGCGATGAGCACGACGAGTGCGTTGATGAGTGACGCAAGCGGCGCAACTTTTCGTTCGAAGCTGGCGAGCGGAACGGCATCGCTCACGGCAGATCAAATCGCCCAGAGCTATGCGCAGTGGTACACGGATGATCCCAAAGCCACCGGAGATCCGGTCGTGGATGCCGCAAATCCGGATGTCTTGAGAATCACGATTCAAGACAAGCTCACGCTCGCCCAGATCGGCCCGGGTACCTACCAGTACTACAGCTCTGCTTTCTATCCTTTGGATGGATTGGGCTTCGGCAATATCAGCGATCCCGCCACGAACCCACAGTACGTGCACAACTACAGCTTCACCAGTGAGGCGCACTATTGGTTCCAGTACAGTGGCGGTGAGACGCTCGAGTTCCGCGGCGACGATGACGTCTGGGTCTTCGTCAATGGGCAACTCGCAGTCGATCTCGGCGGCGTTCACAACGAGCTGCGCGGCATCCTGACGCTCAATGGAGCAAACACAAGCGTTTGTGTGGACGATACGGCGGCCGCGTGTGCAGGACAGGTGACATGCGATACGCCGGCCCCGTCGAACTGTACGACAGTGGCGAGCGGCTTCAATCTCACGAGTGGCAACATCTACGAGGTCGTCGTTTTCCAAGCGGAACGGCACGTCATAGCCTCCAACTACAAGTTGACCCTGAGTGGCTTCAACGCCCCCAAGAGTACGTGTCAGGGCGTCTGTGGGGACGGCATCGTGACCAAAGGCGAAGCCTGCGATCTCGGGACTGCCAAGAACACCGGCGCCTATGGAACCTGCAACCCGGACTGCACGCTCTCTCCGAGGTGCGGAGACGGTGTCGTGCAAAATCCGCCCGAGGAATGCGACGACGGAGTCAACCTGTCGACTTATGGGCAGGTCAATGGCTGCGCGCCGGGATGTCGGAAGCCGGCGTATTGTGGAGACGGCAAGATCGACAGTGGGTATGAGGAGTGCGACGAAGGCCCCAACAACGGCAGTCCGACCTGTACCAAGGACTGCCGAGCCATCATTCCGTGACGTTCCACGCTTCCTGACTATCGCGCGGTGCGGGTTGCCCGCTTGCTGGGCCAACGCGGGTCTCGACTCGACCTCCGGTCAGTCCCTTGACAGGGTTCCACCGAATCTCTAGGGTGCACCTCGTTCTGAAAACTGAATACCATCGCGAGTCAGAGGCACGTTGCTTCTGAATGGGGAAGCCGGTGCGAATCCGGCGCGGTCCCGCCACTGTAAGGAAGAAGAAGGTTCTCGTGACGCCACCGGGGTAGAGGCCCCGGGAAGGTGAGAACCAACGCTCGCGCGACCTTGTCGCAAGCTTCCAAGCCAGGATATCCACTCGCGATCCAATGCTTCCATGTCCTTCCGCGGAGAAGGCCGGCGAAAGCCGCATAACCCCTTTCTCCGTGTGCAGGAGAAGGGTTCTTTCGTGCACTCTTGTCGCGCGGTTCTGATTGCGGCTCCGGCCTCGGGGCAGGGAAAGACGACGGTAACAGCCGCCCTGGCGCGGCAGGTGCGCGCACGTGGAGCATGCGTCCGCGTGTTCAAGACCGGCCCCGACTTTCTCGACCCTACGATCCTCGAGAAGGCGAGCGGCGCGCCCGCGTATCAGCTCGACCTCTTCATGGGCGGTGAGGCGCATTGCCGCCGCTTGCTGGCCGAAGCGGCTCGTGCGGCCGGTACGAACCCCAATGCAGGGCCGACGGAGGAGGCGGTCTATCGCGCTGGCCGGCTCACGGCGAGCTACATCCATCTTTACTTCCCGTCGAATCCCACCGCGATTGCGAACGTGTTTTCTCTGTGGCCCGAGCCATGACTCTCAAGCCTCCGCCTCTTTTGCTCGCGGTTTTGGTTGCCATCGGCGGCATGCTGCTCGCGCTTGCCCTGGGGTTGCTTTCGGGATCCTCTGGCTGGGGCTGGCCCACGCATGACATCTTCTGGCTGATTCGCCTGCCGCGCGTTCTTGCAGCCTTTGGCACCGGGGCTGCGCTCGCGCTGGCCGGGGCGCTGATTCAACTGGTAACACGCAACCCGCTCGGGGATCCTCATGTCCTCGGCGTTACCAGCGGTGCATCGGTGGGCGCGCTCTCGGCGATTCTCCTGTTGCCGGCGGGCGTGCCTTTCGGGCCGGAGATCGGCGCGGTGCTCGGCGCCTTGCTGAGCATGACGTTGGTCTTCTCCCTCGCCTGGCGAAGCATGGGACGCGGCCTTGCCTTGAGTGCCCAACCTGGCACGGTGGTCGTATTACTCGTAGGCGTGATGGTTGGTGCTGCGTCCGGGGCGGTGGTGTCGTTCATTCTTGCGGTGGCGGATGACTTCAAGCTGCGCAACCTCGTCTTCTGGTTGCTCGGAGATCTCAACGGTGCGACGTTGTGGTGGCCGGCATGGGGAGCCGCCGCACTTTCCCTTGCCTTGGTCTGGCCGCGCGCGCACGAGCTCGACTGGATCGCGCGCGGGGACGCCTGGGCGTGGACGATTGGCGTGTCGGTGGCACGGCGGCGGCGTATCGCGATTCTTGCGGCTTGCCTGGCGACCGGTGCGGCGGTGGCCACGGCAGGCAGCATCGGATTCGTCGGGTTGGTCGCGCCCCACGTCGTCCGACTGACCGGGCTGCGCGCGGCCCGCCAGTTGTTGCCCTTCTCGGCCCTCCTGGGCGGTGTGTTTCTGGTGTTGGCGGACACCGTGGCGCGCACCGTGGTAGCTCCTACGCAATTGCCGGTGGGAGTGATTTCGGCCGCGGTGGGGGTACCGGTGTTTCTCATGTTGCTGCTCCGGAGACGTGCATGACGTGGGATGCAGAACATCTGCCACAGTCGTTGCATCTGGATCGGCTAGCACTGCGTGCGGGCGGTACCGGGCACGGTCGCCTGCTGGTCAGCGAGCTGACCTTGCACGCGGCGCTAGGCGAGCGTTGGGTGTTGCTCGGGCCGAACGGTGCGGGCAAGTCGACGTTGCTGATGGCCATCGCCGGACTGGTCGCTCCAGACGCGGGCAGTATTGTGCTTGGCGAGCGGCCCCTTGCCCAGTGGCGAAGCGAGGCGCTTGCGCGCCGGCGGGCCTGGTGTCCGCAGTTCTGGCTCGATCCTTTTCCCGTCAGCGCGTGGGAGACGGTGGCCTGCGCTGTTCTCGCGACCGATCCGCAGCGCGACGCCGCCGAGGTGGAGCAGCTTGCACGTTCCTGGCTGGAGCGCCTCGATGCTGGCCTGCTTGCCGATCACGACGTGCGCACCCTTTCGGGCGGCGAACGCCAGCGGGTGGCCTTGGCAACGGCTTTTGCGCAAGGAGCTCCGCTGCTCCTGCTAGACGAGCCATCGTCTCACCTCGATTGGGCCCATCAACGCCTGCTCTCGCGGTTGCTCAGACAATGGTCCGCGGACCATGGAACGGCTCTGGTGGCTGTGCACGATCTGAACCTCGCCTGGGCGCTGGCCACACATGCGATCTTGCTCGACGGAAAAGGTGGTGCGGTCTGCGGTCCGCGGGAGCGTGTGCTCACAGCCAGCGCAATCGGTGATGCCTATGGCGTCCCTGTGACTCTTACCGACGACGGCGATGCGCGCTGGTTTCGTGTCGATATGGTGGAGCGGGACGAATGAGACGAACGCGGCGAATCCTGGTGGCGATGCTCCTCGCAAGCAGCGTCACCCAGGCACAGACAGTCGTGCAGGTGACCGACGACGCTCATCACACGCTGACACTCGGACGACCAGTTCGGCGCATCATTTCGCTTGCGCCCAGCTTGACCGAGGTGCTTTACGAAGCTGGCGCGGGCGACCGGCTGGTCGGCACTGTCGATTACAGTGACTACCCAGCCGAGGCACGCAAGGTGCTCCGCATCGGCAGCAATCAATCTCTCGATTTGGAGCGTATCGCAAGTCTTGGGCCCGATCTTGCTTTGGTCTGGTCGAACGGCAATTCTGCTCGGCAGTTGGAGCAGCTTGCGAAGCTGGGCATCCCCCTCTTTTATTTGGCCCCCCGCCATATCCAGGACATTCCTGGCGAATTGGAGCTCGTCGGTCAATTGGCGGGCACTGGCACTATTGCGCACGCGGCTGCCGAACGCTTCCGAGCCCGCTATGCCTCGCTTCGTGCGCGCTATGCCGAACGACCCGAAGTTCGTGTGTTCTATCAGGTGGCTTTCAATCCGCTGCTGACCATCAACGACCAGCAAATTATTTCGGATGCGATTCATCTGTGCGGCGGAAGCAATGTCTTTGGCAAAGAATCGATGCTCGTGCCGAAGCTATCGACAGAGAGCGTCGTTGCCGCCAATCCCGACGTCATCCTGACCTCGCATTGGGATGCCGAGGACCACGCTAGTGGCAGTGCCGTGCGTGCGCCAGAAGGGCCGGGTCTCAAAATGTGGACGCAGTTTTCGACCATGAAGGCGGCAAGAACGGGCCAACTTTGGCTTGTTCCAGGCGATCTCATCAGCCGCCAAGGACCGCGCATTTTGGACGGCGCTCAGGCGATCTGCACAGCCCTCGACGAAGTCAGAAAGGCAAACTAAGCAATTTTGTCGCCTGCTTCAGGCTCGCGCTGGGGCGCGTTTCGGTGGGCGGCAGGCGAGGGCTTTCTGGATGGCTTGCGCGGTCGCGGGCTTGGCCACGTGGGTGTCGAAGCCGGCCTCAGCGGCTCGCTGCAAGTCGTCCGGTTGGGCGTAGCCAGTCAGTGCCACGAGAAACGCTGAGGCCACCGCATTGTCTCGACGGATCGCCGCCGCGACCTCGTAGCCGCTCATGCCCGGCAAGCCGATGTCGCAGAAGACCACGTCGGGAGCGAAGGCGTGCGCTTTGTGAAGACCTTCGGGTCCATTGTGAGCGACCTCGACGGCGTGTCCTTCGAGGAGGAGGACATCGCGGAGAGTTTGGGCCGCGTCGACTTGGTCCTCGATGACGAGGACACGTCGGGGCACGTTGGCCCTTCTCGCCTCGGTCCCGAGCTCGACGGTGGCGCTCGGGTCGGCCTCGATGGGCAGCCGAACGACGAACTCGGCGCCCGAGCCCGGACCGTCGCTGTGGGGCTCGACCGAGCCACCGTGCATTTCTACCACGCTCTTGACCAATACGAGCCCGAGGCCAAGGCCTCCCTTACTTCGGTCGAGTGTGTTCTCGGCCTGCATGAAGGGTTCGAACAGATGTGGCAGAAGATCACTCGAGATGCCCATGCCGGTGTCACTGACTCGGATTTCTGCGGTACTGGCAGAGGTCGCGGCAACGGTCAAGGTGACCGCACCCCCTGCCGAAGTGAATTTGGCCGCGTTGGTCAGCAGGTTGCCAATCACTTGGGCAATGCGTGCGCCATCGCCCTGCATCCAGAGCGGATTCTGAGAGCGATGGACAGTAAAGGCGAGTCTGGCGTTCTGAAAGAGTGGGCGGTGGTCTTCGGCGGTTCGACTCACAGTGTCGGCAAGGTCGAGGCGCGCGCATTCGAGGCGCAGCTTGCCGCGCGTCAGCCGGGTCACGTCGAGCAAATCGTCGACCAGTCGAACCAGCTGGTTGACTTGACGACCGATGACCGCCCTGGCACGCGTGGCTTGCTCGCCTGTCGGATCGACCCGATCGAGGATGTAGAGACTATTCTTGATAGGCGCCAGTGGATTGCGTAGTTCGTGGGAAAGCACCGCTAGGAATTGGCTCTTGCGCTCGTCCGCCTCGCGCAGCTTGGCCTCGCTGCGTGCCAGCGATTCCTCGGCCAGGGTGCGCAGCCGTTCCTCCTCCATGGCGTCGTGGGCAAAGGACAAATCGGCAGCCAGCGCGTTCAAGAGCTCGGTGTGCTCGACATCGAAGGCGCCCGGCTCGCGCGAATACAGGGTGAGTGCGGCGACGACCACACCACCGCGTCGAAGCGGAAAGGCCGCGCAAGACCGAAAGCCGAGTTCGAGAGCCTGCTTTCGCCAAGGACTCGTGCGGGGCTCGGTCCGGAAATCTCGGTTAACCATGGCGCGTCCCTCGCGCATGGCCGTGCCCGTCGGATCCTCGCCGCGCTCTCCCTCCACGGTGACCATCATCTGCTCGACATCATCGGACCTGGGGCCGAAGCTTGCGGTCGACACGATGCGGCCGTCATGCGCCTCCCCAATCCAGGCCAGGGGAAATCCGCCGACCTCGACCAGAATCTGGCATACGCGTGCGTACAGCTCGTGCTTTACATGGCAGCGCACGATCGCCTCGTTCACGCGGCTTAGCACGGCATACAGTCGGGCGATGCGGGCACGCGCCTGAAGCTCGTGCTGAAGCTCGGTCACGTCCTGATTGGCGACGACGGTCCCGACGATCTTTCCGCCGGAATCGCGAACGGGGGCAGCACTGTCGATGATGTAGCCGCGGCTACCATCGAGGCGTTCGATTTCGAACAACTGCCCCGCCACCGCGTCGCCGTTGCGCATGGCTCGGCTCGACGCCCACTCGTTCGGTTGGACGCGCTTGCCCGAGTTGGCCCACCAGGCGCGGTCCGGATGGTCTTGGCCGGACCCCGGGGTCGGTCGCGGCATGCACCAGGTTTCACTAAGTGCAGCGTTGGAATCAATGGTCGTGCCGCTTGCGTTCCTCAGCGCGATGCCGACAGGCAAGACCTCCATCATGGTTTGCAGCCGTCGCCGCTCGTGCTCGGCGGACTTCTGGGCAAGCTCCAATTCCGCGGCCTGCGCGTGCAGCGCATTTTCGGCCTGCTTGCGCTCGCCGATGTTTTGCGAGCGCAGGAGAATTCCTTCGGGGACAGGCTCGACGGCTAGCTCGTACCAGCCAGCGTTGCCATCCCCGAAGTGCAGCTCGGTCTCGAGCCGTTGCGGCCGGCGTTCGTCCACGCATCGCCGACAGACGCTCACCAGCTGCGAGTCTTCCCACGAAGGAAAGACCTCTAGCATCGTCCGCCCGATCATTTCGTCAGCAGTCTTCCCCGCCTGGGCAGCATAAGCCTTGTTGACGAAGACATAGGTTAGGTCGCGTCCGAGCATGACACAACCTTCGAGCATGTTTTCGAGGGTCCGGCGGTAGCGGTCTTCGCTGCTACGAAGGTCGATGGCGACCAGACAGAGCACCCGCTGGCCGCTCTCTTCGATGCTACTGACCGAAAGCAGGGCGGGCAGAATCGTCCCGTGTGAGCTGCGTAACGGGATCTCTGCGCGACTTTCTCCTTGCCGAGCTTGGCCGAGCAATGCCTGGAACTCTGCCACATAGGAAGGTGCGACGTAGCGGGCCACTTGGCTGCCCATCACTTGTGCCAGCGGTATCTCGATCATGGCCGCAAATCGGCTGTTGCAATAGAGGATGGTGCCGTCCTCCGCAAGGCTCGCCGCCCCTTCATTCATCGCCTCAACGAGAACGCGGTAGCTGTGGTGGACGCCTTCGAGCGCATAGACGCGCAGTCCGTGCGCGGTCTCAACCACGAGCGAATCCACTTCGCCAGAGCGGATGGCGCGCAGCGTGTCCTCTGCTTCTTCTAGCTGTCGTTCCAGCTGCGCGATCCGCTGTTGAAGCTTCTCATTTGCTCGCATGGATCTATCTAGCCATCCGGGAGCTCAACGCTTTTCGACTAGTTCCAGACCGAACAGAATCTTCTGCTCGTCGGACATGCTTCCGATGAAGCGCCGTAAGGGTTGCGGTAACACTTTGATGAGGGTTGGAGTCGCAACGATCTGTTCGTCTCTGGCAAGCGAAGGCAGTTGGTAGATGTCGATGACTTCGAGCTGGTAACGCCCCTGCAAGTGGGATTCGCAGATGCCTTGTACATTCTTGATTGCCTCAGTGGAGCTCGGAGTCAGTCCGGTAACATAAAGGCGGAGAACGAATTGGTTGGCCTCCGACCTTTGCGCCTTGTCCGAGGTCTTCGCCTTTGCAGGCTTCTTGCTCGGCGGGCCGCGCTTCGTCTTGCGCCTTTCCGAGCTGGCGGGCCGCCGCTTCCTAGCCACGATCAGTAGCTCCTCGTTCCCGCAAATCAAGACCGATGAGCACCCGTTCTTCGTTGGACAAATCGCCGATAATCTTCTTCATCGGCTCTGGCAATCGGCGTACCAGCGTAGGGAGCGCAAGGATCTGGTCGCCGCGCGCAAGCTGCGGGTTCTTGGTGACGTCGATGACTTGAATTTCGTATTTACCCCGAAGGTGGCGTTCGCAAATGCGCTCCAAATTGGCGAGGGCGGTCACGCTGCGTGCTGTCTGCCCAGCAATATAGAGCCGGAGCGCCCACTCGGCGGGCTTGACGGCGGTTTCCGCGCTTTCCCGACGGCGAGAACCTTTCTTCTTCATGCTCGCTTTCCCGTTGACGGATGGATGTTCTCGATACCGTGGTGGCTCAGCCGGAAGTCGCACGTTGAGCCCGAATGAGCCATGCCGCGCGATTTCACGATGGTCAGGGTGCGTGCGCGTTCTTGACCGCGGTGAACCGATTCGAGCATCAGCCACGTATCGACGAGAGACGAAATTCCCACTTCACTGTGTTCTGGATCGAGCCCAACAGTAGTCAAACTAGTGAAACAGGCGGTGGTTTCACTCTTCTTGAGCGAATCCATGAGTCGGGTGAGCATGGACTGTGTCTCGCGCTCTGTTCCGACAGTGATGAGGTTCGTGATCGGATCTACGACGACCAGGTCCGGCTTGAATTTGTCGATGGCCTTGTGGATGGCGACCAAGTGCATTTCCAGCCCGAAGGTCGTGGGGCGCGACGCCTGGATGTCCAGCAGTCCAGTTTCTAGGTACGGCCGAAGCACAATGCCGATGGACGCCATGTTGCGCAGGATCTGCTCGGGTGACTCCTCGAAGGAGAAGAGCAAACAACGTTGGCCTCGCTCGCAGGCGGAGCGTGCCAGCGCGGCGGCCAGCGATGTCTTCCCCGTGCCCGTCGTGCCTGAAATCAAGACGGTGCTGCCCTTGTAGTAGCCCTTGCCTTCGAGCATCTCGTCCAGCCACGCGACACCGCTCGATACCCGTTTGGTGGAAGCAACGTGGGACAGTCCCAGCGACGTCAGGGGCAGGATCGACACGCCATCTTCGTCGATGAGGAAAGGGTACTCGTTGGTCCCGTGGGTCGAGCCTCGGTACTTCACGATGCGCAGGCGGCGTGTCGACGTTTGCTCGGTAACGCGATGGTCGAGGAAGATCACGCAATCGGAGACGTACTCTTCCAATCCCTGGCGGGTGAGAGTTCCTTCGCCACGTTCGCCCGTGAGGACGACCGTCATGCCGCGTTCCTTGAGCCAGCGAAAGAGCCGGCGCAATTCCGAGCGCAGTACCATTGGGTTGGGAATTCCGGCAAAGAGCGACTCGATGGTGTCGAGCACGACTCGCTTCGCCCCGACGGTCGCGATGGCATCCTGCAGTCGCACGAAGAGGCCTTCGAGATCGTACTCACCGGTTTCCTCGATCTCACTTCGTTCGACGCGGACGAAATCGATGAACACCTTCCGCTCTTTGACGAGCTTCTGCAGGTCGAAGCCAAGCGACGATACATTTGCGCTCAAATCCGCTTCCGTCTCTTCGAATGCCATGAAGACACCGGGCTCGTTGTAGTCGAGCGCGCCGCGGACCAAAAACTCCATGGCAAAAAGCGTCTTGCCGCAACCCGCACCGCCACAGATCAGCGTCGGCCGCCCACGCGGCAGGCCGCCAAAAGTGATCTCGTCAAGCCCGGAAATGCCCGATGGTGTCTTGGGCAGCTGTGGATGCCGAGAGTCGGTCGAGTCTTGATTGCGATGAGTTGTGGTAGGGGCCTTGCTGTCCTGCTGATATGTGTTCGCCATCGCATCTCCGGCTCGGAACTGTGGTGGGGAATGAACCAGGAAAGGAGGATGCGAACTATGACTCGCGCCGGTGCAATTACAACCCTTTCCTTACAGTCACCAAACGGTAACGTTCTTTCGCAGCACCACAACCGCGATGTTCGCCACTCCCCTCAATCCATCACATCGTCCGCAGGCGGTCGTGCGCGACGGTCAACAGGGACGCTGGTGTCGGCCATTGTTCCAGAATCATCGAGCCCTTGAATCGACGCTGGCGAAGACGGCGCAACAGACCGGCCACGCCGGTGGCGTTGCGGCCCGACGGTCCCGAAAACAGGGTTAGATGGCTGTCGCTGTCGCCCCAGTTCTCGTGGAGATGCGCGTGCACGATGGGGACGTGGCTGCCGAGGCCATCGAGGTATCGCAGGTAATCATTGCGCGTACCCGCGTAAAGATTCGCGTGTCCTATGTCGAGGCACAGTCCGACACTCTGGGGTCCGTCCGGTTCAGTCTGCCCAATGCTCTTGAAGACCTCATTGACCTCGTCGGGGCTGACCGAGACTGTGTTTTCGAGCGCCAAAGCTATTCCCATCGGCTTCAGAATAGCGACCAACGCCAAGGCGGCGCGCGCGCATGCGTTGGGATTGCCCGACGCCAAATGAAGGTTGAGCACCTTGGCTCCAAGGTCGCGGGCAAGGCCGATGTCGCGCATGAGGCTCCCCCAGGTGCTTGCCTCAAGCAGATTGGCTTCGAGGGCAGCGTGGACGCTCAGGCGAATGCTCTTTTCATGTGCGAGTATCCGGAAGCCTCGGCGCTGCTCTGCCGCCACGTCGTCGGCAGCCCATCCCCGGCCGTTGGGCCCGCCGTCGGGGAAAAACTCGAAGGCCTCGAAGCGATGCTCGACTGCGAATCCGAAAGGCCCGGAAAGCGGCGCACAGAAGGCGGTCTGATTGCCGATGAAGAAGCGCCAGTCCTCCGTCATGGCAGGCCCACTTGAGGTCGTGCTTGAAGCAGGAAAAAGCGCCCATTCGCATACGCGCCTTCGATGTCTTGCGGAGTTCCGAACACTTTCTCGACCGCCACGCCTACCTCCGTCATACCGTCGACCAAGCGCTTGCGGAGACCTTCGTTCCACAGCAGAGCTTCGTTTTCATAGTCCAGCACGACCTGTCGTGCCTGCGGTAGCATCACGCTGTCGTAGAGGCCGGCGCCCGCGAAACCCGCCAAGTCCTCGGCATTCGTGTCCGAGCGAAACATCAGGCCTTGACCAAACAGTCCAAGGCTCTTGCTTGGAAAAGACGTGATGTGTGTCGTCCCTTGGCTGCGCTGGTGGCGAAAGCCGAAGGCGCGGCCCGGATAGTTGCCGACCAGTGTTTCGCCGAGGCCTAGCACGACCTCGCCCACCAACTCGTCGCGGTCGCCTGTGACCGGATTCGCGGTGTGAAGCACGAAGGCATAGTCCGCGGGGACCACTTCTTGGACCAAGACCGCCATGGCGAAGCATTCATCGGCGAAACCTAAGGCTCGCCGACTCAGGAAAGCACGGTCGTTCCACTTCGACGCCCATACCCGCTTGATGCACATCCATGCGTTGGCGAACGAATCGGGCGATGCGAACCTTGCCTCGACCATGAGCTTGCGTAGCTCGGCCTCGAGATCCGGCGGAGCATCGAGCTGCAAGGTCAACTGTCGCAGCTCGGAAAGAATAGCAGCGGTGTTTCCATCGTCGTTGCGCAGTTGCGCGACCAATTCACGGTGTCGCTTCGCGCGCGATTGATTCCCAAGCTCATCGAACGTGCGTTCGCACGCACCGTAGGGAATGGCAATTCCGGCCGGGACACTGATCCAGTCCGGCAAGCGCCCACGCAATTCCTTGAGGTTGCGCGACTTGGCGCCCACTTTGTTGGCATCGAACGCGCGTTCAGGCGTCGCGTATTCTGTTGCCGTTGGCCGGACAGTGAGGGACGACAGTACTCGTGTCGAGCTCGGCGGCGCTTGTCCCGAGGGTTGCCGCTCTTCGGCCAGGATGTCTTCGTCCGCCACCAAGGAAAGGTGAATCCATTGATTCTGCGCTTTGCGCAGCCAGGCCAAGCGGGTCGTATCCCAGCCGGTTGCCAAGATCACCCCGGCGTTACGAGCTCTTACCGCAATATGGGCCATGAGATCCACCGTCGACTCTGTCAACACCGCCACGACACCGGCCGGAATATCTTCTTCGCCCGAAATCCGCCCAGTCATCAGAATCGTGCTGACGTCGAATACCTTGCCCTGAACCTCCGACAACGAGTCACAGTTCTGTACCATTCCCTCCGCCTGGCCTGATCCGCGGCTGACTACCTGCCAAGGACCAAGCTTGGCTATCTGCCGTAGAGATTCGTCGAGCTTTCGCATCAACGCCGAAGCCGCGACCTCGAAGTGTCCGCGCAACACCTCTTCCGAGAACAACTGTATCGTCCATGGCGCCGCTCCGAAGGCCGCCCCTAAATACTCGGCGATTGGCTGCAACAAATGCCCGTTGGCATCCGTGATGCCGACCAATTCGCGGCGAAGACGCTCGAGCACCGCCTGCGCGTGCAACGACCATTCGTGACCACCGCGTGGAAGCGTCAGCATGCGCTTCAAATGCCGCAGGCACAGCGTGAGCTCCTCGCTCTTCCAAATACAGACCACGTTGCGTAGCGCGAGCGTCGTCCATTCGAGCAATTCGTCGAGGGACAGCGACTCGTGCAAGTTGCGCTCGACCAGACTGCGAAGCTGGTCTTCGAGTGCCAGGTCGAGGTACAGGAGCTCGCGCAGTCCTGCGCGCGGCGTATCGAGCTGTGCGGCTAGAATCTCCCGTGCCTGCGTGATGGACTGAAACAGCCAATCGCGTGCCCGGCCATCGTCGCGGCCGCGCCAGATGCCATCGAGCAGTTGCCGGGTCGGCCCGTCGAGAAATTCGCGGGCCGCCTGTAGCGAGGTGCCAAGGTCGTTGGCCGAATGAACTTGGCGAAGAATGCTCAGGAACTCACCGAAATCATGCAGTAGGGCATCGCGGAGGTGGGGAATGAAATCGGGCTGGCTGCGGATAGGGCGTTCGAAGCTGCGCAAGCGCTCGCGGCTCACGCCGGCGGCTTCGCACGTTTTGTAGAACACGGAGGGGTCGCCATTGTGGCGGAGAAATTCGAGATAGGCCTCGCACACCACCACATCGTCGGGGGTCGTGTTGTTGTGCAGTTTTTGGTGCCACTCTTCGAGAAAATGCCCTGCCACCTCCTTGACGTGGTGGCGATGCATGATCTCCAGAATGCCGTCGCGCACGCGCTGTCCGTCGCCGCCGCGCCCAAGCGTGGTCGCTAGCATGCGCACGAGTGGCCGTGCTTTTTCGTCGGAACGCGCGAATCGCTCGGCCAACTTCAAGGTCAGGCGGTCCTGGGCGTGGGCCAACTCGCGCGGCTGGGTGTTGTAGTTGCGCTGCCAGTCGAGCTGACGAATGGCCGAAAAGCGTAGCCAAACAAAGAGAAGGGCCAGCCCGGCAACGTTGTCGTTCGGCACGCGATCCAGAAGCTCCCAGGCCAAATTGAATCGGTGCATGAGCGTCCACGATCCTGGGCTAATTTCGTGGTCGACAATCTCGGCGGCGATCGCCGTCAAGCTTGCGTCGTCTGGCAGGCTTCCAAGGCACGGCGCCGCGAGAGCCACGTAGAAATTGCGTCCGCGATCTTTCCACCATTTGTCGGCGTCTGGCTGGCGCAGGACGAAGGTCAAGGCGGGCGGCGCCTTCGGCCCCGGAAAATCGACGCGCAGGGTGCGCAATTCGTTGTTGTCTTGGAAGGGTGTCTCCACCGCGGCTTCCGTCGTCTGCCGCGTTTCGGGCGGCCAGAGATCTCGTGTTGGCAAGAGCCACTCTCGTCCGTTTCTCGCCACGCCCCAGGAGAGGAACAGTGGCGCTGGCACATCGGTGGCGAGCGCGAGGGTGACGCCGGTTTCCGACGAGCGAACCGCCACCGCGAGCTCATAGCCGTCAGCCAAAGAGTGGGTCGTCGCCGATGCCGTTTCGCCACCCGCGAGTGCTTGCGCCGCGATGGCTGGGGCAGGAACGAGCGGTCGTGACGGCAGGATAAGGCGATAGTTGCGGCCCTGATTACTGTCCCAGCGGGAAGTCCTCGGGTCGAACAAGACAAAGTCGAGAAAGCCGAACCGACCTTCGGCCTCCAAGCGTATTGCGACGGGCTCGCTACCGAGGGGCGTATCGACGGCTTGTGGGCTGGGCGTCGAGCCGGATGGCCACGCGGTCTTGGGCGGTCTTTGCCAGGCGCTGCTGCCCGCGTGCACCGCTCCCCAATGCAGGACACACGCCGGGCCGGCTTCCTTCTTGACCGATATTTCGACAATCGAGCCCGTCTTTCGGATGCTCCATTGCAAAATGACGCCATTTCCGGCGGCGATTCTTTCTACCGTCGCGGTGTCAGCCATTCGAGACCATATACAGCCTATAATCCAGCCTCGGCAGGACGGCGTCCATCATTTCCAGCGCGCTCAGCTTCTCGGCTCCGATTGCCGACGAATCGAAAGCGTAGACTTGGCATCAAGAATGCTTTGTCTGTTCGGCTGCGCTTTGTCTTAGAGCGCGGCAACTCATAAACGAAGGGGCCTCGGTTTGAAATGGCAACTTTGACAGGACAGCAGGCGGAACAGCGTGCCGAAAGAGCAGCAATGCTTGGTGTGCAGTCTTCGGCGCTGCTGGGCATCCAGGCACCGGAAGTGTTGCCTTTCGCCAATGGTGATGCCTGCGAGCTGGTTGCGCTGCCCTACGACATGCCCAGAGTGCCCGGGGGTGCCTACAGACCCAGGGTCGTTTCGTTTGAATTTGCGGAAGCGTTGCAGGTTCGTTTGAGTAACGCTCCGGAAGGCCGGACGCTTGTTTTGACTGCATTCGTAGCGCTGCTGTACCGCTACTCGCAGCAGGCCACGTTAACCCTTGGCGTGTTTCGCGACGACGGTAGCATTCGAGCGCTTGCCGTGGAAGTTGGTGCCCATGAAACGGGACAAGGTCTCGCCGACCAGGTCGGCCGTCAACTACAGAATCTTCGGCCGTGGAATGCGCACGCTAGGCGCGGCCCGCATCCGCAGGTCACCGTTGCGCTCGTCGGAGGCATTGTCCCGGAAGGTTATCCGCCATCCCTGTTTGCCGAGCACGAACTGCATTTGTCGCTTGTTCACCCCGTCGGTAGGGGCTTCGTGACATACAACGCCAGTCGGTTTGCTCCCGAGACGATTGCGCGACTGCTTCGGCACTTCGAGAGTGTGGCAGAAGGGCTCTGCAATGACTCGGACCGTCCGATAGGACAATTGCCAATCTTGACACCCGAGGAAGTGCGCCAGCTCGTCGTCGACTGGAGGCCGACAGCCAAGGCGTATCCGCAACGCCCGCTCTTCTTCGAGATTTCACGCCATGCCCGTGAACGGCCCAACGCCATTGCGGTCACCTTCAAAGACTCCTTCCTGAGTTACCGTGATCTCGATGGCCGCTCCAGCCGCTTGGCTCAATACCTACGGCAGCAAGGTATCCGTGGTGGAGCTCCGGTCGTGGTCTGTGTCGAGCCGAGTATCGACATCGCTGTCTGCTTGCTCGGCATCCTGAAAGCTGGCGGTGCCTTCGTCCCCATTGATCCGGCTTACCCGCCGGACAGGCAAGCGGTCATCGTCGACGATGTCAGGCCCGCTGTCGTGCTCACGCAATCGCACTTGCACAGACTGCCCTCCGGCAACCCTGCGGTGGTGCTCGATATTGACGAATGCTTTGGTACGGATCATCACCCTCGCGCACTCGATAGGTACCCAGCCGAGATTCCCGACGGGGAAATTTCTCTCGATGACGTGGCGTTCGTCGTCTACACATCCGGCACCACGGGCAAGCCCAAGGGCGTGATGATGACCCACGCAAATCTGGTCCATTACATCTGCGTCGCCAAAGATCGCTACCGCTTCGGCCCAACCGACGTCCAGCCGGCCATGGCACGGTTCAGCTTCAGCATCACGATGTTCGAGCTTTTGTCGCCGCTCGTCGCGGGCGGCCGCCTCATCGTTCTTCCGCGGGATCACGTGCTCGACTTCAGGCGACTGCTGGCGACGCTCGAAGAAAGCACGGTTCTGCACGCTTCGCCGAGCCTGCTGCGAAAGCTCGTTGCGTACGTTCGCGAGCAGGGCCTCGACGTCGGCCGCCTGGACGGTCTCCGGCACGTTTCTTCGGGCGGCGACATGGTTTCCGCCGATCTGATGGAGGATCTGAAGAAAACCTTTCGCAAGGCCGAGCTGTTCGTCATTTACGGCTGCAGCGAAATCGCGTGCATGGGCTGCACCCACGAAATCCCGCGCGACCGCACGGTGACGCGCAATCAGGTGGGACGTCCCTTTGCCAACGTCATCCTCCGCATTTGCGATGGCAATCGCAGTCTGGTCCCCATCGGTGTTCCCGGCGAAATCTATATCGGGGGCGCCGGGCTTGCCCGTGGCTATCTGAACCTGGCCGAGCTGACGGAAGAGAAGTTCATCTTCATCGATGGCGAGCGCTACTACCGCACCGGCGACATCGGTCGCTACGATGCAAGCGGCGAAGTCGAGATGCTTGGCCGTAGCGACTTCCAAGTCAAGCTGCGCGGCATGCGTATCGAGCTCGCCGAGATCGAGCAAACCTTGCGACGCGTGGACACCGTTCGCGAAGCCGTCGTCGCAGCCCGCGAGCGCCACGGGGAAAAGTCATTGGTCGCCTACGTGGTTTTCGATCCGGCGAGGAAGTCGACCGTGACGGATCTGCGGCGCTTCCTGCAAGCAAGGCTGCCCGACTACATGGTTCCGAGCGCCTTCGTCGTGCTCGAGGCTCTGCCGGTGAACGTAAACATGAAGGTGGATCGTCGCGCCTTGCCCGCGCCAAGCGAGGCCGATCTCGCTCGCGAGCGCACCCAGGTCAAGGCGCGCGACGCAACCGAGGAGCGGATGTTGGCGATTTGGCGCAACCTCCTGCATACCGACACGGTTGGTGTCGAAGACAGTTTTTTCGATGTGGGCGGCGATTCGCTCCAGGCGGTCAACTTGATGGTCGAGGTCGAGAGACAGTTCGGCAAAGCGCTGCCACTTTCGACGCTTCTGACGGAGCCTACGGTTGCGGCTCTCGCGCGCTTGCTACGCGATCCCCCAAGCAATCGGCGCGATAGTGTCGTGCTCTTGCGCGCGGGCGGAAAGCTGCCGCCGATCTTCTTTGTCCACGACGGCGAAGGCGAAATCTTGCCGTACCGAACGCTTGCGATGAAGCTCGATAGCGGGCATCCCGTCTACGGCCTGCAGCCGAAGAGCCGCGTGGCTTCCCCCATGCTTCATTCGCGCCTCGCCGACGTCGCCGATTATTACTGCGAGCAAATCCTGCGTATTCAGCCGCAGGGTCCTTTCCTTCTGAGCGGTTTGTGTGTCGGCGGGTTCATCGCGTTTGAAATCGCACGTCGCCTCAAGCGTGGCGGACGAATGGTTGCCATGGTCGCCCTCATCGATGCCGCTCATGTGAAGGCACGGCCGAAGAGCATGACGGTCACCCGGCTCAAGCGGTTTTCGACGGCCATCAAACAAGACCGCCAGCGGACTCCAGCCGAAAAGGTCGTTCACCTTCTGAGACAGTCGTCGCGCAAAATCGGCAGGGTCGTCCGTTACGAGGCGCGCTCACAGTTCGCCAAGGCGCTGAATCAAACCAAGATGCGCCTCTATCGCCTCTATCTGGACCGCGGGTGGGAGTTGCCGTCCTTGCTAGCCGATATCCCGGTGCGGGTGGTGTTGCGCTTTGCCGAGAAGGAATACGTCGTGCCGGAACCGTACGAGGGCGAAGTTCTGCTATTTCGTGCGACCCAGAAAAGCGGCGCCTTTGATGGCACCCTCATCGACGACACGCCGTACGTGGAGTTGTTCCAGGACCGGCACCTCGGCTGGGAAGGCAAGACCACCCAGGGCTTCATCCCCTTCGACATCCCGGCGGGGCACTCCAGTATGCTGCAGGAGCCCCATGTCGGCCATATCGCCGAGAGCATGCAAGCGTACATCGACAGCAAGCTAAGTCGCGTGGGCTAGCTTGGGCAGCGAACGGAGCGACTCCGTTCTCTGTCGTCAGGGACGCTGCATTGACGAGGCTTCTCCCGCTTGTTATCGTATAATTACGATGAATAAAACGAGGTCCGCTGCCGATTCGTGTTGCCCTCCTGCGAACAGAGAGACCGACCATCGTCCCGTCGAAGGCGACGAGGCAGACGAGGAAATGGCGGCTCTTGCGAAAGCTGTGGGGCACCCGGCGCGTGTGAAGATCCTGCGTCTGCTGGCGCGGCAGGATGCTTGCATTTGCGGGGATATCGTCGAGGCATTGCCGCTCGCACAATCTACCGTATCGCAACATTTGAAGGTGCTCAAAGACGTCGGTCTGATCCGAGGCGAGGTGGACGGCCCGCGTGCCAACTACTGCATCGAGCCGCGGACGCTCCGGCGCCTGAAGGCCCTGGTAGGAGGGCTGTAATGACTCATGGTGGAACCGAAACATCGTTGAAAAACGATGACGGAAAGACCGAGGTTGCCGGCAGGCTGTCCTTTCTCGACCGTTACCTGACGCTGTGGATCTTCCTCGCCATGGGGCTTGGGATCTTTCTTGGCTTTACGGCGCCAGGATTC